>Ga0206677_10000701_pt1 | contig 31790 bp, 46 predicted proteins | sample M130m12015metaG_FD_155475 | JGI IMG/M metagenome (GOLD analysis project Ga0206677, IMG submission 155475) | Ammonia-oxidizing marine archaeal communities from Monterey Bay, California, United States - M1 30m 12015 | ecosystem: Environmental > Aquatic > Marine > Intertidal zone | place: USA...
GCGACCACGTTAGCTGTGTCTGTAACGTCGGCGCTTGCCTCAATACCATTGAGTTTTGATGAAACTGCGCTTTCTAGTTTCGCCAAAGTCACGTTACCGTCTGCTATTTTTGGTGTCGTAACAATATCATCTACAAGAGTGGTAATACTTATTTCTACATTGTTTGCAACCATGACCTCTATCGGAATGCCATTCGGCGGTGCGGTAGAAAATGTCAACGACGAGCCCGATATCGAATAATTTGACTTGGACTGGTATACACCAGTTATAAAAACAGTTGTAAGGTTTTCAGGCGGAGAGTTTGATAGCGTGAAGGAAGTAGTCGACCCGTCACCAGTAAACTGGTTCAGCAGTATTTCAGTTGTATTATTGGTAATAAAAGCATCATTAAGAGCCGCCGCGTTTAAACGAAGCTCGCACTTATCGTCACTACTAAATCCTATGGCAGAAGTATTGTCTTGACCTCTTGTAATGGTCAGCGTATTTCCGCTACGCGCAGTACACTTAGCGATCTCCCTAAGCTCAGGATTACTGACCGCTTCTAGTGTCAGATAGAAATATTCAGTCCCAGAAATAGAAGGGAATACAGAACCGTCCGCTACCGTAATTGATGTAGCGGAGCTAGTTATACCCGACGACAACGTCGTCTTGGCGTTGTTCGAAAACTTAACAGCCATCTAAAACCTCTCTTAGGAAGCGGTAATAGTCCACGTGACCGTCATTGCATCCGATGCGCCTTTGTTAACCACACTGAACACCGTGCGGCACAACATAGTGCCGCTTGATGAAGCATTTAATATTCCAGCTTCAGTCAAAGCGCCTGTGCCAGTACCTGACGGGTAAGTCGCTACATAAATAATTTCGTTACCGCTGACAGTAGAGCTAGTGATCGCAACGCGAGCGGCTTCAGAACCGAGCGCAGAGTCGCCAGCTGCGGCGGCAGTAGAACCCGTGCCAACAGCCATATGGCTCATTGCACCTTCGGAAGTGTCTTTCATCCGAGATACAACGTAGTTTTTACCTGTCGTCACGACGAGGTTCGGGATTTCTTGAACCACGTCACCGTTAATAGCAACGCTAACGTGGCCAGCTAATTTGAATCCTGAGTTGAGCATGTCAAAACCTCTAAGAGTTAAGTGTAAAAGTATTAAGTGCCGAGGTATTTAGTACGGCTTGATTTGAGTTTATTAAATTAATTACAACGCTGTCTGTCAGCGCTACTGAGTCACTTACAAGTGTCTCGACCGAAAACACAAAACTATCGCTAATCGAGGTACTATCAGTAAATGATTTATCTACTGCGAATGTTTGATTATCTGTAACGCTAAATACGTTTGTCTTGGCGGCGCTTGTCTCTTTAGTAAACGCATCAACAGTCGCTGCATCGTCAAGCGTAAACGCATCTGTAAAAGCTCTACTAAAAGTGGCTACCCTGCTAAACGTATCGTTTATCAATAAACTATCAGTCGCTTGTTTGTTAAGCGAAAAAGCGCTAGATTCCGAAATAGAAACTAAATCGGTTTTGGCCGTATTGAGTGCGAACGCTGTTACTTCAGTAAACGACAATGCGTCTGCTACAGCTTTTTCGATGGCCAGCACACTTACGTCTGCTAATGCGTACGTATCTGAGAAATCCCGCTCAATAATCAGCAAAATGTCGACTACTTCGCTAAACGAAAACTGGTCTGCGATGCCTTTAGTAACATCGAATATTTGCTGATCACTAAAGCCAAATGAATCTAGGGTCACCTTTTGCGAGTGCAGTGATGCTTGTTCAGAAAGAGAGAAAGCCTCACCACTAAAATATCTGTTCTTTGTATCGGGGTCTAAAACAACCTCTGTAGCCTGCGCTTCTACCCAAGCAACCGAACCGTTTATAAGCTGATACGCCGTTTCCGCTTCGATCTGTACGATAGAAACGTCAGCACTAGGCTCCAGAAACGTGATGTCGACCTTGTCCGCCATCAGTCAAAATCGCTCCGTACTTTCAACTTGATCAGGTCGTAAACGGTCTGAATACCGCCGCTAGAAAAGGTAATCTCTAATTCGCCTTCAAAGGTGCCCGCTGTATCTAGTGTTCCAGTAGGGAAGTTAGTAGCAACTTTCCCTTCGATTCCGCTAGTCACTGTACAGTTCAGCGTGCTCTTAACAGTAGTACTGCCTAATTCTCTGAGACGTAGCTTGACTGAAGAGCCTGTGACATCGATAGGAGCCCAGGTTGTGCTGTCATTGTTATCGAGCGTTTTGCCTGGCGCGGCGGTTTGGCTGTCTCTTAACGTAAAAGTCAGCTCTGGTAGTGTGTCGCCTGTAACTAATTTTAGTGTCTGTAAATACGCCATCTTTCACACCTGTATGTAATCCGATTATATTAGCACAGCTAATAAATGTATACCTTTAATAGCACCAGAGAACCGGCGTGGTCTTTCTGATATCTACATGAACAAAGCCCTTTGCAACACCAACGGACATCCCCATCGCTAATGCATGGGCAACAATTGAGCGCCGTTGAGCGCCTCCTTGTACTGCGACATCTGCGGCAATACCCTGTGCATGGGTGCCTGGTTCTGCCTTTCGCTTCTCAACGCTGTGATTTTTACTTCTAAAACCACTCGTTATGTAGAACGGGAAACCGCATGCCGCCCTCAGCTGATCTAATACGTGAATAAAATCCTCTTGCATTTCGTTCTCGCCTGTCTCTTGGCAGTCGAAATCTTCTATCTTGAAGTACTTAAAATCTGTCATTGTTATTCTCTGAACAAGTAAAAAACGAAGCCAAGTAATGCCGCCCATATAGATGCTACAAGCCCTTGGCCAACCTTTACGACCTGACTATTAGTAGCTACTTGCTCAGCAACTTCTTCGAGCTTCTTTTCACCTTCATCGAGGCGGAACTCGTGGCGCTTTAGGCGAGCGTCTGTACCAACCAGCTTCTCTTCGATTCGTGCGATGTGAGTCAGCACCTCGGTCAGCTTGTCTATCTTTGCTTCAAGGCGGTCAAACCGTCGGTTAGTTTCTGGGTCGGTCATTTACGCATTCCCATTAGTTTTGATGCGCCCTTGATTCCAAAGGAACTCGAGATCGCAATAAATAGTAAGTACTGATACCACTCAGGCAGATCGTTCAGCGTTGAGAATGCTTGCCGCACACGATCTACAACTGTCATGTCGTTAGCTATGATTGCGTAGCCAACCATGAATATTGGTACAGCTAATATTATAGTCCAAAACTCATCTTTCCACGAGCTACCAGAAGCGTCTGCCATCTTTGCTTCCCAGTCTGCGTCGTTCTGGATAACGTTCATTTTGGCTTCGTGCTTAGCCTGTTTCTCAGCCGCTTTATTGCTGAGATATGTTTTGCCCAAATCTGCGATGGGGCCTAGCAATAGTTTCAACATCAGAGAAGTCCTGTGGGTAGCATGCGGTTTTCAAACGTACTTCCAAAACCATCTTGGAATATACGGACAATAGTTTCAGCAGTTGGGCCAGCAACTACAGCAGCTGCACCTGTAACGCCGCGCCCCCAGTCAGCCGCTTGCATGGCTTGCGAGCCTAAAGTCACGGGCCCCGCTGCAAACGACCTGTCAAAAGCTGCGCGTAGATACTGCATTGCGCTCATACTGTCTGTTCTGAAATAGTCTTTAGCTTCATGGTCGATACCAGGGATGGCGTAAGCCAGCCCGAACTTGGCGTACTCTCGTAGCTCCATACCTACCATTGCTAGCGGCATAGTAGCTATACCCATTAGGGCAAACACGCCCGCCGCGCCTGTCATAGCCGCATAAGTATTAACGTCTTTTGCAGATGCTCCTTTGAGCCTAGCATTTGCTTCGTTCCTCGCGCCCGCGAGCATGACTTTTCCGTAGGAGTAGAAGAAACCTTTCAACTGCCATATCAGTGCCCAGCGTGGGTCGGATGCCCATAGGGGTCGTTCGGCAGCATTCGGGCGTAGTGTTGAAGACTCCACGAAACGCTGTAGTGCTTGTCGAACCTTCTTGCCCTCTGGAGTGCTGAAGTCCTGATTGCTTTTCGACCATGCTTGAACGTCTTCTGCAGTAACACCGAGTTCTTTCAGGTAACGCTTAGAGAACGCACCAGCGGACTTTGGGTTGCTATGGTTCTCCAAGAACCTGACACCCATGTTCGATGCAAACTCACGAGTGAACTTAGTATAGATATCAAGCAGGGTAACGCGGAAGAAGCCATCAGTTAGCTTACGAGCCTGGGTGTCCATGAAGTCGAGTTCTGCTTGAGACATCATGACATTCGCGACTGACTGGCTAGTTACAACACCAATGTCCCTGGCTAGTGAGCGCGCGTCTTCGCGATTACGGACTGTCTTGACGATTTCTTTCATTGCCACAGTTATAGAGCCAAACTCTTTACTAGCGATAACTGGACCCGCTAACTCAGGGAGCGACCCTAAGACGGCAAGCGGGAGGATTGCAAACACCTGCAACACCGCTCCCCAGCTATTAATAGCACGCCACATTGGACCTAACGGCGCGTCCTGATAACCAAGGTACTTGTGTACGATCTTCTCAGCTTCTTCTCGAGCTTTTGGATTTAGCTTTCTAAGCTCTTCCTCATAGATGCTGTTACCAAAATCATCTTTAGTATTTCTATTCCACTCAACACGCTTGACCATGCTGCTGGTGTAGCGCATCAAGGCAACATCAGGGTCTTCCAAGAAGCCCGCGTCTTGTAGCTTCTCGCGGTCTACCTTCTTAGTAAGAATAATAGCTTTCTCAGCTGACTGTGAAGGGTCTGTGTCTTTAATAACGATTGGCGCTTCATCCATTACCGCCTGCTGGTAGTTGACCAGCTTCGATATAGCTTTCTTAATGTCAGCTTCTTTAGCCTCTGGATCGGCCTCCAAAATAAGGTCTACCAGACCTTGAGGGTTTTGATCTATCGCCGACAGTTTTAGTACAACTGGTGCATAGTCACGTTGACGACCCACTTCAGTGTTAGATGGGTCAATGTATTCATCGTAGAAGCTATCGAACCAGCCCCTGACTGCTATAGCGTTGGCATCTTTTAGATCACGGGTAGGTGTACTAGTGAAAGCTAAACGAATCGACTCTGCTACTTCAGGCGAGTCCAGCTTGCCATCTACAGCATCTTCTAACTTGTTGTACCAAGTATTGCCTTCAGCCATTGCAGTCTTTAAGAAACCTAACTTGTTGCGGCCTTTACTGTTTTCTCGCTGTGCGCGAGAATAAAATAGGTCAGCTATCTTGTTACCGCCGATCTTGCGTAGGCGTGAGTCAGCAGTAAATATAAAGTTGTAGATCGGGGTAAAGCCGTCGCTACGGATAATCTGCTGCGCCTTCTTCATAATCGCACCAGTAAAACCAGGCTGTTGCTTCTCGATGACCTCAGCCACCTTTCTCATTAGCACCTTTTCTTGCATGGTGGCGACTGCGGCACCAGACAGCTGTGCATCAGATGCTGTACGACGTTTGATTACCTCTGCCATATAACCATCAAAATCTGGCGAATAGGCTTTTGGTCCAAAACGGCGTTTCATATCCGTACTGAGAGCTTTGTAAAAACGCTGTAGTTTCTCAGCCAGTTTCTGGAACGTAACTTCTATAAGGCCCTTAGCGCGTTCTTTCTTGTATGACTTCATGGCCCACACTGCGACCTGATCGGCATACCACTCTTCGAAACCGTGCTTACCTTTATAAGCCGCAGGTGCGTCTTTCGCGTCCCGTGCCTTCTGGAACTTGTCAAACATGCGGTTATACAGAGCTGGGTTTTGAAGTGTGGAAGATAACTGCTCTTTGAACAGGGCGTGGCCCAATTCGTGTGCTGCGATCAGGGCAGTGTCTAGCTGATTAGTCGCAACCTCTGGGTCAACCAGAATTATATGAGCGTCACCAAAACCAATATATCTGCCGCCGCCCTGTGGATCAGCTTTTAATTCCTGTGCAACATCCTTTACGTAAGCCAGTACTTCTGGCGAGCCAAACAGATCTGCTACTTTGGGGTCATCGCTAACTAACTGATCAACATTGAATATAGACGTGGGCTTCTTTAGACCAAGAATTCTGCCAGCGTTTTTAAACACTTTGCTAACCAAGCCGTCAGGAGCTAAACCGAAGGCTTCTAGACCAACAGTAGAGCGAGCCATCTGCCCACCTGGATTAGACTTGGCAAAAGCATTCATCGACTCAGTGTCGAAGTTATAGTTGTCAGTTCTGTCGGGGTCCATCTCAGCCACAAAACCCATCTCGCCTTCAAAACCTAGCTGCGGCTCGTTGCCCTGTGCTTTTGGGTCTTCGCTAACTAACTTGTCGTAGGCAACCTCTTCAGGGGGTAAGGACGTGCCGTCTTTGCGAGTTTGTTCAGGCCTGAAAATTTTAAGTGGTTTTTCAGGGTTGTTATCTATGTATTCGATAACTTGATCGCGGTTACCTTCAAAGACAGCAATCAAGTCATCGAATACAACTTCATACTGCCGATCTCTTGGCATACGAGTTTCTGTTCGCAGCGCTTTGCCAAGCGTTATTGTCTTCGGCTTATCTTTTGAGCCTTTTTTTCGCTCTTCTTTTGAGCCTTTTTTTCGCTCTTGGAAACCAATCACGGTGTCCATCAACTTTAGCGTGCCTGTTTTCTCGGGGTCTTTCGGACCTTCAGGGTAAACAGCATCTTTGTCGCCAGCTTCTTTTGCAGCCTTGTATTCTTTAACAGCTTTAATGTGCGCCTGTTTCTCAGGGGTTTTCAGAAACTCGATGTACTCTTTAGCATACGCTTTTGACTCACGCACTAGCTTGGCAAGCGTAGGCTGGGCGGCAACCTTTTGCTCGAGAGCATTTAACTCTTGGTACATCTGGTCTAAGTCAGTTGGCACGCCTGGGTCCATATCAATACCTTCTTGGGCTAAAAAGTCCTTGAAAGTGTTGGCGTAGTCTTCTGCTAGCCTGACGTTTTCCGTCAACGCAGAAAGCCCATCTATATCTTCTACAGTAATGGTCGCCCCGCCAATAGTGAGCGATCTCCCGTCCGCTAATATCTCAGTAGCAATCTTAATAAACCCAGCACGATGCCGAGCAAACTGGCCACCGTCGGTGTAAGCAGTCTGCTTCTCATATGAAAGCATTCGCATGCCATCAGCAACAAGATCTACTAGATTCACAGGCTTGTTATTAACTTTCACAAGCTCTGCTTCAGTCTTGTTCCGATAACCTTTGTCGTTGCCCTTAGTTTTCTTGCCGCCGTAAGCCTTCTTAGCAAAGTCACTCTTTGCCGCTTTAGTCAACGCTACTCGCAGTACCTGCCGCGCAGTCTTCGCTAAACCTTGTTCAACTTTTTGTCCATTCGGTCTCTTCAAAGGATCTTCTATGCGAGAGTCTTTGTACGTTGGTTCTAGGGGGTCAACAGTTTGGAACAGGCTATACGTGCCATCTTCATTCACAACTGGGTTTATCGCGCCTGGGTTTTCTCGTCGAACTTTCGCGGCTTTTCTCAGGAACGAATTCGACATGTTTCCGAACGCGGGGTTGCTAAAGTCGACCGCGGTGAACATATCTTTGCCTAGTTCAGGGAGGTCTTCTTCAGCAAAGGCTTCAGCAAACTCGTCTTGGGCGGCTTTAGTGTCGTCGTAAATTTGGCCTTTGTTAGGCTGATAAGGCTTATCACCTGTAACGTCGTTCGTAACGATGCCGCCTTCCTGAACACCTTCTCCAAACATGCCAGTGTCTTGGACGCCTGCTTCTTCTGTAATTTCTTGATTCTGATCCGTATCAGCGTCGGGTTGAGCGTCAGCTTGCTTTTCTTCGCGGAAGGCATCTTGAACTTCTGGCGACACGTCCATGTTGCGGACTTGCGGACCTTGTTCTTCTTCAACTAGCTTCTTACGGTTTTCCAAAGCCTCTTTGACAGATATTCGTCGGACAGAGCCACCTTTGGGCATCTGTTTTTCTGCGGCGGCAAATGCATCAGCTACACCTTCTTCATTAGTGCCTTGTTGCCAGACAACATTACCGCCTCGGTCGAGCGCTTCAATAGCAATATCACCGTCTAAAGGTTTTGCCGAGCTGTATCCAAGAGCCTCTACAAGTGATGCTTCGCTAGCCTTTGACTTCGCTACTTCTTCAGCAATATCAAAGTTCTTGGAAAGAATGGTTCCGCGACCAGGGACGAATCGGGTGTAAAAAACCTCACCTTGAATCTCTACTTTCTTGGTGGTGTCAGCCGACGCTTCGTATTCAGCGGTCGGACCCTCGAGCCAAACGGAGTGTCTGCTAGTAGAGGAATCGAGAGCTGCGCGTAATTGTGCGTTGACTGCGCTACGCGGTTCGGGGTTGCTATACCCCATAGCGTCAGTGCCGTACTGTTGCCTATTGATTTCATTATCAACTTGCTGCTGGCGAGCATTTTCGATAAAGCCTTTGGCTTTCTCCATCACATTTGCTGCACCGCGCAGGGAACCTGTAGCTACACTGCCTGCGCTAGAAACCCCCGCGCCGCCAAAGAAACCAGCGAACGCGGATTCCGCAATGCGTAAAGACGCGTCTTGCTTAGTGTACTCGTCATCAATGCTGAAGCGATTAGCTACACTAATACCTTCTTGCAAAACTTCTGCAATGCTTTCTGTTGCACCGCCTTTTGCTGTGTTCTTAGCGAGCTCTTTAGCGAACGCGCCAAATGCAGAGCCATCTTTTGTCGAACGCTTTGCAGCAATTTCACCGAGGTCCCGCATCAGAGTCTTAGTAAGAAGCTGTTCACCCTTCAGACCAATAAACGCTTGTGGTATTGCCAAGCCAGCCGCGCGTAGGGCAGCTTCGTCTTGATCTAGATAATCGAGGTTCTCGCCAAAGTTTGAGCCAGCCATGCTGGTGTACTCTTGCGCGTACATACCCGCGGCGGCACCACCTTTGAGACTTAGTTTGTTACCAGGGTTATTGCGCTGCGCAAGCCGATACGCAATGGCTAGCACGCGCTCTTCTTCTGGCATTGCTTCGCCTTTGAGCTTCTTCTCAAAAGCGTCTTTAACGAGTCGTTTAGTAACTTGTTTACTGCCTACTGATAAGCCTGCTTTTGCAAGCCCAGTAACAGCCGCGCCGCCTAGACCGCCACCAACTGTAGTGAAGAGATAGGGGGTGACCTGTCCGACATTCTTAGCGACTTGGGAAACAAAGCCGCCGAAGGAGGGGTTGTTCGTGAACTCTTCAAATGTCTGTAGATCACCAAACATTTCAGAAGTGCGCTCTTCGCGCTGTCGAGCAGTTGCGATGTTTACGGCGGCAGCTTCGTCGTCACCTATCGCTGTATTAAACAAACCTTTAAAGTAGTCGGTATCAGTGCGTATGCCTTCGATACCCGCGCCAAACCCTCGCTGGAATGTCTCACCAACTGATGATGGCGTCTCTGGCGCTGCGTCGGCAGCTTCTAGAGTTCTGCCGCGCGACACGCTTTTGTAGCGTGCAAACAGGTCGTCGATGGGTTCAGCCATATTAATCTACAATCGATTTGTTGTTGGCCTGACCCCTTGCTGAATCAGGGCCGCCTTTAATCTCGCGTTCAACGTATTTCCAAGCTGTTTCGCCGAATAATCGCCTTGCAACAGCTACCGGAATTGTCTCGTCGGCTTGCTGTCCTGTACCCCTGTCAATTACAGCCAGTCTGCCGTCCGGTGTAATGATTAGACGATCAAGATAAACATCGTTGCTGCCAATATGATCAATCCCGCCATCGGGTATGAAGTTCTCTATAAACGAGCCATAGTCTTCGCTCTCAGCAAGGGCTTGTATCCCCATGCTGACCATTGAGTTCAAGGCAAGACGCGTTTGGCTTTGTGCTTCAGGACCCTGAGCCTTGAGGTACTCTTGGTACATCTTATTGAATGCAGGACTGTACTGACTGAAGAAACGGCCTTTATCGAAGTCGATCTCTTTGTTTAGGTTCCCGTCGCCATCTTCGCCGTAGATAGCACCGCGCGCGTCGTCAAAGATATCTCGTATACGGCCACCAACCTCCTCGCTTACCTTGAAATTATGCTCTGAAAGATTTTGGTAGTAGTTCAGTCGGCCAGTGTCAGCTGTCTGTGTTTTAGCGTCAGCGTTTTGTTGAGCGGTAGCTTGCTGCTGGTTGGCAAGAACAGCTTCGCCAAGGGTCTTCGAATCAAAGTCAGCATTACCTGTCGCTAGAACATTGTTCATTCGCGTCATGTAGTCTTCTCTCTGATCTTCATTCGCTGCAATTGTCGATAGCATGGCCCGCATATACTGCTGTTCAGCACGCGTTGCGTACTTCATGTCTTCGAGTATTGAAATTCCCTTAGCTTCTAGCTTCTCTTTCAAAGCCTTGATCCCTTCGGGAGTGACCTGCACTTTACCTGCCGCGAGTTCTTCGTCAGTAGCTGCTTCAGCAGCTTCAGCCGTAGCTTGGATTTCAGGGTTCTCATCTTGTATAGGCGTCTCAGCAGAACTTTGCGGTGCCGCTTGCTGAGTAGTGCTGGCTAACTTGCTCTCAATATCTCGCACACGTTTTTCGGCCTGATCGATATAACCTGTTCCGCCGCTAAGTTTTCCTCGGTCGCCAATCTTTTTCTGTCTTTCAAGCTGCTGTTTAGCAATCTCTAGCTGCTTCTGAAGTTTGGCTTCTTCTTTGGGAGATAGCGTTTTTTCTGAGCTAGCTTCAGGCTCTTCCTTCGCGTCACTATCATCAGCTTCAATAGTTTGCTTCTCTCCAGCTGCGGCTTCTTCTACCTCGGGGGTGATAATGTCACCTGTATCTAGTGAAAGGTTTCCAGCCTGCTCGCGCAGAATTTCAAGCTGCTGGTCGTATGGCAGGCCAGCTAGTGCTTCTTTCATCTTTCTCGCGACAGCAGGGCCGTTCTCACCGCCAATTTGAATAATCGCAGCTTCGACCTCGTTGGTTAGTTGGCCAACGGCTGTAGCTACCCGTGCTTCGGCATCTTCAACAGACGAGTCAATCAGGTTGTTTTTCAGGTTAAGCTCGTTTTTTAAGGCAGCGGCCCCTGGCTGATTCCATACTTGGTTGTATTGATTGCTGAGGAGGTTTGCAACGTCGCCTGCTCCAGAAAATACAACTTCAGCGTTGGGGTCTCTATCTCCACCTGGAGTAGCAAATCTAAGCGTAGGGTCGCCGTCATAAGTCCCAGCCATTGTCAGACCAGATTTATCAGGGCTGATTGTAAACTGCTTCCAAGAAAAACCTTCGTTTTGCTTAGTAGCTAAATCTTCATTACCAAGGAGCGAGGCTAGTTGGCTAAGTTTGGGATCAATTTTACCTGACTTGCGTTGTCCATCGAGCAGTGCAGTTAATTTCGGCACGTCAATCTGTTCACCCGCTTTTTTAGCAACGCCTAAGTCGCGAGCTAGGTTAGAGATCTGACTAACTTTACCCTCTGCAAGTCCGCGCTCTTCCTCGCGCTCAAGAATACCGAGCTGACGCTCTTTCAACGAGCGGTCGGCTTTGTTTTCTTTGTAACTTGCGTTTGCGCCTGCACCGCCAAAAAAACTTGATAAAGACATAATATGATCTCAACTAATAGTTATAGGCCGACGATAAATGCCGCCGCGCCTAGCGAGCCCAGCATTCCGTAGGTTTGCGCTTTGCTCTGAGCTTTAGAGCTTCTGTATGCGTTTTCGCGTTGTGAAGCAGCGCCTGCAGCATTACTCAGTGCACCCATAGAGGAACGATTCACGCCTTGGCCGATATTTATCAAGTCCGCCATAAGAGCTCTGTTTGCATCTTTCTGGGCAACACGAGCGTCTGCCACACCCTGAATTCCGCCAAGGGTAGTGCCCCTCGCTAAAGAGCGTTTTTGTTCTTCCATTTGCGCTGGTGTAAGCGCGGCACCGTAACGCGATGCATTTCTATCAATAACGCCCTGCATAAGCTGGTTAGAAACGTCTCGGTCTTCTTTCGCCTGATCAATTAGGCTTGTGTCGGTCTGCGCTTTGTTTACGAGCTCAAGTTCAATTGGCCGTATGTCACGCAAGTAGTTGTCGTAATCGGCTTGCGTAATATTTGCCAGAGTCTTCTCAGGGTCTACTCCGTCTTTACCATAAGCAGTTAGTGAGCTGCGTTGAGGTGTTCCGCTGTACTGGGAGTACCCATTCCAACTTTCGTAAGGATTCATAATTAGGCCTTCTCTGCGTCGTTGTATGCATCTCTAAAGTCCTTCCATTTGCCTCCAAATTTTCCTTCCATGAACCTGTCGGACGCCGCGCCCGCGACCTTCATGCCCGCATCCAATCGGGCTTGTCTCAGCAATTCGTTATTCTTCGCTTTATTCAAAGCGCGGCTCGTACCGATATTGGTAAGAGCAGATAAAGCCGACCCTGAGTCCGCACTTTGACCCTGTGCAACACCGACAGCCGCTGCACCTCTTGTATTCTGGATTTTCAGAGCGCCTTCGCCAGCTTTCCCGAGTTGGCCTTGGTAAGCGCCCGATAGGTCCGCTGCTACTTGGCCAGCGTTTTGTGTCTGAGCGTAGTTCAGCTTAGATGTGAGCCCCTGCATTACATCCGCATTACCACGGCCTCGGGCGATATTTTTGATATCGTCAGATAAGGAGTCTTTAAGTTCAGCAACGTTCAGAGGCTGGTAAGTTTTGTTAAAAAACTCAGCTTTCTGCGCACCAATGCGAGCTTCAGTTTTCTCAGCCTCTGACGCTTTGTAATCTTGCTTCTTTGGTTTGCTACCCATTACAGTTCTCTCGTGTAAATGACCGTATCTTTCTTCCATCCTTCAGCTAAAAAGTAATCTTCTAAAGCTGCTATAGGCGTTCTGGTTTCGATGTTCTTGAAACAGTTTTCTCTGGCTAGCTCCGCAAAAAATGGGAGGTACTTAATCGCGCAACTTTGTCCGCGGTTCTTGGCCCATGCCAACCAAAGTAAAAATGTCCTAGCCCCTGTAAACTCATCCCGCTCTGCGGTGGTAATTACAAACCCCTCTGGTGCTACCCAAAGGTGGGCTTCTTCGTTTAGACAAGCTGCATAAACATCTTCTGGTCTAAACGTAAGCTGAGGTTGCTCAGCTAAAATCTCTTCTATGCCGCGTTTTACCCAAACCCACTCTTCACGAATGTGGGCGAGGATTGGTTTATCCGCCGCTACCATACCTTCTGCGCCTTGTACGCCAAGGTCCTGACATTCCGCCATATCTCACGCTCCTGCGAACTGCGGTGTCTGCATTACGCGACCTGCGCTCTGCATCTTCGACACCTTGATTGAATAACTGCCCATAAATTGATGCGCTCTGAAGATCAGACCAGTCTTTGTTTGGTACTCGTAGCAAACGGAACAACGTGCCATTTACGATTGTGTCTCGATAATCGTTCATAACGTCGTTGTCGCATGCTGTGCTGGAGTGTGTTGGTCTGAGAACAGCCCTTACGATTGTGCTACCCACTAAAGTGTCAGCTGGGATCGGCGCTAACAGAAAAGTCTCGGAGCTCTTTTGTACGAAATACTCAGGGACTCCCGACTCTTCACGCCACTGAGGCAGACGCTGTTCGAGCAACGTCGTAGTTAGGGGTTCGAGATCTCTGCCTTTGTGCGTTACCCACAAAATTTTACGCACAGAAGTATCTCGTGGGGTCTCAAGATCATATTCGAAAATGCCAGACACCGTTGTGAGAGGGTCTAACTCGACTTGATAAACACTTGCTCGCTCGCAAAGCTCAATCACAGCCGCTCGGATGTTGCTCTCTATAAGGGTGTCGGAGCACCCAGGAACCATCGGCAGTATTTCGGGGAGCAGCATCTCATAAGGGATCGCCATATTTTACACCATCGCTGTTGGAGCTTGTGATCGACGTTCCATATTTGGGTTCGTAACAGCGTCAATCTGACCCTTACCAGTCACTGTAGTGTTGAAAAGTTGATAATGATTAGACGCGCGGCTCTCATTACCAGCGAACTCAGCGTCTTTCATATAAGCCATATATAAGACGTAGTTCATAATCGCGTTAGCGAAGATGTCAGGGATGGACAGGTTGTCAGACAGGGTTACCGTTGCTGGGTTGGATGAATAGACCAGCTCTACGTAAGCATTACCACTGATCCCTGGATATACGTAAAAGTTCCTGGGGTTCGACTCTTCATACGAGTAGTGTTTGACGATGTTCGTGTGAGCGGCATCGCCCGTTGTAGCGGGGTCATGCCAATTTGGAGTCTGAGAGTCCAACACGTTTAGGTCTACTAATCTAATTGCTCGCTTACCTGCTCCTCCACTAGAGGCAGACATGTTGCGTACAACCTTTAACAGCCTGTTGCCTTCTGATGGGATCTCTTGTTTCGTACCAGTTGCAAGCGTTACGGTGGTGTTAACGGCGCTGGCATCAGGCTTTATCAGAGATATCTCACGTTGTGCGTCGTTTACCCACAAAACAAGTTCACCAGTAACAGGCCATCTAACGCCAGTAGTATCTTGTAAAACAGCTTGCACTCGATCGATAACGCTTTGAACTGTTACTGCCATCTTCTTTACCTATGAATTAAGTATTGATTCCCAAGCGGCTTCTCGGGCATCTGTATCAACCGTTCTGCCAAGCGCTTTGTTAACAGCCGCTGCTTTTGGATAGCCGTCGGTTTTGAAGTTTTTCGGGTCGCCTTCATCCATCATTTTTTCGAGGACGGTGACTAGTTCTGCGTCGAGCTGAGTGCTCTCCGAAATAACTATCACTTCTTCGAAATCAGCGATTTCGGCTGACTCTTCTTCGACATACTTGTCGTTGTATTCTTTCGCGCCCATTTGGATCGCCAATAAGCCAATCTCTTCAGCGATCTCTCTTGGCACACCTGCTTCAAACAAAACTGCTGTACCGCCTAGGGTGGTGACTCGTAATGGTTCACTGCTAACAATCTTCATGATTAAGTCCTATTTTCATTTTTTCTTTTTGGTTGGCCGCTTGCCTGATTTGTTCCAAGCATTCATATAGCCGCGTAGGGTCATACCTGTAGCTTTCAACTGTGAAGCATCTACGTTCGCCAACTTCTTACCCTTATGCATAATGGTCTTGGAAGAACCGACACCAAACTTAGATCTCTTTGATGCTGCTGCCTTCTTAGTTGTACCGCTCTTACCAACGGCGGTTGCTACCATTGGGGCTACGGACGCCACGGACGCGGCTGCACCAATTCTTCTACGTCCGCTACGAACATTTGCGTTGCTCGCTGCAGTCGCTGCTTTTTTGTTAGCAGCGCGATTAGCGTTAGCTTTTCTAGTAGTTGCGGATTTACTTTTACCTCGAACCCCAGCGACGCGTTTGTCGGTAGGTTTTCTCGCGGCTTTAGCGGCTTCAATTGGTTTCTTACTTCCAACTGCGCCTGAAACTCTTCGTTCGGCTGCTTTAGCGCGAGCTATAGCGCCTCGTCCGACTGCTTTTGTTTTGGAGGCTGCGGCCTTCGCGCCTGCAGGAGCGGATTTCTTTGCTTTTTTCGCTGCTTCTACTGCTTTTTTTCCGTATTTCTTTATGGCTTTTGTAACACCCATACGGGCTATTGCTATTGCGACTGGTATAGCCATGACTATTTCCTCTTTAGAAAATAAAAGCCCCCTCCGAAGAGGGGGCGATTGTCTTACTGGGCAGTATCGAGAGCGATGATGCCGAAGTCCTGTACAGAGCCACTGATGTCGCTGTTGTACTTAGGCTTACGGAGACCGAAGATCTTGCCTACAGAAATACCTGACTGGTTGCCATAGTCGAAGGTGTCTTCAACCATTTCAGGCAGACCAATGTCAGCCATTGCTAGAGCCTGAGCACCACAGAACAGAGCACGTCCGCCAACAACGTTAGCGTCAGCACCCCACTTGTAGCCAGCTGCGCCAGCGTTAGAGGAAGTACCAGTAGTTGCACCAGAAGTGTTAAACACATGGCGGAACTCATGGATCATTACACCGTCGACCATCAACGAAGCAGAACCAGAGAACAGGCTGTTGCCAGTTCCTCGAACGCCAGCGTTACGGACGTTAGCTAGGAAGTCAGAATCTAACTTCAGGCTAGCCATCTGCTGAGGAGTGACAAACATGTGGAAAGTTTCTTGGTTACCAGCACCACGAATACCACGGATGTAGTTATCTTTGGCATAAGCCTTCAGCTCAACGATATGCTTGTAACCGATCTTGTCAGTCGCTGTAACAGCAGAAGTGTCGCCAGCAGCAATAGAAGTACCGCTGATTCGACGGTGACGATCACCAGTTGGAGCAGAAACGTCTGAAGCGAACTCTAGATCAACAAGATCGTGTCCAGCAGTAGATGAAGCAGTACGCAGACCGCCGTTATTTTTGTGAGTGTAAGCAACACCTGACATGGTCAAGAATGCCAACTGATCACAACGGTCAGCAATTGCATAAGCAAGTGCATCACGAGATTGCTCACGGAAGTTAACTACAGTCTTCTGGTCGGTCATACGGCCAGCGATGCGGTTAGCAAAACGTAACTGGTCCAGCTCAATGGTGATGTCATACGCGCGGAGTGCTTCTTCGTTGCCTTCCAGAGTATTGTCACCGGTGATACCGTCAGTAGTCATGTCAGCTAGCAAAGTGATGTTAGCTTTTGTGCCTTTCTGGTTCTTAGTCAGTTCAGTTACTCGCTGAACCATAGCGTTAGAACCTGTGCCAGCGAACTGGTTGATGAAAGATTGGTTGCGAGCTACTTTCCAGAAGTCGCGGCTCCAAGTTTGGAGTTGGTCGCCTGTAAGCGTACCGAAATTTGTTAAAGCCATGATGGCCTCCTATTAAATGGACAAAATAATTTATGCGGCACACGCCGCCTTATCAGCCGACTTAAAGGAGCGGCTAATCCGTATTCCCGTATCGTGGGACAACGAACTAGCGCTTATTTACGAGGAGCGACCTCGGCAGGTTTTACGCCTTGTGCAGGCGAGGGGTACGTTTTTTACGGCTACGGGCCGACCAGTTATCGTACTGGTAGACGTATAAATCATATTAGTACAGCTAATAATACAATGCAACCACTATCTGTGGCGGGCTGTTTTCTTCGCTATCTTCTTCGGTTGCTTACTAAATTGCTTGCCTGCTTTGGTATCGGCGCGCTTTTTAGCACTGGTTTTTGCATACTCTTTCTTGCTCAAAGACTCTCGAGCCTTCTTTGGTAAGTACCGTTCACCAGTTGCCTTCTTACCCTGAGTACTATTCTTGCCAGACTTGGTGCCCCATTTCTCTTTAGTCCACTTGGACAGGGACTCCTGAGCTTTTGTTTTCGGCCCTGAGTAGGTGCCACCAGACTTCTTGTAACGTTGCGTGGCTAGTTGTGCTTTGCGCGCGCTCCACTGTCCAGCCTTACCGCCTTTTGTTCCAGCTTTTACGGCAGCAACGATACGTTTCCACTTAGCTTCGTCTTTTCTAGCCATCAGATCACCACTTGGCGCGGTTTGCCCAATAGGCCGCGCTCATTTTGCCTTTGGCTATGTTCTTTGCGTGACGTGCTTTGAAGCTAGCTCGCTTCTTACGCATCTTATCGCCTTCACCAGCCTTTGGTTTACCCGCTGTCTTTGCGCCTTGCTCACCAAAACGTATGGTTTTGATCTTGTCACCTTCTTTAGCCACGACAATATGTGACTTCTTAGGGTGACTAGGCGTCCTTTTTGGCTTGTTAAAGCCCGAGACTCCAGCTCGGGCTAATCGTGGGTCTTTTTTAACTGCCATAGTTACCTCGTTATAAAATATCGCCTCTAAGACGTTTTAGCGTTGCTTCTGGAAGGGCATCAAACTCTTCTTCAGTCATTGTTGAGAGGTCTAATGCCTTCTCTCCATGATTTGAGGAGCTTTCACCTGGAAGTTCGGGGGGTTGCGCGTCTGCAGCCTTTAGTTTGCGGCTTACTTGCGCGCGTTTTTTGGCTAATTCATCACTTTTCTTCGCCTTACCAGCCAGACTTGGCGCACTTTCTTGCGCTTGGTCTAAATCGTGGTCTTTAACTACGTATTTCACGGCTTTTGAGAGTGCATCTACGGCTTCGTAGCCCTTCATCATGAAGGCGTCGCGCAGTTCAACTACTTCGTTAGTTATATCTTCGTTGAAATCGTCTGAATTACGGTCAAACACGGGGTATGCGTCTTCCATAGCGTTCGCAGCCTGTTGCAATGCGGTCATCTGGCGGTCTTGGTTCACCGTCTGATTCATTTCTTGCCGCATTTCGTACTCTAATGTGTCTCGTTCGGCCTTTCTGATCTCTCGACGTAGCGCAACAGCTTTTTCTGTCTCACCATCAAGCACCATGTTTTGGTACTCAACTTCTTTTGCATCGAAATCGTAAGATTCGGGCGCTTCTTCTGCTTTTTCATTTGCTGCGTTGATCTCGTCTAGTTGTTTCTGAAGCGCTTTCTGTTTTGCCAGCACCTCATCAAGGCGGGCTTTCGGCACCATTGGTTTTTTAGCAGGTTTTTCCGCAGCTACGGGCTCTTCTTCTAGCTCGGCTTCTGGTTCTGTTTCTTCTTCTGTACTTTGTTCATCTTCAGAAACAATTTCCTCGGATTCTTCGGCAGTGGTTTCCTCTTCTGCATCCTCTGCCACAACTTCGCTTTCCTCAGCAACTTCTTCTGGCTCCTCTTCGGGGGTTTCGAAACTAAGATCTAATGTGGATGCGTCATCTTCCTCCGGTCGATCTGCTCCAGGCATTACGTCAAACTCAATTGCTTTTTCTTCTACTGCTTCGTCTTTCTTACTCATATCAAAGTCCTATTGGGGTTTGGGGGTGTTTCGAGATTGTTGCATAGCCGTGGTTGCTATCTTGGTCGCAGCAGAGGTTTCGGCCTGTCCTTGGCGGATCTCGTTTGTAGCTGATGACAACTCTCTGCGGAGAGCAAGCTGGTCTTGGTTCATCTGAATCTTCGCTTGCAGTTCAGCCATGCGTACCTGTGGGTTTACTTCCGCTGTTTCTTGTACCTTGGCTACGTTTATTGCGGCTTCAGACTGAAGTTTTTCTACCTCGGCTTGGAGCTTCATGGTCTCAAGCTGCAAGTTCTGCATAGCGAGCATCTGCTGCTGCTGCATTACCTGAGCCTGCTCTGGAGAAGGAGGTTCTTGGCCGGTCATAACACGGATGCGCTTCGCCAGCTCTTCCTTCTTCATAAGGTGGCTGTAACCAATAATCGCGTCATCTGGTATAGCGACACCGGCTTGCCTCAAGCTCAGGGCTTCAGCAAACTGCGTTTCGTCGAAGCTATCTCTCGCTGGTGCAGAGGCGACAATAACGTCGTACTCACCTATAGTGAGGTTATTAATAATGTCACCCTCTGGGGTCATAGAATTAAGTAACATCGGCTCGCGGGGCTGCATCGGATCGTCTTCGTTAGTAACCTGAATAACGCGCTCTTCGGTATAGAAGGTTTGGATGAGGTTTAGAATCTTCTCTGCCAAGTACTGGCGTGTTTTTGCGAGGTTGTCGAGTGGCACCTGAATCATTACTGCGCCGCGATTCTGTTTTGCCTGAATTGCAACGCCCGATACTTCTGCGCTGTCAGTACCGAGCATCGAATCGTTGATACCACTGATTGACTGAATATTCGCTTGGGCTTTTTGACCGATACGATCAAGCCCAGTAGGTATCTGGTTAGGCTGTATCTTGGACGGCGCGTTAGTACCACGCGCGTACTCAAGTACCAGTCCTGTCTCAGCGCCATGTTCCTCGAGGTCATCTGCGGTCATACCAACCAACGAACCCGACTCAACCATCCAGCCACTATTAGCTGTAGTATTAACTATGTGCAGCTCTTGCGATGCAATCTTGTTCAACTGCTCCTGCGGTGACAGGAGATTACGAACTACGCCAAAAGGACGACCTCTGCGGAAGTAGCAGAAAAACGGGACTATGGTGAAGTCGTTGTATGGGGACCAGTCATCGTGAAGTACAACCTGATCACAAGTAACAGTCCATCGCACTTTGCGAATGACCTTTGTTATAAGTTCCATATCGTATTGCTTGGCGAACTTTTTACACTTACCTTCCTTCCAACTATCAGGGCACTGTCTCTGATCACCTGTTTCTTTGTCGATGAAGAAAGATGCGCGGGCGAGCTTCTTGTGCTGGCGCTCCACGACGCGTAGTGACTTTACGTTGCGGTACTCTTCGTCACCAGGAATTGAATCGCCGAAGTACTCGTTTGTTTCTGTGTCTCCAAAGCGTGTCTCTTGGTACTCGACGGAGTCGGGGCCAAAACTCATACCGTTCTCTGCTACGAAAAGAAGTCGTTCTGCTTTGTCTTCGCCATATAACTCTTCGATCTCATCGAGAGTCATCCATTTGGACTCAAACACTTCGTTCCAAGTTTTAGGGTCGGCGTCTTTCGCGTCTGGATCGATAAGTATGTCTAGCGGATCTTTAGACGAGATTCGGATTTCACCCTCTACGTGATCGCTAAAGTCCATGCGCACATCAAAGTATCCACGACCGTCCATAATCAAACCGTCCGAGAAGACCTGCTGCTCGACCCAGTCCAACTTGTTGTTGTCGGATATCTGCATGTACAACTTAGTCAGGGTGTGGGCTACAGCCTCTTCGCCGCCTCTTCGCGGTTTGAACTTTACGTCTGCTCTGCGAGATGACTGCTCACCGAGTATTGTATTGACGGTAGGGAGAATCGTATTGATGGTCAGGGCGGGGCGTCCTTCGGCTTCTAGCGCTGCCGAGTCATCTAGATCCCACTGATCACCTTGGTAGTACTCATCACATTTGAGTGCCATTTCTACGTAATCGAGATGGCCGTTATCCCGTGCGCGCTCGTAACGAGCCCACTGTGTGCGAGTTATTTCTTCTTCCTTCGAAGGATCAATCTTCTTTGCTTTTTTCATCATTATGCGCTCATAGCTGATTTGGTGCGTTCGCCTTTCAATAATCCAGGGAGCCTGTCTCGCCAGCTTGGGATGTGCTCGACCTTTTCAACAAAAGTGCTGAACTCAGTCATCATCAAACCAATCCAAGCCAGGGCGTCTACCTGGTCGTCGTGTACCCCATTCGGGAAGCGCAATAACTCTGCTACCAGAGGGCCTGTAAATTCTTCATCTTTAGGCATGAACACCATGCCCTGTTGCATCCGACCTTGGATTGCTCTGGCACGCGCTTCTTTATCCCTGCGGCCAGTCTTGAGATCTTTGAAGTACGCTTCGTAGAGCCCGCGCTCACGAACGCGCTTCTCAAGGAACGGTCCGAGGGCCATCTCAATGTGCCCTTTCTCAATGCCAATGATCGACGGTTTCCATATCTCGTAGAGGTCGAGTATCTGCTCAACCAATTCGAAGCCGTCGAAGCGACCTCGCACCATGTCCATCACGAACATCTGGTCGTACTCATCGACGCCTACCACGATTCCGACCGTGTAATCGTTTCTGTCGTTCTTACCAATCGCCAAGTCCCACGCGCAGTAGTACTTCATGCGGTCTTCATCGACATCTTCATGGTCGTAGTAATTGATCATGTCTCTGGTGAAGTAGTCGCCATCGTCAGCAACGGGGTTCTGCTGATACAGTGCGGACCAGTCTCGTGGTCCAACGGCTTTTTCAATACGAGTAAGAGCTTCTTCGTCGTAACGTTCACGATGCAGGGCTTCCCCCTGCTTACGAAACTCTTCGTCAACCTCAGCTCGGGCGGGGTAGTTAACAACTTCCCATTGCTCGCCATTATCTGCCGCTGCTTTAAGTAATCTCCCCGCAAGATCATCATCGTGCCAGCGAGTAAGAATAACCAACACACCGCCACCAGGAGCAAGACGTGTGTACGCCGTAGATGTATACCAGTCCCAAGCAGAGTCACGTGCGTTTGATGATTCGGCGTCGTCACGGTTCTTTACCGGATCGTCGATGACAAGGATATGAGCACCCTTGCCAGTAATACCGCCACCAACACCGGCAGCAACATAACCGCCGCCAGAAGTAGTAAGCCATGCTTCAGCAGACTGCGACTGTGGGTCGAGGCGAGTTTTAAATGCTGACTTAAATCCCTCTTCACGTAGGAGTCCACGAACTTTGCGGCTGAACCCCATAGCGAGCGAGCCCGAGTAAGAACAACTAATGAACTCGTGTTGAGGGTTTCGGCCGAGGTGCCAAGCTGGGAATGCCACCGACGCAAGTGTACTTTTACCGTGTCGGGGTGGCATAAATAGCATAAGTCTTGGAGACTTCTTTTCACTGACATCTCTAGAGAACTCCTCGAGCCGCTTACATATATCTTTGTGTACCCATCCCGCTTGGTAATCGGGGTTAAACCGCTCAACAAACGGCAATAGTCGTTTACGGGTCAGGAACCGTAGAGCGAGTTCCGCGCGCGCCTTATCTTCCAACGATTCTTCAACCGTGGGCTCCGGTTCGGGGCTCGCGGGCAGTGGTTCTTGCTCCGCGATATCCGCTTTGCAATACACGCAGAGTCGATCATCCCCCGAGTACAGTGTCTCGGGGTGCGACGCTTTACAGCGTATGCATTCGACCTTTGTGACTTCAGTCATTTAGTAAGGCTTGTATGCCTTCTTCTTAGGCTTAGCTTTTGGCTTAGCTTTCTTCTTAGCGGTTGTGCTCGCTGATTTAGCTACAAAAGCCGTCTCTGACCTAATTTGCCGCTCTTGTGCGGCGGTTAATTTGGGGTAGCCTTTAGAGGGAGACCGTGTGTCCTTCTTTACTGCGGTTTTCTTTTTAGAGGGAGACCGTGTGTCCTTCTTTACTGCGGTTTTCTTTTTAGAGGGAGACCGTGTGTCTTTTTTGGGTTTGTGTGGTTTACCACCCATAGATGGTTCTCGGTACTTGGTCATGTCTATTTCCTCTTTCTTTTAACAGGCATACCTGTAATTTTAGTTTTGGAGATCTTCTTGCCGCCAGGCTTTCCAGCGACCGCAGCGTTTCTCGCAATCGCCTTTGTCTTCTTATAAACAGTCTTAGCCATAGTTAATCACTCTTTGGTTCGAGGTAGTCGAGGTCTTTACCCGCGATCTTCAACAAGTCCTCATCGGTCATGCGTTCAAGCTGCTTGGTACCGTTGATGTTGATGTTCACTTGGGTAGCGTTTTCTGGTGCAGCCAAACCGTGCAGCTTCACCAGGGAATCGGTGGTGTTCTTCATCTCAGTCGCGTTCGCTGAGGTGTTGTACGCTTCCATGTACATCATGTGGGCGTGCTGATTGGTGAACTTAACCTCTTCACGCATCTCTTGTCGGAAATAGTCGATCGCTTGTTGCACATTAGGGACTTTTGCAGCGGCGTAGGTTGCCTGGGGGGACGAGTACCCCGCACCACGACCCGCGGCCGCGATTGTCATGCCCGAACTGATGAGCGAGACCAGTTTCTCTTGCTGCATGGTTAGCGATCCGCGGCTTATGCCCATGTACGGCATATGCGACTGGAACTCGGTGTGCTCACTGACTAGGTCAGTGGATGGTTGCTCCTGGGGGTGCGCTTGATCCATAGAACTCGTGGTCGTCGTCAAAATACACAAACGCAGGCGCGCCATCGAAATCGTGCGATGACACTTCTGCGATCCATTCTTCGGCGTACTCCTCGGAGTAACCGTTGGCAATAATGATTGCGATAGCTTTGTCGTAGTTGTAAGCAAGTACTTCACGACCATTCCGGACCGTGGAGCCAATAATTGCGGCATCTAAACCGTCAATAGCAACTACTTCAATATCGCTCATGCGATATATTAGCGTTACTAATAATTAATCACAAGAAAAATCGTTAATTGTCTTAACCCACCAGTAGAACATGTCTTCAGACAGGGTGTGTTTCATGATATTAATTCGATAGCAGACAAGTTGGATGTTATGAATCGTGTAGCCCTTGTCTCCACAGATTCTGTCGATGGAGGCGTTGTATTCTTTCTTACCACTTCCATCGATGTGATGTGTAAGGTACACACCGGATATGGCGCATCTTCCGTCTTGCTTTTCCCATAGTGCGATAACATCTTCTGGCGTGATTTCGTATGTGACAAACCCGCGCAGCCCTCTCGTAACATTAGACTTGCTCTTGGAACATAAGTTACGCAGGAAATTTTCATAGGACGATGATATTCCGTTAATTGCTCTTTGAGTTTTGCATGTCGCACATACGCTGCGTCCTTTGCTGAATTCCGACGCGTCCTTGGTCTGCCTACATGACTGGCACACTTTTGTGTCTAGTGTCATGGTTCGGTATATTAGCACAGCTAATTATCTCAGAATATTTTTTTGAAAATTTTTTTTGAAAAGTACGTTTATATCGCTCATCGACTATCTCCCCCCTCGGCTAGTCACGCCCCCCGTACCCCCGATCCAGCTGTTGGAACCTTGTCCACGGTTCATGTGTGGAACCTTGTCGGATTTTCAGCCTCGCTCGCAAGCTCGCTCACCGTCGGTCGATGAAGTGAAGCGGTTGATGGGTCAATCGCACTTAATAAGATCGGAGTAATCATCATGTACACAGCAACTATCAAGAACGTAGCATCAGCAAAGAACGGCGCGCCTTCAATCTACTGCGAGTCCAAGTCTGGCAACATATACAAGCTAAAGCAGCAAGTACCACTGCAGCAGCACGCGCGCCTCATCTCACAGATCAGGTCTGCCAAGGTCATCAACATCCAGCACTGGATCAAGATCAAAGAGGGCGAGTTCAAAGCCAAGCCTGCCAAGGCCCAAGCACCGCGCCCCGAATACAAAGAGGTAGTGGTCAAGAACCAGGCGGCCCGCATAAAAGAGCTGCAGGCTCAGGTTACGGCGCTAAAGAACCAGCTCGAAGCACGAGATGAGTGGGCGGAAGCACCAAGCGATGAGGCCATCGAAGAGATGGAGATCCAAGCCTCTATCGATACCGCGAACAAGCGCGCTATTGCAGCCAAGAAGGGCTGGGAGACCCGCCGTCGCAACGCGGAGGACATCGCGCACGCCTGCAAGATGCACGAGTTCGAGCAGAGCGGAGACGAGGCTGGTGCCATTGCCTATCTCGACGCACGTATCGCACAGCAGGTGGCGTCATGAGCACATCAGATATGTTCGAGCAATGGGCTCGCAAACCACGAACCCCGACCGTCGGTCGGGCTCCGCGGATCGCGGGCAGCGAAGCGGAGTTAAAGAAGTTCTATCAGCGGTACATCCGCATGGGCTTCACGCACTTCGAAGCGAAATCCAAGGCCTATCACTATCACACCATGAAACTCTAAAGGAGAAAGCCCATGAAACTATTCTATACACCAGTAGAACGTCTACTACTCACGATTCACGACCCAAGCACCGTGGCCCTCAACAAGTTCCTCTGGGACAGGGCATGGGACATATGGTGCGCGCTCGACGACAAGTGCGGGCCTTGGGGAGAAACAACTCAGCTCACGAACAAAGAAGCACGGCTCGCGGCTCACCTCAGCTGGCTCCTGCAAATCTAGTGTGTACTGGTTTCAAAAATGTGTACTGGTTTCAAAACACCTTTCCGGTACACAAAAAACCTATAACTATCATGCACTTAACCCAATGTGTACCGTGTGTACCGTGTGTACTGGCTTTTTCAAGTTGTTTACAGCGTTTTTCAAAACAGGTCTTTTTTTTTCTAAAAAGAACTTCAACTTAAAATTACCCTGTACACACGGTACACATCTCTGCACCCCCCGTGATTACTGACATTTTGCTGTTTCAAACCCAGTACACATGCCAGTACACACCCAGTACACATGGCCCTGTAGCCAGTACACACCCCAAATTCCGACCGCGAACCACGGTTCGTGAGTCGTAAACCACGCGTCGTCGTCTGTCCCTGGCAGCCGTGAACGACGCATCTTTTAACTATAAATATCGGAGTAATAACTATGGCTACACCCACTTTCAATCAATGGTTCGAGACGTACTACTACGACCTCGTTAAAGGCTGGTATCACGAGATGTTTGGCGACGAGTCATTCATCGAATACAGCTTCGACATCTATCTTGCCACTTTCAAACAATAACTATCATCAATATCGGAGTAATACCTATGTTAGTACCTAGCATTGAACTACTAAGCATTCGCATGAGTGACGACGCAATCAACTTCATGTTCGATTTGCCTGCACGTGAACGCATTCTTTCACCCACTCTATCAACTCGTTGGATGCAACTAGCCGTCAAAGCTAGTGACCGAGCAGATGGCACTTTGCCAGACGCTTACGATCGCTACGAGTTCCACCTTCTAAACCTGATCCTTGGTATCAACCTTAATACTGACGATATCGACTGGTCCGACTTCGTCGACAATGGAGACACGCTATGAACAAGTTCAAACGCACTCAACATCGAGCTAACAAAAAGCTCGTTAACTCGCGCTGGACATACATACCGTTCCGCACCAGTTGCAACCCACGCAACAACAAACACTACTGGATCAACCTTTACAAACCGTACTGGTCATTCCTCGACAATCGTCCCAAAGGGACAAGATTCATTCACCATATGGCCGCACTCAGACTCACAAACCACTGTCGTCAATCCGTCCTCACTGGGCGGTATTGGCAAGGTGGTTCTAGATTACAAAGAGGTCTTTACTCATGAAAACAACAATACAACCAAGCATTCCTGATTTCCCAAATCACATACTCAACCTCTATTTGGCAACCCAAAACATGTATCTCATGGATGCCATCAAAGTAAGTCACCCAAATGCTTACAACATCATGATGGACGACTCTCGTGAAGACCATCCTCACCTTAAAACAGCCAACGATATGGTTCATTACGCGCAAAACTACGCGATGAATATCCTCGATGACTTATTGGTAGATGCAATGCAAGACTTCCTGCCCGAGCCACCACCTTGTTCGCTTGAAGATGCGTTAAACGATTGTTATCGCCAATCACAACTTCGTGACCTTATGCACAATGGAGAATACATATGATGATTTTTGCAGTTGGTTACTTACTTGGATGCGCCGCTACTAGTGGCATGTACTTTTACTTTATCAATCGGGAGTTATCGAAATGAACACTATCACTGACATGTTTGACTATGTGACTAGTAACTTCAAAGAGTTTGTTACTACTTGCTTATTCTTTTGTTTTTTATTTTTTCTTATCTATCTCGTGTCTTGTTTATACGCATATAACGTGCAAACCACTGTGTATTCACAGGACATACCTAACAACATGATCTGTATCAAGGACACAGTCCCTGACGCTTATCTATGTTCACCCGATGCCACTGTCCCGTGGTATCTATCATCAGAAGGAGTACTAGCTAATGTTCAGTAAACTCAAACACGGAGCACGAACCGTGTTCGCTAAGCGTGATGCGTACATCGCCAATGCCAAACCATATGCAAACAAAGCTGTTGCATACGCTAAAGAAAATCCTAGTGACGTAATGCTAGGTATAATGACATTGTTGCTCATGGATATTGAGTCCGATGTTGACGAACTAGAAGCTCACACTGGCTTATCTGCCGCAGTCGATCTTCACGATTACCGTACCCGATAACAATTCCGTAGGAGGAACTATCATGATCAAACCACTTAACTTAAATATCGACCATTGGTCAATGCTCGACTTCACCGACTCTTCAGAGCCGCAAACATTCACCCAAGATATTGTTTCTACGCTTGAAAGTATTAGTGTAGCTAATATTGACGATGTTCTCTGCGACTTTAACGACCATGAGTACGTTAAATAAATAGCTTCACGCCTCCGGCGCTTCAGCGTCGGTTGTATAAGTGGGTCACATGGGTGGCTCACTATCATTTAATTAATAGGATTATTACTATGAACACTTCAACTTCTTACGTTTTACCAGCAGTACAAGCCATTTCTTCTTACAAAAACCAGTACGGCTTGATTGCCGCATACGCACTACGTATTCAGGCAGACAACCCCGCTTGGGAATTGCTCAACTGCATCGCTGTTGCGCATGACCGCACTACGGTTACCGCTACCGATCACAAGTTCAACGGTGGTGAAGCACCAGTTGCTCAACCAATTGCGTTTCTCGACTTCGTTCAAGTAATCATGAACAAAGTATGTGGTCTTGCTCGTCAGGACATGCGTGGCAAACGCACCGAAGACTTTGGTAACGGTATCGATTTCTCTCAGGAAATCACCGACCAGATAGGCTTCAGCGTTGATCATACTAAGATCGGAGAACTAGTCGACGAGGACTTCTTCACGCTCAACAATGTTCATTGTTACATCGGACAGGGCATGGATTACCTCGACAACATCGACGCACTGCGGTATCACGCAGAAAGCGTCAAGTTGGAAGACGGTACGTGGATCAAAGATCACATCGCTGATTCATTCGACGATGCCATCACTATCATCAACGACAAAGCCACCGCCTACGCAGAGTCTCAAGCCGAGATACGCCAAGGCGAATCATCCACTATCGACTTTAGCGCCAAGCTACGCGATACAACAGACGCACCGCGCACCACCCAGCGTCTGACCAACGCATCCGACGCGTTCGAGACTGTAGTCACTACGCGCAAGTCCAAGAAAGCCAAGATCGAGAAACAAGTCGATCAAATGGCTGGCAAAGTTGCTCGCAAGGCCAATCTGTCCAAGGCCGCAGTCAAGGCCAAGCTAGGCGCTCTCGTCGACAACGTTGCTACTTCGTAAATCATTACTCCCCCTTACCCATCCAGCCTTCGGGTTGGGTGGGTTTTTTTATGCATCTGTATAGGAGCAAACCATGCACAACGAATTATTCCCCTGGGTTTCTTTCAACGACAAAGTAGCAATCTACTTTAAAGATGGATCGGAAATTATTCTGAAGCACTTGTACTTCGACAACTCTGCGCTCCATGACATCTGCTGGGCGAACGTAGTCGATTGCCACGAAGTGTAGCCCTTACCATCTGGCCTTCAGGTCAGGTGAGTTCGTGACTACCCTCACGGGAATATAGTGTGCCTGCTTCACTATCATCATTTACTGATCACGTGCGTGTGTGCCCGTGACCACGAACCAATGACAAAGGACATATGCCATATGATTAATCTCGAAGAATTATACCCCAACGTTTCTTTTAAAGACGGATCAATTGTTGAACTAAAGCATTTGTACGACGACGAATTTGCCACGAAGCATTTGTACCCCGACATCTGCTGGGAAGATGTAATCGAGCGCAGTCGATTGCCACGAAACATAACGGAGGAATACATATAATTTTGACTTGTAATATTAGTACTACTATTATTAGCCACGGTACTACACGAGGAGCGTGAACCATGAACCGCGAACAACTAATCCTATCCACGAAACGTTATGCGTCGTTAGCCGCAGCCAAAACATGCGCATCTTTAGCAACCGTCTTTACCTGGTTGTCTAACCGTTGCGACGACGCAAACACATTCTTTGTATCTATAGAAGCACGGAACAGGGGATAACCATGAGTAGAATATATAACTACGATTTCCCATTCCAAGAACTACGCATGCATACTGGTGACTACTACGACAACCGCACCCAAATGCAACATGCAGGGTTTATCCAAGCACAAATGTGGTCAGTAGTAGAAGCAGACTCAGACGACGGTTCCCAATACCTCGTCTACGGACCTGTCCATCATTACGTCAACATAGTCGGATATGTCGCCACCGCTGAAACTCACGACGGCAAAACCTATTACTACGAGTGCATCAAAACCGCAAAAGAAGCGGCCGAACAGGCTGCCTTTTGCGACGCATGCGACGACTAATTCTGGGTAGGGCTCAATCAATCCCTCTCCTTTGGGATGCTCCACCGCGGCGGTCACCGTGGAATTAAGTTCTGATGCTTGTTAAGTCGCTCCCCAAGGGGTTTACAGTTGGCGACGAAAACACGTCAAAAATGGAGCCCGTAATGAACATACATCAAATCAGAACATGACCACTAATCATCCATTAACAACAGGACAATGTTATGACTATCCATCAATATTCAACCAAAGAGCACGTGATGCAACACGAAATGTTTGACAAGGATTTTGTAACTACCGCCATCGAGTTACTTGAAAACTATTACGGCGATATTGACTACATGGCGAATTGCAGTCTTAACACTTGCAACGCCATGACCGATGGCACGCCTTATTTCGACAATGACCAACAAATGCACGACTACCTCAAATTCTTAAAAGCGTTCATTCTCGTGTTCAAAGAGGAAAACGAATCATGACAAGCGACGAACTATGGAAATGGCTAGACACATGCCCAACACATAAATGGGACGTAGTTGAAATTGAAGGCGACTACTGCCGAGTAATTTTCCCTATTGATGACGAGGAAGACGAATCATGAACAAAGAATATTCAATCGCAGTGTGGGACATACAGTTCTACAAAGTAGACGAAGACGGCAACCCACTCACTGATAACAAGGGCAACGTCCAGCTATTCACCGAGGGAGGCAACATGGACTTATCGTATGTAGCTGAACACGTTACTGACGATGAGTTATGGGAGGTCGAATCATGACTAAGACAAAAGCGTTGGATTTACTCAACAACGCAGTAGCTTGCTATGTCGAAGACTGCATTTCAACCTCCCGAAAAAGTGAAACACACGAAATATGGCACGCATTCAGCATTGTTGAAGACATAGTTGAGCGCTCAATCGCAGAAGAAGGAGACGAATCATGAGCGAAAAAAATAGCTGGGATTGCACAGAACCCACTGAAGACACTCATCGAACCGTGCGCATATCGGCAACGATGGAAACCAAACTGTATCTAGACATCAACGTGCCAATAAACATGAGCGCTGACGAAGTCTATTACTTCATATGCAAAAACGGCATTGATGCTGAAGATATGGTACCAGATCCCAACCCCTGGTCTGGCGGTTGGACGTGGGACGACGTGCCCAGCGCCAAGGAGTTTAACCCCACAGCAACTGATTATTCAATACAGATAATGGAGCGCAAATCATGAACCACGCACAGATACAGATATTAACGGACCTCAACAAAACTATCGAAAGTGCATTGCAGGCTGGCTTGCCGTGGGTTGATATCGAAAACGAAATCTACGAAGCGCGGGAAACACACGACCCCTACTACGACGGAGATCACGAGTGAACCGCATGCCGTGCAGCATAACGGACGGCCCGCAATGGGACGACGACGAAATGTTCCCAGCACCGCCCGAACCCAATCCCGACGACGCATATGACATGTGGCGCTCGGAACAAACCCGATGCCCTAGGACGGGGAATCTTGAACCACTAATCACACCTCATGTAGGAGATAAAGTATGAGAACCATCCGACCATCCGATCTCACAGCAGAGATCAAAGCCAATGCACTAGCTGGCTTACCAACAATGATCTGGGGAGGCCCAGGCGAAGGTAAGTCCGAAATTGTTTACGGCGTAGCCAAAGAACTCAATGCAAAGCTGTTTGAAATACGTGCCAACCTGTTCGACCCAGTCGACGTACGTGGCGGCTTGAAAGTTGTTGAGCAAAAAGACGGCACCTATCGCACTAAGTACGGCGTGCCTGAAGACTACCCCGACACCAACTACCAAGGCACTGTAATCATCTTCATCGATGAGCTTAGTACCGCACCCAAAGCAACACAGAACTCGTTGTTGCAGTTACTCACCACCGGCAAGATAGGTACTTATCAAGTTCCCAAAGACACCATCTTCATCGCAGCTGGTAACCGCGCAATCGACCGCGCCGCAGTTCACGAGATGCCGACGCCCGTTAAGAACCGCTTCAGCCACTTCACTCTCGAAGCAAACATCGATGACTGGGTAGCATGGGCCGTGAACGCGGACATCGATCCAAGTATCGTGAGCTTCCTGCGCTATCGCCCGCAGCTCCTCAGCGACGCAGACGCCACCCAAAACGCGTTCCCGACGCCTCGTGCCTGGGATTACGTCAGCCGCAAACTACCATTCATG
>Ga0206677_10000703_pt1 | contig 31774 bp, 20 predicted proteins | sample M130m12015metaG_FD_155475 | JGI IMG/M metagenome (GOLD analysis project Ga0206677, IMG submission 155475) | Ammonia-oxidizing marine archaeal communities from Monterey Bay, California, United States - M1 30m 12015 | ecosystem: Environmental > Aquatic > Marine > Intertidal zone | place: USA...
TGCTTCTGCCTTTTCTATTAATTCTTTGGTAGGTTTGGTTAGAAAAGATTCAAGTTTGGGTTCTTTAATTTCTTTAAGTCCTTTTTCTATCATTTCTATGATTTTTTTAGCATTTATACTTTTTGTCTCTAACCCTATACGAAGTACTTCATTTTCACACAAACCAACATTTATAGTAGCTCTAGCACGTTTTAAGTTTTGATCGTTGGTGTCTTCACTCCATGAAGTAATAGCAAGATTAAAATGCTTTATTGCCGCTACAAAATAGCTGCTGGCTATTTTTTTATCCTTAATTTTCTCTGCAGACCATTTATAACTTATTGCAATTAAATTATAAGCGAATCCTAGTTTAACATCAGGTACATTTTCTGTGTTTTTTACTTCTTCAAAATGCTTGAGAGCCAACTCAATTGCAGCATTATACTCTTCAAGTTCAATATAGGCCTTAAAGACTCTGTTGTAGGTTGCTGCAATAGAATAATCAGGAATTCCTTGCGTATTATTTAATACCTCTAGGGCTTTTAATGCATAGTCAATCCCATTTTTGTAATCTTTTAAATACTTACTGTAAAAAAATGACGTACTCATATATGCAGCTTGTAAGCTCCAGGGCTTGGGTTTATTTACATATAAATCTTCATAGTTTTTTATTCGTAACAACCTATACTCGAGTGAACTTTCGTACTCTTTTACTAAAAGATGGTAATTAGCAATATGAAAACAAGCATCACCATATTGTTTGGTCTTTTCACCAATCGTATTTGATATTAATTCTTTATGCTCGTAGCACGTTGATTTAAACGCATCAAGTTGATCTGTTGATTTGTGAAATTTTTTCTTGGCATTATAAAATTCCTCTATTAATTTTGTCCAAACATTGGCATCAAATCTCTTGTAAATAAATTCTTCACAAAGCTTTAAATCTATTTCTGCCTGCTCTGGATTGTTTTTGCAATAAATTTCCCCTGACCATGTAGCAAAAAAGTATAAAACTGAGGAAACCCAGTGGTTATTTATACTGTTGGTTTTTAAATGGGCTATGTTTTCTGTAAAAATTACAACGGCTTTTTCTTTATCCTTGATATATTTTGTAACGATAAGTATTCTGAGTTTAAGACATTTTTTAATTAATCTTAAATTTTTAGTAGCTATTGCTTCTTTTAATAATGTCTCTGATGATTGGTCAACTTCATCTACATCATAATTTTGAGATAACGTGGTTGAAATTATCCAATGCTCTATATAGTAGCTAAAAGCTTTAAAATTCGAGTGATCTTTTAGGTTTTCACTTAATTTATTCAAAAAGCTTTTTGCTTCTTCAAAACTAAATTGAGCACAATTAAGATATAAAAAACCTAAAGAAAGAAGAACTTCCCCCTTGTATAGGGTATTAATTTTCTCACCTATGAAGAATAATTCATTAGTTTTAACAAAAGAATCCTCGTTATTTTCATACTGAGAACCAAATCTCGTTTGTTTGAACATTAACCCATAAATCTTTAACTCTAATTCAACAGAGTCACTTGAATACTCTTTTCTAAGAAGTTCATTACCCTGTTTAATCACCTCATTAAAAGGTGTATTTGGATTTGCAATTGTATTAATTATGGCTATAAGATCAGATAATTCTATTAGATTTCTATTTCTTAAAAAACTTTCAAATGCGTTAATTTTTTCGTGTTCCTCATTAAGAATCATCCTAACAATAATTTCAAATATAAGACGCTTTGTAGCTTCATTATATGATGAACTTGACGACATTAAGGTGAGACGTCTTACTACAGATAAAATTTCCTCTAATGAGTACTCAGAAGGAACATTAATAATGTCTTTTTTAAGATCTATATATCTCTTATTATACTCTATAATAATTTGCTTAACACCACTGTTTTGTGAACTAGGAAAATAACTTTTTATAGCAGACACAATGCGTTTATCACTAAATTCATAAATATTATCTTCTTCAGATAAATCAACAATTAACCCCTTAGCTTCAGCCTCTTCTAAGAAACCAAGTATTTCAAGTAATTCAAAGCCCCAAACTTGAGATAAAATATCAGCATTAAATTTACTGCCAATAATAGCTGCACTCTCCAACATTCTAGCCCACTTCACATCAAACCCCTCTAAAATAGCGTGATAATACGAATCTATTTCTTTTGTATTTGGTAGTTCAATAGATTCTATAGAGTCTGTGAGAACATAGCCGTCTGGTGTATACTTTAGTACTTTGTTTTGTATCCATTGTTCAACAATTTTCAAAATATAAAGTGGAGTAATTTTTAAGGTTGAATTTTTATCTAGTAATGAACTATTTAACTTGTAGTTAATATCGGCAAGAGAATCATCTTGTATTTTGAATTGTAAGTTTTGATTACTTACATGATTGATAAAATCTTTTACCTTAAAGCTATCCTCTATCAGGAGATCTGTAATTATCGCTTTAGTATCAAGATTTTTATTTAAGGCCATTAAATCATCTTTAAGCCCTTGAAGATTTACTCCCCTTAAATTGTTTACTTCATCATTTCTTATTGTAAGAATAATACACATATTCTTTCGGATAAAATCATTTCTGTTAACAGTTTTGATAAAATGCTTCAAAAAAGCATAACTTTCAGGATCTATCCAATGAAGATCTTCCATTACAAAAACTGTCTTATTTTTACTTGATTCTAGTTTTTCAGCTATTTCAACGCATATTTCTGTCATTGTGAGACTTTCGTCTCTTTTAAAATCATTAATCATATCGGAAGGTCCACCCGCTATGTCTGTTATTGCTTTTACTGCATCTCCACTAATAGATTCCATTTGAAGAGATCTATCTACAAACTCCTCAACCTTAAGAAGATTTTTAAAGGCTTCAAGGAAGGGTTCAAAGGATACCGAATTTTCATCTTGAATCTCGTCGCAATCTCCATAATACCATTTCCAATCGTTTTCTGTAAATGTTTTCTTTGCTTCATTCAAGCTTCTAGTTTTACCCATACCCATTGGAGCAGCAATTAACATTACATTTAAATTATCATCGGATAAATCTCTTTGTATTGGGTCATATAAATCTGTAATTGGATCAACAACATCTTTAATAAAAACAAGTTTATCTAACAAGGTATTGTCATGAGATAATTGTAATTTTTTACTGTTAAGAATATCAATATATTTTCCAATTAACCAGTGAATGATTGAAATGGGGGCAATAAAAATTAAAATACCTGCAAAAGTTTCAAGAGAAATGTCTTTAAGTGCATAAGTATTAAATATAATTAAGGCTACTATTCCTGAAATAATACCAAACAAGGCTTGGGTTTTTAAATTTGTATGTTTGGTTTTACTCGTAAATTGAAAGTATGATCTTGCAATTAAGTCGCCTAGAACAAAAGTTAGGATTACCAGAATAAAATGTGCTGCTCTTGGATAGTATTCAAATTGAATGATATAAAATATAAAAAGAGGAATATAAGTAGCATACAATGATGCATTGGCAAAAGTTCGATAGCCTCTAAGGTTGTGAAACCCATCTATTTGTAATCTGTTAACTATAAATAGATTTATAAACGTTGGTATTATACTCATTGCCAGAGTAAGGGCAACTATCCACAACATCGCTGATGATTCTAAATAATGATCTGTGGCATCTGGAGCTAAATATGAAACTGAGAATATCATTAATGTAGATAATAATATGGGTGATATAAAGCAGATGGTTACGAATTTGATTTTTCTTGAGAGTTGATAGAGTAACTCTTTTATAGAAAACAACTTCCTTGTTCTTATGTATTTAGTTATTTTTTCATCAATTATAGCTATAAGTGTAATAAATACAATAGATTCTAATATGAGTAGAATAATATTAAAACCTATAAAACCTTTTTTATCATGGCAATAGCCTTTGGTAAAAACAGCTTCTGTGAAGCCTTCTTTTGTTGAGTATGTATTAAATTTACTTTGAACCAGCCAGATTTTTTCATCGATAACATCAATATTACTTACATCAAATATCCCAAGATTGTCTAATTTCAGTTCAGTTGAAATTAAATCTAAAGCAGCTCTATCTAGTTTACCATTGGTGAGATTTACTGCTTGCTCAACCCCGAGTAAACGCTCTAAATCTTCTTTGGTTAGCACATAGTGATCTGTTCCTGCCATTATTGTTTGCTTAACAATTTCAAACATTTCGTCATCACAATCTCCGCGTGTAATTATTGATGTAATATTTACATTTGCCAAAGGTGTATTTCCAATTTTCTTGAATTTAGTGGCAAATAAGTCATTTAAAGCATCGTCATAAGCATATTCTATTGCATCATCTGCAAAACCCATGTAAGAAGGAAGTCCACTAAAATATGGAAACAATTGAACTTTATAATTCATATTGAATTCACAAGTAGCTATTGTTAAATCTATTTTTTCCTTAAATGCGATAGCCCAATCATCATCAACACCAGTTGTTAGGATTGAATCACAATAGATTTTTGCAAGATTTAAAAAATATTGATTGCTATTTGTTTTTCTTCCAATGTAATCGAGGGTAAGTACATGTTTTTTATATTTCTCAAAATTAGTAGATAGTGAGTCATTTTGTGAACTTGCTTGACATTCGAAAGTATTTGAAAAAACTAAAAATAGTAGTGTAATTAAATGAATATAATATGTAGGTGATGCTTTCTTCATAATCTAAATATGCTAATGCAATTATAATTTTATTTTAATTATTTTTATTAACTAATAGTTCTGTATAGAACCTTCCCTTCTGTAAATTTATCACATTCGAGAAAATATTCTTTGGCTACACTCATACCAGCCAATGAGAAACCTGAGGATTCAAAAACATGTAATATATTGGTATCTATTTGTAAAAAGTACACAGACCTACTAAAACTTGAATCCAATAGAGTTATTCTCTTATCTAAATTTAGTATGGGTATTCTTCTTGGCTTTTCTGGTAAACGTTTATTAGGTCTAAATCTCCATGTAAATAAGCCCAATTGTGTTAAATCGTTTATCTGATTTAACTTAAATTGAACTAACCATTGTTTCATTACTGGAGTGATAAAATCAGGTAAGTCGACATTTAAATCCAGCATATATAAAATATTAATATTTATAAAAAAAAATTGAACAAGTATTAATGGGGTAATATACTTTTTAGATACCTAAAATAAGTAATAAATATTATATATTTGGCTCATATTTGGCTCATATTAAATAATTTATTTTGATTGAAAACCTTAAGAAAGAAATAGCTAAGAAAATAAAAAGGGAAATAAAAAATAGAGGAGACTGCGTATTCTTGTCAAACGCAATTTTTGAAATTTTAGATATAGAAATAAGCTATAATACCCTGAGACGATTTTACAATCTTTTGCCGTCAACAAAAACAAGTATAAAAACATTTAACACTCTGGCTCAATTTATAGGTTATAAAAATTACATCGATTTTACACAAAATTATAAGTACAAAGGGAAAATTAATATCACTGAAATTATTTATAAATCTGTTGCAAAGAACAAACCTGAGGATATAGTTAATCTTGTAAAGAAAACCAAAAAAAGTTCTGAGGACTTTACAAGTCTAATTATAATTTTAATACGTGAATTATGGCATAACGGAAATTTTAAATTAATAGATAGAATATTCAATTTAAAGGCTCTCAATTTTAATTCATTTTCTTATGATGAAGTGCTTAAAATTGGTAATTCTATAGGATTATTAATTCGAGAAAAAGATAAACTTCACCCACAACTTCTCAATAACATAAATTTTTTGGATTGTGTATTTTTAATTTTTGTAGACTACTCGAGTTTGAATAAATATTATGGGGGTACTTTAGAAATCATTAAAAAAAATAATGTTAGATATGATATTACTCTATTTTCAAAAGCGGTACTTGAATTTAGAAATTTTATTAATAATAAAAAAATCAAAGATCTGGATATTGACAAACCCCACGAAAAACAATTGCATTCTATTTTAATTGGACGATTATTGAGCTTAAAACTTCTTAGTGCAGATCCCGATAAAGCTATAAAAATAATAAATACTCATCATAAATCTCTTCCATTAAAAGTTGATTTAATTAGCCATTATTATGAGATATTTACAACTACAATTCTATTAAAAAACATTGAAATAATGTCTTTTTTAATAGATAAGGTTGAGTCAAAAATTGATTTTTACTATCAAAATAGTCAATTAAATTCTTTTTATTTAATGTGTTTATTTTACTACAGATTAGCCGGAGATTTAGAAAATGAAAATAAATTTTTTAAAGCTTTTAAACTAAATGATTGCCGGCATAGCTATGAAGAATTTATAAGCCTTTTATATCTCATATACGAGTATGATAGCACTACTACAAAAACTAAAAAAATAAATTTAAGAACTCGTTATAAATCGTTAAGTAAGAAACTTAACTATTCAATTTTCTCAGAAAATTTTTTACTTAAGTATTTCGATTAAATCCTTACCAAAATAATTCAATTTCACTCCCCCGCTACTCCTTGAATTATTTTTTTTTAAATTTGAACAAAAATTACAAACATGAGAAATATAATATTACTACTATTAGCAGCAATTACATTTACTAATTGTGAAGATACTCCAGATATTTTGGGGATGGTAGATCCTATTGACTATTCTGTAGAAGGTAAATGGTTATGGTCTCCAGATCCTAATGATAGAACCTATGCAAATACCATGTATGAATTCCAAAACGGAACTCGATATACATCCTATGCAAACTGTACTACGAATACCCCTTGTACTGATTCAGATTTTAATGCATTAGATGCATCAGATAGAATACCAGGTACAGAGGCTTATAGGTTTGAGGATTTTATTCTAACCATTGATGGCATAGCCCAAACTATCGCATTTAGATGTGATGGTGGTATTCTTGTTTTTGAAAACGGTGGTATTTTATGGAAATTAAGTTCAGATTGTCAATAAAAATTACAATAAGTAATTAATTTCTAAATACTAACCTAATGCTATTTTTAGTGATTGCATAATTCTAAATTACTAACAAAATAGTTAGACTTCACTCCCTTTGGTTCCTCAATGAATTGACCCGACGCAACTAGGAATTAAAACAAAAAAATATACCAAGTTTGCTTTAGCAGATTTTTTGGTTAAATTTATGCACACAAAAAAATTTAGTGTTCCAGTCCTACAAATTAACAATCTAATTGAACTATGAAAAAAAAAATAATTCACCTACTAACTTGTTTTTTCCTATCACATCTTTGCTATGGGCAAGGAACGCGTCTTCTTAGAGATCCAGACCTAAGCCAATCACACATAACATTCACATACGCTAGTGATGTTTGGATTGTAAAAAAATCAGGAGGTTTGGCCAAAAGAATAACAAGTACACCAGCTATAGAAAAGACTCCCTACTTTTCTCCTGACGGAAAGTGGATTGCTTTTACCTCTAATCGATCTGGAAAAAACAACGCTTTTATTGTTTCTGTTGCTGGAGGTACTCCTACGCAATTAACATGGCATCCATCAGGATCTGAAGTTAGAGGATGGACACCTGACGGTAAGTCGTTACTAATTGCAAGCAATCGAAATACTGCTCCAAGCCCCTACAACAGGTTATATACTGTTAGTGTAAAAGGCGGTCTCCCAAAATTAGTGTCTTCACAATGGGGGTATGATGGAGATTATTCACCCGATGGATCTCAGATGATTATTGATAAAATGAATCGCTGGGATGTAGAATGGCGAGCCTATCGTGGAGGACAAAATACACCTCTTATTCTTATGGATCTTGAGACTCAAGAAGAAACCTTACTTCCAAACAAAGAAAGTTCAACAGACATTAAACCACTTTGGCTTAATAACAATATATATTTCTTATCCGATAGAGATTTAGTTGCTAATGTTTGGTCTTTTGATACAAATACCTCACAATTAAATCAAATCACAAAATTTAAAGGTTCAGACGTTAAAAACATAGCTGGTTATAACAATACGCTTATCTATGAAAGAGATGGGTACCTTCATACCTTAGATCTAAGCTCAGGAAAAACAACACAACTGGTAATTCATGTTATTGGCGATTTTCCTTGGGCAGAAACCCGATGGGAAAATGTATCAAGCAGAGCTGAATCTGCATCGTTATCCCCTAATGGAAAACGTGTGATTATGGAAGCTCGAGGAGATATTTTTACGGTGCCTATTGAGTTTGGAGATACCAGAAACATTACAAATACATCTGGAATTGCTGATCGCAGACCAACATGGTCTCCAAAGGGAGATAAAATTGCTTGGTTTTCCGATGAAAACAGAAAGAATTATCAGCTTTTTATAAGCAATCAAGAAGGAACTAAAATTATTGACAAAATAGACATAGGAGTCTCTAAATTGGGCTGGAATCCTAGCTGGTCTCCAGATGGAAATCACATAGCTTTTGTAGACGATGATGTACGCCTCCGAATTGTAGACCTTAGCACTAAAAAAATTGAAACCATCGATGTAGGGGGTACTAACCTAGAAAGAAGATCTATTGAAATAAAATGGTCTCCAGATTCTAATTGGATTGCTTACGCAAAATCTGGAGATAATATGCTAAGACAGATTTACCTTTGGTCTACAGAGACTAAAAAATCTACTGCCATTACAGACCCTTTTGCAGACTCTTTTTCACCTACTTGGGATTTAAATAAAAAACAACTTTACTTCTTAGCTAGTACCAATATTGCTTTAGGTTCTGGTTGGGCCAACACAAGTTCTATGATGGCCAATGAAACTTATGCTGCCTATGTGGTTAATTTATCTTCTAAAGATTCTTCTCCTTTTAAGCCTAAAAGCGATGAAGAAAGTTTAAAAGAGGCCACTAAAAAAGACGAAAAAGGAACAGAGAAAAAAGAGAAGGCATCAGGTAAAAAAATAGACGCTGGTCTCAAAATTGATTTCGAAAATATTGGAAGACGAACTTTGGCACTTCCTGTACCAAGCAGAAATTATAGATTCATAAAAGCTGGAGCAGCTAATACGGCTTTTCTTGGAGAACGAATTCCAAACAGTAGAGGATTGACGATTCATAAATTTGATCTAAAAAAACAGAAATCTAAAGAATTTACCTCAGGAGCCAGTGGTACTTTTATCACAGCTAACGGTAAGCATATGCTTTTACGCATTCGAGGCAGTTGGAAGTTAGCAAAAACCAGTGGTTCAAATACAAAGGCTGCAAAATCTATTAAACCAAATCTTCAAATGAAATTAAATCGTTCTGCAGAATGGGACCAAATGTTTGAAGAGGCATGGCGCTATGAACGCGATTATTTTTATGATCCCAATATTCATGGTAGAAACTGGAATAAGGTATACAAACGCTATGCGCCTTTAGTTCCTTTTGTGAAACATCGTGCAGACTTAACTTATATTTTTGATCAGATGAATGGGGAATTATCAGTGGGTCATAGTTTTGTTGGAGGTGGAGACTATCCTAAAGTAACTCGAAATCAAGGGGGGCTCCTTGGAGCCGATTTTATTCTTGAAGATGGCCGCTATAGAATAGGTAGAATTTTTACTTCAGAAAACTGGAATCCTGGCTTATATGGTCCATTAGATGCTCCAGGATTGAACATTAAAAAAGGAAATTATATTGTTGGTATTAACAATAAAGAACTTCGTTCAGGTGATAATATTTTTGAATTCTTAGACGGAACTTCTGGGAAACAAACAGTACTTCATATTAATTCAACTCCAGATTTTAAAGGACATTGGACAGAGATTGTTAAACCTTTAAGAAGTGAAAACTCCTTAAGACAAAGAAGCTGGGTAGAGGACAATCGCAGACGTGTTGAACAACTGTCTAATGGACGTTTAGGATATATTTGGGTACCTAACACATCGGGGCCTGGTTTTGTATCTTTTAATCGCTACTATTTTGCTCAGCAAGACAAAGAGGGAGCTGTAATTGATGAACGTTTTAATGGAGGAGGATTGCTAGATGATTATATGGTAGATTTAATGACTAGAGATTTAAGAGCCGCCCTAACTAATGAGGTTCCTAACGGCACACCAATGAGGTTACCTGCAGGTATTATAGGTCCAAAAGTATTGTTAATTAATGAAAAAGCAGGATCTGGTGGAGATTTCTTTCCATGGGTATTTAGACAACAAAAAGCGGGTAAACTAATAGGAATGCGTACTTGGGGTGGGCTGGTCAAATCTTCAACACATTATTTGATGATCGATGGAGGTAGACTCACCTCACCAGACAATGCCGTTTTTGATCCAATACATAATAAATTTATTGCCGAAAATGAGGGAGTAGCACCAGATATTGAAGTTAGACAGGATGCAAACTCTTTAAATAAGGGCGAAGATCCTCAGTTAGAAAGAGGTGTTTTAGAATTAATGAAACAATTGGGAGCCAAAAAAGAAATTATAGTACCACCATTTAACAAACCAGCAAAAGGAAATTAAAATAGAAGATTTACAAAAATAATCATGACCAAAACATACACTATTGAAGGCATGACTTGTGAGGGGTGCGTGGCTAAAATTAGCTATGTACTTCAACAACATGCAAGCATTTCTTCTGTTTCTGTTGTACTTCCAAACAAATCTGCCACGGTAACCATGAGTGAAGAGGTATCTATTGAAGAATTACAACACCTTTTTGGCACGTCTAGTAAATATACCGTTGGCCCTTTAGAACCATCAACTATTCAAGAAAGTGAACGTTTTTTAACAACCTATAAACCACTGCTCCTTATTTTTATATTTATAGCAGCAACCACTGCAATTGCTTCAATGAATGATGGAAAGATAGACCTAATGCTATGGATGCGTTATTTTATGGCAGGTTTTTTTATTGTTTTTTCTTTCTTTAAATTTTTAAACTTAGCTGGTTTTGCAGAAAGCTATGCCATGTATGATGTACTTGCAAAAAGAGTAAAAGTATATGGGCTTGTCTATCCATTTCTTGAACTATTTCTAGGTGTTGCCTACCTCACAAATTTTGAGCCTAAAATTACCTACATAATTACCATTTTTTTAATGAGCTTTAGTAGTATTGGAGTGATTCAAAGTGTCTTAGACAAGAGAAAGATTAAATGTGCTTGTTTGGGAGCAGTTTTTAATTTACCAATGAGTAAAATTACCATCATAGAGAATTTAACAATGGTTGTAATGGCGTGCTTGATGCTATGGAAAGTTTAGAATAAAAAATATAATCTAAAGTTTAATCAAATCCTCTCAAAAACACTTCGATGTTACTCTCCTTGGTTCCACAATTAAAATTCTATCCCACAAGGTTGAGTTTTCTCTTGTTTACACTTCTTTAACAAGAGTTCAAATCGTTTTATTATATTTAGTGATTAGATAATTTTATGTTACGATTAATAAAGTTTTTAATGTTAGGTGTTTTTATCCTTAGTCTAGTTGTAATAATTATAAGTCTATTGGTGCAACTTATCCCTTTATTATTCTTTTTTTAACTTGAAAACTGAGGAGACTGTTGGAAAATAATTCTATATGAAACAACGAATCAAATACTGTAAGGTATGTAATGAAGATTTCTCTACCCTATATAGAGTGCAATATAAAAACCCAAAAGAATGGGTATTTGTATGTAAAGATTGCTTAGTGTCTCTTAAAAAAGAGAACCCAAACTACAAATACGGAGGTACATGGAAAAAATAGAGATAAACACTAATTTAGCTTGCTCTAAAACTAAATTTCACGGGTTACTAAATGATTGTATTATGACTAAAAACATAAAAATACTAATACTTTTAATTGGCTGTAGTATGGCTAGTATTAGCTGTTCACATGATAAAAAAACAGAACAAAGTACCCCAAATATAATTTACTTTCTTGCCGATGATTTAGGCTATGGAGAACTCGGAGCTTATGGGCAATCGATCATCAAAACACCCCATATAGATGCATTGGCAAAAAATGGAATGAAGTTTACCCAGCATTATTCTGGAGCTCCAGTTTGTGCACCTGCAAGATATGTGTTTTTAACAGGAAAACATGCGGGACACGCTTACATAAGAGGTAACGATGAGTGGAATGAAAGGGGTGATGTTTGGAACTATGAAGAGGTTTATCATAACCCGAGACTAGAAGGGCAAAGACCCATTCCTGAAAACACAATTACCTTAGGAGACCAATTAAAAAAAGCTGGATATACCACGAGTATTTTTGGAAAATGGGGTTTAGGGGCTCCTGAATCTGATGGCATCCCAACCCTCCAAGGATTTGACTTTTTTTATGGATATAACTGCCAAAGGCAAGCACACAACCTCTACCCTTCTCATCTTTGGGAAAATGAAACTAAAGTCTTATTAAATAACCAATTGGTAGCACCAAGAACTAAATTAGATTCCTTAGCAGACCCCTTAAAAGAGGAAAGCTATATAAAGTTTACTCAGAATGACTATGCGCCTCAAAAAATTCAAGAAAAAGCATTGTCTTTTATTGAAGCCAATAAAGACACGCCTTTCTTTATGTATTATGCATCTCCGCTACCCCATCTCCCTTTGCAAGCTCCTAAAACCTATGTAGATAAGTATAGGAAGATTTTAGGTGAAGAAGACCCCTATCTTGGTGATGATAGTTATTTTCCGAATAGGTACCCCAGAGCTACCTATGCAGCAATGATTAGTTATTTAGACCATCAATTGGGTGAACTGGTTAAAAAACTAAAAGAAAAAGGAATCTATGAAAATACCGTTATCATTTTCTCTAGTGATAATGGACCTACCTACCTAGGTGGGGTTGACTATGATTATTTTGAAAGTTCAAAACCATTTTCAAATGGGTATGGAAGAACCAAAGGGTTTGTATATGAAGGAGGTATTCGAGTTCCTCTCATTGTAAGTTGGCCAAATTCTATTAAACCCGGAACTCAAAGTAAACACATGTCTGCTTTTTATGATCTTATGCCTACCATCTCTGATTTAGCCGGAGTACCTCCTCCAAATTCTATAGACGGCATTAGCTTTAAATCTACGCTGCTAGATCAAGAACAAAAGCAACACGAATTTTTATATTGGGAATTTCCTAGTTATCATGGCCAACAGGCCGTAAGAATGGGGAAATGGAAGGGAGTTCGTAAAAATATTTTTGATGGTAATTTAGATATTGAGTTGTATAATTTAGAAACAGACATTAAAGAACAACTAGATATTGCTAGCCAGCACCCTAATATTGTAGCACATATAAAAAGAATTATGGTTGAAGAACATGAGCCAGCTTCTAACAAAAAATTCAAGTTTAAACAGCTAGGAGATCTCTAGTAAATCTCATCAGTATTATTATAAAATAATACACTTCCCATTTATTAAAAAAATATTGTTTTTGTAGCTAATTACTACTCATTTTTTTTATAAACTAATATTATAACACGGTTTGAACAATTTATTAGGTAGATTGACCGAAAACAGAACTATTAAACTTGTATTTAATCTCAATTTTGTTGTTTAATCTTGTAAATTTTCAATGAAAAAACATCTTTTAATTCATCAAATCTTTATTCTTCTTTTAACTACAAGTTTTATTGCACAAGCACAATCAGTTAAAAAGGCATCCAAACAAAAACAACCTAACTTTTTATTTGTATTAGTTGATGACCAACCTTTTGATGCTCTTGGACTCTCTGAACGCTATCCGTTTTTAAAAACGCCAAACATTGATCGATTGGCTAAAGAAGGTGCCAATGTAGAAAACTTCTTTGTAACGCAATCTATTTGCTCTCCTTCTAGAGCTAGTTTTTTAACAGGAACTTATCCTCATATTCATGGAGTAAATCAAAATAATAAACATGTAGATCCAAATTGGGATGAGTTTGCACCCTATTCTAGCCATTTACAAAAAAGTGGTTACGAAACAGCACATGTTGGAAAAATTCATATGGCGCATTATAAAGGAAAAAAACACATCAGACCAGGATTTGATTACTGGTTTAGTTTTGTGGGCCAAGGAAAATACTTTGACCCTCCAGTAAATGAAAATGGTAAAGAGTATCAGGAAGAAGGATATATGACAGATATTTTAACCGATAAGGCAATTTCTTGGTTAAAAGAAAAAAGAGATCCTGGCAAACCTTTTAGCTTAAATCTATGGCACAAAGCGGTTCATCAACCTCACTTGCCTGCTCCCAGACATGAAGAATTATACCTTGGAGAAGAATTACCAAAACCTCCTTATGATACTCATAAAGAAACCTTTAAAGGGAAGCCAGAATGGCAGCGAAAAAAAACCTATGGGTTTGAATGGAAAAAACATTTACCAATTCCCTCAGAACTACCAGAACAAGAATGGCCTATAAATTATGATAGAAATATGCAGCTTTTACGTTGTTTAGTTGCCATTGATGAATCTCTAGGAAAAGTCTTAGCTACCCTAGAAGAAATGGGTGAATTAGAAAATACTGTGGTTATATATAGTAGTGATAATGGTTATTTTATGGGAGAACATACTTTTTTAGACAAACGATTAGCTTATGAAAACTCTATGCGAGTGCCAATGCTTATTCGTTATCCAAAAATGATCAAAAAAAATACTAAAATAACAGAGCAGTGTCTTAATATAGACATAGCTCCAACGATTCTAAATTTAGCAGGCATTAACAAGCCAGACTATATGCAAGGAGAATCTATGGTAAACCTGTTAAAGGGTGAAAAAGAGCAAAACTGGAGAGATGCTATTCTCTTCGAATATTATGTAGATAGCTATTGGCCCTATGCAGGCCCTAACCAAATTGCTGTAAGAACAGAAAATTATAAATTAGTAGATGCTTTTTTAGCAAACGATATCGATGAGTTGTACGACCTTAAAAAAGACCCAGGTGAAATGAATAACCTGATCAATGTGGAAGCCTATGACAAGATAGAAGCAGAACTCAGAAATGAAGCTACCAAATTAAAACAACAATACAACTATAATCCAAACCGAGATTGGTGGTTAAAGAAAGTAATGAAATCTAAAAAGAGGCCCTAAAAACCCAAAGCTATCTTTTATATTATAATCTGTCAAACTATAATAAAAAGCTTACAATGGAAAAATTGTATTTTTACAAATAGGAGTATTTTTAGAGTTAACTTTTTTTAATCTTTTTTATGGTGAGACGCTTTTATAAGATCGCTAGCTTCTTATTTTTTTTACTTCCCATTCTAGTTTGTAGTCAACAAATAAATCATTTAGGTGTTTATGACGGAATTAGAAGTGGAGCGGTTCGTGCTTTTGAAAAAGACACTTTGGGCTACATGTGGATTGGCACCTCACAGGGATTAAATAGATATTCTGGATATCAATTTAAAAATTACGACAAATTTCTTACCAGTGGTGTTGTAGATATTATTAGTAAAAATGGAAATCTTTTCATTTTAGGATCTAAAGGGGAACTTCTTCAGTACAATTACCAACAAGACAGCTTTGCGTCTATTTTAAATTTAAAAGACCTTAAATTTTTATCTTTTGAACTTATCAATGACCATACTATAATTATTGGGCTTCAACAGGGATTGATCATTTACGATTTAAAATCTAAAAACTTAAGTAAAGTTCTTCATCCTAAAAGCATGTTTAACAGAAGTATTAAAGTGCATGAAAACAAAATTTACATTGCCTCTACAAAAGGAATTAATATCTATAATTATTATCAAAGTATAAATGAGTTAGTAAAATATAAAACACGCTTAGAAAATCATGAAATTCTTGATTTAAATTTTGACAATCAAAACCGAATTTGGGCGGGCACCTATGAAAAAGGGCTATTTGTAATTGATAATGATGATGTTAAAAAAATAAAAACTTATGATCAAAAAATAAAAACACATACAATAAGGTCTATAGAATTTGATAAAAATAATAAGGCCTTAATTGCTTTAGAGGGTGTTGGTTTATTAATTATGGATGATCAATTTAACATTCTTAATAAATTAGAAAATACCCCAAATGAAATTAACTCTCTAAGTCAGAATAGTATCTATGAAATTTTTGTTGATGAAGAAAATGCATATTGGCTTGGGTTAAGAGAGGTTGGAATTGATTTAATCTATCCTAGAGATAATGCTTTTAAAAATGTTTTTTACATTCCTTTTAAGCCCAATGGTATCAGCAATAATAACATACGTTCAATTTATTATGAGGATGGAGGAAATGTTTGGTTTGGAACTGAAAATGGAATTAGTAAACGATCACCAAATGGAACGTGGACAAATTACAACACAAACACTCCACTAGAGAATAAAGCGGTTTTAACCATAAATAAATTTGATGATCATTTAATTTTAGGGGTGTATGGTATTGGATTATTAAACTTTAATACTACAACAGGAGAAACTTCCACTTTTAAGCTCAAAGAAAATGGGAAAAGCTCTAAGCGGATTTTTACCACTTTCATAGACAATAATGAATTATGGGTTGGAGGTTTTGATGGGCCTGTAAAACATTACATAAATAATGTTTTGATCAGCACCTATAAAACCGGAAATGCACGTTGCATTGTGGCAGGAGAAGATCACATATTATATGTAGCTTCCTCGGGTGGTGTTTATGAAATAAATAAGCTAGATAAAAGTGTAACCGTTATTAAATATGTTAATCAACAAAATATTGATCAGAATCACGCAGTATTATTTGACAAACAAAACAACTGTCTTTGGATCGGAAATACTCAAGGCTTATTTAAATACAGCCTCTCTTCGAAGAAAGTAAAACACATTAATACTGCATTAAATTTTGAACCCGGAACTGTATTTTCTATTCAAAAAGATGCAAACGAAAATTTATGGTTTGCTAGTGATGTTGGATTATGGAAATTAAATATTTCACAAGACATTATAAGAAAATATGACAATGGAGATGGCGTAACCGTTAATAGGTTTGGATTTGGAGCCTCCACTCAATCTATAGATGGCCGTTTGGCTTTTGGTGGTCCAGATGGTGCAACACTATTTAACCCTTTAGAAATCCCAAAAGAGAAAGAAATTTCTAAAATTTATATTTCTGACTTCCAGATCAATGGTGTTTTAGCCGATTCTACTATGATTGAAAAAAACATAAATTATCTCGATAAAATAGTACTTAATTATAATCAAAATTCATTGAGTTTTGATTTTGAAGCCCCTACCTTCCACGGCTCAAAAAAACATTCATTCAATTGGCAACTGAAAGGCTATGATGAAACTAAAAATATATCTAAAAACAACAGAAGTATCGTTTACTCAAAATTACCACCTGGTAATTATTCCCTAGCTATTGAAGCTACTAATGTTGAGAATATTTTATCTATAGAACCCTTTCATATAGATATTATTATTAAAAACCCTTTTTGGTTAAGTCACTTAGCATTTTTATTATATATATTGTTAGGAAGTGGAATTACTTATTTATTTTTTCTAATCAGAAAATCTAGAGCTGCTCAAAAATTTAATGATAATAAAATAAAGTTTTTTACAGAAGTAGCTCACGATATAAGAACCCCTGTTACTCTAATTCAGCTCTTAGTTTCTCAACTTTCCGAAAAAAACAATTTTCAGAATAACATAGATCTAATCCATCGTAATACACAGAATTTAAATGAATATGTTACCCAACTTTTAGACTTTCAAAAAGCAGATCGAGGAATGCTTAAATTGTCTATAATAAAAGTTGAGTTGAAAGAAATTATTCACAGGACTGTGGCTCAATTAGAACCATTGCTTAGTAAAAAGTCTATTGATATTATAGTTTCAGTTCCAAAAATTCATATCTGGATCGATGAAAATAAAATGTCTCGTATTTTTTATAATTTAATTTCTAATGCCATAAAATATAGTGAGGATGGTGGGAAAATTGAAATAAAGGCATCAAAAGATAAAAAACACATAACCATAGACTTTATAGATAACGGATTTGGAATCCCTGAGAAAGAGCAAAAATTAATTTTTTCAAGATTTACAAGAGGAACCAATATTAACAATAAAGGAATTAGTGGTTCTGGTATTGGATTAATGATTTCAAAAAAAATTGTTGAATTGCATGGTGGAAATATTAAATTTATAAGTAAAGAAAATTTAGGCTCTACTTTTACAGTAATCTTAAAAATGGGAAGTGAACATTATAATGAAAATGAAATTCTAATTGAAAATTCTAATTTATTTGAGCCCATCTCATTGGAAGAAAGTATAACCAACAATAAACGCATATTACTTGTTGAGGATAATGACGATTTAAGATTAATTATTAAAGCTGAATTAGAAAAAAAGTATACAGTTCTAGATGCTCCAAACGGCAAAGAAGCACTTTTAATAGCCTTAGCAAAAAACCCAGACTTAATTATTACAGATGTTATGATGCCAGATATGGGTGGTAAAGAATTGTGTAATGTCATCAAATCAAACTTTCAAACAAGCCATATTCCCATAATAATGATTTCTGCATTAAGTGGTCTTGATGATAAAATTGAAGGACTGGAAATTGGTGCCGATGCTTACTTAGAAAAACCATTTAATATGAAAATATTGATTACAATGGCCAATAACTTAATCAATTCTAGGCAAGCAATTCATGAAATTTTGAGCCCAAAATCAAAGGGAAAAATAACATCAAAGTCTGCCGATGAAAATTTCCTATCTGAAGTTGTAGACATCATCAAAAATAACATTACCAATAGTGAGTTTTCAATTAAATTGATCTCTGATAAAACAGGTCTTAGTCGCTCTAATTTGTTTCGAAAATTAAAAGGACTCACCAATATGTCTCCAGTAGATTTAGTAATAAAAATCAAATTAAATCATGCTTCAGAATTGCTAAAGGCTAATAACTCAATTAGAATTAGTGATGTTGCTTATGCCTCTGGATTTAACAATCCAAAATATTTTAGTACACTGTTTAAAAAACACTATGGTAAAACTCCTAAAGAATATAGTGAAGAGTATTAAGCAACTCTTACCATCTAAATTATTTATCCATATTAACTAATGTCAAATAATAAACTGTATTGGGTAAAATTTAAACTTTAATGTATTTATTTATTTATTTATTTATTAAAGTAATACTGAGGATAGTCCTCAAAAAGTTAATCTTTACCCATACCAATTTAAATTGGTCTTGAATACCAATATTAACAGCCTATATTTCAATAAAAAAAATAGTATTAAAAATTATTTAAATAATAATGAACTTACAAAACGTAAAAAATAATCATAAATTAATTGCTATTATATGTGGGGTTGTATTTTTATATTTTAGTTGTAAACCCGCCAAAATAGTCACAAAAAATAAAGCTCCAAATTTTATTTTAATTTTAACTGATGATCAGGGTTGGAACGGAACTTCAGTTCAGATGATGGATGAAGATATTCGCTCAAAAAGCGACTATCACCAAACTCCAAATGTTGAAGGATTAGCCAATAGAGGCATGCGTTTTTCTTCTGCCTATGCCAGTGCTCCAGTATGTTCTCCTTCTAGATACAGTATTCAGTTTGGTCAAACACCAGCTAGGCTTAAAATGATAAGAGTAGGGATGAATACCAATCATATACATCACGAAACATCATTGACAATTCCTAAGCTTTTAAAAAATATAAACTCTAATTATAAATCAGCTCATTTTGGAAAGTGGGGTATCGATGTAGACCCTTCTGTTCTTGGATATGATGAAAGTGATGGAATTACAGGAAATAAAGATGGAGGATTCGATTATAAATCCAACAAAACACAATGGAAAAATAATATTTCTGAAGATCCAAAAAAAATATTTAGTACTACAAAAAAGGCGATAGATTTTATTGAAAGAAAAGCCCAATCAAAAGAGCCCTTCTTTTTACAAGTTTCACATTATGCAGTACATTCTGATATTATGCTTCGAAAAGAAACACTAAAAAAATATAAAAACAGACCTAAAGGAAAATATCAAAAACACGAAGGGTTTGCAGCAATGACTGAAGACCTAGACACTGGTGTTGGTATGTTATTAGACCGTGTTAAAGCATTAGGTTTAGAAGGAAATACATATATTATTTACACCTCAGATAATGGAGCTGTTCCTGTAATGCCACCCAAACGATTTTATAAGGTAGGATCCAATTTTCCTCTTAGTAGAGGGAAATGGGATGCTATGGAAGGTGGAATCAGGGTGCCTTTTATTATTGCTGGTCCTAAAATTAAGGGTGGAATAGAAGCAAAAACCCCAATCACATTTTCAGATTTATTACCAACCATTACTGATATAGCTGGCTATAAATTATCCTTACAAGATGATTTAGATGGTGGAAGTTTAAAAAACATACTTACCAAAGATGGCATAGGGAAAGTTACCCGTATTTCTGAAGGATTAATTTTTCATGTTCCTTATGAAAATGGTATCGCAATTAAAAGAGCGCATTCTGCAATTATTGTAGATAATTTTAAACTGATCAAATTTTACAACAACAATGAATTGCTTCTTTTTGATATCAAAAACGACATTAAAGAAAAAAATAATTTAGCAGCATCGCTTCCTGAAAAAGTTACACAACTAGAGGTGCTCTTAGATAACTATCTAAGTAAAGTAAAAGCACCTAAATGGCAACCAGGTATTAGTTGGAAAAATAAAACTCTAGAAAAGTTTAATTCCTATCACTAAGACCCATAAACATCAAAACAATACAGATTGGTTAATTAATTTAACTATCTGAACAAATTGTGAACCATTAGCCATTATTGTCTGTATATTTTTATGAAGTATTAATATGTAAACTACTTATCCTCAAATTTTACAGATTTATCCTCAAAAGTAATAGTTAGAGGTTTTAATGAAATATAAATTTGATAAGAAAGTTTTTGCATATGTTTTACTTAGTGAATACTAACATAAAATATCAATAATGAAGAAACTTATTTTATTTACGTTATTAATAATTCTTTCTCTTGGAGCATATGCTCAAGATGATCCAATAAAAAGAGCAACTACATTAACAGATACTATGACCAAGGCGCTTTCTTTAAATAAAGAAGAACAAACTAAAGTTTATAAAATTCAATTAGAGCGTTTCCAAGAAGTTTCGATAATCAAAAACAAATATCAAGACAATCCAGAAACAAAAAAAATTAAATTAAAAAAAGTATACAATAAATTGTACGGAAAATTAAAAGGAAATCTAGGTGAAAAAAAAATGCTATTGTGGCAAAACTATAAAAGGAACAACTAAATAAACAAATTATGACAAAAAAAATTACTCAAATTTCAATGAAAACAATAGTGTGTAGCTGTTTTATGGCCTTCACTTTTTTGTTTAGTTTAACAATTAGCTCTCAGGAAGTTGGCGATGAATTTCTTGTTAACCCTGGAATTAATACTGCAACAGGAGAATATACTACCACACCAGATACTGGGGTAGATGGTAGTGGTAATTTTCCTGTTTTAGGAGGCTGGGGAAGTGGATTAGGAGGAGCTTATGCATCGGCTTCTGATGCTAATGGAGATTGTCATTCTAACGATAGAATGTTTAAATTATTTAAAAAAGGGAATGCTGATGGGCAATATGTTACCCAAACAGTAACACTTCCTGCTGGAAATTACAATTGGTCTTTTTGGACCAAATGGGCCCAACTAGTATCTTGGGATAATACCGGAGACAATACCCCTAAGTTCACAATTTTGACTAATGATGACAACGATAGTTCATGGGAAGTAGTTCAAACAGTTATTACAACTCAACCAACTACTGTTGATACTTGGGTAGAACAAACTGGAACCTACACCAATAGTATAGAAAGAGAAGTTAGAATAAAATTTTATAAATATGGTGGAACAACTGCAGCACCCTCTAATCTAGCTCAACTGATGTTTATCGATGATGTAAGCCTAAATTTTGCAAGTGGATTAGGAAACGTAACTGATGATACTTCATTATCAGATTTAACGATTGATGGTACTACAATTTCTGGATTTTCTCCATTAGAAACTAACTATGATGTCTTTTTACCAGAGGGAACAACTACAGTTCCTTCAGTAGTGGCAACACCAACAGATCCGAGCGCTACTAGTGTTGTTACAGATGCAACAAGTATTCCTGGAACAACATCTATTCTTATTACGGCTGAAGATGGAACAACAACAAGTACCGTTACAATTAATTTTGTTGCTTTAGAGGCAGGTCTAGAATTTTTAATTAATGGTGGTATTAACACCACAGCAGTAGACCCTGTTACGGGTGTAGATGGCTCTGGTAACTTCCCTGTATTGGGAGGCTGGGGAGGTGGAGTTGGTGGTTCCTATGCTCCTTCTTCTACTGCAAATGGAAATTGTTATTCCGAAGACAGAATGTTTAAGTTATTTAAAAAAGGGAATGCAGACGGACAGTTTATTAATCAAACGATAACACTTCCAGCTGGAACCTACAACTGGTCTTTTTGGACACGATGGGCAGTATTAGTCTCTTGGGGTAGTGATGGAGATTATGAACCTACCTTTAAAATTATGACTAACGATGATAATGATAGTACTTGGGAGACCGTTGAAACAATAGTTACAACCCAACCAACTACTGCTAACGAATGGATGCAACAAACAGGTACCTTCACAAATGATATTGAAAGAAAGGTTAGAATAAAATTTTCTAAATATGGGGGAACAACCGCAGCTCCATCTAATCTAAGTGAATTGATGTATATCGATGAGGTTAGTCTTAGTTTTGCTAACAGTCTTAGTGTTTCAGATCAAGAATTGATTAAATTATCAATTTATCCAAACCCTACATCAGATATTATCTCAATTAAAGGGGTTGAAAATATTAAATCGATAAAAGTATATTCAATTTTAGGAGGTTTAGAAAAGGAGGTCTTTAATACCAATCAGATTGATGTTTCAGAACTTTCTCCTGGTGTTCATTTTATTAAGATTAATAATGGAAATGTTTTTTCTAAAAAATTCATAAAACAATAATTATACTATTTTTCTATCAAAGCTATTTTAATCAAATACATCTAATTTTTGGTTTTAATAGCTTTTTTAGTATTTAAAATTTAATTTGTGCATTGTACTCGTAAACTATTTTTTCTAGTCTTTATTTTGACAACATTAACCTGTTTGAGTCAAAAAAAGTCTAATGGAAAAAAATCACCCAATATCGTATTTATTTTTTCAGATGATCATGCAACCAATGCTATTTCATCCTATGGAAGTATCTATAAAGAGTTAGCCCCTACACCCAATATAGATCGCATTGCAAATGAAGGAGCAATATTAACCAATACTTTATGTACCAATGCAATTTGTGGCCCTAGTAGAGCATCCATACTTACAGGAAAATACAGCCATATAAATGGATACTACAAAAATTATAAAGGAGGCGTTTTTGATCACAAACAATGGACCTATCCTCAAGCATTAAAAAAGGCGGGATATCAAACAGCTTTGGTGGGTAAATGGCATTTAGCATCTGAACCAGTAGGTTTTGATTATTATAAATATCACATAGCTCAAGGACAACAAGGCTTATATTGGGACCCTGTGTACAATGATAATGGTGAAAAAACAAAGGAAAAAGGATATGCAACAAATTTAACCACTGATTTTGCTATTGATTGGCTCGATGGTAGAGAAAAAAATGAGCCTTTTTGTTTGTTATTACAATACAAAGCCCCTCATCGTGAATGGGCTCCAGATACCAAGTATGAAGATTTGTGGGGTGCTATAGAAATGCCCTATCCAGAAACCTTTAATGATAATTACAACGGAAGAGAATTAACGGCAGGGAATACCGAAATGACAATGGATTATTTCTCTAGAAAAGATATGAAAATGGTACCTCCAGATGGTCTTTCCAAGAAAGAACGAGGTAAATGGCTCAGATTTGGGTTTCAACCTGGTGAAATAGTAAGTCCTAGTAAAGATTTATCCTCTGAAGAAATTCGTAAGTGGAAATACCAGAAATACATTAAAGATTATTTAGCCACTATAAAATCTGTAGATGATAATATTGGACGTGTATTGGCCTATTTAAAAGAACATGGGCTCGAAGAAAATACCATAGTAGTGTATGCATCAGATCAGGGATTTTTTCTAGGAGAGCATGGTTTTTTTGATAAGCGTTTCATGTATGAAGAAGCGTTGCGTATGCCTTTTATCATTCGTTATCCAGGAAAAATAAAACCAGGAATAGTGGTAGATGATATTATTACAAATATTGATTTTGCCCCAACTTTATTAGAGATGGCGGGTGTTTCTGTTCCTGAAGCGGTTCAGGGAAAAAGTTTTTTTAATAATCTAAAGGGTAAAACTGCTAAAGATTGGAGGCAATCAATGTATTATCATTATTATGAATACCCCTACTACCACAGAGTTCAACCGCATTATGGAATAAGAAATCAACGTTATAAATTAATCCATTTTTATTATGACATTGATGTTTGGGAATTTTATGATCTTCAAAATGATCCAACAGAAATGAATAATCTAATACATTCTGAGGCGTATGCTGAACGCATTGAAAATATGAAAACAGAGCTATATCATTTGAAGAAAGGGTATGGTAATACCATGTCATTAACTGAACTGAAAAGTATATCCGATACAGATTTTGGAGGCTTAGAATCTAAAAAAAAATAAAATTATGTTTCCAAAGAAAGAAAAAAAATTATTTAATAAGATTGTAAATCAATTAAATAAAAATGCTAAGAGGAATCGTGAAGAAAAGTATACAATTAAATATAGTAATGATTTAAAAAACTTTAACAGTAATACGATAACCTAAGTATTGATACTACTAAAAATTGATTATAAATGAAGAAATTTAAACTTGCTCTCATACCATTATTTATAATCACCTTATCAGGCTCAACCTCAATTAAACCCCCATCTAAGCTGAATGTATTATTTATTATTGCAGATGATTTAAATTGTGCTATTGGCGCTTATGGTGATGGATTAGTAAAAACTCCAAACCTTGATAAATTAGCAAAAGAAGGTGTTCTTTTTGGTAATGCACATGTCCAATATCCGTTGTGTGGCCCATCTAGAGTTTCACTAATGACGGGTTTATATCCAGACCAAACAAAATCAAAGAAGTTAAGACTCTATGTAAGACAAACCATTCCAGATGTAGTTACTCTTGGGCAAAAATTTAGAACAGAAAATTATCATTCAGTTAGAGTTGGTAAAATTTATCACTACCATAACCCCAGAGATATTGGCACTGCTGGACATGACGATTCTTTTACATGGGATAGAACAGTAAATCCTTATGGAAGAGATAAAAAAGAGGAATATAAAATTAAGACCTTAAAACCTAAATTAGATGGTGGAACTTTAAGTTGGCTAGAAGCTGAAGGAAATGATGAGGAACAAACTGATGGTATAGGTGCAATGGAGACTATGGGTTTTCTTGATGAATTTGCTGAAAGTGGAGAAAATTTCTTTTTAGCCTTTGGGCTTTACAGACCACATGTTCCTTTTGTAGCACCAAAAAAGTATTTTGATTTATATGACCTGGCCGATTTTCAAGTTCCTGAAAGTTCAAATGACTATTTAAAAACCATTCCAAAACCAGCAGCTATTTCTGTACGTTCTAAAAAAGAGCAGGTGTATTTAGATAAAGAATTATCCAAAACTATAAAAAGAGCCTATTATGCAACCACTAGTTTTATGGATGCTCAAATTGGACGTGTATTAGATAAATTAAAAGCAACAGGGCTAGATAAAAATACGATTATTGTATTTACTTCAGATCATGGCTATCACCTGGGTGAACATGGTCATTGGCAAAAACAAACATTGTTTAACGATGCCACTCGAGTTCCTTTGATCATTGCTGGCCCTGGAATTCCAAAAAATAAAAAAATAGAAAAATCACCTGTTGAATTGGTAGACCTCTATCCAACCCTAATGGATTTAGTTGACATCAATACCCCAAAATTTGTACAAGGAAAAAGTCTTGTTCCCTTACTACAAAATTCAGAAAATAAGGTTCGTAAAAGTGCTTTAACAGAATTGCAAGTAAAAACCAAAAATGGAATAGCTCAAGGGTATTCCATTAAGACAAAACGATATCGACTTTCTAGATGGAAACATCTAGGAGAGTATAGTTACGAACTATATGATCACGATACTGATAAAGCAGAACTTAACAACCTTACAAAACATCCTGATTACATAAAGGTCAAAGATTCATTAATTAAAATATTAAATGAAAGAGTTCTCGCCTCCAATAAAATCCCTGAAGGATTAGGAAGGCAAATTAGAAATGCAAGACCATGGTTTGAACCAAAAAAAATTCATTCCAAGCCCAAGAAGATAAAGAGCCAATAGAGTAGAAAAAATAATCTTATTTGAAAAATTTGTATGGGCTCCTCTAATGTTCCAGAAGATTCTTTTGAAGAAACACAATACGCAGAAACAGAGGATTATAATGTAGTTTTAGAAGAACAGTCTTTAGGTTAGTAAAAAGTTAAATACCTGATAGTTTATTAATGGTTAAGTAACTGTATTGAAATACAACGTTCTTTATTCCCCACACTTTTATAAAAACATAATCCCCAAGAATAAAAAATTCATGGGGATTCTTCTTTACTTAAAAAGAACTCTAAAAAAATAGTGTACTCAATTAATTCATAAAAAAAATTACTACACTATTGGTACCATAGGTTTATTTCTACGTTTAATACTCAACATAAGATCTTGACAAAGACCAAATTCCTTTTTCATTGGTCTGAGTAATCTTCCAAGTACCATTCATCACTTCATCGTTTTCAATATTTCCTGAAAAAATTGTTCCTAAAGAAGATGCTCCAGAAACCAGGTTTCCATCAACTGACCCACTAGCATATGAGGAACTTCCATAGACTGAACTTTTAGATAAAATATATACCGCACCATTAAATACAATGGCATTAAAAGTTCCTTGGTCATTATTTTGATCTATTCCTTCATAGCTACCTTCATATAATTGAGCTACATAACTTGAATTTTCTTTGACTACAATAATAGAAGCGTCTGGATGACCCTCTATAGAAACATTAGTAATTAATGGGTTAGATCCGTCTGCGTTTACTGTAAAACTAAAACTATTATTTTCGTAGGCAAATGTAATTTCAGTTTGTTGGTTCTCAGTGATGGTTTCACTGGAGGTGAAAGGATAATTTACACCATCTATGGTTAAGGAAACTGAAATAACACCATTGTTATTGAGGTTAACAAGAATGGTTCCGCTTGAACCCACAAATACACCTTTATAGATTCCATAATTACTGTTGTCATATTGCGAGAGCGCAATAGGCAGTTCTTCTGCACTGTCATTAATTGTAATTAAAGGGTCATTCTCTGAACAGGAAGCAAAGATAATTGTAATAGACAAAAGGGTTTTTACTAATAACTTTTTCATAATCTAATTTTATAAATTTCTTACAAAAATACACATACAGCAGCCTAAATAACTCATTACCAGTGTTAAACAAATTGTTAAAATTGGGAACTATTATTAATTTTTATTTAGGATGTTAAAAATGAAAAAAACACGAAAAACAAAGAGATATTAATAAGATTTCACATAGAATAATTTAAAGATCAACTTAGTTATTGGATTCATCTCAATTTTCTTATTTTTTCTTACACTATGTTTAATGAACCTTGAGATTGAATACCAAATAATTGCCTGTAAAAATGATATCCCTATAAAAATCTCACAAAATAGAAGAAAGTTCTCTGATAGTACTGATTCGATTTCAAATATTCTTTTTGTCATATGGTTTGTTATATTTTTTAAATAAAATGTATAAAAAGGTAATGCTTGTTAATCCTATTAAATAATGAATTTTTGAACTCCCTATTTTTAGTGAAGTGGATTGATCAATTATGAGTAATGTTAAAAAACTAAAGATTTTCCTTCGTTAAGTCCTCCAAAAAAATTGAGTATATTCTTATTTCTCCCAAAATTAAGCCACTAGCTAACCCCACAAAAGCAGAAAAACCAACTCTAGTTTTAGGGGCTTTGAATAGAGATACTTATAATTTTAAAAAATATATTTTATGTAAAATCTTGGCAATTGAAGTATTAATACCCTTGAGGGTCTTTCTCCTTTTAAGGTCTCTACGAATTTTCTTATTAACATATATAATTATAGCCTGTATAATAGATACACATATAAATATTCCACAAAATACCATTAAAGAGCCTTCCTGTATGGATTGAATTTCAACTATTTTTTCTTGCATATAATTTTATTTTAAGTCTTTATTCAAAAATCAATAAAAATATAATGCTTGTCAATCCTATTAAATAATGAAATTTTTAACTCCCCATTTTTGGTTTAATTGAACTACACAATTTTCAAAATTTTAATGCTGTAATTACATGCTATTTTGGCATGTAGGGTATTTAGAGCAGTATTTTACAAGTTCACTACTCTATTCTGAATAGCTACTTTAAACTTTTGAGAATTATTTTTTGGTTATCTTAGGCCCAAAGTACAACCGAGATTAATTGTTCCTAAACACTACACCTCAATTTCTTTAAAAAAGAAGTACCCTACTACCCCAAGGAATTTTCTCTACAAAACAATAACACCAACATGAAGCACCTTAGAAAAAATGTTTTCTATCCTCCAATACTTCTTATTTTTTGTACAATTCTATTCAGTCAAATTAACAATGACTTATTTTCCACAAGTATTTCAAAATTGAATACTTGGATTTTAGAAAACTTTGGTTTCTTATTCTCCTGGAGTAGCTTTTTCTTTCTTGTATTGTTACTAATTACCTATTTTTCTCCACTTGCTCGAGTTAAGATTGGAGGTAAAAATGCAAAACCACTACTAAGTAAATCTAGATGGTTTGCTATCAGTACCTGTACTACTATTGCAACAGGAATTCTTTTCTGGGGGTGCGCAGAACCTCTTTACCATTATGCAAACCCTCCCATATCAACAATTCTTCCTACATCAAATGCATCTATGGGGTTTTCTATATCTACTATGTTTATGCATTGGTCATTTACCCCATATGCTATATACTGTGTAGCAGGGTTAGTTTTTGCCCTATCTTATTACAATTTAAAAAGAAAATTTAGTGTGGCTTCACTAATTCCATTTCAACAAGGAAGAATAAACAAAACAGTAGAAAGTACCATAGATGTGATTTGCCTCTATAGTCTTATTCTTGGAATGTCTGCATCACTTGGGGCAGGTATTTACTCAATAATTGGAGGGCTAAATGAAGTATTTAATATCCCAAAATCTAATTTTTTAATTGGCTGTGTAGGCGCTTTTATTATTTTTAGCTTTATTCTCTCTGCAATAAGTGGGCTTCAAAAAGGAATAAAATGGCTCTCAACTATAAATATTTTGGGGTTTATACTTCTTGCTATTTTTATTTTCTTTATTAGCTATCCTGTAGATATTTTAAAAATTGCTTTCTCTGGAATCACCGAATACATTTATACGTTTCCTCAAAGAAGTTTAAATATTGGTTCCGGAATTTCACAAACCTGGAGATATGATTGGAGTATTTTCTATTGGGCAAATTGGTTTGCTTGGGCACCCATTGCTGCGTTATTTTTAGGAAAAATATCGAAGGGGTATACCGTAAGACAATACATTAATTTTAACCTTATACTTCCCTCCTTTTTTGCTATTGTTTGGATTTCTATCTTTAGTGGCGCTACTCTTCACGCTAATTTAATTAGTGAAAATTTACTATTTGAAACCATGAAAATAGCAGGAGAAGAATCTGTAATGTATGGCTTACTCAATAAAATTTCATTTAGCAATATTACAATACCCATAACATTAATTTTAATTTACATTTCATATGTTACCGCTGCAGACTCTAATATTTCTGCAATGAGTTCAATGTCTGAAAAAGAAAAAACAAATTCAACTCAGGAGGCATCAATTCTAACAAAAATTATATGGGGGCTTGTTATTGGAGGACTCACCTATATTATGCTATCTACAAAAGGGTTAGAAGGCATAAGAATTCTATCATTGTTTGGTGGTTTTCCTGCGCTGTTCATAATTATCTTTGCTAGCATATCGCTTATTAAGTTCTTATTCAATAAAAAACACACAAACGTAGACCCATAAATAATAATTACAGCATAGGTTAAGGTCTAGTGCAACTGTACCCTAATAAAAAATGGTTTTATCTCTATGAGATAAAACCATTTTTTATTTATGAGTTAAAGGGTGTATTAATTGAATCCAGAACCTGGATTAGATAAACCTGTACTTCCTGAGAACGTTCGAATGGCTCGAACACGAGGCACTTCATTATGCTTTTTGGCGTTTGAATCAGCTCCATTTATCAAATTATGAATATACGCTCTAATGTCATTACTCTCCGAGGAACTCCAGTAGTTTCCTCCGAATGCTGAACCTGCTGCTGCTTCTATTAAAGCTTTTTGAATAAACATTTCGTTCAATTCATCTTTTGATGGTAAGAACCAATCGTTGTAAGTAACTCCATTGTCTGTAACTGAATAATTATCAGCTGCTTGGGCAGCACCACCTGTGTACCCCGCTTGATTCATCATGGCATTGGTGTTTGTTTGCCCGGTTCCAATGGCTGTTAATGTATTCCCGTTTTCAGTGGTTTGTGTATCACCACCAAGAATCCATTCTATTCCTTCACTTTGGCTTTCTAAAGAACAAATTAAGCCTATATCAACTTTTCCATCACCATCTAAATCTGTTGGCGTTGGCGCTATATAATAGACAACTCCTCCTTGAAGAAGATCTCCAACGGCAACATTTGGTGTTACCGAATTTGAGGCACTACTTGGTGCACTAGTTCCGTTTTCATTTATAGCCGTTACCGTAAAGGTATAGTCTTCACCATTAGTTAATCCTGTAACGGTTATTTCACCACTTCCTGGCCCACTAACCGTACCTCTAATGCCTCCTGGTGATGAAGTAGCTACATACGATGTAATTGCAGCACCTCCATCATGTGCTGGGGCAGTGAATGTTATTGTGGCTTGTTCAAAACCAGCAGTAGCAGTTCCTATACTAGGCGCATCTGAAATTCTAGTATCAGTTGTCGCTTGATTTGAAGACCCACTTGCATCACTAGTTCCTGCAGCATTGGTTGCTGTAACTGTAAAGGTATAGCCTGTACCTCCATTTAATCCTGAAACAACTATTGGTGATTCAGTACCAGTTGCCGTATAACCTCCTGGTGATGAGGTTACGGTATATGAGGTTATTGGAGAGCCTCCACCATCAGATGGTGGGGTAAATGCTACTGATATCGCACTATCACTTAGGGTAGTTGCTGTACCAATTGTAGGTGCACCTGGTGTTGTAATTGGGGTAATGGCAGGTGAGGAAGCCACACTCGAATCACTAGTATACACCGCATTGGTAGCTGTAACCGTAAAAGTGTATGGTGTTCCAATGGCCAAGCCTTTTATATTTACCGTTCCACCTGAAGCACCGCTTAGGGTTCCTGTAATGCCTCCTGGCGATGAAGTGACCTCATAGCTAGTTATAGGAGAACCTCCATCACTAGCTGGTGCGGTAAAACTTACAACTGCCGAACCTGTTTTACCTGGTGCCGTTGCTTTGTAAGGGTGATCTTCAGGTAAATTGGCTGTTAAGCCCCACTTGTGGGCTAGGTAGCCTTCTAGTTTTTCGCGTTCTTCTGGACTTGGTTCTGATGATAAAGCAATAATTTCATATTGCGTTGCATTACCTCCACCATGTCCACTATCATAATTTCCTACAGTTAACCCTGTTCTTATTGGGCTTGCGTTTGAAGTAGGGGTGTATCCAATGATATGGGGGTTATCAATACTATTAAAAATGTTATCTGTATTAATTACACCATCTTCCCATTTCGCT
>Ga0206677_10000705_pt1 | contig 31750 bp, 23 predicted proteins | sample M130m12015metaG_FD_155475 | JGI IMG/M metagenome (GOLD analysis project Ga0206677, IMG submission 155475) | Ammonia-oxidizing marine archaeal communities from Monterey Bay, California, United States - M1 30m 12015 | ecosystem: Environmental > Aquatic > Marine > Intertidal zone | place: USA...
CGCAAGTGTTTCGACCCGAATATAATCTAAATTTACTTCGATTGCTGCACGAATTTCATCAGCGGCATCGAGCGTCAGTTGGATCCGATCGGTAACCTCCAGTCCACAGTCTTTACGAACACCCTGCACTCGGTTGATCAGCTCCCGCGCAACCCCTTCTGAGCGCAACGCTTCATCAAGCGTAATGTCCAGTGCTACCGTGACACCCGCCGCGCTCGAGACCAACCATCCGGGAATATCGTCCGTCATGATTTCCACATCCGAAGTGGAGATAACAGCAGGGCCTTGATCATCGTTTGGATTGACTTCAAATTGTCCATCACGCTCCAATGCCACAATATCCTCCGCACTCATCGCATTTACTGCGGCTGCGACGGATTTCATGCGCTTTCCGAAGCGAGGTCCGAGTGCCTTAAAGTCTGGTTTGACTCGTTTCACAATCGAAACATCGGAATCCGATTCATCCTTCAATAACTCCACCTGCTTCACGTTGATTTCTCCGCGAATCAATCCTTCCACCGCGCGAATACGTCGCTCAATGGTTTCGTCCAATACTGGTACGAGTATCCGGCGCAACGGCTGGCGCACTCGGATTTTTTCGCGCTTCCTCAGTGACAATGCTTGCGAACTGATCTGCTGAGCCAATTTCATGCGCTCCTCCAACTCAGTGTCAATGCAATCTGCATCGACTTGAGGAAACTCCATAAGATGCACCGATTCCGCACCAGGATTGATGTCTTGATGCAACCGATCACAATAGAAGGGAGCAATCGGCGAAGCCATGACAGCCAATGATTTAAGGCATTCATGCAGTGTTTGATATGCACTCAGTTTATCGGCACTCATCTCACCTTTCCAGAACCTCCTCCGCGAGAGTCGAACGTGCCAATTGGACAGCTCATCAATGGTGAACTCTTGAATGGCTCGCGCAGCTTTGGTAGGCTCAAGCTCACCATAAGCTGCATCAACCTCCTGAATCAAGGAATGCAAACGCGAAAGAATCCAGCGATCGATTTCTGGCCGATCATGGACCGAGATCTGGCTCTCAGTACCCAAATAACCATCAATCTTGGCATACAGCGCCAGAAAATTATACGTGTTGTGAAGTGTACCGAAAAACTTGCGCTGTACTTCCACGATGCCATCTGCATCGAATTTCAAATTATCCCAAGGTTGAGCGTTGCTGATCATGTACCAGCGGGTGGCATCGGGACCGTAGGCTTCCAGTGTCTCAAATGGATCCACACCATTGCCCAATCGCTTAGACATTTTCAACCCCTTCTTATCCAAAACGAGTCCGTTGCTCACCACATTCTTGTATGCCACTGAGTCGAAAACCATGGTGGCGATGGCGTGCAGCGTATAAAACCATCCACGGGTCTGATCAACGCCTTCTGCAATAAAATCTGCAGGAAAAGACTTTGCTCCATCGATGCGGTCCTTATTCTCGAACGGATAGTGCCACTGTGCGTAAGGCATTGACCCACTATCAAACCAAACATCAATCAAGTCGGCCTCCCGGCGCATGGGGCTGCCTGATGATGAGACCAACACTATGGAATCCACTGAGTGCTTGTGGAGGTCGAATGCCTCGTAATTCTCTTTGGTCATGTTGCCTGGGGCAAATTCCTCAAGCGGATTAGCGGGCATCAGTCCAGCTTTGACAGAAACCTCGCACGCCTGCTTCAATTCTTCAACCGACCCAATACAAACGCGTTCCGAACCGTCCTCAGTTGACCAAATTGGAATTGGAATGCCCCAAAACCGGGACCTACTGAGGTTCCAATCGTTGAGGTTCTCCAACCACTTACCAAACCTTCCACTGCCTGTGCTTGCCGGTTTCCAGCGAATGGTGTTGTTCAACTCCTGCATCCGCTCTTTGGCTGCTGTGGCACGTACAAACCAGCTGTCCAACGGGTAGTACAATACGGGCTTGTCCGTGCGCCAGCAATGCGGGTAATTGTGCTCGTATTTCTCGACCAAAAAAGCCTGCCCCCTCTCCTTCAATAGGATAGCAATCTCAACATCTACAGACCGCTCCGGAGCTTCATCCGAATCATAATATTCTTGCTTCACAAAACGACCAGCGAAGGGGCCCACGCCCGCTCGAAAACGGCCCTGCATGTCCACAAGGGGCACGCCATGCCCCGTGCCATCATCTATCAAAAGCGGTGGAACACCAGCAGCAGAAGCCACACGGGCGTCATCTGCTCCAAATGTTGGCGCTGTGTGCACGATCCCTGTGCCATCTTCAGTCGTCACAAAATCACCCGGAATAACACGATACGCTTGCTCCACATTTTCCATCGGCTCTGCCCAATCCAAGAGTTGTTCGTAGCGTGCACCGCACAAATCGGTTCCCTTCATTTCAGCAACAACTTCATGCTCAGGCGCTTTTTTTCCTGCGAAGTGTTTCCCCACCAAGTCCGAGGCCAAAACAACTAAACCCTGTTCTTCAGTGTAGCGGTTTGTGGTCAAGACTAAAGAATAACCAATGTTTGGCCCAACGGTCAAAGCGGTGTTGGATGGAAGCGTCCAAGGCGTAGTCGTCCAAGCCAAGAAATCAACGGGCAAGTGAGCCAATTCCGCAGCCTTCTCAGGGCTCGCATGCTCCAGAATCCGTGCCGCACAATCAGATAATGCCCTGAATTGCGCGACAATTGTAGTGTCCTTCACATCACGGTAAGCACCAGGCTGATTCAGCTCATGTGAACTTAAGCCTGTTCCAGCTGCCGGGCTATAGGGCTGAATCGTGTATCCTTTGTAGAGCAGGTCTTTGTTGTCCAATTGCTTGAGCAACCACCACACGCTTTCAATGTATTTATTCTCGTACGTGACATACGGCTCCTCGGTATCGACCCAATAACCCATCTTATGGGTGAGGTCGTTCCAAATGTCCGTGTATCGCATCACCGCCTTTCGACAAGCGTCATTGTACTCCTCGATGGTGAGCTTTACTCCGATGTCCTCTTTTGTAATTCCAAGTTCTTTCTCCACACCCAATTCCACTGGCAAGCCGTGTGTATCCCAACCCGCTTTGCGTTCCACGCGGTAGCCTTTCAAAGTGTGAAAACGGCAGAAAATATCTTTGATTGCCCGCGCCATAACATGGTGGATTCCTGGTTTTCCATTGGCGGATGGGGGGCCTTCAAAAAACACGTAGGGACGATCTTCCGGTCGCGTATCAATGCTGCGCTGGAAAGTGTCATCGCGTTCCCAACGTTGCAAAATTTCATTTGCAACATCGGGCAGGTTCAACGAACCTCGCTCGGGAAAAGAAGTTTGTACGGGAGAATCACTCATTCTAGTGGCCTTATTCGTTGCGCGTATGCGCAGCCGCGAAGATAACACCAACAAAAGGAGGATGCGAATACTAAACCGCTGATTTTTCTATACTTGACTGAGCTTAACCATGTTGGTCATGCCGGCCTCGGCAATGGGCATGCTCGCGAGGTGAATCACAAAATCACCTTTTGCAACGACCCCCATTTTAGTCAACTCAAACTTGATGTCTGCAATGGTGTGATCCGTACTGACCATTTTCTGGTAAGGGAATGCTGTGACTCCCCATACCAGCGACATCTGACCAAGCACTTTTTTATTCGCCGTGAACATGTAAACATGCGCCTTCGGACGTTGGCTTGAAACCTGTATTGCGGTATAGCCACTAAATGTCATCGTCACAATGGCCTTGGCACTCACTCGTTTTGCAAGTCGACAGGCATTGTAACACATGCTATCACTGATGAATCGGTCATCGTCTGGGCTCAATGGTGGACGCTCATGATTGAACATCGCGTCATGACCTTCCATGGAATGAATGATGTCCGTCATTGCCTTGACGGCTTCCACCGGAAAAGCACCAACTGAAGTCTCAGCGCTCAACATCACGGCGTCAGCACCGTCCAAAACAGCATTGGCAACATCATTCACCTCCGCCCGTGTAGGAACAGAATGTTCAATCATGGATTCCATCATCTGGGTCGCAACAATGACTGGCCTACCCAACAATATGCATCGTTTGATGATGTCTTTTTGGACCAATGGAACCTCCTGCTTCGGGATTTCAACCCCCAGATCGCCGCGTGCAACCATGACTGCATCAGTCAACTCCAAGATACCATCAAGGTCCTCAAGTGCCTCCGGCTTCTCAATTTTGGCAACGATTCGAGCGTGCTTGCCCGCCTCGCTGATTCGATTGCGCAAATCAGTAATGTCTTGAGCATTCCGAACGAACGAAAGCCCAACCCAGTCTACATCTTGCTCCAAAGCAAAGGCCAAATCGGCCTCATCCTTCTCCGTGATGCAGGGAAGTGAAATCGCTGTTGAAGGCAAGTTGATTCCTTTGCGAGGCTTGAGTTTCCCGCCGTGAATGACCTCACATTTCACTTCCTGCTTGCCGTCGGTCTCGAGGACTTTCAATTCCAACTTACCATCATCCATGAGAACAGGCTCTCCCGCCGTCACATCGCGTGCAAACTGCTGATAGGTTGTGTAGACAACTCCATCACTGCCGACCTCTTTGCCCGTGCGAATGGTCAAGACAGACCCATTTTGCAACGTCATTTCTCCTCCCTCGATGTCTCCAACACGCAATTTCGGACCTTGCAAATCAGCCAACAAAGCCGTGTGAGACCCCAATTCCTCGTCTATCTTCCTGATGTTGGCGATCGTCTGCCCATGCACAGCATATTCGCCGTGAGAAAAATTCAGACGTGCCACATTCATCCCTGCAAGAATCAACGCCTTCAGATTTTCCTCTGAAGATGACGCAGGGCCCATTGTTGCTACTATTTTCGTTCGTTTCATTTCTTTCTCTTCTGTCTTTCCTAATCCTCACTAGGGATTAAATCAATCAAAGCCAAGTGCTCTATGGCTCCCGAGTGCAAGGGATCAAGGGATTGAGCATAGATTATCCCATTCACCTTTCTCAATGCAGGAATCATTGCCGCAACCTGCTCACACCCTTCACCCATGTGAAGGAGGTAATCCAGCGCGGACGCTCCTTGAAATCGAGCAATGGTACCTTCTGGCACCTTGTTCTCGACCACATGATAAGCGCACTGACCTGCGTCACCAGTTTCATTGAACCGATACACAGTATGACTTGAGCTGCCTTTTTTCTGAGCAATTTCAAGCATGTGACTAAATGCTAAGTTCCAGCCCATTGAGCGATTCAACTCCCAACACAAACGTTGTGGCGGAAGGTGACTGCTCAGTCCGATCAATTCAAAATCGCAAGAATCTGCAAAATCATCATCGAGCCATTGCATCAGGCAAATATACCCTGAGCATTCCGTTTCTGCAGTATGATGAGGCTATTAACATGCTCCATCACAGTGGAATATTGCCACTTGCCTCTTCAGCGGCAGCCTGCTCCGCTCCTTTCTTTGATGAACCTGTTCCCTTTCCAATGGCTTCTCCATCTATCCGCAGTTCCATCTCGTATACATTTCTACCCTCCATCATCGTCTCACTGAGCAAATGGTATTCGACCATCTTAGAAGACTGCTGAGCCCATTCTTGCACTTTCGACTTGAAATCTGCTCCAAATGCTCCTACCACCTCTATCTGGTGTCGGTCAAACATTCGGCGCACGGCACGCTCCGTTTTGCGATAACCTTTGTCAATGAAAATCGCACCAATCAGTGCTTCAAGCGCGTTGCCAATTACGCTAGAAGGAATGACTCCTTGTCCAATTTTCGCTTGGATAAAGGCGTCGAGGTTCATTGACTTCCCAATTTGGTTCAAAGCCTTGCGACTGACCAAGCCAGCCTTGCGCTGCGTGAGCAGCCCTTCATCTTCTAGGGGGAAGCGGTCAAATAAATCTTTGGCAATCATTGCCCCGAGAACCGCGTCGCCTAGAAACTCCAAGCGCTCATTCGATGCCTGGCCAGGCTCCAAATCAGCAGACAAGGACGCATGCGTCATCGCTTCTTTGTACCACGCTTTCTGCGATGGAGTAACCCCAAATTCCCTCCGCACAAATGCATCGAATGCACTGAGATTCCGGCGGGGAAGATTAAAATTTCCCAGACGCTTGGATTTCAATAACCCCACAGCGCTGAGAAGTTAGGCTTTGAATTCTCGGAAAAGGACGGAAGCATTGTGGCCTCCAAATCCGAACGTATTGGAGAGTGCCGCTCGCACGGTTCTCTTCTTGGCCGTATTGAATGTGTAGTCCAGTTTTTGGTCCAACTGGTCGTCCGCATGCTCAAAATTGATGGTCGGCGGAATGATTCCGTTTTTGATCGCAAGAATACACGCAATGCCTTCAATTGCTCCAGCGGCGCCAAGTAGATGACCTGTCATCGACTTCGTGGAAGAGATGTTCAAGCTATAAGCATGATCACCAAACACACCCTGAATTGCTTTCGTTTCTGCCACATCTCCGAGAGGCGTCGAAGTGCCGTGAACATTCACATAATCAACCTCTGATGGATCCATAGAAGCATCGTCCAAGGCTGATTTCATGACATTCAGAGCGCCCAACCCTTCTGGATGTGGTGCTGTAATGTGATGCGCATCTGCACTCATTCCTCCTCCTACCATCTCGCAATAAATAGTCGCTCCTCGAGCAATTGCGTGATCGTAGTCTTCCAAAATGATAGCACCTCCACCTTCACCTAAAACAAACCCATCTCGCGTCGAATCGAATGGCCTCGATGCCGTCGACGGATCATCGTTTCTAGTGGACAGTGCTTTGAGAGCATTGAACCCACCGATGCCTCCTTCTGTGACTGCAGCCTCAGATCCACCCGTGACCATCACGTCGGCCTTGCCCAAACGAATGTAATTGAATGCGTCAATCATCGCATTCGTTCCACTGGCACATGCCGAAACAGTGCAGAAGTTTGGGCCTCTATAGCCATGACGCATGCTGATGTGACCCGCGGCAATGTCCGAAATCATCATTGGGATGAAAAATGGACTGAAACGAGGGATACCGTCACTTTTGTGAAAGTTCAACGCTTCGCTCATGAACGTTTGGAAGCCGCCTATTCCAGAGCCCCAAATGACGCCCACCCGGTCCGGATTGACAACATCCTCTTGGCTCAGGCCAGCGTCTTTGATCGCTTCATCTGAACATACAACAGCATACTGGGTGAAAAGGTCCATCCTTCGAGACTCCTTTCGTTCCAAAAATTGAGAAACATCGAAGTCTTTGACCTCGCACGCAAATTTTGTTTTGAAGTTCTCAGCGTCAAATTTGGTGATGGGGGCAGCGCCGCTTACACCATTGACCAAACCTTCCCAGTAGGCACGTACGTCGTTCCCCAGGGGCGTAATCGCCCCTAGACCCGTTACAACTACCCTTTTCAGCTCCATGGAGCTTGGGTTATTTCGCGTGCTCTGTGATGTAGTCGACCGCTTGGCCTACTGTGCTGATCTTTTCAGCTTGATCGTCCGGAATGGCAATATTGAACTCCTTTTCGAATTCCATGATGAGTTCTACCGTGTCCAAAGAATCTGCTCCCAAATCATTGGTGAAGCTTGCTTCGATGTTTACTTCTCCGGCATCAACTCCCAATTTGTCGACGATGATCGCCGTTACTTTTTCTTGAATATCAGACATAGCTTATCTCTGTTTATCGGGCCGCAAAGTAACCAAAGGAAAAGGTAAGGACCGAGGTTTATTTCAGTTTTTATGTCAAACGTGTGCAATTACTTTGTCTCCGCACCAAATTTTACACTTATTTCATCCAGCGTTTTTCTAGCAATATCAGGCACCTTACAGTCTTTTGATGGGTATCCAATTGGAATCAGCAAAAATGCCTTTTCATGAGCCGGTCTGTTCAATATGTCACATAAGAAGCCCATTGGAGAGGGTGTATGCGTCAATGCTGCAATGCCTGATTCGTGTAAAGCGGACAAAAGCATGCCGCAAGCGATCCCAACTGACTCTTGCACATAATAGTTTTGTTTCTTCCCTTCCACTTCGTCAGGCTGCCACGCTTGCCTGAACACTGCGATCAAGACCGGAGCCTCTTCCAAATGCGGCTTCAAATGATCCGTAGCAAAAGGCTCCAAATCCTTTAGCCAACGATCTGACATGCGGCCGTGATAATTTGCATACTCCTCCTTCTCTGCCGCTTCTCGGATCTCCTTTTTGATGCGAGGATCGCTGATGATGCAAAAACGCCAGGGTTGCTTATGAGCACCTGAGGGCGCAGTTCCTGCGGCTAGAATGCAGCGTTCAACAACATCCATTGGCAGAGGGTCTGTCGAAAAATGCCGAACCGTGCGGCGCGACTGGTAACGGGCCAGCATGTCCCGCGAAGCCGCATCCATTTCCTCGGGACTGCGTCTATCAAAGACCACGGGAACCTGCAACGCGCCATTGTCCGACATGGCTCAACCCTTGATTTGATTCTGACGGATCTGACGCATCAAATCTGACGCAAACACAAAAGATTCAAGTTCCTCCACTCCGCCTTGAAGCAATTGATGTCGGTCCCCATTCCACAGGATGGATCCCTCATGCACAAAATGAATGGTATCACTCGCTTCCATCACACTGTTCATATCGTGCGAGATCACCACAGTGGTCATCTGATATTCGAGGGTGATTTCCTTGATCAACTGATCAATGACAATGGCTGTCTGCGGATCCAGTCCCGAATTGGGTTCATCGCAAAACAAGTATTTGGGGTTCATTGCAATCGCTCGTGCTATGCCCACCCGCTTCTGCATACCACCACTGCATTCGGATGGAAAGCGTGCACCCGCATCTGACAACTCGACACGCTCCAGACATGCTGCAGCCCGGGATTTAATCTCATTTTCACTGAGTCCACTGAACATCCGAAGTGGAAAACGAACGTTTTCTTCCACTGACATGCTGTCGAACAGTGCAGAACCCTGAAAAAGCATTCCTATTTCTTGTCGAACAGCCTTGCGCTCCTTCAAAGACATGCTCGTGAAATTGCGACCATCGTATTCGACGTGGCCGAGGTCTGGCTCAATCAAACCCACAGTGCATTTGGTGAGAACACTCTTTCCACTGCCGCTTCGCCCAATGACAAAGTTGACTTTGCCTCGCTCAAAAGAAGCTGAAACATCTTTGAGGACATGGTGATCACCAAAAGACTTAGAAATGTTGTACAATTCAATCATTCACTCGGCCTTTAATTTAGCAGCATTTGCGTGATGATCAGGTTTGAAACCATGATGATGACCACCGACCAAACAACTGCTCGTGTACTCGAACGTCCGACTTCAATGGGACCGCCCGAAGCGTAATAACCATGGTAGGCCGAAACGCTGGTAAGGATAAAACCAAAAATGACCGTCTTGATGAGTGCATACGACACATCAAAAACCCGAAAATCCACCTGCATGCCGTATTCAAAATCCGCGAGCGTACTCACGCCGGTTGCGACGCCAATCCAAGCGCCTGCACCGACGCCTAGGACCATGCTGAGTATCACCAAAAAAGGAACGATCAAAACGCCTGCTAAAATCTTTGGAAGAATCAAATGACTCGCACTGTTTACACCCATGATTTCCAATGCGTCGATTTCCTCTGTAACACGCATACTGCCCAATTGCGAGGCGATATTTGACCCCACCTTTCCTGCTAGAATGACTGGAATCAATGTCGGTGAAAATTCCAAGATCATCGTTTGCCTGACAGTAAACCCAATCGTGTAAGCTGGAATCCAGCCGCCAATTTGATGGGCGGTCTGTAAACAAATGACAGCTCCCATGAATAGGCTCAGCAAGGCCACAATCCCAACGGACTGGATGCCTATCGACTCCAATTCTTGGACAAAAAGACCTCTGAACATCCGCCCCTTTTCAGGTTTGCGAAAGCTCTTCGCCAACAACTGCATGTAACGCCCGACATGAAACATCCACCGCATGCGGCTAAGTTAAACGCTGAGCGGCTTATTTTTGCCAGCAATGAAGGAGCGAAAAAACACGTTATTCACTGTTGTCATGCTTTGCTTGTGTTTATTCCTTTGCAGCTGTCAACAACAACGACGTACTCAAAAATGCGATTGTCCACAATGGTCCTGCGTTTCCGCGCCAACTTCATTGCCATTAACAAAACCTTGACTTGAAACACTCGAATACTTACGCTGTCATCATGGCTGGCGGCATTGGCAGTCGTTTTTGGCCCATGAGCCGAGAAACTCAGCCGAAACAATTCCTTGATATTCTCGGTACCGGACGGTCCTTGATTCAGATGACGTACGATCGCCTCAGTCGGATAGTCCCCAATGAGAACATCGTCGTGGTGACTCAAGAGCGTTACCGCGGATTGGTCCATGAACATTTGGGGCAGCTTCCTGCAGAAAACGTACTCTGTGAACCATTCATGCGAAACACAGCTCCTTGCATCGCCTATGCCAACCACTGGGTGGCCAACAAAGCCGGTGATCAAGCTTCTGAAGCGGTCATGATTGTTGCGCCATCGGATCACCTCATTCTAAAAGAAGATGATTTCCTCGAAATCGCCCAAGTCGCAGCGCAACATAGCTTGAACACCAATCAGCTGGTGACGCTGGGCATCAAGCCCTCGCGTCCCGATACCGGATATGGCTACATCCAATTCGAAGACCTCCCAGATGCGGGAGATAATCGCATTCGCTCGGTCAAAACGTTCACTGAAAAACCACAAAAGGAACTGGCTGAACAGTTCCTTGCCTCTGGAGACTTCTACTGGAATTCCGGAATTTTCATCTGGAGCTTGCAGAACATTACGGCTGCTTTTGAAAAGCATTTGCCTGAGATGCAGGATCTTTTCCAAGAACGCGCTGAAGCATTTTCAACCGCCGAGGAGAAATCTGCAATTCAATTGATCTATGGCGATTGCGAGAACATCTCAATCGACTACGGCATCATGGAAAAAGCCCCGAATGTGGCTGTTGTTTTATCTGATTTCGGTTGGAGTGATCTGGGCACGTGGGGTTCGTTGCACGAAAAGCTTCCGCTCGACAAGCACGGCAACGGGACAACCGGATCGGAACTCTGGGCTCACGATGCAGCTGGAAACGTTGTGGTCACCGATGCAACGGACGCCAAAAAGCTCGTCGCCATTCGAGGATTGAATGACTTCATTGTCGTGGACACCAAAGATGCCTTGTTGGTTTGCCCAAAATCAGAGGAGCAATGGATCAAGCAACTTGTCACTGAGATGAAAACGCGAAAAACGCGTTGATTGAGCCGCGGCCAACTGACCTAGCGTCGACCTGTCATTTCCGCTGGCACCACCCAAGCGTCGTATTCCGACTCAGATAGATAGCCTGTTGCCAACGCGGCAGCTTTCAACGTGGTCCCTTCTGTATGCGCCTTGTTGGCAATCTCTGCCGCTTTGTAATAACCAATTTTGGTGTTGAGCGCTGTCACCAGCATCAGGCTATTCTGCACCAATTCTTCGATGCGATCGTGATTGGGCTCAATGCCTTCCACACAATGCGCGCTGAACGACGCACATGCGTCTCCAATGAGCTGAGCACTTTCCAAAATGTTACGAGCCATCATCGGCTTGAAAACGTTCAGCTCGTAATGCCCCTGGGCACCGCCCACGGCGATAGCAACATCATTTCCCATCACCTGAGCGCACACCATGGTGAGCGCCTCGCATTGCGTTGGATTCACTTTTCCAGGCATGATGCTCGAGCCAGGTTCATTGGCTGGTATGATGATTTCACCGATACCAGACCTTGGGCCTGATGCCATCAACCGGATATCGTTGCCAATTTTATTCAACGAAACAGCCAGTTGCCTGAGAGCGCCATGCGACTCGACGATGGCGTCGTGTGCTGCAAGTGCCTCGAATTTGTTTTCCGCGGTTGTAAAGGGATGCCCCGTCAATAAAGCGATGTGCTCTGCAACGCGCTCTGCATAACCCACTGGCGTGTTAATGCCTGTTCCAACAGCCGTTCCACCCAGCGCCAACTCCGCCAAATGAGCTAACGAATTGCGCAATGCATTCAAGCCGTAATTGAGTTGTGCAACGTATCCACCAAATTCCTGTCCCAAGGTCAATGGCGTGGCATCCATCAAATGCGTCCGGCCAATCTTGACGACTTCCGAAAATGCTTTTGACTTCGCATCCAATGCGTCCCTGAGCTTCTCAACCCCGGGAATGGTCGTCTCTAAAATCATGTGATACGAAGCAATGTGCATTGCTGTTGGAAATGTATCGTTGGACGACTGCGACCTATTGACATCATCATTCGGGTGAACGGGTCGTTCTCCCTCTCCCACAACTCCTCCGTTCAACTGATGAGATCGATTGGCAACCACTTCGTTCACATTCATATTGGATTGGGTCCCCGAACCCGTTTGCCAGATGACCAATGGAAATTGCTCATCCCATTTGCCGGCTATGATTTCTTCGCATGCCGCAGCTATCAAATCGCGCTTCTTTGCATCCAGCCCTCCCAGTTCGGCGTTGGTCAAAGCCGCCGCCTTTTTCAAATAGGCAAAGGCCCTGACCACTTCCATGGGCATCGATGCTTGGGGGCCAATTTTGAAGTTGTTGCGCGAACGCTCAGTTTGCGGACCCCAGAGGGCTTCTTTTGGCACCTTGACTTCGCCAATGGTGTCCTTTTCAATGCGAAATGAATTCATAAGTTGAGATGGGTTGTCGGGGAGTTCGAGCTCATTATTCTGCGTTTTTCGCACCAGATCCAGCCTGCATCAAATAGGCTTTGAGGAAGCCTTCAAGATCTCCATTCATCACGGCCTCTACATTTGAGGTTTCGTGACCGGTTCGGACATCCTTGATCATTTTGTAAGGCTGCATCACATAAGAGCGAATCTGCGAACCCCATTCGATTTTTTTCTTTCCCGCTTCAATTTCAGCCCGCGCTTCATTTCTTCGAGCCCGCTCCATCTCAAAAAGTTGAGACTTGAGAAGCTGCATGGCTTTCTCTTTGTTGCCGAGTTGTGATCGGGTTTCTGTGTTGTCAATGACAATGCCTGTTGGTGCGTGACGGAGGCGAACACCGGTTTCAACTTTGTTGACGTTTTGGCCTCCAGCCCCTCCCGATCGGAAGGTATCCCACGAAATATCAGCCGGATTCACTTCAATCTCAATGGAATCATCCACGAGTGGGTAAACGTAAACAGAGACAAATGAGGTGTGCCGGCGAGCTTGGCTATCAAACGGACTGATTCGAACCAGTCGGTGGACGCCATTTTCTCCTTTGAGCATTCCAAACGCGAAGTCACCATCAAACTCCAGAGTAACCTGTTTAATTCCAGCAACATCGCCCTCCTGCATGTCAAGTTCTTTAATCTTGAATCCGGCGCGATCGCCATACATACGGTACATGCGCATCAACATCGAAGCCCAATCACAACTCTCTGTTCCTCCCGCACCAGACGTGATTTGCATCACAGCATTTAGATTGTCTTCGTCGTCACTGAGCATATTTTTAAACTCCAGCTCCTCAACAGCCTTTGTCGCCGATTCAAAGGCTGAATTAAATTCTACCTCTTCCGCTTCGCCTGCTTTGAAAAACTCAAAAAGAACCTGCGCATCATCGAGGGATCCAAGGCACTCGTTGAAACTTCCTGTCCATGTTTTCAGGGTTCTGATTCGCTTCATCACCAATTCCGCTTCTTTCGAATTTGTCCAAAAATCCGGGTCCTGCGTGCGTTTCTCCTCCTCGGCGATTTCAATGGCCTTTTCGTCAATGGACAAATAACCTCTTAAATCTTCGATGCGTTTTCTCAACGCATTTATTTGGTCGATCGTAATCATAAGTGCACAAAGTTAATTCACCCCTGTTCCAAAGTTGCTCCTTGGCGCAAGATGTCTTCCATTCGATAACCTCTCGAAACTAAAAACCGAATAACGCGCTCTCGATTTTCCTTCCATTCACCTGCTCTGCGCTCCAACAACCGAATCAACGCACGCTCAAAAGCCTTTTGGTCCCAAGAATTCACTGCATCCCACGCACTCGAAGAATCAAAACCTTTGATTTTCAAACCATTTACAATCTTGTGCTGACCCCAACCCTTGTACTCGATGTGGGTCCGGATATAAGATTCCAAAAATCGATTTTCCGACATGAAATCTTCCTCGATCAACCTCGCAATCACCTGCTGTATCTCAGTTTCATTGACATCCGCATTCTTCATCTTGGTTCGAACATCTTGTTCGCAACGCTCACGAATGGAACACCATTTGCGCATCTTATTCAGCCACTTCTCCATTTTTTGGACTCGAATTTGCCCGAAAATAGCGTCAAAACAAGGGTTTAACCGATATTTGCAGTCCTGAATTTTAAATACGCGACCGATGAGGTCTGAGATATTAGCACGCATCCAATCCTTGCTTGGGCAAGAAGACTTAGAAAGTATCCGCGCAGACATCCGCTCTGCCATGGAAGAATTTCGAAGCTTAACTCAAGAGGAAGTCCGCAAACAGCGGGAAGCCTGGACCCCAGCCGAGGGAAGCACCTCGGAGACTTTTGAATATGTGCCTGCCCCGGAAGAGGCCCTTTTTGAAGATGCCATTACGCATTTTAAAACGAGGGAGAAAGAGTGGCGCAAGCAGGTCGCTGAAGAACAACGAGCGAACTTGGAAAAAAAGCAGGCCATGCTCGAACGGCTTCGCCACACCATTCAAGAAGAGGAAAACATTGGTGCAGCCTTTGTGGTCTTCAACGAAGTTCGTGAGCAATGGGGAACGGTTGGTGAGGTGCCGGGAGACCGTCACAAAGAAGTACACGATCAGTACTACCGGTTGCAAGATGAGTTCTTCTACAACATCAACATTTACAAAGAACTTAAAGATCACGACCTCAAAGTCAATCAGAAAAAGAAAGAAGATCTGATTGCAAAGGCCAAAGCCATGACCGCGGTCGAATCACTCAAGGACCGACAAAAAGAAGCCCGTCAGATTCAAAAACAATGGCTCGATGTGGGCCCTTCTCCTCGTGAAAATTACAAGGAAATGGCCGACGAATTCTTCGGAATGATTCGTCCGGTTTTTGAAGAAGTCAAGGAACACTACCAGCAGGTGAAAGCCAGCTTCCAAGGGCATGCAGACAAGAAAATAGCGCTCATTGAACAACTGCGTGCGGTTGTCGCAGAGGAAGTCGCTGCCAGCCACGATGCATGGCAAGCCGGCACCACAAAAGTGATTGCTCTGCAACAAGAGTGGAAAACAACTGGATTCGCAGGCAAAGATCAAAACGAAGTGCTCTGGGGTCAATTTCGAGAATTGGCCGACGTCTTCTTCGCCAAGAAGCAGCTGTTTTATGACGACCAAAAGGAGTCGACCAAAGCCTTCAAAGAAGAGAAAATTGCGCTCATCGAAAAGGCCCAAGAATTGGCTAAAAGCACCAATTGGAAGGAAACAGCTCCACAAATGATGGACCTGCAGAAAGCTTGGAAACAGGTGGGGGCGTGTTCACCACGTGAAGAGCAAAAGCTGTGGAGTAAATTCCGAAAAACACAGGATTTATTTTTCAAAGCTCGCAAAGCTGAAATGGCCGGAAGGTTTGAAGAAGAGAAGAAAAACCTAGGGGCCAAGAAAGCCCTGATTGATGAAATAAAAACATTTGCGCTTACCGAAAACCGCAAAGACAACCTGGCCGCACTCAAATCTTTTTCGGAGCAATGGAATGCAATCGGATTCATCCCCCGAAAGTCCTTGGACACCATTATGAATGCCTACCGTTCTGCCATGGATGTGCATTATGACGCTCTGAGTGCTCAGAAGTCCGAACGGGCAATGGAAACATACAAGCAACGCATCGATCATTTGGTCAGTTCAGACACACAAAATATCCGCCGAGAGCAGAGAATTTTGCGTGAAAAAATGGACCGCATCAAAACCCGAGTCACGAAAACGGAAGAGAACATCGAACGGTTCACGGGCAAAGGTGCAGAGACCATCAGAGCGCAATACGAGAAATCCATGGAAGAGGACCGCAAGGAGATGGAAGATATTCGGGCGAAGTTGACCATGTTGCGCAACGCAGCCAATAAAGCTGAGGAGGACAATAACCCTGAATCAGCCGATAACGGGGAGTAAACAGGACGTGTAACCTTCTCTCCGGAGCCATTGCAAGTAGGTGTTGAGCATCGGAAGCATGCGGTCCGCTGCTTTTATGGAGTCATGAAAAACCACAATCGCGCCGGGACGGGTGTTGGCGAGCAAATCATTGAAGCACATCTCTGCAGTCCGGTTTTCATCGAAGTCTCCGCTCAACACGTCCCACATGATGATTTGAGTTTCCTTCTGAAGGACAGCGGCTTGTGAACGTGTGATTCGACCATAAGGAGGCCTGAACCATTTTGCGTTCAGAAGCTCTTGGCAACGGGCATAGCTTTTCAAGTACTGGTAATTCGATGTTTTCCATCCAGATTCGTGCCCGTATGTATGATTGCCTATTTCGTGACCTTCATCTCGAATGCGCTGAACGATTTCGGGATGCTTCTCGACATTCTGTCCAACACAGAAGAAAGTAGCGGGCGCACCATTCTGAGCCAGAATGTCCAACACCTCTGATGTGACCTCGGGGTGCGGTCCGTCATCGAAGGTCAGATATACGGCAGGCTGACCATCAACCTCCGGCGGACCGGACCACATCAGTTGCGAAGCCATCGCCTTCAGAATTGGGGGCGTTTTACTCAGATACACTTCGCAAAGATATTCGTCGCGGGCATTTTATGCCGGTAATCGAAGAGTACCTTTGCGTGGAATAGGCAGATACCCATGGAATACGATTTTCAAGCCATCGAACAGCGCTGGAAGGCGCAATGGAAAACGGACAACGCATACCGCGTTGAAGAAGACCCAAATCGACCGAAGTTTTACGTCCTCGACATGTTTCCCTATCCGTCGGGAGCAGGTCTGCACGTAGGGCATCCGCTCGGCTACATCGCAAGCGATGTATTCGCACGCTACAAAAGGCACAAAGGATACAACGTCTTGCATCCTATGGGCTATGACAGCTTTGGCCTGCCTGCCGAGCAATACGCCATTCAGACAGGACAACATCCCGCACTCACCACCGAGACGAACATCAAACGTTACCGAGAACAGTTAGAGCAGATGGGATTCTGTTATGACTGGACGCGCGAAGTGCGAACAAGCGATCCAAAATATTACCGATGGACCCAGTGGATTTTCGGTCAATTATTCGAGTCTTGGTACGATGTCCAAGCAGACAGAGCGCAGCCCATCGCTCAGCTTATTGAGTCCCTTGACTCAAATGGATTGGATAATGTTCACCCCGCCTGCGATTCAAAATGGTGGGAAAATCTTCCCGCAGAAACTCGAACGTCATGGGGGGATGACTTCAGCGGTCAACTTTCTGCAGAACAGTGGAACAACTGCTCAAACTCTACCAAATCACAGATTCTCATGGAGTTTCGGCTGGCCTACCTCGCAGACAGTGAGGTCAATTGGTGCCCAGCTCTAGGGACTGTGCTTGCCAACGATGAAGTCAAGGACGGGCTGAGCGAACGCGGGGGTCACCCCGTCCATCGCAAACGGATGCGGCAGTGGATCATGCGCATCTCGGCCTACGCAAAGCGCCTTTTGGATGACTTGAAAGACTTGGATTGGACCGACAGCATCAAGGAAGCACAGCGCAACTGGATTGGACAAAGTCAAGGCGCTGAGGTCCAATTCAATGTCGCAGAAACGGACTACAAATTGGACGTTTTCACCACAAGACCAGACACCCTGTACGGTGTGAGTTTTATGGTTCTCGCTCCGGAGCATCCATTGGTTGCCGAAATCACAACGGCCAAACAAAAAGGAGCCGTGGAACAATACCAACAAGCCGCATCACTCAAATCCGAACGTGAACGACAAGGAGCTGGCGACCAAACAGTAACTGGATGTGATACAGGAGCTTCGGTCATCCACCCCCTCACCGGAAAGAAATTACCCGTTTGGATTGCAGACTACGTTCTTGCTGGCTACGGAACTGGCGCCATCATGGCAGTGCCTGCTGGGGATGAAAGAGATTGGAAGTTTGCGAAAACATTCAATCTTCAAATTCCTGAAATTTTCGACGGCAAGGACACGAACGCGGCCGTTTTTACGGAGAAAACCGCAACGCTTTGCAACTCTGAATCACTGAATGGCCTCACCGCCAAGGAAGGCATTCCGGCAGCAATCGAACTATTGGAAGCCGAAGGGGTTGGATCGAAGCAAATCAATTATCGGCTGCGCGATGCCGTCTTCAGCCGGCAACGATACTGGGGAGAACCTTTCCCAATTTGTTACGAAAACGAAATTCCAAGACTCATTGACAGCGCCCAGGTAACACTACCTGAAGTCGACGCCTACCTGCCCACTGCAGATGGTGAACCTCCATTGGCCCGTGCAAAAAAAGAAGACTGGAATGTCTTTGAAGGTGATCGCATGGAATTCAACACCATGCCCGGTTGGGCGGGATCCAGCTGGTATTTTCTACGGTACATGGATCCTCACAATGAGGAGACCTTTTGCAGTCGAGAAAAATCAGATTATTGGGGGCAAGTTGACCTTTACATCGGCGGCGCTGAACACACAACAGGTCACCTTTTGTATTCCAGGTTCTGGACGAAGTTTCTTTTCGACCTTGGATCGATTGGCTTCCACGAGCCGTTCAAGCAAATGATCAACCAGGGCATGATTTTAGGTCGGTCCAGTTTTGTTTATCGCGTACTCGGAACCAATGAATATGTGACCTTCGAACGACGCAAAGAGCACAAGACCCAGCGGTTGCACGTGGACATCAATTTCGTTGAAGGCGACACATTGGATACTGAAGCGTTTAAAAATTGGCGGGCCGAATATGCCGATGCCGAATTCATCCTCGGAGAAGACGGCACTTATACCTGTGGCTTTGAAGTGGAAAAAATGTCCAAATCAAAGTTCAACGTCCAAACACCTGACGACCTTGTGGAACGTTATGGAGCTGACACCCTCCGTTGCTATGAAATGTTCTTGGGACCACTGACACAACACAAACCCTGGGACACTCAAGGCATCAGTGGCGTGCACAATTTCCTACGCAAAACGCATCGCCTGTTTGCACAACAAGATGACGGAACACCGAGCGAAACAAGCCTTCGCGTTTTGCATAAAACCATTAAAAAGGTCACCGACGATTTGAACCGTCATGCATTCAACACCGTGATCAGTGCGCTTATGATTGGCGTCAATGAACTGCTTGATTCGAAGGGCCATCAGCGAAATATTATGCAACCTTTGGCCATTCTGCTCAGTCCCGTGGCCCCTCACCTCGCGGAAGAACTCTGGAAGATGAGCAAGGGCGAAGGGAGCGTAATGGATGCTAGTTGGCCTGAAAGCGATGAAAAGTGGTTAACTGCTGACCGCATTACCTATCCTGTTTCCTTCAATGGAAAAGTGCGTTTTCAGCTGGAGCTTGACGCAACAATGGACGCCAAAGAAGTAGAAAGTGCTGCGTTACAACATGAAAAAACCACAGCACAAATTGGAGGTAAAAGCATTCGAAAAGTAATTGTAGTTCCGGGAAGAATCATCAATATCGTTGTTGGCTAATTTTGAATCCGTTGGATTTATTCGGGTGTTGACCACGTTAATTCAACTATTCAGCTTGTTTTTCAGTCATAAAAGACCGATTTTAGTGCTCTTGGTCTTTTGGAGACTTAAGACACTTACACCAATGAATCGCCTGACCACTCTGAAACAAATCGGAATCCCCTTCTGCCTGGCCTTGTTTTTTCTAGCGATGACTTCCGTAGGAATCGCTTCTCTGGAACTGGTCACCGACGGATGTACGAATCCGTTTGCGTGCAATTATGATGCATCAGCCACCGATGACGATGGTTCATGCGAATACTTCTCTTGCATTGGATGTACGAATCAATTTGCGTGCAACTTTGATCCATTTGCAATATACCCTGACGCATCTTGTGAGTTTTTCACCTGTGCCGGCTGCACCGCACCGCTCGCGTGCAATTATGATGATGCAGCCACAGTGCCGGACGAAACAGCTTGCGACTTCGAAAGCTGTGCAGGTTGCATGGATTTTACCGCTTGTAATTTTGATCCTGAAGCTGCCCTGTCCACACCCATCTCATGCGTGTACCCGCTGCCCGATTACGATTGCGAGGGCAATCTCGAGGGTTGCATCAATTGCGTTCCTCTTTTCTTATCCGATTTTGAACCAGATACGGTGATTTGCTCATCGGAACTCCCAATTTCTCCTGATCTGGATATCGTCGCCGTTGTTCCCTCTTCTGGAGATACCTTAGAAGTTGGTTCGGTGCTGGTTGAAGCCATTGGAAGTTATGATCTCAATCTTGCGAGCACATCTGACGGAGCTGGACCAGACGGTGCCATCCGATTATTCGGCTTATCCGAACAACTCGGATTGTCGAATTCCGATTATTTTGTTGAATCGTTTCCTCTCATCGTAACGCGTTATTCCAATGGTGTGGCGAGAGTCACAGGGCAAGTTTCAGACATCGAAAACCCCAATCTCAAATGGAATGTGCACCTCGTCCTCGAAGGCGCCCAATCGGGAACGGATTGGATAGATGAAGATCCAAATCATGCCTTCATGACAACCTTTGGATGCAATGCAGACACAGCAAATTGGATCACGTATCGAATGAACAATGCGCAGTCCTATCTCATCGGAAGCGGAGGCTATGAGGGATCATGGCTGCAACTTTCACACATGCCATTTTCTGAGAGTAAAAGATTCCAACTCGGTATTGGAGGCAACAGTGTGAACTGCAACTACGGACTCGGCGGATGGTTCGCGTGGGAAGGTGCTATTCTCGGGCAATCCGTAATGGGAATGTCTGGAGATCTCGTCGTGGATTTGGGCTCAGATGTCGCAATTGATGTTCCATGTGGATCTGAATTTGCGGCTATTTTCTACAATGCATTGAATCCAGATTCTGGAGATTTTACCGAAGCTGTGCAATTCACCTACACCGCTGATACTGTGGCGCCAACCATGGAGACCACATGTGAAAACTTTGTGAGCTTGTGCTATGATGTGAACAATGGTGTGTCTCTTCCTGATCCTTGCTCCTTTGAAGCAGACAATTGCGGTGGTGCGCTCGAGATTAGCGTCACCGAAGTGGTTTTGAGCGGTGACCCCGACGCAGGCGACTCCAGTCCATTCGAAATTGAACGCAATTACGAAGCCATGGATTGCAGTGGAAACACGTCCACATTTACTCAGACATTGACTTTCGATGGAGAAGATTGCGCAAACCCTGAGGGTCTTCTCGACCACTTAACCGCTTTTTCTTCAGAACCAGCAACAACGTACGATTTTGCTTTCACACCAAATGAGTGGACACGTCTGTCATCGGACCGAAATGCCAGTCGTCTTTCGCCCAATCCCACCTCAACTGCTTCTAAGCTCATACTGAAGGGCTCAGAATCGGCCAACATTGTGGTTCGTGTTTTCAACCTCGCTGGTATGGAGGCAATGCCACCGATTCAGCGATCTGGGAACGAGAATAACTCCTTCGATGACATCACCTTGAACGGCGTTCGACTCATTCCAGGCTGTTATCTCGTTCGTGTTGAATCTGAAGGAGCGGTGGAAACGTTGCGCTGGGTGATCACCCGCTGATCCATTCATGGCCCTCACGCAACCCCTGCGACCACTGCTATGACTTTGTCGTGTAACTTGCTTTACAAATTCATAGGTATGCCTTTTTTCAGCCGTCTTCTACTCGCTTCTTTCACTCTCATCACATGTGCAGTTTTCAATACCTCTGACGCCCAAGTTGACTATGAGGGAGGATTTCCTTATAACCCTGACAGTGATAACAACGGCACCATTGAGGTCAACGACTTATTGGTTTTCCTGCCTTTTTACGGAGCCAATTTCAATGCCGATGGAGTCATTCCCATCGCGTACGGTGGTACCGGCGCCACTTCTGCACTGGCAGCGAGGGACTCGCTCGGCCTCACAAGCATTCAGGACAGCCTTTATTCAGGTGCAACGTATGCTTGGATCAATGGTTCAGCTCGAATCATGAGTCGATTCGCTCAAGGTTTTGCAGTATCAGCAACTGGGCTATACGCCCATGCCTCCGGCACAAATGTCACGGCAAGTGGTGCCTACAGCAATGCCCAAAACAGGCTTACAGTCGCAAGTGCAACGTGTTCAAGCGCAGAAGGAGAAGGAACCACAGCGAGCGGCACCGCCTCGCACGCAGAAGGGATGTTGAGCACAGCTACGAGCCTCACTTCTCACGCTGAAGGATACAATACTGCTGCAACAGCCAACTACAGCCACGCAGAAGGCTATGGAACCAGCGCCGAGAGCACTGCAGCGCACGCGCAAGGCTACCTCACAACAGCTTCCGGTTTGTATGCGCATGCAGAAGGCCGACAGAATGAAGCCAGCGGTAATTCTGCACATGCAGAAGGACAAGCAAGCGCTGCCTCTGGAGACGTTGCACACGCGGAAGGATTCGGGTGCACAGCATCCGGATACGCAAGCCATGCTGGGGGATTCGAATCAACAGCCAGTGGATTATACAGCCGAGCAGTAGGCCGGTCCACCCTAGCGTCTGCGTCGAATGCCTTCGCAAGTGGGTTTGGTGTGGTTGCAGATCAGGAGAACGGCGCTGTCTTTGGTCAATTCAATGCCTCCGGACAGGAAAATCTTCTGCTTGTAGTTGGAAATGGCAGCGACAATGCAAATCGTTCCGATGCCTTTACAGTCTCCAACCAAGGCGACGCGACCATTCATGGAAATGCAAGTATTCTCGGTGATCTCAATGTCAATGGAATCGAAGTAGCTGCGGTTCTCACTGAATTACTCGGCGCCGTTGATTCACTACAAAGCACAATCACACAACTGCAAGCGCAAATCGAGATTCTCAATGACGGAGAGTGACCTCCGCAATCAGAGCGATAAAAACAGGGCAAAAACAAAAGGCTTGAAAAGAAAGAATCCTTGAGACAAGTCCCAAGGATTCTTATGCTAAACGTTCCCCGACCAGGACTCGAACCTGGAATAACGGCACCAAAAACCGGTGTGTTACCATTACACCATCGGGGAATGCCCTGCAGCCTACGCCACAATCGCGAGCGCAAAGATAAAAAGGATTTTCTGAATTTGTATGCAATCAACACACTCTAATTATCTTGGAGCCATGGAGCAATTGCAAAATCTTATTGGAGGAGAACTTCGGGGTGCGATAAACGGTGAATGGTTAGATAACATTGAACCTGCTACCGGTAAGGTTTACAGTCAAATTCCTCGGTCAACAACTGCAGATGTGGCCTTAGCTGTTGAGGCCGCTGAAAAAGCATTTCCAACGTGGTCAGCTGTTGCTTTTGCCGAACGAGCAGCGTGTCTTCGACGCTGGGCAGAAAAAATCGCTCATCATTCCGAAGCTCTTATTCGCGCTGAATCAAAGGACAATGGCAAGCCCATTTCACTCGCCGCTGCCGTCGACATTCCACGTGCGCAACAGAATCTAGAATTCTTTGCTGGAGCCATCGAACACTTTGCCTCAGAAGCACACATACCCGCAGATGCTTCACACATTCATTACACACACCGCAAACCCATTGGAATTGTCGGCTGCATATCGCCTTGGAACCTGCCCCTCTATCTGTTCACTTGGAAAATTGCCCCCGCTATTGCCGCTGGCAATTGCGTGATCGCCAAACCTTCGGAAATCACCCCCTTCTCTGCATACATGCTCTCTCAGTGGGCTGAAGAAGCCGGAATTCCTAAAGGGGTGTTCAACGTCGTGCATGGGCTCGGTGCCGAGGCAGGACAAGCCATTGTCGAACATCCTCAGATCAAAGCGATTTCCTTTACAGGGGGAACCGCAACAGGCGCACACATTGCAAGAACAACCGCTTCACAATTCAAAAAGCTCAGTTTAGAACTCGGAGGTAAAAATCCTGCAATCATTTTTGCCGACTGCGACTTTGATCAAGCGTTGGCCACGACCATTCGATCTTCTTTCGCCAACCAAGGTCAAATTTGCCTGTGTTCGTCTCGCATCCTCATTGAAGACTCAATCTACGATCGATTCAAAACAGCACTCGTGGAAAAAGTCCAGCGCATGCAGGTTGGAGATCCTCTTGAAAAAGAAACCAAAATGGGCGCTGTTGTATCAGAAGCTCATCGCGACAAAATCTTGCTTAGCATTGAAAAGGCAAAAGAGGCCGGAGGTGAAATTCTATGTGGAGGTTCGGCCGCAACACCGCCCAATAAGCGTTGCACCGCGGGTTTCTTTGTTCAGCCCACAGTCATCGAAGGGCTAGGTCCGGAATGCGAAATTAATCAAGAAGAAGTGTTCGGACCTGTAATCACGTTGCAACGCTTCAGTGGTGAAAGTCAGGCCATTGCCCTCGCCAATGATTCAAAGTATGGCCTCGCCGCGACCATCTGGACTCAGAATATCGGCAAAGCACATCGAACTGCTTCTTCCATTGAAAGCGGTATTGCGTGGATCAATTGCTGGCTCGTTCGAGACCTTCGGACGCCATTCGGTGGCGTGAAGTCAAGCGGAGTAGGACGAGAGGGGGGATTCGAGGCTTTGCGCTTCTTCACAGAACCACAAAATGTGTGCTTACCGACACAAACGGCTTAGGACCAGATGATTAATTTCGATTCTCAAAAGAATCGTAGTGCCCAACACCAACCTTATTACCGTTGGTGAAGAACCAACCAAGGGTTTTTTCTATCCAAGAAGAAGCGCTGCGTAGGATGATAATCATGATAATGTCGTTATCACAAATATAGTGTTAAATAAACACGTTATCAACGAAAGACGTTTCAAAAATATTTTTCACCCTCGTAATTTAATGTTCATGAAACGCTAAGTTTAGAGGCTATTCCCGATACTAACACGATGAAAGCTCCATTCTACCCGACGATTCTCTTTTTCTGTTTTTTTCTGTTCAATGGATGTGTAACCTTGAAGCAATTCGACGAATTGCAATCTGACTTCGACAAAGTTCAAAATGAAAATCGAATGCTTGCGCTCGAAGGACAAGATGGAGAGATTGAACGACGAGAAATGACCGGGCGAATCACTGTTCTAGAAGAAAGTCAACGCAATTTGATTGCAGATACGACACGGATTGGACGACAAATACGTCAAGGCGAAGCTGAAATTGCCCGGCTTAAAGAATTAAATGATGTTCTCAACTCTGAAAGTTCTTCTCGTATGGCAGCCATCAACAATGAGAATCGTTCGCTGCTTGAAGACCTCAGTCGTTCGCGCACAGAATTGCAGCAACAAGAGGACGCATTGAATGAATTACGTTCCAATCTTGAATCGCGAGAGAAAGAGTTGAGTGATCGATCGAAACGCATTGCTGAACTTGAAGGGTTGCTTGTTTCGCGCGATGCGGCAGCAGAGGCACTCCGAAGCCAACTTGCCAATGCCTTGCTCGGTTTTGCCGATAAAGGGTTGTCTGTAGAGCAACGAGATGGCAAGGTCTATGTAAGCTTGGAAGCCCAGTTGCTTTTCCCTTCAGGAAGCACCGCCATCAACGCAAACGGCAAGCAAGCACTGCAGGACTTGTCCGCCGTCATTAGCCAGCAATCCAACTTGGAAATCATCGTTGAAGGACATACAGATTCGGACCAGTTACGTTCAACTTCTGTCCCCCGTAACAATTGGGAATTGAGTGTTCTACGCTCTACAGCTGTCATTGAAATCCTAAAGACTTCAGGAGTAGCGCCAGAAGTATTGACCGCCTCTGGTCGCAGCGAATATCATCCCATAGATGTTGACGACAAGGCGCGGAACCGCAGGATTGAAGTGGTACTGGCGCCTAACTTGGATGCCCTCTTCGAACTCATCCGTTCAGACGAGTAAAACTCGGTTGCAACAAATCAATTGATTTGCATCTGAAATGCGCCCTGGGCAATGTTCATGCTCTCGCCTGACATCCCCAAAACAGACCCCATGAAGGTGCCTACGATGAATCCGCCGGAAACGGCATCGACATATGCGATGTTTACCGTTACACCACCGCCAAAGTTTGTGCTGTAAGCGTTCGCTGCTGGATCAGCATATGAACACGAAGAACCCGATGCTGCAGTGCATTGGACTTGAGATCCTGCGATCCAACCTGCCAGGGGCACTTCCATGACCAGGGCCAACCCAGCACCCGTTAAAGTCAAGCCGGTAAGCGTGATCGTCGTTCCGTCGAGATCTGCAGACAATCCTGTTTCTCCAACGAGTGTAGTTCCGTTGGCTTTCCAAGTCAAAACAGTTTCGCATTCAGGGCAGTAATCCCCACCACAGTCAATGTATAGTTCATCCCCATCCATCAAGCCATTTCCACAATTCACTCCATCGGGACATGGTCCACAAACGATGTTTGGATTTTCACAAGCGATATAAATGTTTGACTCGTAATTGCCTCCGCAATCGACGGCAACTTCATCTCCATTCATCATTCCATCGCAGCAGGTTGGACAGGGCTCGCAATCAGGACCACCACAATCAACAGCTTGCTCGTTTCCATTCAACAAACCATCTCCGCACAGCTCTCCACAGGCAACTCCTGTGTCTCCTCCGCAATCGATGCCAGACTCACCCGGATCTTGGACACCGTTGAAGCTGGGGTCGCAAGGACCACATTCACCGCCACAATCCACCCACGTTTCTCCGAGCAAAGCGTCATACTGTCCGTTTTCGCACGGATCACATGCTGGACAAATTGATCCCCCGCAATCGACTAACTCTTCTCCGTTGTTCAAAATCCCATCGTAACAGTTTTCAGGAATGAGATTATCATCATTCAAACAACCGCTGCCAACGGCAAGCATTAATAGCAAGGCAGAAGCAAAAGTGAATTTTAGAGATTTCATTTTCGTAAATGGATTATGACAGAACATTTCGAATTCATTGCCCTAATTTAGGCAGTGCAAGATAAGTTGAACACAATTACCCTTCGACCTTTTCCTTCGAATCGATGAGGAAACGATTGAACGCAGACTAAAAACGGCATCCACCGTCCATTTATCATGACCGCAACTCAACAATTGAACGATAGCTCTTGGGTTATCAAACAACAGCCAAACCGGGAGGAAGTTGTGCAGTTGATGGAAAACGCAGGACTCACGCCTTTGGTTGCTTCCCTCCTGATTCAAAGAGGTTTGAAGGAGCCCGAAGAAGTCTTAGGGTTTCTAAATCCTGCATTGTCTGCGATGCATCATTCAATGTTGATGAAGGACATGTTGGAGGCTGTAAATCGTCTCCATCAGGCAATCGAAGACGAGGAGCGTATTTTGATTTACGGTGATTACGATGTGGATGGAACCACCTCTGTTGCAATGGTAGCTAGCTACCTCGAGGGCGTCGGCGGACAAGTCGAAACCTACATCCCCCATCGGTACAACGAAGGTTACGGCGTGAGTATGGAGGGGGTACGTTACGCTTCTGAAAATCGATTTTCTCTGATGATCACATTGGACTGTGGAACCAAAGATTTTGAACCCTTGGCCGATGCGTCTGAACGCGGAATTGATGTCATTGTTTGCGATCATCACTTGCCGGAGAGTCAACTGCCTGCAGCTTATGCCGTGCTGAACCCAAAGAGGTCGGACTGTCCCTATCCCTTCAAAGAGTTATCTGGATGTGGTGTGGCTTTCAAACTGCTTCAGTCACTCGCTCACCTGATGGATCTGCCCGAGAGCGGGATCTATGAAGAACTCGACCTCGTCGCGATTAGCATCGGAGCAGATCTCGTTGAACTGCAAGGCGAAAATCGCATCATGGCATCGCAAGGATTGAAACAACTCCGGAAGCGCCAAAGACCCGGAATTTTAGCCTTGTTGCGAGCTGCCGACATTCATCAAGCTCCCCAAACCATTCGTGATATCAGCTTCACGCTTGGGCCGCGAATCAACGCCGCTGGGCGCATGGATCACGCCCAACGGGTGGTGGATCTTTTGATGGAGAAAAGGGAATCCAGGGCAGCAGAGGTCGCGCGGGAAATTGAAGAAATGAACCAACAAAGACGGGAGGTTGACGAAAAAACTACGGCCGACGCCTTGGCTCAACTTGAAAAAAGCGACACAGGACCATTTGTAAACATCGTACATGGTCGGGACTGGCATCGCGGTGTAGTCGGTATTGTCGCGAGTAGAATGATTGAACAACGCTACCGACCTTCCATTGTTCTATCTGAAGAAGATGGGCACTTGATCGGAAGCGCCCGTTCCGTTGACGGAATCGACATCCATCATGCACTCGAAGAATGTTCAGATCTGTTGCAGCAGTTCGGTGGTCATACCATGGCCGCAGGATTAAGTCTCAAAATTGAACAGTTGGCTGAATTCAAAATCCGTCTCAACCAAGCCATCGCCAAGCAGTCAAATGATGTCCTTCCCAAACCAATTGTGCGTTGTGATCGGGAAGTGCACATCGGAGAACTCTCGCTAGAAGCGTGGAAAGAGTTGCAACAACTGGAACCTTTTGGACCGGGCAATCCGACCCCTGTTTTCATCCTGAGAAATGTGGTTTGTGTCCGTCCTCCTCGGACCATCGGCAATCAAGGCCGCCATTTAAAAATCACAGTCAAAGATCCCGAAGGAGACTTCCCTACCATCGATGCCATCGGCTGGAATATGGGAGAGCTAGCTCCTCACATCAAACAAGACATGCCCGTGGACATTGCGTTCACTTTGGTAAAAAACACTTGGAAGCCGCGCGGATGGCAAAATCGAACGGAACTCAATCTGCACCTCAAGGCCATTCGAAAAGCAGGCACAGACCCCGCTGCTACTTGAAAAAGCGCCTCGTTAGCTTTCGGAAGTGCTGATCGCCCCTGAACGCAGATGCAAGTCGCGCTGAGGAAACGGAATGACGATCTTGTTTTGTCGAAAAGCGTCGTTTATTTTGAAGCGAACATTGCTGGAAATCAGCATGCGATTCCAAGGCTCAGAAACCCAAAAGAAGACGCTAAACTGCAAACCCGATTCTCCAAAATCGGTGAATAAAACACCCACTTGATCTTTTCGAATGACGGCCTGTTCGCTCACTGCTGCCTTTAGAAGAATGGCTTTGACCTGATTGACATCCGTTCCGTAGGCAACGTTGACGTCAATTCTCAGCATGCTTGCCTCGTCACCCTGAGTGAAATTTCTTACGGTCTGGCCCGAAATCAGGCCATTTGGCATAACAATCAAATTACCAAAACGAGTGACCACCCGCGTCGAACGCAGATCAATCCTTTCGACTCGAACCAACATGCCATCCACCTCCAGCTCATCACCCACTCGAACACCACCCTCGAACAGAAGCACAAATCCTGAAACAACATCATTGAAAAAATTCTGCAAACCGATTCCTACACCGACCAACAATGCCGCTGAACCAAACCACAACGCCTGTAGATCCACCCCTGCTGTTTCCAAGGCAATGATTGTCCCCAGCGTGTAGATGACCGTGCGTAACAATCGCATGATCATGAATCGCGTCCCCTCCTCCATGCTCGAACTTTTAAAAATTCGACGCAATGCGGCTCGAACTGTCCAGAAAACAATCTGCGCCAATGACAGAACCGCCAGAATTTGAAGCATCGAGCCCAGGGTGAAGTGATGATCACCCAATTGAAAGCCTGAACTTAGAATTTCCTCCATTGGTGCGGTTTTACGGTAGAATAGCAACCCCAAAATAACTCGCAATCTTTGCCTTTTGAACGTCCAAGATCTTCCGTCTCTCAAGCAACTCTCTCAAACCAATCACTGCCGCCTCCTCGCCGTTATTGATGGCCTCAGTAAGTCCCTCCATCTTCACCTGCATATCGCGGCTTTCGATGCGGTTCTGATTCAACTTCAAGTGATGCAGTGTATCCATCAGTGCTTTCTTCAAATGATCAACCTCTCGCGCAGGATAAATCTGGTGCACCTCCCCCCAGCGCTCGCTGACCTTATCCTTTTGAACCACGGCGTCCGCAACAAAGGCTTGAAGGGTAGAGTCCTCATGCTTTAAAAATTGATCCATTTCTGGAATTTTTTGTTCTTCCAAAGCATTCTCAAAAATCGTCCAAATGGATTCGCATACCGCCTGATGAAAGCCCACTTCTAATCCCTCAAAGTGATGCGATGCAAACTCGACAAACGTAACATTGACGAAGTCTGAGTCGGTCTTTTTAGTCTCATCCTCCGCTTCCTCCTCAATCTGGATGGTTTCGGATCCGTAAAGCAACAACAATCGAATCAAATCAGCTTCCAAAACGTTCCGATGCGCAATCAACGGGTCATGCTCGACCGTTTGACCTCGTTGTTCTTCAAGCGGGTGCTGCTGACTCCAATCTGCAGGTACCTGAAGGTTGGGAGGAGCATTTGACGGAGCACGCGAGTCAAGTCCTTTGCGCTGACGAAAGGCCTCTCGCTGCTCGGCTTTTTGTTGGTCGAGCAACCGCTGCCGCTGAATTTTATTCAGTTCAAGCTGCAGCAAGTCCTCGGACATGGACAATTCCCCCGCAGCCAATTTCAGGTAAACTCCCTGCTGGATGCCATCGGGAATTGCTGCAATCGACTCAATGATGCTGTGAATCATCTCTGATTTTAGCACCGGATCATCTCCTGCTTCGCGTGAGAGCAATTCCAACTTGAACGCCACAAAGTCCTTGGCTTCGTCCCGAATGTGCCTTTCCAGCGTTTCTGACGGCACTTTTTTGCTGAAGCTATCAGGGTCATCACCGTCTGGAAATAAAACCACTTGGACATTGAGCCCTTCGGCTAACAATAAATCCGTACCGCGAAGGGAGGCGCGGATTCCCGCGTCGTCACCGTCAAACAAAACAGTTACGTTTTTGGTGTAACGCCGGATCAACTTGATTTGGTCCACCGTCAATGCTGTGCCACTGGATGAAACGACGTTTTCAATGCCCGCCTGATGCATGGCCATAACGTCAGTATAGCCCTCCACCAAAAGCACCCGATCCTCCTTGGTAATCGCCGGTTTTGCCAGGTGCAGACCGAATAAAACCTTTCCCTTGTGATACAACGGACTCTCTGGACTGTTGAAATACTTCGCGATTTTCTTGTCGCTCCGAAGCGTCCGACCTCCAAAAGCGATGGTTCTACCCGTGGCATCTCGGATTGGGAACATGACTCTTCCCTTGAAGAAATCCCAAGGTTTTCCCTCGGTTTCTTTGACCAAGCCCAACGTCATCAGTCTTTCCTTGGAATAACCCGCATCCAAAGCTGCCTGGCTCATAGCGTCCCATGAATCGGGACAATATCCAATTTTAAACGTGTCGAGAACTGCCTTCCGAAAACCACGACCCTCGAAATAAGACAGTGCAATGGCCTTGCCCTCTTCCGTTGCATGCATTTGATCTGATAACCACTTTTGCGCCCATGCATTCAAAGCCAGCAAACTCTCTCGCTCCGTTCGCGCTTGATGCTGCTCCGGTGTGACTTCCTCTTCTTCAATCTCAATGCCATACCTCTGGGCCAACTGTTTGATTGCTTCGGGAAAGCTCAGCTTCTCCAATTCCATTAAAAAAGTCACCACACTCCCTCCTTTTCCGCTGGAAAAACACTTGAAAATCCCCTTCTCAGGTAAAACGTAAAAAGACGGTGTCTTCTCGTTTGTAAATGGGCTCAATCCACGGAACGAACTGCCCGATTTTTTGAGTTCCACATAATCTCCAACCACCTCTTCAATCAAGGCGGTCTGCATCACCAAATCGACGGTTTGAGCAGGGATCATGTTCAGGACTTAAGCGGAAAGTAAATGTACGGATTTCACTTGGCACATTCTAGAATAGGCAGCGCAAATAACACGCTTGACTCACATTTCAGCGCTTTGAAAA
>Ga0206677_10000707_pt1 | contig 31742 bp, 15 predicted proteins | sample M130m12015metaG_FD_155475 | JGI IMG/M metagenome (GOLD analysis project Ga0206677, IMG submission 155475) | Ammonia-oxidizing marine archaeal communities from Monterey Bay, California, United States - M1 30m 12015 | ecosystem: Environmental > Aquatic > Marine > Intertidal zone | place: USA...
CCCCTGCAGCTTTCATGCCAGTTCGAGTGTGTTTCTTCCAGTCCATGGCCCTGCGTAACATGTCACTGGCATAAGTAAAGTAGTTTCAAGCAAAGAAGCAGGTAGCAAGGTGCAGACCACGTCTTCCCCGTACATACTCTGCCTAAGCTTCTCGAATGCTTATTTTTGGTGGGAAGTTGTGATAGCAAACACAAGGGGGCCCCATGTGCATGCGGGCGACTACAACGCTACCGTTGTTCCCGTATACGCATCGAAGGGGTCCCCTTGTGTATACGTAGTCTAATTGGTATCAAAAATTTTGATCACTGGACTCAGATTTGAGAAATATGACCACTAAAATTTATTCGTCAGCAGAATCTTTGCTGATTTCTGAACCATTCTCCGAATCTAGCCAGCCGAAACGTCTGAATAAGGATGAAAACTTTTCGATTTCTCTGATGGATTCTCCCCTTTTTATCCTCCCTAAACGATTTCCAACGGCGTTCCCAAGATCGAATTCAGAACCAGCCCACTCCCTCTTCACACCTCCTTGGTAAGCAGGCCTCTTTCCATTATGTTCTGCTGCGTATTCTTCTATGAATGGAAGAAGGTCATCGTACTTCATTCGTTTCATTGCTTTGCCGCTCCCCTTTCCGCGAGTATCGCCCGTTGTGGATGTGGTTTCGAATCCTACCTTGTTTAGACGGTCCAATTTCCTCTGAGTGATGCCCCTGTGAGGAAGCGGAGCCCCATCTTGAATCTGCTTTAGCGCCATTCGGGTATTAATACTCCAATAGACGAATTCAGGTGATATTTCCTTCATCAATTTTTTCCCAGTCTTGGTATTATTATTGGGTATGTAGCTGATGTTGTATTTTTCTTTGTAGGCTAGGAATCGTTGGATGTTGCGTTCAAAATTGGGGACAACGGTTCGAACAACGGCTGCGGTTAGGACGTTGCGAAGATCACCAGCAACCATCTCTTCTCGAGTGTCAGCGTCTCTAACTGTAAAGCCAGAGCCGGATCTTGATTTGCCACTTTTGGGTTTGTATCCTAATTCAGGTGTTTGAACTTGAGTGTAATAGATGCTGTTGAGATATTCTTGGAATTCTTCGTCGCTTTCAAACATGGCTGCGAGGACGTGTCCCACATGTGCAAAATCTTGTTGTTTCAACGTTGCAATAATCTCGTTTTCACCTTGCCCTTCATCTACAATAATCGGAAGGAAAATGTAAGCCCTTTCCTTACCGGGAGATATGCGGAATGCGCGTCCTGCGGCTTGGACAATGTCAATGGGTGATTTTTTCGCATCCATGAAGGCCACCATCTCAACGGCAGGTGCATCGACGCCTTCGGATAGGCATTGACAATTTGACAACACGGCAGATTCAGCTGTCTCAAACTCCCTGAAAATTTCTTGCCGTGTCGTAATTGGTGTACTTCCATCAATCGAGAATGCTTTTCCTTCAAAGCCAACGGCTGGAAGGCCCTTCGTAGTGCTGACGAAAGCTTTGGCCCAGGCTACATATCTGTGAAATGTAATGGCCTTGGAGATGTCGAGGTCTTCCATCACTTTATGGATGGCAATGAGCTTCAAAGCATACGACCCTTCAAGCGGCCTACCTCCTGTTTCAGAGGCAATAATTGATTCTTGCAATTGTTGCATGGTCGCACCGTTTTTTGCAGAATCAATCTTACACACAACGATTTCAAATGGAACAATGATTGGAGGTTCAATCTTGAGTGCTTTCGACAACGACAAGCGATGACTGATTTTACCAAATCTCTCAATGTCTGCCATGGTGAAAATCTCATCGACTTTTTCTGAATCATCAATGGGCATGACCTTACGCGGTGTTGCCGTCATGAACAACCGCTTCTGAGCAGGAAAGCTGTCGTGAACTGCGGTTGAAAAGAGCCCATCTTCTTTGGTACAGTTGTGAGCCTCATCAAAGACTGCAATGTTGAAGTTTGCACCAGCCTCGATGGCCGCGTCTCGTACAACATCACTCGACTGGTAGGTAGAGAATACCAGTTTCATCTTTGCCGATGAGTTAAGGAATTGCAGAATATCCTCTTTATTCGTGGTTGGAGGTTCAAGCATATTTGCAGGATCCATTTGCATCCCCTCAAGATCGCCTTCATCTTCGTTGAATTCACGATCGCGATTCCCGGAACCTACCGCCAAGATGCGGAATGATCCTATGGGCCATTGAGTGTTGTTGACGAAATATCTCATCTGCTGGTCAAGAAGGGAAAGACCCGGTACAAGCGCAAGAACCGTCCATGTCTTTTCTCCCACAACCATGGATTCTGCGATTCGTAGGCCAACGAGAGTCTTACCTGTGCCAGGAGGCATCACAAGGGTGGTTCTCTTTGAATTCTGAAGTTCTTCAAAGACCTCCGCGAAAGCGAGTTCCTGATGAGGGCGCATCTGCATCGGGCTACGTTTCTCTAGTGGTGTCGAGAAGACAAAGTCCTCAATGCGTTCCCAATCCTCCGCTTCGAGGGCTTCGAGCGAGGCTCGATTGATGATAGTTAATGGTGGTTCATCCCCACCGGCGGAGGTTTTTCCAGTAAATTCCTCCACAGCCTTGAGCCCCATTCCTTTCCCCGCAGTGATCAATAATCTGCGCGTTCCTGCGGACTTCCCGTAGAAAGTTGACAACTCGTCCCAGGAATGTAAACGCTTCACATCAGCAGTGTACTTTACTTGAATTGAGGTCGGGAGTGTATCCTGTGGACGTCTAGCCATCAAATCAACTCCCCTGTCTTCTTTCCTCTCGATGGGTTTGACATTTTCGTGAAAGTACATTTCGCAAGTGTTCACAAGGGCCTCTGCGAAAACCTCCATAGCATCTCCCTGGGCATTTGTATCGGCTACATCATTCCCGTCCTTGTTCTGCCTTGTCAGGCCCCCAACCCTTTTGCAAAATGCGTCAAAGGAACGGCAATCTTTGATGAGTTTTCGATACCTTTTATGTTGCGAATGTCGGGGATTGAGACCCGTTAGATTGGAAGACTTGCGCAACGAAATTAGATTTCTCAAGTACCTACCAGCACGTTTGAACACATGTTATGCTGAATGGGCCACAATATCAAAGGTTTCGTTAACTACAATAGTCCTCATTCGCACCATAGGCTTTGGTCGGGGCCTGCTAATGCACAACAAGCGAATAACCTTTCATCCTCTATCTTCGAGGGTTAATACTACTGATCCATGTGAAGAAGTCCTCTGTCTGGGTTCCCAGTGGGCCCTTCACAACCCTACTCCTCATAACAAATACTTCGCAAGAGGTGTATAAGTGAATTACATGTGTTCACAAGGGGTTCTCCATAACACCCTTGCACATAGCCAATGTATTCACAACGGTTCGCAGTGGGCCATATTCGTCCCTAGCGATGTATATGGCCCACAGCAAACCCATCAATACAAAATTATCATTCTCGAGGATATATGCTTGAACCCATGCATATACTATCAAACCATTTGTAACAATCATTAGTTTGAACTCATTAGGTATGTTATGGCCTACATTCCGACTCAAGCAGATATCGAATGGACTCTCAATGCGATAAACGGAAGAATAGTGTGGGCAGTACCCTCAGTTGGTTGTGTGATTTTACTCCATCATGATACAAACACATGGATAACTTTCATGAAGTCGAAACCAACTGAAATTGAAACGCATAATTATGAAAAAATTGAAACAAACTTAAACGTCCTTTGATACCATGAAGAATCTGCGCAAATCTTCGGTCGAGCAAATAATGTTGACGAGGTATTACTTGCACTATTTGCAATGATAACCAAGATTGAGGAAAAAGGGGAATTAGATCCTTTCTGGGCTAAATTAAAGGCCACAATTTCTTCATCTATTTTTGAAAACAGATAACATCATCAATAGTCGAGATAATCCTCAAAACGCTTCCTTGTAGGTTCATGCATAAAGTATACTTTAACCGAATATAACCCTCTTGTCAGAAGAATTCTGTATATGTTTTTTAGATATCTCATCAAGGAATCTCCCAACTCCTTTCTTAATTCTCTGTCAACATTATCATACATTGCAGGACCGTTCTTTTCATTAGCTTTGTGAATCGTTCTGCCTGGATAAGTAGTCCACTTACTTTCTTGAGGATTCCATTGAAGATCTAGAGGCCAAATTACACAAATTGTTGGAAAATCGTATCCTTGGACTGTGTAAACGCTCCCAATTTGGTTTTTTGCTCTAGGATCAACCGCCCAAAATTCACCAGCAGGGATGCCATCTCTTGTACCATTTTTCGATAGCGGAGCCTCCCAAGGCATTGCAAAATCAACTCCGTTGTGATTATTGATTACTACTTCGTCAACCAATCCCCCTTGCGATGAGAATTTCTGTCTCCAGAACCAACACCAGCCTGCTATTATTCGTGAATGATTAGACTCTTGAATTTCTTGCAAGAATTCATTTGGGTCATCGACAATTTCAAACCGAATTTGGTCTCGCAATGCAAGTTTAAAGGGCTCAACATCGTCGTTCTGTAAAATTCCATCTAGCCAAGAAAGATATCGAGAACTCCCTCCTGCCCTAAACTGATACGGTAGTGAAAACCTGTGTACAACCGCTCCCTCTTCTAAAGCATCTCTAATGATGTCTTCTTGGGTTACGTTTTCTGAAGGCTTGATAATTTGCTTGTCGTCTGAAAAGAAAACCGTCACTTTTGATGCCCTAATTAGTTCCCTTGTAGTTGATATTTTACTTTGGAATTCGACAGGATATGAAGAAAAGCCGTTTGTTAATGTACGTTGAGGTAATCTATGGGCTTCATCAACAATAAGCAAATCGAGTTCGTTTTTTGTTTTTGTTTGCCGATTCCAATAATCTGGCCTTGATTCATCATAAGGCACATAGCCAAATGAGTATCTGAATCGTTTGGAAAGTCTAGGCAATACTTTTCTCAAGCCTTTCGTTACTGCCGCTGGTACAGCTACAAAATCAGGGATAATCCCCTTTTGCAGTGCAAACGACATCAAATTCATGGCGACTGCTGTCTTCCCACTACCTGGGCCACCGTCGATTACAATAACTTGCTTTTCATCTGTTTGCAAAAAGTGTTGTAACGAACATTTAATCTGTTCGAGCGCTTCTAGCTGCTCCCCCACAAGGATAAATCTCTCGTGATTGATTAGAATATCTTCTAAATTATCCAAAAGGTGCTTTGAGGGCTTAATCTCAGAGTTGCTAAATCGTTCCCAAACTTCACTTCCCCCACCATCTGAGAATAGTTGATGCAGATATTTTGTCAACTGGTTGTAATCATCGCCACAATACAGCGGTGAATTACCTCTTTCGAGTTTGTATTGATTATCGTAAAGAACTTGACCATGGTTTTTGTTGAGATTGAATAAGTACGAAATTGACTTTATTGCAATTGAACCATCTATGTCGGGGTTGGCCTCATTGATCCAATCCTCAACCAGTAGTTTGTATTGTGAACTTTGGTAGCATGGATGATTAACAGAATCTAGGTAGCCTGGAACTTTTACTTTTGGGTGACCATAGATTGATTCTTCGACTCTGTCCCATGCTTTTAGTTCAATAATCAATGCAGTATCGATCCTCATGTTACCTTGCCCGCAGATTACAACATCGAATCTAAAACCACCAATTTGTGGGATTTGTACCTCCAATGCGATTATCGAATCATCGATATTACTCGCACTTAACAAATCAGCCAACGGTCGGTAAGAATTAGCCCAAGATCTTCTTTCTCCTGCACCTGGAGTACCGTATTGACGTATGTATTCATCTTCAACCAAAGACTGAATTCTATTCTGTTCAACAAGAAGAACAAATTCACCAACTCTGCCAACAAAAGCTGCTTTCATATGTCTATTGAATTAGTTAGGCTGTATATTACTGTCGGTTTACACAATACCTTGTCTCGACCAAATAAATCCTAGCCATATCCAAGGGCCCCCCTCGTACTCGTATACGTTTACAACCGTACCCTCATTAATGCATACATACACGCGGGGGACCGTTGTATATGCTTCAATTCTTTTTTTAAGAATTGTGAAACCTTAAGTGTTGCAACATTGCCCTTAAGGTATGGATGACTACACCATCTCTCCAGATGGAAATTGGTTATGGAATGGTAGAGAATGGATTCCAGCCCCCCCTAAATCATCCACCGAGATGATTAGAAGAGCTAGTGAAGATATTAGCCAAGTCAGCACTAAGAATCGATTGGATCATGAACAATTATCACAAGTAGCATCACACTTCGATTTGAATCAAGATGGGGTTCTTTCATCTGATGAAATTCAAAACGCAGCAGATTCTATTCTAAACCCACCTGCAAAGAGTAAAAGTCCCGATGGTTTTTGGGAATGGGATGGGAGAGAATGGGCGCCCACTGAAAAACAGGCTATTGCAATTCAAAATGGCTCAACGCCTTGGCCTCCTCAATTCCCCTCTACTATTGAAACGCCCCCCACCCACTCACAATTTCCGATTCCAACATCAAGTTTTATCCCATCAGCACCTATCCCAAAAATCAATCAGCAAAACTTCTCCAAGAAGGCAAAATTGGGAAGAAAGAAACTGGTAGTAATGTCAGCTTTGCTGATAGTAATCTTACTCGTTTCTTACGCTGCCCTCCCAATAGAAACCATTGATTTATTGGATGATATTCGTGATTCAGACTCTGATGGAATAGAAGACTCAAGTGATGCTTTTCCCCTGGATGAAACAGAATGGGTTGACACAGATGGTGACGGAGTTGGCGACAATTCAGATTCCGATGATGATGATGATGGATACTCTGACTTACACGAGAACTCGCAATGTCGAAGTTCTGGTGGGGAGGTTTCTAATTCAAAACTCGCAACGAGTATCCCTCCTGATTTTGATGGTGATATGATCTGCAATTTCCTTGATTCTGATGATGACAATGATTCAATACTTGATGAAATCGACGTTTTTCCATTTGATGCATCAGAATGGTTTGATTTTGATTTGGATGGGATTGGAGACAACGCTGATACTGACGACGACAACGACGGGATTTCGGACGTTTTGGATATGAATGATTATGCAGATACTGGTCTCAAGTTAGTTTTCGATACATTTCGAGTAATCACTGCTATGGATTATTTTGACAATCAGGCAGAGGTGTATCTTTGCATGTATATTGAAGGAATCAACAATGGTTGTGGCCCAGACGACTCGTATCAATATTGGAGTCTTGAAACTGGTGTTCTTTACGGTCCTTTGGAGGTGAGTTTCTTCGTTGATTTGGATGAAACCGTTGGTTCACATTTGATACAGTTGTGTGCATGGGACAGTGATGCTTTCGACGACGATCCGATTGACATATCTACGGATGCAAACAATAACTGCTATGGTTTTTACTTAGACAGCACAGTTCTGGTTTCCGGTACAACCAACACAATCACCTCAACTGGTGAAGGCGATAACACAGGGTGGGATGGCGAAGTGTCATTCAGTTACGAATTAACTGACCTAAGAGTTCAGAGAACCAACACATTCACTTGGGATTTCAATGGAAATGATTTTTCCATGGATTTAGAATTGAATTATTCAGTATATTCTTACTTCAAGAATTTGCCACATGACGCTGGGGGAATATATAATCCCCAATCGTATGGGAACTTCGCAACACCTGGCGAAACGTACATTATTGAGATCTCTAATAAATTGAATGATTTAGCAACCGATAGTGGATATATTACAGATTTAGAAATCGCAGAATTTGTTTACGCATTTGTCGGAGATATACAGTATTTGTTGGATATTGAGGGTTCAGGGGAAAGTGATTATCCTAAATACCCCATAGAAATGCTTTGGGAGGCATCAGGAGATTGCGAAGATGCCGCAATACTGTACATTTCGCTCATAGAGGCATTGGGATATGATGCATTAATTGTAACGGGACTTGTGAAACAATCAGAGGATGAAGACTGGGGTGGTCATGCATGGGCCGCAGTTAATATTCCGGGCGAAGATAATTTAGGAACATATTGGTATGGAGAAGCCGAAAAATCAAATTTAAAGTTTTATTTTGTCGAGGCTACAGCATATAGAGATGGAACTTCACACATCGGATGGAATCCATGGTATGATCTAAAGGATGAATCATACTATGATGTTGAATGATACCTTAATGCTGTAAAGAATCGCTTTCCAGTACATCCAAGGGTCGATGGTAAAACCCATGTGCATGAGATATGCATTCACAAGGGTTCTCAGTGGGCCCTATTCGTCCCTAGGGTTGTATAGGGCGGACTGAGAGCCCATGTATTCGTTTGTTTTCTTTAGGAGGGTTCTATGGAGAACCCTTGGATACGCCCCAAATACACTTAGTTTTAGGAATGATTTAGTTTGAAAATTCAACCCAATTATCTTTCGAGCCTTGAGTTCTGTACCAGTCCTTTCCATCTTCTGAGGTGATCCATTCGTATCCTTTCTCGTCTGGATTTCCAACAGCATCAATATCGGGTTTCAGATTTATTTCAGGAACTTGCTTATCGTTTTGGTTCATGTCATCTTGAACAAGTTGCGTTTGATTATATTCACTTTGTTCAAGTGAAGATAAGGTTTGATTTTGTCGTTCAAACACATCGTCTAATTCTGCTCGCAATCGTTCCAAACGAATGCCTTGATGTGGTCCAAGCATTCGCAACATGAGTGAGTATTCCCACTGTCTTGCTACGCCTTCGAGTTCGTCTCGAGTGCTTGCAGCCCTCAATTTTTCTTCGTATTTTGCTGTTCGACCATTACGGGTGATGAAGCCAAATCCAATCCAAATAAACAGAGGCACACCACCGAAGATACCGATAAGATCCCATGCACCTAAACCAACAGCTGTTCCAGGAATCACTATCTCAAACGAATCTACCGGTTGTTCAGAACTAGAGAATGGGTCGGTTCCATCTCTAAGTTCATCCGCGTCGGACCAACCGTCGTTGTCATCATCAGTATCTGCGTTGTCGCCTGTTCCATCACCATCATTGTCTGCCCACTCTCTAAAGTCTTCTGGAAACATGTCCTCTCCATCTAGGACACCATCGTTGTCCAAATCACTTGGACTGGCAAGTTTAGGAAGTGGATCGATGGAATCATTGTAGCCATCGTTGTCAAAGTCGAACAAAAATGGGTCTGGATTGTTCCCACTTTGATTGTCACCGAACCCATCATCGTCCTCATCTATCCACTGTGTAGCATCTTCAATAAATGCATCAGCAAGCCTTCCAGTTGGGTTGTCGCCATAGCCATCACCATCGGTATCTGCCCATTGTGTTGGGTCTGTGATGAAGGCATCGGGAGATGATCCCCACGGGTTGTCGCCATAACCATCGCCGTCAATGTCCGACCATTGAGTGGAATCAAGAGGAAATTTATCGGCTCCCGTTCCAAGTGGATTGTCGCCAAAGCCATCCCCGTCTGTGTCGATAATTTGAGATGGGTCAAACGGGAAGGCATCTGCATTGTTCCCCACTTGATCTCCGTCCGTGTCAATCCATTCCATAGCATCGTTTGGAAATGCATCAGGATTGTTTCCCTCTGAATTATCTCCGTATCCGTCTCCGTCCAAATCGGTGGTTTGACTCTGCTCATTCGGAAACGCATCATCTTCGTCAGCTACACCATCTCGATCGCTATCTTGCCATCGATTTGGATCGGTTGGAAACCAATCCCCTTGCGTACCGTACGGGTTATCACCATGATTATCCCCATCTGTGTCATTCCACTGCGTTCCATCATTGGGAAAAACATCTTGGTTGTTTCCATAACCATCCCCGTCTGAGTCGATCCATTCAAATTGGTCATCGGGAAAGGCATCAGATCTGGAACCGTTTGGGTTGTCTCCAAAACCATCCCCGTCCGAATCATTGACTTGACTTGCCTCATTTGGAAATGCATCGTCTTCATCAGCGACTCCATCGCGGTCGGTATCCTGCCAACGTGTTGCATCTGTGGGAAACCAGTCGCCTTCTGTGCCGTATGGATTGTCGCCATGACCGTCCCCATCGGTATCGTTCCATTGTGTGCCATCGTTGGGGAATGCATCGGACATGTTTGCTCCAATGGACTGATTATCTCCGTAGCCATCGCCATCAGTATCGAAATATTGCGTTGGGTTGTGTATAAAATCATCACCAGCGTTGGACCAACCATCACCATCATTATCCAAGCATCCATAGCGATCATGCGTTGAATTGCCATATTGACTTGGACATGCATCTCCTTCATAACCAATTAATTCGTCCCCAAATCCGTCTCCGTCCAAATCTGACCACTGGCTGGAATCGTATGGAAATACATCTTCTGAATCGGCCCAACCATCAAAATCATAATCAATACAGCCGTATGTTCCGTTGCGGTTTGATTCTCCATAAGTATTCGGGCAGGAATCCCCTCTAAATCCTGTAAGATTGTCACCGTATCCGTCATTATCTGAATCGGTAGTTTGCGTTGTATCAAGTACAAATGCGTCAGTTAAGTCTGACATACCATCGCCGTCGAGGTCGGAACAACCATAACGATCGATACTTGAATTGCCATAGGACGTTGGACATGCATCGCTGTTGTCTCCAAATCCATCATAATCTGTATCCTCCCATTCAGTTGCATCGGTTGGGAAGAGATCCTTGACATCGATAAAACCGTCTCCGTCAACATCTCTTGCCCAGACCGAACCTTGCCCACCAATCCAACTCTCATAGCCCTGATTGGTCCAAGGCGTATGAGCGCTGTTACCGGAAACCGAAGTTGCGTTGAAGCTCATAAATGACCCGTTTGGTGAAATAGTGACCTCAAAGGTCACCCCGCGGTTCACGGTTCTGTTGAATTGCATGATGGCCGAGTTTCCAGTGTTTCCAGCAATGATTCGGGTGAATCCATCTTCGTCTGTCCAAACATTTGATTCCAAATGAACATACGATTGATAGGAGTCGATTACCGTACAGTTTACGGCGTCAACCAATCCCAATTCGTCAACTGAATTTTCTGTAAGTTTTCCAGGAAGATATGCCACGCCTGATTGCGGATATGTTGTGCTTATTGAGAAATTGGTCAAAGACGTGGACACTCCATTTGTGAAATCTTCACACCGCAGATGGGCTGCTGGGCCATTGCTAACCTGGCCACTCCAGATTCCTTTTCCAGATGTTATGAACGATGTGTGCGTCACATGATTGAGGCCTGAAGAAATTCGTGTACTGGTTCCACTGCTATTCGATATTGTGATGTAATCTAAGGCATACAATGACGAACTCGGAAGCGTATCGATTTCGGTTCCATTGAATTTAATTTTACATCGGGAAGAATCCGGACTGGGCCAACCTGGTCCGGTAGATTGGCTGTTGTAGTGATTGTGTCTGTGCCCCAACATGACCGAAAAATTAGATTCATTCCCATGAATGGCAAGATTGCTCACTTGCGGTGTGAAATATTGATAGTTCCAGCCGCTGCCTGCACCCCCACTTGTCGGTCTACGGCCACAATCATGGTATGTGATTGAACCAAGGTCTTGTGTGTTGTTTTCTTGAACTGAAAAAGAGAATATACGAATAATCGGTCCTTCCGATTCCGTACCATCCTCCATTTCACATGCTGGATCATTGAAGGTGGGTGAATTTTGATTTTCCTGGATAGTGCCTCCCCCGTTGCATATTGCAGATATGACAAGCAGATTACCATCGCCTACAGGGTGAAATGAGACCCTTCCTTGAGAGTTTGTACCTGAGTAATCGGCATGTCGTGTATACGCCTCGGAATACCATGAAAAATCTGTTTCGTTGCTTCTCAGGAAACTAAAGCGGTTCATGTCTTGACCTGAGCCATCCGGTGCTGTTTCGTCTCCAGAAAAAAACGCTGTGACTGTTTGGTTAGCAACATAACTCACAGACAAACCATCATACGGCACATATACAGGGGAAGAGGACCAGTCATCAAAGAAAGCAAATTCGCTGAATTGAGGCTGACTATTTGTTGAATGAGTTTCTTCAAAATTCTCTAGAACCAATCGATGGTGTTGAGGTATGGTTGAAAATGGGATCAGCAAAAAAACTCCAACCATCAACAACGCCGTGAATTGTCTCTTCCAGAAGGCCATGAAAATAACGATACATTGGAAACTAAAAGTCGTTTCCAATATTCACAGAATTTTCTTCCACCCATTTCTATGGGCTCCCCTTGTAAATGTATACCGCAACAAGGGTAGACATGATTGTGCATGTATACAAGGGACCCGTTGAGTTTGGGTGCAAGTTTCCTATTTTTCACAATCCCAATTGTTCTAGAATTGTTGAGACTTGAATTTTTACATTAGTCCAAAAATCATCAAGCTCCTTTTCTGCTTCAGTCACTGAAATAATCGTCCTGAGTATGACGAGAACATCATCAACATTCTTCGCTTGTCCAATGATTTTTGCCGAACCTTCAGAGTATCCTAGGACATTCAGATTCGTTTCTATTTTTTCATAATCTTCGGTTTCTTGTTCTGTTGGATTCGATTTCATGTATGTCATCCAAGAATTCGATTGATGGTGGAGTAAAATGACGCATCCTACTGAAGGAACAGCCCACACAGCCCTTCCATTTATCGCGTTGTGCGTCCATTCAATATCTGATTTTGTTGGTACATATGCCATATCATCACCTCAACAGTGCCAGTAATCATAATGATCAAACCCCTCGTCAATTAAATTACACCACTCTGCGAATGCCCATCCGTCGCCATCCGTACCAATTAAAAAAATAGGTTCCTCAATGTCATCTCCAACAACGATACCAGCCACACCGTTCATTGACCGAGCGTTATAATCATCCACCAATTGAATCTCTGAATTACAGTTCCAACATTGGCCCCCCTCATGGTTTTCGCAAAGAAAATATGCTTCAACACACTGTGGGCAAAGAATTAGTTGTTGCAGCGTTTCTTTGGCCTCTTCATAGGACGAAAACTCCTTAGAAAGTGGATATGTCTTAGCAAAAGTATCTTTCACTAGGGACAGCAGACTCTTACCTTCATTCTCGCCCATGGTCAGTCTATGTTCGCCATCATGAAAAATGTTTCACAAGGGTTTCTCCATAATACCCTTTCATTCATCTCGCCTATACACATGGGCTTGCTATGGGCCATATACAACGCTACCCTTCGCATGGATCGGTAGACTACCATGTCGACACTTAGCTTCTGTTTGACCTTGTGGAGTTGTGGTCCTGAGCGGTTTTTTCTCCATCGCCACCTTCGCCTGAGCCTCCGGTGTCGCCACCATCGTGCTTCGTGTGTCGGTTGGATCGGGTTGTGTTGTGATCCTGCGCCTTTTCATCACCTTCGCCCGAGCCGTCAGTGTCGCCACCATCGTGCTTCGTGTGTCGGTTGGATCGGGTTGTGTTGTGATCCTGTGCCTTTTCATCACCTTCGCCCGAGCCGTCAGTGTCGCCACCATCGTGCTTCGTGTGTCGGTTCGATCGGGTTGTGTTGTGGTCTTGCGCCTTCTCATCACCTGAATTGTTTGATCCCTTCTTGTCAATTGGTGGTGGAGATGGTACAAACGAATTCGAACCAGAAGAATCCTCTAACTCGGTTTCGTCCCAAATCTTCTCAATTTGGGCTTCTTGACTGAGGTTCAAATCTTCGCCTCCAGTTTTGCTGATCAGGTAGAGGCCAACGCCCATGACGCCGATGATGCCGACAAGGAGGAACTTCGCATTCTGCTTGAGCGTGTCACTGCTCGCCTCGTCTGCGTCGCCGCTTCCGTCACCGCTTCCCGAATCTGGATTTGTGATGCATGGAGGTGTGCTTCCATCCTCGCAGAGGTCAATGGTTGTACCATCGGTGTTTCCACCCGTGTTGTCTGTGCCACCGGTGTTCCCAGTTCCGTCCCCGGTTCCACCTGTGCCGCCAGTGTTGCCGGTTTCGCCAGTGCCACCAGTGTTGCCATTGCCACCAGTGCCGCTGTTCCCTCCAGTGGTTCCATCGTCCTGTGGTAGTGTGATCGGATCAGATGTCCGGTCGCCATCTGCGTCCATTCCAACGGCGTAGTAATCGTACAGTTTACCCAAATCGATGTGAGTGTTGGCCCAAGCTGAACGGTTGATGACATCGAAGTAACGCTGGTCACCTGTGGTAAAGATTGGGTCCAATGTCATGTTCTTGAGGTGGGATACGCCGTCTCTGTAATCGCCGTCGAAGGTCTTGTCGAGGTGAGCTTGAACTTCCTCATCAGTCGTCATGTCAGACACTTCGGACCAGTGCTCTCGAATGTCGCTAAGTTCGTTGCGCATGGCCATTGAAAGGCCCTCTTCGATGCTTGCAAAGGATTGACTTCCGTCGACCACGGAGGTCGATGTCACGTCAACAACCTTGGAAACGCCGCCGCCTTGGATTGGCTCCCAGTCGTCGCCTTTGAGTGCAGTCATGATGTCTTCATCTCCGAACAGTGCTTTCCCTTGAACGAGCGTCAATCGAACATCTGCATCGATCGATTCAATCAGATTTCTGTACGGATCGTCGTGGAAGGTGTCGATCACCACAAGGTCTGCCACAAGGCCGGACTTGACCTTGCCGACGAATGGGTCCCACTTTGCAGCAGCTGCAGGATTGGATGTGACCATCTCGGCCAATTCATAATTCGTGAAGTAATCATTCATGACTTCCCTATTCCACAAATCTGCCACTTTTAATTCATGAAGACTCGACTTTGAGCCGCTTGGTCCCCAATCCGGTGCAAGGGAGATTTTCACGCCAGCATTATCCGCAGCACGAACATCGGTTGTGTTGCCGTACAGCAGGAGATTGGAAAGCGGGGACCATACGAGGTTTGAGCCAACAGCTGCCATTTGTCCGAATTGGGATGCTGTAAGCGCTGTTCCGTGAATCACGACGGTTGGTTGAGCAAGCAATCCCTTGCTGTTGAGTAAGTCGAATTCATCCCGGCTGGTTTGATCGACTCCCTCCGACAAATGGATGAACCATGCTTCGAGGTCGCCGTCATTGAAGTCTGCAATTTTACCTTCAGAATTGTATGAGGATTTGTACCATTCACACACTGCACAGGTGAGGATGTTGTCTTGGCCGAAGTTGTAGAGTTCCACGTTTCGGGACAAGGTGCTGTCCCATGCATCGTTGCCGGAAGGAGAGCCTTGTACCGCAGTAACGCCACCTGCGATGGCTTGAACTTCAGCGTACTTCATTTGCTCAGTCGCCATACCCCATCGGTTGTTGTTCTGAACATTTCCTTTGTTCCAAGTGATGCTTGGGCCGTAGTCCCAGTTATCGCCCCATTGGCCACGGTTGGTGTAGCCACCTTCAGCAGATTTTTGGTTTTCGTTGAGGTGTACTTCAAAATCCCACAATGGAATGTGATTGTAATGCATGTGGTTGTGAAGGTCAATGAGGCCAGGGTAGATGGTTCCGTTGGTTTCGATGATTGGAACATTGGTCAAGTCAACGCCGCTTGGGATTGTTCCAGCATCCGACCATACGCCGCTGATCATGCCATCTCGGATCATGACATTGCCCTGGTTGAGAACGTTGTTTTCTCCATCCATGGTGACAACGCGTCCCTTCAGGAGGTAAGCATCGTTCGACACTGGGTCTGGGATGTTGTAGCACTTGACGATGTTCAGTGCCACGTTTGATTCTGCACCCTCAGGTCCCCATCCAGGTGTTGGTGAGACCTTTCTGAGTTGTCCATCATCGTCCTCGATGTAGGATTCGCCATACCACGAATCTTTTGCAGGGAATGACATTGAGTCCATTGCGGTTCCAGAATCATCGCTGATGGTCACTGTGTCGCCGTCAAAGTAGGAGAGAAGGATGCCAGAGTCTGCACTAAACACGGAGATGCGTCCATCTGCAGGGATTGAGGTGTTCCATGCCAATTGGCAAGGAGGGCTGCCGCTTGTTACGGACAATTGCCAATCCGACACATCGACGGAGGTTGATCCAGAGTTCCAGATTTCGATGAACTGATCGGAGTACTTGCCGTACTCCCCGTCGGCGTTCCAGTCGACTGCACCGTAGACATTTTGCGAAGTTTCATTTGAAACGAGGTTGTTTGGGCTGATGAATAATTCAGAGACGAGGATGGTGTTTTCGCGGCCTGAGGCATCGTTTGATTCTTGCATTGATGCCATGGATAAACTTGGCAAAAGCATCAACAAAAACATGGCAACGGCGACGCAGCGGATGAGGCGCATGGTTGGGCCTTGGGCAGTGAGCACATGAACTCGTCGGAACGACTGGATGAGGTGGTATTGAAGAACCTCCAATGTTGAGAGGTATTCATGGCAGCAATTAACCTCACTGAACCCGAGTTCGCAGACACAGTCGAAAACAATGAAATTGTTCTTTTGGATTTCTGGGCAGAATGGTGTGGTCCATGCAAAGCGTACGGTCCCGTCTACGAACGGGTTTCGGAAGATTTCCCTGATGTCGTGTTTGCGAAAATCGACACAGAAGCAGAGCCACAACTTGCGCAAGCGTTCAATGTTCGATCCATTCCAACCACAATTGCGTTCAAGGAAGGGATTGGTGTCTTCATTCAACCTGGAGCGCTTCCAGAAGATGCATTGCGAGATTTGGTCACAAAACTTGGAACCCTCGACATGGACGAAGTTCGTGCCGAAATTCAATCGCAACGTGAGGCCGAAGGCGAGGAAGAACCTTCCAATGAATGAAGGCCAGTTCAACGCTTGTGGCCATTCAGGTTCTTTCCAAGAGACCAATGCGTTCAAAAATCCCGCACTGTAGGGCGACCCATGCACCTGCGCTCATTGTTCTTGGTCTCCGTCATGCTTAGCGCCAGTTTATCTGGTTGCTTCGGAGAACAAAAAGTGGATGAAGGCGGCATAGAGGCGCCCTATGATGTCTATCCCGAGCCTTGGGATCGAACAGAGATGATGTATGACGACTCGGATGTCTTTGCTCGTGTCACGGTCAACGGCACATATGGTATCGATGCGGTTCGCTCGGTCTTCGTGCCTGTTCCAACAATCACTGCAGCTGATGGTGGCGCTGGCCTCACAGGCAACGCTGAAGTTCACCTCGGCCTTTGGCTGCCAGTCATCGAAGGATGCGATTGGGAAGCGGGGAACGTCTCAGAGGCATGCCAAGTTCCTGTGATTGCTGAAGTTGGGCCTTACTACAATGACGGCGATGTCGACGCTCTCACCCCTGCTGACCGCCTTGGTCGAATGCTGATTGAAAACTATGTTCCACACGGCTACGGTGTTGCTCAAGTTTCCGTTTTCGGAACTGGCGAATCGAACCACTGCATGGATCTGATGGGCACCGATGAACAGCGGGGCATTGATGCAGCCGTGACGTGGTTGGGAAGCCAAGGTTGGTCAAACGGTAAGGTTGGCCTCATTGGCAAATCCTACGATGGTTCCACACCGTGGCAGGCGGCTACGTTTGGAAACCCACACCTGGCCACTATTGTCCCGATGTCGGGCCTGATTGGTGTGCATGAATTGATGTGGCGAAACGGAAGCATGGAAGCCCGAGGTATGATCATGCACAATGGTGTCTACGGTTCATTTGGTGTCGACGGTGATGCAGCGGATGCTGAGAACGCATGTGAAGGCTACCTTGAAGGCTATTTCAACGGTCCTGCGGCATACCTTACTGGTGGCATGGTGGAATATGCTGGTAATGACTACTGGACATCACGATCGTTCCTCGACCGAGTCGTGAGCAATTACAACGGCTCAGTGTACATCATCCAGGGCATGCAAGATTGGAACGTCGACCCGCACATGGCCTTCCCTACACACCAAATCATCGAGAATGCTGGTATCGAAGTCAAAACCCTCGCTGGCCAATGGGCCCACGATTACCCAGACCGACTTTCAGGTCACGAAGCTCTTCCATCGGGCGAGGGGGCAGAAGCCTTCCCGTACACATTGCGTTGGGACTGGGCAGATGAGATGCTTTACTGGTTCGATTGGTACCTCAAGGGGGAGGGACGAGCACCGACTCTTGGTGTCGAAATGCAAGACAACCAAGGTGGTTGGAGGTTTGAATCGACCTATCCAGCCCCAGACACCGAATACGTCGTCATCAACGCTGCTGAACTCAACCCAAGCGGTGCAGGTATGATCACGACCACTGAAACCATCACGCTGACCTATGGGCCGTTTGAACAAGATGCCTACATCGCAGGCATGCCTTCGTTCCATATTGCGATCACCACACATACGACAAACGGAGCACACGCTTTCCTTGACATGACTGATTCCTCTGGCATACACCTCGGACATGCAGTGATGGATTTCCGCTTTGCTGATGGCGGCCGTGATGGAAGTGAACTCATCGTTGCTTTTACTTCAGTGACAGGAAAGATGGAATTCATGCCGATGGATGTCTTCATCCCAGCAGGTGACACAATTACAATCACCATGACGCAGACCGGTCGCGATTACGTTCCCTCGCCCGCAGCGGCTGGTGGATACAGCATTAATTGGGCCAACTCCGAACTGACCCTTCCGCTTGTGTATCGCACATGTGAGGATTTGTTCCAAGCGCCCATGCATGCCTACGGGGAAGAAGCAGGTCGGACCTGTTGATCATTGAAACATCGTGAGAATGTCTCGAAACAAGGTCTGTGCATGACCTTCGCTTCGTTCTACCAAACGCTTGACAATGAGTTCGGGTGTTGACCTGGCGAGGTGATTCCGTTTTGGTGTTCTGTCGACCATCAATTCGAGATCAGCATCGAGTCCTGTTGCCTCAATACCATCGACGCGCAAGTCATCGCGTCCTGTCGCTTCAAGAATCGAGGGCGCAAGGTGAGTCACGAGCATCATTGTGGTGTCGTTTTGAGCCTCGGCAGCGAGCAACATGCCGGCGATGATTCGTGCACCAGCGCCAGGTTCAGTGATGGCTTCAAGTTCATCAGCGAGGATCAATTTTGGTGTAGGATCGCTAACGACAGTCGCCAATTCGACCAACGTCTGCTCCAATGCACCAGCGCTTTGGGTTCCACCTGCTTTTGCCAAAATGTGAAGCGCCTCGACCTGGCCCACGACAGCCTTGCTGGCGGGAACCGGCAAGCCCATGTGAGCGAGAATGGATGTATGGGCAAGCAGTTCGAGTAAGGTGGTTTTACCACCCGAATTTGCGCCTGTAAGCAAGGCAAGGGATTGCTTGTCGTCCTTCGTCGCACATCGACCTAAGCCGTATGTAACCGCATCCGCCTCGACACCAAGGAGCAGATGGCGGCCATTTTCGATGTGGATGCCGTGGTCCGAAAGAGCGGGCATGGTGCATCGATGCTCGCTGGCCCAGCGGGCGACAGCAACCCATTGGTCCAATTCGATAAGGGTTCGAATCGCTTCCTCGCATCGGGGTTGGAGTGGTCCGAGGTTTTTGGCGAGTGTAAGCATACGTTCTGTTTCTCCGGAGGCGAGGTTTGCCCCTAGTGCACTATCGAGTTGATCGATGACCTTTCTGTCAATTTTTGCTGGCCAATCTTTCGTAAAAATCGAATAAGGTGCACGGACGCCGGTTCCCTGAAGTTCATCAGCAAGCCTTTCTTTTGCGGCTTGCATCGCATCAGTGATGACATCACTCGTGGCCTGTTGCAGTTTCCGCTGGAACGCAGCACCATCGGAAAGCGCTTCCAAGAGTTCGCTCCCACTGAGGTTCATTTTCGCATTGTCCATCGCTTCCGCCACTTCTTCGTTGACTTCTGCCTCGAGTGATTTGACGATTTTCCACAACCGATCTTTGACGTCTGCAATCGTCTCGAGGTCACCCTGCTCATCGATGTTGCTCAGCCACTCAGGTAACCGTTCGAGTCCGCTGACTGCTGTGTGAATTTGTGCGAGGAATGGATCGCCTTGGTCGCCTTCATTTGCATCTTCAATCAAGGCTACGAGGGTCGAAAGTGGGCGTTGATTGTTACGAAACCAATCAATGGTTCGCTCAGGTACAATCATTTCTGGGGATGGATTTGCGCTAAGCACAACCCACCCTTCTGGGGCTTGTGATGGTCCACCGCCGCCAATCCATGTGACGAGTTTGAACACGGTGTAATCCTTCCATGTTTCACTTCCTCCTGGTTGGAGCACTCTGCACCATTTTTTCATGTGTTCCAAGGGTTGTTTGCTGACAACGACTCGATCATATCGTTCAGCACTGTGACGGGTCTGTCCGAGGCCTTTGAGCATGACAGCAAGACGCTCCATTCGCTCAGGATTGTTCTTGGCGAAATTCATGGCTGCCGTGCACTTTTCCCGACGGAATGTGGGGTCTTGGACTGGCATCAACAATTGCATGCGTTGGCGCGTGGCGGCAGCGGAGGCGTATTGTTGGATGTGGTTGAGAATGTCTTTGTGAAGACGCTCTGCCTCCTTTGTAGCAAGAAAAGAACCAGCTTCTCCGGCAACCATTCTCGCCAGTGACAAGGCACGCTTTGGGGATACCCCGTCAATCTCTGCGACACGGGCTATGTCGCCGCAACGCAAGGAGGCTAACGCCTCATGTTCCCCACCAAAGTGATCGGTGATTTTCTTCGCCAGTCGCTCGCCAACACCGGGCAATGCACTCAGAACCATGTGTTCCATCGTTTGTCAAGGGCTTTTGAGGATATTGCTCACCATGCGCTGATTGGGCGCAAACTGATGGGTTTTGTAGCGCCGCTCAAGACTGTGGAAGCTCCAGTTCCACTGCGAAGAGTGGATCTGGATCTGTTGAGTCATGGTAGGCCACAACCACCCCGCCATCGTTGAGGATTGCCAGCGATGCAAAATCAAATCGAATGTCATTGCCAGCACCCGAGGTTGAATCAAGGTCGCCTTGGCCAATGTAGGTCATGGTGTCGGGTGCCATGCTTTCACTGTAGCCTCTGACATGGAAGACGGTGTCTACGTCTGGCCCGTCGCTGCTTTGGTAACGGACATTGAGGACAAACAAATCCAGTTCACCGTTCGCTTGGAATTCCCACTCCTCGATTTGTGTAGCAACAGATCCCATGTCGTAGGTTTGGTTGGTCCAAGTTTGGGCACCGTCCATCGACATGTAGTGGGTGAAGGATGTACCAGAATTCGCAACGCAATGCAAAGCGCCTGAACGATCGATTTGGCAGTATTCTGATGGGAACTTGACTTCGAGTTCATTCCAAGATAGACTGGTGTCCATGAAAGCTGCGTTTCCGTTGTCGAAGTAACTTGGGAACAAAAGACCGCCGCTTGGTATTGCGAACGCTCTCATTTCCTTGTGAGGTTTGTTGACATCCCAGTATGCGGGGAGGTCGGCTTCAGTGAAGTCCAAATCGAGTTCAATCGGCGGCTCTCCACCGTCACGTCCGGGGAATTGGAAGGGGTAGTAGTTCAATCCATCAACGCTAATCTGGCCACCTGCGTTCTGTGTCTGATGCCAGAAGTTGGAGACCACGACGCTTGCCCATTCACCATTGCCGAGGCTCGAACTGATTGGCCCAACGACTTCGACTTGCCATGAACGGTCGTAGAATGGTTCAGTGATTCGGTTGTAACACCAACTCCATTCGTCTTCGGATTCGTCGTAAAGGATTGCATAGAATTTGTCAAGTTTCAAATCGCCGCCAACATATGGGAACCATGACATCGAGATGATGTCGCCGTTGGTTGCCTGGACGATGCTTCCCTCTCCAAGTCCTTCTTGACCCTCGTTGGTTGGGACGAATGTTCTGCATTGTGTGTCTGGAATAAACCCTGGAATGTATGTGTCCCATGAGTGGGCACGGTCTGCTGAGTAGACAGGGTATTCGCCTCCAATGTTGAGAATTTGACCTTCGATCGAGGTCGCAATGTAGTGTTCACAACAGTTGCCACCCTTGGTTTTATCAAAAATCGCCCACGATGTGTTGGTGGTCTGGTTGGTGGCCAGATCGATGGTGACAAACATCCGTGCATCGTCGTGAGGTGCAGAATCGATGAGCGAATAGGTCGTCCAAATCGGTTCTTGAGTTGGCTCTTCAGCCATTGATTCGCCACCACCAAAGCAACCTGCCAAGACCATTGAGGCCATCAGCAACACACTCAGCATGACTCGATGCATGTCAACGCCTCAATGCCGTTCGATTTGAAGTCGTCGCTCGCATAGGTTGTGGTCCGATAAGGTCATTTCAAGTCCTGGTGCAACCTTCGAAGGCCTGCGGCTGTGTGCGTTCCAAACCACGTTAATGCTTCGCCGTCGACGCATTTGCACCACATGGTCTGACCTCCTTGCGCAATCACCTGAGCGGCAATGTCTTCCCCTTCCTCGAGGGCAAATCGGTGCGGTTCACTTGAAAGAAGCAAGGCTTCGATGTTGTGTTGCTTGAGGGCTTCCACAGTGACAACGGGGTATCCATTTCCACCTTCGACAAGCGAAGGCACGGACAGGCCGAGCGTTGTGAGCATACCGCCTGCGTATTTTTCGGGTCCGACAGACATCAGTGGATCGTGCCAAATCATTGGCGCAACCCTTGTGCCAGGAAGGGGCGAATCGAGCAATTCAGTCAGCAGTGCCTCGAGTTCGCATGCATAGCGTTCAGCCATTTCACTTCGATTGACAAGGGTGCCGAGTTCCCTCAACATTTTGGGGACATCTTTTGGGTGTTCAACAGACGATGCATACACCGTAATGCCTGCTTCGATTAACGCATCATAGACGGCTTTCGGGTTTTCTTCACGGTCGAGCACCACAACATCTGGCGATGCTGCGAGGATCTTGTTGAGGTTGGGTGTTTTTGTTCCACCTACAATGGGAACATGAACCACGCTTCCCTCGGGATGGACACACCAAGGCGTCCGCCCAACGACTTCATGCGTTGTGCATCCGAGATCAAACAGCGTGAGGGTAAGGCTTGGTACAAGCGAAACAATCCGCATGCTTGTTCACCTTCAAGCGACGGTAAACCAAACAGTTGTGCCATCAACTTCGAACGACTCGCTTTGTTCCGATGGGGTCTCACCTTCGAGATGGAACACGGCAGCAGCAGCCCGAGTTTCCGTGACAACCCATTGCTGGTCGACTGCGTACAACTCTGGGGCGTCTTTCATCCAAATCTCAAGGTCAATCGTTGCCTCAATATCAAGATTCAGCGTTTTCCTCTTGGCTTGGATTCGACGTGTGATGTCTCGGGCGAGGCCCTTCGATAGGAGTTCAGGAGCGTCGTTCATATCCAACACGAGGCTGATTTGTGAGGCGTTTTCACCTTGACCGACTTGTACAGTTGAGGCAGCAAATCCTTCTCGCTCGGCTCTTCGTAGTTCAACATCGGTCATCTCAATTTTGACACCCATAATCTCACATTCGCCCGCTTGGATTGAGGCGAGGAGTGCTTCAGGGTCTGCGCTCGATTTGATTTCGTTTGCAACAGCGTTGACATTCGCACGTGCTTTTGGTGCCAATGCTCGGAAGTTCGGGGCCAGTTCAATGCGCTGGAATCTGTCGAGGTCCTGTTCGACGTTGATGGTTTCCACATTCAATTCCTCAGCGAGGATTCCATGGAATTCAGTCAACTCGGGCCCTGCCACAATCCAGCCTTGGGCGCATGGAAGGCGTTGCCTTCGCCCAGCATCAACTCGAATGCGTCGACCAACTTCTGCCAGTTCTCGGACCAAAGCCATCGAGGCTTCCAGATCAATGTCTTGAGGTGGAAGCACCGCTGTTGCAGCAGCGGCATCTTTGTCCCATTCATCAGATGTTGCGCCCTCAATCGCACCTGGTGTGCCAAGAGGCCATGCTGCTTGATGTACGGTTTCGCCGGTGAGGTTTCGGTGGATGACATCGACCATGAATGGGCTGACGGGTGCCATCAACTTGCACACTGTGGTCAAGACTTCGTGGAGGGTGTGCTGGCATGCCAGCTTGTCCGCAGATTCTGCATCATCCCACAGCCTGCGTCGACTGCGTCGAACGTACCAGTTCGAGAGGTCATTGACAACAAAGTCTTCGAGGTCACGGCATGCTTTGTGGTAATTCCATCCAACGAAATCATCGTGGTAGGCCTTTGCAGTGCTTGCCAGTCGAGAGAGAATCCATCGGTCAAGGGTTGGCCGATCATCGACAGCGGAAGTCGAAGTTTCAGGGTCGAAACCATCCAATGCTGCGTAATCTGCATGGAATTTGTAGATGTTCCAGAGGGTCAAAAACATCTTTGCATACGTCTCTCGCACTCCGTTTGGGTCGAATTTCAGAGGGTTCCAAGGAGCTCCAGCGGTCACCATGTACCAGCGAGTTGCATCGGCTCCTTCACGGTTGAAGTGATCCCATGGGTCGACAATGTTCCCCTTGGACTTGGACATTTTCTTGCCTTCAGCGTCGAGAATAAGCCCGAGGCTCAAACAACGCTTGTAGGCAGGCTTGTCAAACACAGTTGTCGACACGGCGAGCAATGTGTAGAACCAACCACGGGTTTGGTCGACGCCTTCGCAAATGTAGTCAACAGGGAAGGATTCATTGAATGTTTCACCGCCATCAAATGGGTGATGCCATTGAGCAAATGGAGCGCATCCTGAGTCAAACCAACAATCCATCACGAATGTTTCTCGAACCATCGGGGTGCCGTTATCATCAACGAGGGTGAAGGCATCCACAACAGGTCGGTGAAGATCCACATCATCAGGGCAAGGTGGGTTTTCGAATCCGGCAGCAGTGGCTTTTGCCACCTCCGTTTGAAGTTCCTCAATGGAACCGATGCACTTCATCTCGCCGCTTTCACTTCGCCAAACTGGGAGCGGTGTGCCCCAATACCGTTCTCTGGAAATCGCCCAATCCTTGACATTTCGCAACCATTCACCGAATCGTCCTTCGCCAACCCAATCAGGCGCCCATTCGACGCCATCGTTGAATTCGAGAAGGCGCTCTTTGACCGCCGTCATGCGCACGAACCAGGAGTCCATGGCATAGTAGAGAAGAGGATGGCCAGTTCGCCAGCAATGTGGATAGTCGTGAAGGTAGGCTTTCTCGCGGTAGAGTAAGCCGCTTTCCGGTCCTTTGCCATTGCTTCCACCTGCTGCAGAGAGCAGTTCGATGACGGTTTGATCGCAGTCTTTGACATAGCGTCCATCGAGTTGAGGGTGGGTTCCTTCAATGAAGGCGCCATCCATTCCAACGGTGTGGTATGCTGGCAGCCCTGCGGCCATACCGAGGTTGTAGTCGTCTTCACCATACATCACGGCAGTGTGGACAACGCCAGTACCGTCGGTGGTTGTCACCCAGTCCGCTTCAAGAACGGTCCAAGCAGTTTCAGAACCGTTCCTTGGAACTGCGTCTGGGAAGAGTGGCTCGTATGAACGTCCAACGAGCGAGGAGCCTGGGAACTCTTCGAGGACTTCGACATTGTGTCGAAGCACCTCTTTCATGAGATCCTTTGCCAAAATGACAATTTCACCGACTTCAGCACCGCCAGGTCCAGACCAATTTTCTGCGACCTCAGTCACTCGCACGCGAACATAGGTGACTTCGGGCCCGACAGCTAGCCCGACGTTTCCCGGAAGAGTCCATGGCGTGGTTGTCCATGCAAGAATGCTCGCATCATCGTCTGTGAGTTTGAATTTGACATACACAGATGGTTCTTCAACTTCTTTGTAGCCGAGAGCAACCTCGTGACTTGAGTAGGATGTGCCGGTTTGAGGGCAATAGGGCAGGACTTTGTGACCTCTGTACAACAAACCCTTGTCGAACATTTGTTTGAGCGCCCACCAGCATGATTCAACATAGTTGTTTTCCAGCGTGACATATGGGTTGTCAAGATCGACCCAATACGCCATTCGCTCGGTCATTTCTCGCCAAGCCGATTCATAGGTCCATACCGACTCACGGCATGCTTGGTTGAAATTATCCATCCCATAGGCTTCGATGGCTTCGTTGGACATCAAATCCATTCGCTTTTGCACTTCAATTTCCACTGGCAGTCCATGTGTATCCCAGCCTCCCTTTCGCTTGACTTGGAATCCCTCCATGGTCTTCCATCGACAGACGAGATCCTTGTAGGCTCGAGCGACGACGTGGTGGATGCCTGGCTTCCCGTTCGCGGTTGGTGGGCCCTCGAGGAAAATGAAAGGGGCGCCGTTTGACCGTGAGTCAATTGAGGCTTGGAATGCATTTTCTTGTTTCCATGCCTCAAGTAAAGCCGTCTCAAGAGCAACCGCATTCAGTTCGCCTGCAGCATTGGGCTGAGCCATGCTTCGCCCAACTTCGGTATTGTCTTGAACCTCACCCTTGTGACTCAACAAAAAAAGGAACATTTCAATGATACAATTCACTGGCGAGTTCTCACAATTTAGCGGAATGAGGTAATTTCCGGAGGGCATGTTTCAAGTTCTTAGACGAACAGCAGGAAGCATGGCGGCTGGGTCCGGTCTGAAAACGGCGTTGTTCCTCGGCGTCCTGATGGTCCTTGGTGGTCCTCTTCAGACCATGATGACGGATGGGATGGAAGCGCCTTCCACTCCTGTGCTCTTCGAACAAAACCCACACGCTGCGATTGAAGGGGAAAGCGGTACATTCCTGTTGCCGGGTGACAATGCAATTGCGACCTCGTTCACGCTTGATGTACCGAGCAATTCCCCGATCACAAACGTGCATCTGGCCATGGAACCTTCAGTTCAACCAACACAAACCGGCTTTGTTTGGGAGGATGACAGTGTTTGGTCTGCCTCTTCGGCCGTTCACAACGGCACCTTTGGTGATGATGGAGTGCTCACTGCAGACGGTGGCGGGACGCTTTGGGATTTCAACACCGGTTTGCAAGGTTGGACCGTCTCCACCTCGACCTATGTCGGACTCTATACTGCAAACTGCGGAAAAAATGGTACCACTGGAAATTCGATCAAGACTCAAGCAAGTTCCACACCCGAGCATGCAACGTCGCCAGCAGTGAACCTCGCCGGCCTCAACTCGATTCCGATCCATGTTTGGGTCCGACAAGGCTCCTCGAGCTGTGGGGAGGAAGCAGACAGCGGAGAAGATTTGAAGCTCAAATACAAGACTTCCTCTGGAAACTGGGTTGATGTGCACACATGGTCTGGTTCCACCGCAGGTGGTGCTCCACAGACCTACTTTGGAACACTGCCCTCCGCCGCTCTCCACACCACCACTCAAGTCCGCTTTGAACAACTTCGTGGCTCGGGAACCTGCTGCGATTACTGGTTTGTCGACGATGTACACCTCGCTCTTCCACCATCCGCAGACTGGACGAGTCCAACCATTGGGTTTGGCGTGAATGATTTCCAGAAGGTCAATGAAGGTCCTTGGGCGCCAATGTACCTCGACGCAGTAATTCCTGACGGTGCAGGATTAAACTGGAGTGTTCTTGATGGCGCCACTGGTGAGCCAATCGAGGGGCTTCAAGGCACTGGTGCCGGCTGGATTCCAACCAATGGTTTGGATTGGACGGTCCATGATTCAATCAAAATCCACCTGTACCTCGAGCCAGCACCCGATGGGCGAATGGCAAGTATCTATTCACTGAGCGGTGACGGTAGTTATTCTGTTCAATTTCAACAAGAAGTGGATGATCTCGGATGGACACTTGGTGGAAATGCGTACCATGCGATTTATGCTCCCGAATTCCCTAACACAATGCCGAGCCTCAACGGAAGTGTGAATGACACGGTGACATCACCTTGGGTCTCCACCTCAGGTGCTGTAGCAAGTGCGATGATTGAGGCAGAAATGGAAAACGTAACCCTCTCGATTCGCTACGCTGAGGATGACCCTTGGACTGAGATTTCAGAACCGTACACAGTGGATCTCGTTGAAGCAGAAGGTTCAACCGGCCGAATTCAAGTTCGTGCCTCCTCAGATGGTACGACGACCACGTTCAACAATACGAGCACCCCTGTGGAATGGTCCCTTACCCGTTTGCACATCGGTTTGATGGCAGGTCTACAGCCGACAGCGCCATCCATTGACTTCGATGGTAATGGAATCCTCGAATGGGGCGGAAGCGATGCTCGAGTTGGCTCATGGGGCCTGCAGGATCGATTCGAAAACGGCGCAACCCAAATGGCAGTCAACCCCGGTTTGTCAGGAATCGCCACGGGCAAAGCGTGGGTTCCAGTCACAGACCTCACATCTTTCGCCTTCTCCGCTCTCTCCTACAATGGCAACCTCGATGGTATGCTCCTTCGGGTTGGGAATGATGAAATTGCAAACTGGACGCTCAATGGCACCAGCCATCTCACGCTCAACTCCGCGCAACTGGATTTGTTCAGCACAACGCTTGCAAGCCTCACCTCCACTGTTGGTGTGTTAGGAACTTCTTTCGCTGAAGTGACCTTTGAAGTGACAGGGACTGGTAATGTGACGCTCGCAGGGCTCGCAGTGCCGTATTCGACAGGAACTTCGATCGATGCAGAATCAGATTCAGCCTTCGTGTTAGCGTTAAACACCATCCGCTACGGGCTTCCTTCGACCAATGGGTTGCATGTAATTTCCGTGCCCTTCTCATCGACCACGCCTGGAGGATTCACAGTATCTGTTGAAGGCCTCAACACTTCTTCTGCTGTTCAGTTGGTCAGCACCGATATGCTGGTTGACGAACCGATTCTTGCTCCAAGTCAACGATGGCAAACCATGAACACGACCTACAATCTCTACGGTTCATCAGCTTCATTGGCCCGATTGGATGTGACCGATGGCGCTTCAACCGGTACCTGGCTTCTACCAATTACGGGCTCGACTCCAGTTGGTGTTGGCGATTTCCAACACATCGAACTTCACCCTGATTCGCCCCTTGTTGTGGTCGAAAACGGACTTGAAACAACCATCAGCATTACGTTCAGGATTGAACCTACATGGGACGATGCTGAACAAATGACTGCTACATCACGTCTTGTGCTTTCAAACAGCGTCATCTCAATGCCATCAGTTCACATTTGGGGCGGTCCAGGATTCCAAGGCTATGACAACGACTTAGAAATCCAAGAAGTGGTGTTCACCGACGCCGATCATTCAAGGGTATTGGATTCATCCGATTACTACCTCAAGGCAGGGATTGATGTCCACCTTTCAGTCCGAGTCGGGTTTGAAGGCCTTGACACAATCGATGCCTTCGCTGATGGTGATGCAATCCTCAGTCTCTACCGAGGCGAAACGTTGGTTGTCAACACAACCACCCTTGATGAGAATTATTGGAACTACACAGACACGGTGCCATTCACCTTTGGCGAACTCTCATGGCGCCTCGAATTAACCGCTCTCAACGGCTCTGGGTTGACAGAAGATGCCGTCTACGAACGCACGTTCCATATTGACTCAGTCAATCCGAAAGTGTTGAGCACATCGATGGACTTGTATGATCACCGAACACCTTCCAGCACCCAAACAATGCAAATTCAAATCACGGACCAGCCGTTGCTTCCAACAAATGTTCAGGCAATGGTTTGGCGCGAATGGATTGATGATACAAACCTCAATCACTGGCCCGATAGCGATGAATTCCAATCCCTTGGGCTGTACATTCCAAATGACTTGGGAAGTTTGATCGGACAATACACCCTTTTGCTCGATGATACTGGAGGGAGTTTAGGCCAAAAAGTGGCAGTCTACATCACCGGGGCCGATGACGCTGGGCAACCTCTTGAAGACGGAGGAAGCAATCAAAGCGGTGAGCACTTGTTCATGTACCAACTTGCCGTTGACGGAGCGCCAACCATCAAGCCAGGTGCTTTTTCCTTTGAATCCGGTCGTGAATCATGGCTGCACCCACACACGCCCTACACACTGAATGTTGACCTGAATGAACCGAATGGTGGGTCGGACATGACCGATGTCATTGTCGAACTCGCTTCAAATCAAGGCAGCGATGTTCTTCCAATACGATGGGATTTCACAACTGGGAACTGTACAACCACAAGCCCTCACCTAATTGTTACGGATTGCACCATGTTGGGAGCAAATGGTCCTGCGGATCCATACGAACGAGACATCACGCTCAACATCGAATTCCACTTGGCTTGGACGACACCTGACCTCGGTGAAACCCGTCGAGAACCGGGCGTTCGCATCGTTGACCGTGCTGGTCAAGAAGTCTTCAAGACCTTCCCTGAACATCGATGGAGGTTCTCCGCTGCGATGGAGATCCCAGAAGAATCTGTGACGCTTGTGTTGTCTCAAGGCACACTCTTGAACGATGGTGCACGACTTGCGCCGAGCAGTCCGATGGAAATCGCCGGTGGTGTTGTGTTCAGCGAAACCAACTCCGTTCCTGTCTTCGATTGTGAAGTTGATGTCCTGTTTGGAGGCGCAACATATTCTGCAACGACTTACGAAGGCGTATGGTCGATGGAACTCAACGCCCCTTCCACTTCCGGCACACTCCCGCTGACATGGAGCATTGGATGCCTCCAAGGTCAGGGTGTTGATGCAACGGACAAGGAAACTTCAGTTCGTTGGATCATCGTCGATGGTACTGGACCTGAACCTGTGGAAGTCCTCAATCCAAGACCTCAGGCCGTTCTTGCAGCAGATACACACGAAGTACGCGTGCTCCTGTCGGAAGAAGGCGGCCTTGATGTGGAATCACTGGAGCTCGTCTGGTGGGTGGAAGAAAAGTCCACTGGCGACCGCCTGCGTGACGGTGTTGAGCCCCTTGACTTGCTTGGAACCGAATCATCTGGATTGCGCTTGGAGGTTGTCGGCAATATCGACTTGAGCATGATTACAGGAGAGATGCTCGAAAACCGCTTGGAGCTTCACATTGTGGTTTCAGGCCGTGACCTTGCAGACAATCAAATTCTGGGTCTTGGTGGCACGCCCGCTGGAACACCTGTGGGCATTTGGGACATGGAATGGCTCAAGCCTGCCTTCGAAATCGAACAAGGTGACGTGAAATACTCTCGAACCATCATTGAAGTTGGCCAGACCTCAATTGTGACTGCGTATGTGAAGAACACAGGTACCCTTGACGGAAGCGTGGATTTGGTGTTCACCATCGTCGATGCAGATGGCAACCGATCAACCCTGCGTCGAACTTCGACAGAAGTGCCAAAGAACGGCGAAGTGACTGTTCAGGTCGACTGGAATCCAGATTCACCAGGGTTGCAATGGATCGAGGTGAGCTTGGAAAATGACTTGACTTCAAGCGGTCCGTCGGTTGACGTTCGTCCAACGCGTGAAGAATCCTTGACAGAGCGAGTGTTTGGCGATGTCAATCCAGTCATTGGCTCAGTAGCCGGTCTTCTGTTCATCTCGATTGTCGTGACTGGACTGATTTACGCAACTCGCATGACCCGAAAGAGCGGTTCGAAGGCAGAATATGATTGGGATGAATATTCATCTGAACTCGAAGATGAAAACGAGGATGATGACGATGCCGATCTCTTTGATTTGTCCGCAGATGAATCAACAATTGAAGCAACGACTGCAACTGCTGCTGCAGCAACTCAAGCATCGGAAGAGGAAGCCACCGATTGGGTTCGTGGCTCAGATGGCTACTGGTGGTACCACGATAAGGCCGCCAATGAGTGGTGGTACAAAGATTCACAAGGAAACATCGTAAGGCACGACTAAGAAGGCGTTGAACTCGATGTCCCGAACCATTGCATTGCTCCAAGGTGATTCGACCGTAGGAGACCTTCATGGCAATGCAACACGGCTTGAAGCGTTGGCTGAACAAGCTGCGGCTCACGGGGCAACATTAGGGCTGAGTACTGAGTTGGCGATTTGTGGTTACCCACCTCGTGATTTGCTGCTTCAGCCTGACTTTGTCGTCAAAGCCCAATCCAAAGCAAGCACTCTTTCCGTTTCCATCCCAGTGC
>Ga0206677_10000708_pt1 | contig 31742 bp, 32 predicted proteins | sample M130m12015metaG_FD_155475 | JGI IMG/M metagenome (GOLD analysis project Ga0206677, IMG submission 155475) | Ammonia-oxidizing marine archaeal communities from Monterey Bay, California, United States - M1 30m 12015 | ecosystem: Environmental > Aquatic > Marine > Intertidal zone | place: USA...
CTTGCCAACTTAAAGGTAGATCCAGGCTCACTACTCTCCCAAACAGCATAATTTCTTTTTTCATAATAGGTTCCCTTGCTTGTTCTCCCTAGATTAGAAATGGCTTTAACTTCTCCAGTTGCCGTCTCCATTACGACAGCACAACCGTGATCTGCTTCAAAATATTCTAACTTACTTAACAAAGCATGGTGCGTAATATCTTGAATATTTACATCTATTGTTGTAATAATATCATGTCCATCAACGGGTTCTTTTTCATTAACGTCGTTAATAGGCTTCCATTGATTTTTTGCTATTTTTTGTTTCCATCTCAATCCATTGTTTCCTTTCAAATATGCAGAAAAGGCCCCTTCTATACCTGCTCCTCCTCTGTAATCATCATACCCAATAGTTCGTTCTGCAATCTTACCAATAGGATGAGCTCGAACGGTTTTCTGTTCGGCAATAAATCCTCCTTTGTATACTCCCTTATTGAAAATAGGAAATTGCTTCATCTTGAGATAATCGGTATACCCAACGTTTCTAGCAATCAATAAATACCTGTTTTGTTTGTTTTTAGCCCTTCTTAATTTCTCTTGATAAAACTTAGATGTTTTACCTAACATCATAGATAATTCGTCCGATAAGGCTACTATATTTTTTTCAAAAATAATTTCATCTACAGCAACAACATCCATTCGAATTGTGAACTTCGTCATGGAAGTCGCTAACAAATTCCCATCAGCAGCATAGACATTTCCTTTATTTGCATAAATAGTATCCTGCTTTATAGTTAATTCCGTAGATAGTTTTCTATACTTCTCGCCCTCGGAATACTGAATCGTAAATACACGAAATACAATTGCCAATAAAAAAAACGTCATAAAGGCACCTACGAAGTAGAATTTTGTAAGAATGCTTTTTTTATGAGTTGCCAATTGTGTTAATCTTTAATAATTACTGTTATTTTTTTTGGAGGGGATTGCAAGGGTTTTAAACCTCTTGTTTTTGCTTTTGCTCTGATATTGGATTCCATTTTCATTTGCATTAAAACAGTACCTGTATCTACATATTCAGCTCTTAATTCTCTTTTCGCTTTATTCAAACTCGAAATCTGAATTACTTTTTTATCCGCTCTGTGCGCACTTGTTATCGTAATCAATAATAACAACACCACAAATATGAAAATTCGCCAATTTTTAAAAGCAGTTGCATCTGTAAGGAAACTCCCTCTCAGAAAATCATACACTCCTTTTTTAACTTTAGACATCTTATTTTTTTAATGTTGCTATTCTTAATTTAGCACTGCGCGCTCTGTTGTTTAGCTTAATTTCTTGCGGAGTAGGCACTATTAACTTTCCTACCTTTTGCAAGGGTACACTGATGTTTCCAAAAAAATCTTTCTCAGGCTCACCAATAAATAAACCTGTTCTAAAATATCTTTTCACCAATCGATCCTCCAGAGAATGATAAGAGATGATACTCAATCTTCCTTGGTCGTTTAACAAGTTTGGAAGCTGTTCTAAAAACTCTTTTAAAACATCCAATTCTTCATTTACCTCTATTCTAATTGCTTGAAATATTTGAGCTATTATTTTATGTTCTTTTGCATTTGGCAAGAACCGCTGCAAGGCTTTTCTTAATTGAAAACTTGTATCAATTCGTTCTTCTTGTCTTTTTTCAACAATTGTTTTTGCAATATTTCTTGAATTCCTCAGTTCTCCGTATAGAAATAATATTTCTGCAATTTTTTCTTCTGAATAATCATTGACAATCTCTTTCGCTGATATTTTAGACTTTTGATTCATTCTCATATCCAAATCACCATCAAACCGTGTAGAAAAACCTCTTTCGGCCTCATCAAATTGATGGGAAGAAACTCCTAAATCTGCTAAAACTCCGTCTACTTTTCGAACCCCATGAAATCTCAAAAACCTTGTGATATATCTAAAATTTTCAGGTATCAAGATAAAACGCTCATCATCGATTGTATTTTCTTGTGCATCTGGATCCTGATCAAAAGCAAACAGCTTTCCATTCTTTCCAAGTCTTCTTAAAATTTCTTTAGAATGCCCGCCACCGCCATAGGTCACATCTACATACACTCCTTCTTCCTTAATAGAAAGAGCATCAATGCTTTCATTTAACAATACCGGATTATGGTAGTTCATCTGTAGTAGTATTTCCCATTACCTCTTCGGCCAAACTAGCAAAATCATCAGCCGCATCATCTATGGCTTTTTCATACTTCTCTTTATCCCAAATCTCAATAATATTTACAGAAGAAGACATGACCACTTGTTTTTTAATTCCTGCAAATGCAATCAAATCTTTAGGAATTAAAATTCGTCCTGTCGCATCCAATTCTACCAATTTAACCCCTGCAGTAAACCTTCTAATGAAATCGTTATTCTTTTTCTTAAATCTATTTAGGGTGTTTATTTTTTCCATCATCAAATTCCACTCCTTTATCGGGTACAACTCAAGACATGGTTGAAAAACAGCTCTCTTCACGACAAACCCATCCTGCAATACATCAGACAACTGCTTTTTGAAGACTGATGAAAACATCAACCTCCCCTTAGCATCGGCTTTACATTCATGGGTTCCAATTAGATTTATCACTGTATAGATTTAATTATTGAACTCAAAAATATATAAAAATTACCACATTTTACCACATTTTACCACATTGTTGATAAATAGATTATTTATTAACAATTCATTATGGTTGTATTTACATTTTTTAAAAAACAGGAAGCAGGAAAATCTCAGCTATTTCATAAAAAAGAATTACATTTGTCGTTAAGCCAATTGATAAATCAATGACTGATAATTTAAAAACTGAAGAAAATTTCACATACGCAGAAGCTGGAGAGGGACCTACAATTGTATTTCTACATGGATTGATGGGTACATTGAGTAATTTTGAAGATACTTTTAATTATTTTTCTGAGAATGGATACAGAGTATTAATTCCCGAATTACCGTTGTACAAACTTCCGCTTTTAAAGACTAATGTTAAAAATTTAGCGCTCTTTTTAAAAGACTTTATGGATTTTAAAAAATTAGACAACGCTATTTTACTAGGAAACTCTCTAGGGGGGCATATTGCATTATATTTCACTTTGAATTACCCAGAAAAAGTTAACGCTTTGGTGCTAACAGGAAGTTCCGGTTTGTATGAAAAAGCAATGGGAGATAGCTTTCCTAAAAGAGGGAACTATGAATATATCAAAGAAAAGACAAGAAATGTTTTCTATGATCCAGAAATTGGTACAAAAGAGATGGTGGATGATATCTTTAAAATTGTAAATGATCGTAACTCTGTTATTAGAACACTCGCAATTGCTAAAAGTGCGATTAGACATAACATGTCGAATGACCTCCCAAAAATAAACCAACCAACTTGTATCATATGGGGGAAACAAGATACCGTTACCCCTCCAGAAGTTGCCGAAGATTTTGATAAATTGCTACCAAACTCCGATTTGTTTTGGATTGATAAGTGTGGACATGCAGCAATGATGGAAAAACCAAAAGAATTCAACAATATTCTTTTTAGCTGGTTTGCCTCCAGAAAAATACAATCCTCTTAAAATCCAATTTCAATAAAGAAGACATCCTGTAATGAAAGTTAGATCTGCAGAGTTTATAATGAGCAATAGCAATGTTATGAAGGCTCCCAAAGACAGGATACCTGAGTATGCCTTTATTGGACGTTCCAACGTTGGAAAATCTTCCTTGATTAACATGTTAATGGAACGCAAAGATTTGGCAAAAATATCAGGAAAACCAGGTAAAACTCAACTCATCAACCATTTTAAAATAAATGAAGAATGGTTTTTAGTAGATTTACCAGGCTATGGGTACGCTAAAGTCTCCAAAAAGAAAAGAACAATCTTTCAATTTTTTATTGAAAATTACTTTAAAGAGAGAGAACAATTGGTCTGTACTTTTGTCTTGATAGATTCTAGGCATGATCCTCAAAAAATTGACCTAGAATTCATGAAGTTTTTGGGAGAAAATCAAATTCCTTTCTGTATTGTTTTTACAAAAGCAGACAAGCTTGGAAGTTCAAAACTCAACAAACAAATCACCTCTTACAAAAAGAAATTACTCAATACCTGGGAGACGATTCCTACATCATTTATTACTTCTTCTTCAAACGGGCTTGGACGAAAAGAATTTCTAGAATTTATCGACAATGTGAATCAAAATGTTGCTAAAGATTTTAAATAGTTTCCTATGTATTCTAACAAAGAAAATATACAAATCTTATTTGAAGACAATCATATTATCATAATAAATAAACGAGCTGGAGACATCACACAGGGAGATAAAACAGGTGACAAACCCTTGAGTGAAGTTGTCAAAGAATATATTAAGAAAAAATACAACAAACCGGGAAATGTATATCTGGGAGTAGTTCACAGGTTAGACAGACCAACTTCTGGAATCATCATTTTTGCAAAAACTTCAAAATCTTTGGAACGTCTCAACAAAATGCTACGTGACAAAACCATTCAAAAAACCTATTGGGCAATCGTAAAAAATCAACCAAAAAAAGAACAAGATACCCTGATTAACTTCCTAAAGAAAAACCCAAAAAACAACAAATCTTCTGTATATCCTCGAGAAATTGAGGGAAGTAAAAAGGCAATTCTCCATTATCAGTTACTAAAAAAACTAGATCATTATTCTTTAGTAGAAATCCTACTAGAAACAGGAAGACATCATCAAATTAGAGCTCAATTAGCAGCTATTGGAAGCCCTATAAAAGGAGATTTAAAATACGGATTTGATAGGAGCAATAAAGATGGAAGCATTCATTTGCATGCACGAAAGATTGAATTTATCCATCCGGTTAGCAAAGAGGAAATCCGTGTGAATGCTCCACTCCCAAAAGAAGTTTTATGGAATGCTTGCTTGTGATTTTTTCACTTTAGTTATCTTTTCGAAACCATATAATTTAAAAGAACAATACTTATGACAAAAGAAAAAACAGTTTCTGAAGCAATACACTACAGACGATCCGTAAGAATATTTGATGAAAAAAAACCACTAGATACTTCTTTGGTAAAAAAATGCATCGAGCAAGCAGCCCTTGCTCCAAACAGTAGTAATATGCAATTGTGGGAGTTTGTTCACATAACTTCTCAAGAAATCATTGACAAAATTGCACCATTGTGTTTCAATCAAAATGCTGCAAAAACAGCACAACAGATAGTAGTCTTTGTCGTACGGAAAGATCTTTGGAAAAAAAGAGCCAAAGCTAATTTGGCATTTATAGAGACCCTTTATGAAAAAAATACTCCAAAATCTGAGCAAACAGGAAGAGAAAGAGTCGCCAGAAATTATTACGGTAAAATAATTCCATTTGCTTATTTTGATGTTTTGGGAATTTTCGGTTGGTTAAAATATCTACTTATTTTAATTGTTGGTCTATTCAAACCAACCTACAGAGAAGTTAGAAATAGAGACATGCGCATAGTAGCTCATAAAACATGTGGTTTGGCAGCCCAAAACTTTATGATAAGTATGGCAGCTGTTAACTACGATACCTGTCCAATGGAAGGGACGGACACCTGGCGTATTAAAAAGTTGTTAGGATTACCTGCAACCGCAGAAATAAATATGCTTGTCTCTTGTGGAGTCAGAAAACCCGAAGGGGTCTATGGCACCCGTTTTAGAATCCCTTTTGAAAAAGTTTACACAGAAATCTAAAGCAACCTCTAAAAAAGGGAACTACACCATCGTAAATAGTTGTATCCTACTTTTATTTTGTAGGGGTTATGATCAATACATTCTCACTATTCTCTATCTCTTGTTGATTGAGCATCATTTTGACAAATTTACCCTCTAAATACTTTTGAGTTTGGTCTTTATAATACTCACTAAATACATTCCCTGATTGTCCTGTTGGAAGAATTGCCTGGCTATTCTCAATATCGGAAAAATCAATTACTCTTCTTGTGGAAGGTCCTGCTGTTACTTTATAATACCCTGTATTGTTTAATTTAAATATCTGATTATTAATCACCTCATTTCCTCCAATAGTTTCAAAAGGCCCCACATTAAAAAATGAACGCAATAAGCCTCCTGCTTTTCCAATAGCATGCTCGTGTTCTACAGAAATAACTCTATTCCAAGTCCAATCATCTATATTTTCACCCAATTGATTTTGCAAAAAGACAATCGATCTTTTAAATGCAATACTTATGATATCACTTCTCTTTTCTATCTTCCCCTCGGAAGAAACATCATCCCACCAAATAGAATTCTCTCTATTTACCTGACTAGACAACACCTTATCTTGTAATTGTGAATTGATAAACAGTTCAAAACCATCCCCCAATTCATCTTTATAAGTCGCTTTTAAAAATTCGTATAAGAAGCGATTGTAAATCGTAGGTCCTACCGATGTTTTTAAATAAGATCCATCCCAATTTTCTAAAATTGAAAATACTTTTCTTTCAGATGCTGATAGATTCGATTGCACGACACTTTTTAATAAATGCTTGCTTATGTTTGAAACTGTAGCCGATTTTACATCATAGATCATTTTTGAAACATCTTCTTTACTAAAATCATCTTTTTGCTCTAATAATGATACAATTCTTTTTGCTCTATCCTGAGGTTGATAATATCCGGGATATAACTTCCCTCTCACAGAATCTGGTTGATTATTGGCAGAATACACATAATTCCAGCTTGGGTTAACTGCCTGAGGATTTTCCTCAAAAGGCAAGAACTCGATAATTTCATCTTTTCCTGAGGCCCCATTTAAGTATGTCTTGGAAGACAAACCATCTCTGAGGCTGTATAGTTTTGCTGAGGAAAACCAACCTATATTTTTTTTAGCATCTCCATACATAACATTTAATCCTGGTGCATGAATTTTAGCAACATTTTTTTTAAAATCTCCAATAGAATTTGAATGAGATATTCCATAGGAGACTTCTAACATTTCGTTTGGCAACTGAGTATAGATCCAATTCATTGCGATAGGTCTTTCATCAATGACATGTGCAATCAAATCGTTCATGATTGGACCGTGTTTACTCACCTTTACCTGAAAAGTAAGGTCTTTTTCATTTTTTATACGAATGGTTTTCTCTAACAATTCATACTTCTGATACCCTTTTTCAGTTTTATATTCTAAAGGGTTTTCTGGATTTTCTTGCTCTATGTAAAAATTCAAATCATCATTTGCCAACATTGTCAATCCATAGGCATAATCTCTATTGTGACCTAGTAAAGGAAATGGCATAAGAGCAATATTAAATCCATAAATTTCAAAATTTGGAGTTTTGATATGATTTTGATACCAGACTGAAGGTTGTGCAAATGCCACATGAGGGTCGTTCGCAAAAATCACTTTTCCATTTTTAGTTTTTTCCGGTCCAATAACCCAAGAATTACTTCCTATAAAAGGTGAAACTGGCAAATCATCCATCATTGAAGCAACTCTTTTAGAAATAGTCGCGTTGATTTTTACAGGAATACTATTTTTATTTATCGTTAAATTTTGACTTGTAGCTCCTAATAATTCGTTCAAGTAAGCATCCCCTAACTTTTCTTTAATTTCTGTTAGTAACGGATCTGTTTTATGAGCCACTGCAAAACTAAAAGACATATAACCGAAAACATTATAAACATCTTGAACGGTATACATTTCTTTCTTGATACCTAATATTGAAAACTCGAGAGGTGTTTTTCCTTCTCCAATAAATTGATTTACACCCTCTAAATAGGCCTGCATTAATTTATAAGATGTTGCATTCTTATCGAGAGATGCAATTGTTTTTTGAGCCGCCTCTTCAATTCCCAATCCAATAAAAAACTGATCTAAGCTCACCAAGTCTTTTCCAAGTATTTCAGAAAGTCTTCCAGAAGCAATTCTCCGCATCAATTCCATTTGCCATAATCTATCTTGAGCATGAACATACCCCAAGGCAATGTATGCGTCTTTTTGATTTTGGGCATTGATATGAGGTACACCAATATCATCAAAATATACGGTAACCTCATTGGAAAGGTGATTTAATTTTAATTCCCCTGAATATTGAGGTTGAGACACTATAGAATATATCCAACCACAAGTAATTATTAATAAAACGAAAAGTGATGCTAATTTAAACAAGCCTTTTAAAAACCTCATGAAAAATATTTTTTTCAAAGATAATAGAATTAATATTTATAAATATGTGTAAAGAAAATGAAAGTTAGTTTGTATTTTTGGAGTATAAAATCTCTTGTATGAAAAAAATTCAAATGGTTGACTTACAAGGTCAATACCAACACATCAAAGAAACTGTAAATACCTCAATAGAAGAAGTATTGAATTCTTCGGCCTATATAAACGGCCCCTTGGTTCATGAGTTTCAATCAGATTTAGAAAAATACTTGGGGATAAAACACGTAATTCCTTGTGCCAATGGAACAGATGCATTGCAAATTGCAATGATGGGTTTAGGCTTAGAGCAAGGAGACGAAGTTATTACAGCAGATTTCACCTTTGCAGCAACTGTAGAAGTAATTGGATTGTTAAAACTGACTCCCGTTTTGGTAGATGTTGATCCTGAAACTTACAACATAGATATTCAAGCTTTGAAAAGAGCAATTACCCCTAAAACTAAAGCAATTGTCCCTGTTCATTTGTTTGGTCAGGTGGCTAACATGGAAGCCGTGATGGAAATTGCAAAGGAACACGACCTTTTTGTTATCGAAGACAATGCGCAAGCTATTGGTGCAAACTATACCTTTAAAGATGGTACAAAAAAGAAAGCAGGAACTATTGGAAATGTAGGGACAACTTCTTTTTTTCCTTCTAAAAACTTAGGCTGTTATGGCGATGGTGGTGCAATTTTTACGAATGATGACGAACTAGCTCATCGCATTCGAGGGATCGTAAATCATGGAATGTATACTCGATACTATCATGATGTAGTGGGTGTGAATTCTCGTTTAGATTCCATTCAAGCAGGAGTCTTAAAAGCAAAATTACCGTTTTTAGACTCGTATTGTAACGCACGAAGAACAGCTGCACGTTTTTACAACAATGCTTTTTCAAACAACTCCAATATCATAACTCCTACCACTAAATCAAATGCAACAAATAGTTGCAAAGAAATTTGTGCTATTTGTGATTGTCATGTTTTTCATCAATATACCCTGCAAATCACAAATGGGAAAAGAGATGATTTGCACAAGCATTTATTAGATAAAGGAATTCCAAATGCCATTTATTATCCTGTAGCCTTGCATTCTCAAAAAGCATATGCAGATTCTCGATATAACGAAAGTGATTTCCCTGTAACAAACAACTTGGTAAAAACGGTCATTTCTCTTCCAATGCACACAGAATTAGACCAAGAACAATTAAATTTTATAACAAAAACAATTTTAGATTTTGTAAACTAAAAAGCTCGCTATGAAAAAAATTCTTGTCACAGGAGGCTTAGGCTTTATCGGTTCCCATACAGTTGTTGAATTACAAAACGAAGGGTTTGAAGTTGTAATTATTGATAATTTATCAAATACCTCCATTGGAGTTTTGGATAAAATCACAGAAATCACCGGAAAAAAACCTGATTTTCATCAAATTGATTTAAGAATAAAAGAGGACGTAAAAAACTTTTTCGATACCAATAAAATTGATGGAATCATTCATTTCGCAGCTTTTAAAGCTGTTGGTGAAAGCATGCAAAAGCCGCTAGACTATTACGAAAACAACATTAGTACCTTAGTGTATCTCTTAAAAGAAATGAGAGACCGAAAATTAGATCACTTTATTTTTTCTTCGTCTTGCACGGTATACGGGCAAGCAGATGAACTTCCTATTACAGAGAAAGCCCCTGTGAAAATAGCTGAATCTGTTTATGGAAATACCAAACAAATTGGTGAAGAAATATTGAAAGATACTTGTAAAGCACACAATTTAAATAGTATTGCCCTTAGATACTTCAATCCGATTGGAGCGCATCCCTCTATAAAAATTGGTGAACTACCATTGGGAATTCCCCAAAACTTAATTCCATATGTAACTCAAACTGCTGCTGGTATTCGTGAAGAACTATCTGTTTTTGGAGATGATTATAATACTCAAGATGGAACTGCAATTCGTGATTACATCCATGTTGTAGATTTAGCAAAAGCTCACATTGCTGCCTTAAAGCGTCTAATTGATAAGACTAACAAAGAAAATTTTGAATTTTTTAATATCGGAACCGGTAAAGGTAGTTCTGTTTTAGATGTAATTAAAACTTTTGAAAAAATAACTAAAAAACCACTAAACTATAAAATTGTTGGTCGACGTGAAGGAGATATTACCGCTGCTTTTGCCGATACAACAATTGCCAATAGAGAATTACAGTGGAAAACAGAAAAATCTTTAGAAGAAGCCTTGGAGGCTGCCTGGAAATGGCAACAGCAGAATGGCCTATGAAACACAAAAAATCCCGCTGATGATAAGCGGGATTTTTTTTAGGAAAAATATTTTAAATTATTCAGATAGCGAAGCTCCAGATGCACTAACGCTTCTATCTATTTTTCGCATTAAACCTTGTAAAACTTTACCAGGTCCAACCTCAATAAATTCAGTAGCTCCGTCTGCAATCATAGCCTGTATAGATTGGGTCCATCTGACTGGAGCAGTCAACTGAATCATTAAATTTTTCTTAATCTCATCTGGGTTCACAACTGCACTTGCTGTTACATTTTGATACACAGGACAAGTAGGGTTCCTAAATTCAGTTGCCTCAATTGCAGCGGCTAACTCTTCTCTTGCAGGCTCCATCATTGGTGAATGAAACGCACCTCCAACGGGTAACAACAGGGCTCTTCTTGCTCCTTTTTTTGTCAAAACCTCACATGCATTTTCAACTGCGGAAATCTCCCCAGAAATTACTAGTTGACCTGGGCAATTATAATTTGCTGCTACTACAACCCCGTCTACTTCTTCACAAGTTTCCTCAACAACATCATCTTCCAATCCAAGAACTGCAGCCATTGTAGAAGGCATAGTTTCACATGCTTTTTGCATTGCCAAAGCTCTTTTGGAAACTAGTTTCAATCCATCTTCGAAAGACAACACATTATTTGCAACCAAAGCAGAAAGTTCTCCCAAAGAATGACCCGCTACCATTTCTGGTTGAAAAGAATCTCCTAAAACTTTTGCTAAAATTACAGAATGAAGAAAAATTGCAGGTTGTGTAACTTTTGTTTCCTTCAATTGTTCTGCAGTACCCTCAAACATAATATCTGTTATCGAGAAACCTAAAATATCATTTGCTCTTTCAAAGTAGTCTTGTGCCAATGGAGAGTTTTCATACAAATCCAACCCCATACCTGAAAATTGGGCGCCTTGACCCGGAAAAACATATGCTTTCATTTAATTTTTATTTATCGTTGTTTTTTGGCAAAAATAAACATTTTATTCGAAGTCAATCCTACTTTTTATCATCACTTTTGAACTCTAGTAAAAGAAAATTAACAAGTAATTCAAACATAAAAAACTGATCACAAACAAAGTAGGTCATCAATAACTTTTTAAAAAAAATGATAGAATATTTACTAAATTTGCTTTATGACTAAGAAAGATAAGCAACTCGCAAATTTGATCTATTTAATTCTAGCAGCCTTATTTATTGCTTCTTTGGTAGTCTCTAATTTGATCTTTCAAAAATTTTTTTATTGGGAGCCTTTTGGTGGGTATCGTTTTGAAATATCTGTAGGTATTTTACCCTATCCAATTACATTTCTAATCACAGATATCTTATCAGAAATCTATGGAAAGAAAAAAGCAAATCAAGTAGTGATTGCAGGAATCTTTGCCTCCTTTTTTTCAATGCTCATTATTTTAGTAGCCGATTTTAGCCCAGCTATAGACAACTCACCCATTAATGATGAAACCTTTCATCAAGTATTTGGCTTATCCGCTCTTGCTGTTTTTGCATCAATGGTTGCCTATCTATTTGCTCAATTCATAGACATCAAAATTTTTCACTTTTGGAAACAACTTACCAAGGGAAAACACTTATGGTTGCGTAATAACTTTTCTACTTTCACATCTCAATTCATAGATACTTTTACGGTACTCTTTTTATTGTGCGCTTTTAAAATTTTACCCTGGGACATGTTTAATAGCTTGCTTATCAGTGGCTTTTTTTTTAAAGTAATTGTTGCAGCTTTGGACACTCCTATCTTATATGGAATGGTTTTTCTTTTTAGAAAAAAATTCAACTTGAAAGTTGGTGAAGAAATTATAGACTAGTCCGTCAAAACATCCTCATTCATTGGTTAAAATTTAACAAAAAACTAACCGAAAAACACTACCTTTATTTTTTATCGTAAAAACAATAAACAATGTCAAAAACATATTATAATCCTGCCGATCTAAGAAAATTTGGCAATATTACAGAATGGAATCAAGAACTTGGAAACATGTTTTTTGACTATTATGGAAAAGTCTTTGAAGAGGGTGCTTTAACTGCTCGTGAAAAATCGTTAATTGCTCTAGCTGTTGCGCATACTGAACAATGCCCTTATTGCATAGACGCCTATACAAAAGATGGATTACAACGAGGAATTACTAAAGAAGAAATGATGGAGGCTGTTCATGTTGGTGCAGCTATAAAAAGCGGTGCAACCCTAGTTCATGGTGTTCAAATGATGAATAAAGTGAATAGGTTAGAAATGTAACCATGGCAACAAAATCTCTTTTAGCAAGAAATAAGGACATCGCAAATACAACTCGCCAACTAGAAATTCTCTCAAATGGAATTTTTGCAAATGGAGAATTACCCACTTTTGTCTCAAAAATAAAAGAAACAAAGCAATTCCCATTACGCCCAAAAAAATTAGAAATTCTACAAATAAACTTAGGGTATATGTGTAATCAAGTTTGTGAACATTGCCATGTAGATGCGGGACCTGATCGAAAAGAAATTATGACACTAGAGACGATGAATCAATGTCTAAGAGTCATTCAAAAAACAGAAGCACATACGCTAGACTTAACGGGGGGCGCACCAGAAATGAATCCTAATTTTAGATGGTTTGTGGAAGAAGCCTCGAAAGCTGGAATTAAAGATTTTATTGTTCGTTCTAACTTAACAATTATTACTGCTCACAAAAAATTTCATGATTTACCAGAATTTTTCAAAAAATACAATATTCATGTAGTCTCTTCAATGCCACACTGGACCCGAGGAAAAACAGACAAACAACGTGGAAATGGAGTTTTTGACAAATCTATAAAAGCACTGAAAATGTTAAATGAAATTGGATATGGAATACAGGGCTCTGAATTAAAATTAGATTTGGTGTACAATCCATCAGGAGCATTTTTACCGGGAGATCAAAAGGCATTAGAAAGTGATTTTAAAAAGGCATTAAAAAATGATTTTGACATAGATTTTCATCGTTTGTTTGCCATTACAAATTTACCAATAAGTCGATTTTTAGATTATTTGATTGCTTCTGAAAATTATGAAGACTATATGATTTCTCTTGTAGAGGCATACAATCCTGGTGCAGTGGCAAATGTAATGTGTACGAATACCCTCTCTGTAAGTTGGGACGGTTGGCTGTATGATTGTGACTTCAATCAAATGTTACATTTAAAAATTGCCAGTAAAGCTAAACACATTTCAACATATGATGAAGAATTGATTCAAAATAGGAATATCATTGTCAATCAACATTGTTATGGGTGTACTGCAGGAGCAGGAAGTAGCTGCCAAGGGGTAGTTGCCTAACTTTAAAATTAAACAACGTTAAAAAAAGCTTCTTAATTATTGCATTATATAAAATTTGAATTCAAAAAACAGTCTTATTATTTTTACTCGCAATCCTATATTAGGAAAAGTAAAAACACGCCTAGCAAAATCAGTGGGAAATGAAATTGCTTTGGAAATCTACCAGTTTTTATTAAATAAAACTAGAGAGGTAACCTTGAATATCCCAGCTGATAAACTAGTATTTTACTCTGAAGAAATCACTAATAAAGATATTTGGGATGCAACTATCTATAAAAAAGAGCTTCAAAAAGGGACAGACCTAGGTGCTAAAATGAGCAATGCATTTAAAACTTGTTTTAAAAATGGTTATGAGAAAGTCCTATTGATTGGAAGTGATTTATTCGATCTAGAGGAATTTCATATTCATGAAGCGTTTGAAAAGTTAGAAAAAAATGATGTTGTCATCGGCCCAGCACTGGACGGTGGTTATTATTTATTGGGGTTGAAGAAAATGCATCCAAAAATTTTCATGAATAAAAAGTGGGGAACAGCTTCTGTAAGAGAAAATACGTTGAAGAACTTAGAAAAAGTTAATGTACATTTGTTACCAATATTAAATGATGTTGATGTAATCGAAGACATCAAACATCATCCTGCTTTTACTAAATTTCTATCATTCTAAAGGGGATATGCACCCTGAGATGAGAAATAAGTTTAAAAAACAGTAAACTTTCAAACATGAAAAAACTACAATTAGAGGAAACTACTAATTTTTTAATTTCCAAAGGATTTCAAAATCCCGCAATAGGAATTGTATTAGGAACTGGCTTAAGTCAATTAATAAACGAAATTGATATTGAACAAGAAATCGCATATTCAGACATTCCGCATTTCCCAAAAGCAACTGTAGAATTCCACTCTGGAAAGTTAATTTTAGGATCACTTTCAGGGAAAAAAGTAATTGTCATGTCTGGTAGATTTCACCTATATGAAGGATACAATCAATGGGAGGTAACCTATGGAATTAGAACCATGCATTGCTTAGGAATTTCTCACTTATTAATATCTAATGCAGCAGGAGCTATAAACCTTTCTTATAAGAAGGGAGATTTAATGCTTATTGACGATCATATAAATTTACAAGGAGGATCTCCTCTTGCATTTGCTGAAGTAAATGAGTTTGGAGAACGTTTTGCAGATATGTTAGCTCCCTATTCAAAAAAAATGAATTCTCTGTTAAAATCAATTGCAAGAGAGAATACTATTCAATTACAAGAGGGAACCTATGCAGGAGTTTATGGCCCTCAGTTAGAAACCAGAGCAGAGTACCGAATGTTACAAATTTTAGAAGCTGATGCCGTTGGAATGAGTACTGTCCCCGAAGTAATTGTAGCAAAGCATTTGAAGTTACCATGTGCTGCAATTTCAGTATTAACAGATGAATGTGATCCAAAAAATTTAGCTCCAGTAAATATTCGTGAAATCATTCAAATTGCTGAGAAAACAGAACCCAAAATGCTCCTATTATTTAAAGAATTGATACTAAATTTATGAGTTATCTAGAAACAACACATAACGTATATAAAGAAGCAGCATTGACTCCAGATGTGGGCTTGTGTTGTACGACCAATCCTATATGGGAATTGCCAGGATTAAAAATTCCAAGAATCATGCAAGAGATGAATTATGGTTGTGGTTCTACTGTACATGCCCGCGATTTAACAAACAATCCTAAAATGTTGTATGTAGGTGTTGGCGGCGGTATGGAATTGTTGCAATTTTCATATTTTAATCGTCAAAAAGGGGGTGTAATTGGATTGGATGTTGTTGATGAAATGTTGGAGGCCTCTCGTAAAAACTTTGTGGAAGCTGAACAAATGAATTCTTGGTTTAAAAGTGAATTTGTAGACCTTCTAAAAGGAGATGCAATGAACTTACCAATTAAAGATAATTCTATTGATGTGGCCGCTCAAAATTGTTTGTTTAATATTTTCAAATCTGACGATTTAAAAAAAGCAATTTCAGAAATGTATCGGGTATTAAAACCTCATGGTAGATTGGTCATGAGTGATCCAACCTGTGAACAACCTATGAATGATGAATTGCGAAATGATGAACGGCTTCGTGCTTTATGTTTGAGTGGAAGTTTATCGATTGCAAATTATGTAAAAGCCCTTACAGATGCAGGTTTTGGAACCATTGAAATTAGAGCTCGTAAACCCTACAGAATCTTAGACCCAAAGAAGTATCCAACAGATAAGCTCATCTATATAGAATCAATTGAAGTAGCTGCCATTAAAGATCCAATGCCCGAAGATGGACCGTGTATTTTTACAGGAAAAGCTGCAATTTATTATGGTGATGAAGATTATTTTGATGATGGAGCTGGACATGTCTTATTAAAAAATCAACCTTTGGCTATTTGTGATAAAACAGCCAAACAATTAAAACAATCAAACAATAACGATATTTTTATCAGTGAATCTACCTATCATTATGATGGTGGAGGTTGCTGCTAAAACATATAAATTATCAATTAAATAAATTAAAAAATGTCACAAAAAAAACAACCAAACCTTATCAAATGGGGTTTAAAATATTCTTTGACTGCAGCTTTGGCTGGAATACTCTGTTGTGTAGCTCCTGCTGTCTTATTTATGTTTGGGATCATGGGAGGTGTCTATGCCATTTCTTTTGCTGATTTTTTCTATGAAGACGATGGAAGTTCTGGTACAGGGTCATTAATTCTTAAAATAATTGCTTTTTGTATTGGAGCTTATGGAATTTACTCCTTTAGAAAAAAACAAAACCAATGTTCAATCAAACCACAGAGAAAGCGAACTAATTTAATCATCTTAAGTATAACAATTCTTATTCTAGGGGTAGGTATTTTCCTCACTCTAGAAAAATGGTCTTCTTGGTATTTTGACAAATACATTGTACCGGAGCAGCAAAAAGAATTAAAAATAACTCCTTAATTTAAAATCAAAGGGTTTATTTTTAGTTCCATTTCTTTTCTTTTAAACCAAAAGTTTTAAAAAATGAAAGAACTCATTAAGGTAATTATTCCTGCATATAATGAAGAAGATGCGATAGCAAAAGTGATCAAAGACATTCCAACGATTGTACATGAAATAATCGTTGTAAGTAATAATTCTACCGATAATACTGAAATAAATGCCATCAATGCTGGAGCAACTGTTCTAAAAGAATCTAGAAAAGGTTATGGCTATGCTTGCTTGAAAGGTATGGAATACATTGCCAACCTAGACCCAATAAAACAACCTTCTATCATTGTATTTTTAGATGGTGATTATTCTGATTATCCCGAGCAATTGACAGAAATTATTCATCCTATCATTCATGAAAATATAGATTTCGTGATAGGTTCTCGAGTAAAAAGATTAAGAGAAACAGGCGCAATGACACCTCAACAAGTATTTGGTAATTGGTTAGCTACCTTTTTAATGAACTTATTTTTTGGAGCTAGATATACAGATTTAGGGCCCTTTAGGGCGATCAAGTACCCTAAATTAGTTCAGCTTAAAATGCAGGATAAAACCTATGGTTGGACTGTAGAGATGCAATTAAAAGTATTAAAACAAAAATTAAGCTATAAAGAAATCCCTGTAAAATATAAAAACAGAATTGGCATTTCAAAAGTTTCAGGTACCATAAAAGGAACTATATTTGCAGGAGTAAAAATATTAGGTTGGATTTTTAAATACAGTTTTAAATAGTGATTCTAGAATACTTCATCATCGTAATTTATTCAATCGCATTATTGCTTATTTTCATGTACGCAATTGCGCAATTAAACTTGCTTTTTAATTATTTAAAGGCAAGAAAAAAAGAAGACAACTCGGTAAAGTTTGACTTTAATAATCCTTCAGAAATCCCTTTCATAACCATACAGCTTCCGGTTTATAACGAATTATATGTTATGGAACGGTTATTAAAAAATATTTCCAAATTAGAATATCCAAGAGAAAAATTAGAAATTCAGGTACTGGATGATTCTACAGATGAATCTCTAATAACTACCGCAGAACAGGTAAAATTAATTAAAGAAAAAGGAATTGACATTCAACACATCAGAAGATCTAACAGACAAGGTTTTAAAGCAGGTGCATTAAAAGAAGGATTGAAAACTGCAAAAGGAGAATTTATTGTCATTTTTGACGCCGATTTTTTACCAAAATCTGATTGGTTATTTCAAACAATCCCCTATTTTAAAAATCCTGAAATTGGAGTTGTCCAAACCAGGTGGGGTCATATTAACAGAAATTATTCTACACTTACAAAAATTCAAGCTTTTGCTTTGGACGCACATTTTACCCTCGAGCAAGTTGGTAGAAATAGCAAAGGTCATTTTATTAATTTTAATGGTACTGCAGGTGTTTGGAGAAAAGAATGTATTTATGATGCTGGAAATTGGGAAGGAGACACGCTTACTGAAGATTTAGATTTAAGTTATAGAGCACAATTAAAAAACTGGAAATTTAAATATTTATTGGATGTAGAGACACCAGCTGAACTTCCTGTAGTCATCAGTGCTGCTAGATCCCAACAATTTAGATGGAACAAAGGTGGTGCTGAAAATTTTCAAAAAATGATGCGCCGAGTGATCCGTTCTAAAACGATTCCTTTTAGAACTAAAATTCATAGTTTATTACATTTACTTAATAGCTCTATGTTTACTTGCATTCTACTAGTGGCTGTTTTAAGCATCCCTATGTTATATATCAAAAACGAATACGCACATTTAAAAAACTACTTCTATATGATGAGTTTTTTTGTGATCAGTTCTTTGATCTTTTTTGTGTGTTATTGGCACATGTTTAAAAATATTTATGGAGGCGGGTTTCTAAAGTTTATCAAATATATTGGCTCATTCTTTACATTCTTTTCTATTGCAATGGGCTTTTCATTGCATAATACAATAGCTGTTTTAGAAGGACATTTCGGGAAAAAAAGTGAATTTGTAAGGACTCCAAAATTTAATATTAGTACGATTAAAGACAAATGGAAAAGAAACAAATACATTAAGAAAAAGCCTTCAATTCATGTTGTTTTAGAAGGGCTACTAGCACTTTACTTTGTCTTTGGGATGTACAGTGCATTTATTGTGGGAAACCAAGGTGGAGACTTTGGTTTATTTCCTTTTCATTTGATGCTGTTTATTGGCTTTAGTTATGTTTTTTTTAAATCAATTTTTTCGAAAGCCTAGTGTCTTTTTTTGAAAAACACAGAGACAAACTACTCATTCTAACAAGCATAATATTGTATGTTTTTTTTGCCTATGATCTAGAAAAAACATCCTTCAATAAACTAGTTTTTTTGTGGTTTTCACTTTTTGGATGTTTTTATCTCTTGTTAAAAAACAAATCGATTAGCATTCCATATTTAATAGGATTAGTCATTCTTTTTAGATTTATTTTTCTTTTTTCGACCCCCAATTTATCACAAGATTTTTATAGATTTATTTGGGATGGACGTATGATTTTAGAAGGAATCAATCCCTATTTGTCATTTCCTAAAACATTTATCAAACAAAGCATCCAACCCATTCACGATGCATACCAACTTTACAATGGTATGGGGGAATTGAACGCAAGTCATTACACAAATTATCCACCTATAAATCAACTTTGTTTTTTAATTGCAGCTTTGTTTGCTAGTAAAAGTGTTTTTGGCAGTATAATTGTTTTGAAAGTCATCATTATTACGGCTGATATTGGGATTTTATATTTTGGAATAAAACTTTTAAAAAGACTTAATTTACCCATAAAAAATATTTTTTGGTATGCTCTAAATCCTTTTATAATCATAGAAATGACAGGGAATTTACATTTTGAACCTGTGATGATTTTTTTCTTAATTTGGAGTTTATATTTGCTGCACAAACAACAATGGGTTTGGGCTGCAATTCTACTAGCTTGCTCAATTTCAGTTAAATTAATCCCGTTATTGTTCTTGCCTTTATATTATCAATGGTTTGTTAAGAACAATCAAAATTGGTGGAAAGGGTTTCTCAGGTTACATTTATTTTACATTGTTGTGCTCTCAACGCTACTCCTTTTATTCTTCCCTTTTTACACCCAAGGATTTCTAGAAAACTACAGCAACTCTTTGGGTTTATGGTTTCGTGATTTTGAATTTAATGCAAGTTTTTACTATGTTTTTAGAGAAATCGGATACCTGTTTAGAGGTTATAACGAAATTGCTATTCTTGGAAAACTGACAGCAATTATCACTATAATTTTTATAATAATAGTCACTTTTTTTAGAAACAACAATTCTATGACTCAGTTAATTACTGTATCATTATTTGGATTGTGTTTTTATTATTTTATGTCAACCACCGTCCACCCATGGTATCTAGCAACTCCACTAGTTTTATCAATTTTCACTAAATATCGCTTTCCAATGATTTGGACCCTGATCATTATTTTTAGTTATCAAGCATATATTCACATACCAACGCAAGAAAACTTATGGTGGGTAAGTTTAGAGTATTCAATACTGTATGGTTTTCTTCTTTTTGAACTTCGAAAAACATCCAATAAGATAACGTTATAATTCATCTATTTTCACTCTTATATAAAGAGATTTTTGTATTTTAGGCATCTATTTTTGAAGTAAATTATGAAAAGACTCACTATAAAAGACATTGCAAAAGAATTTAATGTTTCTATATCTACGGTTTCCAAAGCGCTAAACGATAGTTATGAAATTAGTGTGAGCACTAAAGAAAAGATTCAAAAGTATGCCAAAACTAATAATTACAAACCCAATTTTAATGCGTTAAGTTTAAAAAATAGACAAACAAAAACCATCGGAATTATCATTCCTAATATGCTGAATTATTTTTTTGCTCAGGTTTTTAATGGTATTGAAAAAGTTGCAAACAAAAGAGGTTATAAAATAATTTCATGTATTTCCAATGAATCTTTAAAAAAAGAAGTTGAAACCATCGAAATGTTATCAAACGGAAGTATCGATGGTTTTATTTTGTCTTTAGCAGAAGAAACAGTCTCTAAAAATAATTTTACTCATTTCAAGGAGGTACTAGATAGTGGGACACCAATTGTTATGTTTGATCGAGTTGCCGACAGTTTAAAATGCGATAAAGTTGTTACAGATAATTTTGATAGTGCTAGAAGAACCGTGGGTTATTTGGTGAAATCAGGACATCAAAATATTGCTTTTATCTCTACCATTAATAACCTAGAAATTGGAAGAAGAAGACAATTAGGGTATTTAAAAGGATTAGAGGACTACAACTTAAAAGTCGAAAAAAATCTCATCATAAATATCGATGACAATTATAAAAATTACGAAAAGATTTTAGAACCTATTTTTAAGAACAACACGATCGATAGCGTAATTGCAACCGACGAATCGTCTGCCATAGCTGCAATGAAAGTTGCTATTAAAAATGGGCATAAAATCCCAGAAAATTTTTCTGTAATTTCCTTTTCAAATGGAATTTTAGCAAGGCACTCTAGTCCAAGGATGACTACTGTAAGCCAGCATGGTAAAATCATGGGAGAAACTGCTGCAGAAATGCTTATTAACAGATTAGAAGACAAATCTGAAATTAAAAAGAAACCAAAAACAATTGTTGTCAAAACAGACCTAGTCGAGAGAAATTCTACTAAAAAAATATTATAAGTCTAAAATTCTTTATTACCCCCTAAAATTATCTTGATCAGGTCAGGGGTTAATGATTTCTGATAAATAGGGAGAGACATTGCTCAATTTTAATCGTCTTTTTTAAAAAAAATCAGGGGATCCCAATGATACTTATTGTGTTAATAAATGCTGACCTACAGAAATTATATTGGATTTTAAACCGTTTAATTCTTTGAGAATAGCAATCGTGGTTTCAAATTTTCTAGCAATAGAATATAGTGTATCTCCTTTTTTTACCTGATAATATTTTCCAATTGTGTATTTGGGTTTCACCTCTTTTTTTCGAGCTTTTTTAGATGTAAAGTGCCTTGCTTTGATCTTATCAAATTTGAATAATTTATAATTTTCTATGATAGATATCAACTTATTTGGATATTTTTTATCTGTTGCATACCCGGCTTTTTTTAATCCTTTTGCCCATTTCTTATAGTCCTCTAACCTGTAACCAAATAAAAAAGAATATCTTTTCCTTTTGGTTAAAAACTCTGAGTGATCATTATAAGAGGTCTCCACGTATTGGTATTTTCTAAAACACTCCCCTTTTTCATCGTCATCATGATAGACTCTTTCCCCGTTCCATTTAGCATGACATTTTATTCCAAAATGATTATTAGATTTGAGAGCCAATGTACTTCTTCCTCTTCCAGATTCTAAAATTCCTTGAGCTAATGTAATGCTTGCAGGAATTTTATGTTTATGCATTTCATTAACAGCCAACGGAGCATATTTTCTAATGTATTCGAGAGTTTGTTTGTTTAATTTAGGATTTTTTTTAAGTAATTTTTTTGTAAATTCTTTTTGATTTACAGAGGGCAGTTTTTTGGGTTTAGATTCACGTAAAACAACTCCTGGATTTTTAGAATGTTGACGCACTTTTTTACGAGAGCCACAACTCTGTAAAACAAACAATGCGAGTGCATAAATTACAATTTTTAACTTCATCAAATCTTAATTATTGGCTGTTTTTTTTCTTTTAACTTTTGATTAAAACCCTCAATCCCTTGAATTCCTCCTGTATGAATTGCTAAAATTTTACTTCCTTCTTTAAATCGTCCTTTTTCAATTAAATCCAAAATTCCGAAAATCATTTTACCTGTGTAAATAGGGTCCAGTAAAATAGTTGTTTTCTTTTTAAAATTATTAATAAAATGAACTAAATCTTCATCATATTTTGCATACCCACCAAAATGATAGTCTTCTATCAAACTCCAATTACTGTTCTTAGAAGCATATTTATTAATTTCTTCTGATAAAAAACTTCCCTTTAAAGCAGGGAAACCAATTACCTCCTGGTGTTTTTCTGCAGAATGTATCAATCCTGAAATAGTTCCCCCAGTACCAACAGGCAGGCAGATATAATGGAACTGTTGATCTGCTTTTATTAAAATTTCTTCGCAACCTTTAACTGCCAAACTATTTGTTCCTCCTTCTGGAATTAAATAAAAATCTCCCCATTTATTATTTATATTTTCCATAAACTCTGGAGAATCTTTTTGACGATACTGAGCTCTCGAAACAAACTGAAACCTCATTCCGTTATTATGCGCTTCTCTTAAGGTGGCATTTTCTTGTATGGTTTTGTTAAAATTTTGACCTAACTCCTCACCTCTTATAATTCCAATTGTTTTAAATCCGGATGATTTACCCGCTACCGCAGTTGCAACAATATGATTCGAAAATGCTCCTCCAAAAGTGAGCAATGCTTTCTTTTTGAGCTTTGTTGCCTCCCGAATATTGTATTTTAATTTTCTAAATTTATTCCCTGAAACAAAAGGATGAATAGTATCTTCTCTTTTTAGAAACAGCGTTACCTTTTTTTCTTCTAGAATTGGAAGAAAAATTTGTTGATTATTCGTTTCTATTTTTAAATCAAAATTCATAACAAATCACGCTATCAAATTAAAAAATTAAACTGAAGTTTTACCCTCTTCAAAATAAAAGTACTCGCTATAAAAAATTAGAGATAGTGTCCTCTAATAGTTCCCAATCGTCCATTAAACTATCCAAAGATTTTTTCTTTTGCTTATATTTTTCAAAGAAATTTGGTCTTGCAGAAACCTCTTCATAATTTTGAGCTAATTCTAAATCTAACGCTGTAATCTGTACTTCTAAATCTGCAATCTCCGTTTCTATTTTTGATCGTTTATTGTTTAATTTTTTTAATTCTTTTTCTTGAGCTTTGGATGTTTGATAAGCTTCCTTTTTATCAATAATTTTATCAACTTTTACAACAGTCTTTTTTTCTGCCTCTCTTAGATTTTCAATTTGATGTTGTTCTAAAAAATAGTCAATATCTCCCAGATATTCTTTAATCTCTTTATCTTTAAACCCATAAACTGTAGATGTCAATCCTTGTAAAAAATCTCTATCATGAGATACCAAGATTAAGGTTCCCTTAAAGCTTTGTAACGCTTCTTTTAAAACATTTTTAGAGGCAATGTCTAGGTGATTTGTGGGTTCATCCATTATCAACACATTAAAAGGTGCCAACAGTAGTTTACACAATGCCAATCTATTTCTTTCTCCACCAGAAAGTACTTTTGCTTTTTTATCGACAGCATCTCCACCAAATAAGAAAGAACCTAACATATCTCGAACACGCATTCTATTGCCATCTGTTGCGGCGTCTTCCATGATTTCCAATACTGTTTTTTCAGGAGGCAAATGTTCCGATTGATTTTGAGCAAAATATCCTACTTCTACATTATGCCCTAGTTTTAAATGCCCCTTAAAAGGAATTTCACCAACCATCATTTTAGCCAAGGTGGATTTTCCTTGTCCATTTTGACCTACAAAAGCAATCCTACTATTTCTCTCAATTAACAGATTTACATTTTCTAACACCTGTTTTTCGCCATAATTTTTACTTAATTCATTAGCTTCAAAAACAATTTTTCCTGGTTCTTTAGAAATTGCAAAACGAACATTCATAGCTTGATTGTCATCCTGATCAACCTCAATTAACTCAACTTTATCAAGTTGTTTCATTAAAGATTGGGCCATAGAAGCCTTACTGGCTTTTGCTTTAAATTTATTAATTAAATGTTGCTTTTGTTTGATTTCTTTGGCTTGATTTTTTTGAGCCTGCAATTGCTTTTCTTTAATTTCTGCTCTTAGTAACAAAAATTGAGAATAAGGCTTCTTATAATCATATATCTGACCTAAAGAAATTTCTATCGTCCTATTCGTTACATTATCAAGAAACATTTTGTCGTGAGAGACCAATACAATCGCACCTGAATATGCTTTTAAAAAATTTTCTAACCAGATGATAGATTCAATATCTAAATGATTTGTTGGCTCATCTAATAATAAAATATCGTTGTTCTGTAAGAGCAACTTTGCCAATTCTATTCGCATTCTCCATCCTCCAGAAAAAGTATCCGTAAGCTTATCAAAATCTTCTCGTTGGAAACCCAAACCTTGTAATATTTTTTCTGTCTCACCTTGATAATTATATCCTCCAAGAAGTTCGTAACGTTCTGTTAATTCTGTTAAATCGAGAATTAATTGACTGTACCCTTCGCTCTCATAATCTGTTCTAGTTGCAAGTTGTTCATTAATTACATCAAGCTTTAGCTCAATTTCTTTGATTTCTTCAAAAGCTTGGTAGGCTTCTTGTAAAATTGTTCTTCCCTCCACAAAATCAATATCTTGTCTTAAGAATCCAATTTGTACATCTTTATCAAAAGCCAATGTACCACTACTTTCTACGTCTTTAGAGAGTACTTTTAAAAGTGTAGATTTTCCTGCTCCATTTTTACCAATAAGACCTATTCGATCTCCTTTGTTTAGTTTGAAAGTAATTCCTGAAAATAAATCAGTACCCATAAAAGATACTGTTAAGTTATGTACGTTTAGCATCTACAATAATTATTTTTTCTAAAAAAGTTTATCTTTACAAAAGTATACAAATTTATATTTTATATGTTTAAAAAGGAGGGCAAGTTATATGGTATTTTTAAGGCAAAATGTCCAAGATGTCACGAAGGAGAATTCTTTAAATACAAACATAGTTATCATCTGAGTAAGATTACCAAAATTCATGATAATTGTCCGAATTGTAATTTAAAATATATGTTAGAACCGTCCTTTTTTTATGGAGCAATGTATGTTAACTATGGGATTACAGTAGGGTTTTCAATACTTGTTTTTTTGATCTCTAAACTAATTTTTGATGGTTCTTTATTACAAAGTTTTATTAGCATCATTGTTTCACTAATCCTTTTAACTCCTATTAATTTACGTTTATCAAGAATTATATGGATACATCTCTTTGTTGCGTATGAAAAAAAATATGCTAACCAAAACGATTAATATCAATTTCTGCACCTAATTCTTCTTCATTTTCCAAGTGATGAAACAAATTTTTAGCAACCGTTGGAGCAATCATAACTCCTCGAGTTCCCAGTCCATTTAAAATACTTAATTGTGAATGCACTGGATGTTTGCCAACCAAAGGTCTTCTTCCCGCTACTGTAGGGCGAATTCCAGCAGATTGAGAGACGATGCTGTAAGGAACATTAATCACATTCTTTAGCTTATCTACCAACTCTTGTTTCCCTTCTTCAGTTGGGTTAGAGGTTTTATCAGTCCAATTAAAAGTAGCGCCAACTTTATAATGGTTATCTCCTAAGGGTAAAATAAATAGCGATGATTTTAATAAAAATTTAATATCCAATTCTGGAGCATGAATGGTAAGCAATTCTCCTTTTGCTTCATTCAGTGGTAAGTATTTAAAAAATGGGTTGTTCACCATCCCAAATCCTTCACAAAAAACAATTTTATTCGCAATTATATGGTGATATGTTAGATGATCCATATGAAAATCAATGGCATCGTATTGAAAACTTTCAAAGTAAATCAATCTCATATCTTTAAGGTATTGTCTATAAGATTGCACAAGCTTTTTGGTATCAATTCTACCGGCTTCATTAACATTACCATAATCAAAATCAGCCATTATACCATGATAGTTTTGAGAATCCAATACAGGATTTAAAAAATCTGATAAGCTTGGTTTGTCTGTGGCTGAAAACCAATTATTTTGATCTTCAATAGATTTAAACACTTTTTTAATCACAAACTTTTCATCAATTTTTATTGATAATTTTTTTTCTAAACTTTGATAAAAAGGGAGTGCAATTTTTAATTGCTCTTTAGCATTCCATACGGGAGTATATCTTTTCAAAATTACCGGATTATAAACTCCACCAGCTACTAATGAAGAGGTTTGAGAATCATCTTCAAAAACCACAAATGTCTTTTTAGCGGCAATTAGTTCTTCTGTAAAGGCCAATCCGGCTAATCCTAAACCAACGATTATATAGTCTACTTTCACAGGATAAAAATAGTATTTTAAAACAAAAAAACGCTCCAATATTGGAGCGTTTTTTTGTTTATCTTATATGTTTTAGTAATTCCACATATCCATTTCTTTGTTTCTAATTTCTTCTTTGATCTTATTAGCTTCCATCAATTGAAGCAAAGAATTTCCTTTGATATAATCTGAAATTGCTCTATCACCATATACATTTTCCTCTCTTACTATAGTGGCACTGAATCTTCTTGCATTTAAAAGATGATCAAAAGAGATAGATTGAAGAGCATTTTTTGGATTGAAGATTTTTGATTTAAACAAAATATTTCTTGCAGATGGGTAGAAAATCCAAAACAACTCATACAAATTTTCATCATCTATTTCTGAAACTCCAAGAGTCTGTACGTCTTTACCCATGGGTGCCAATGCTAACAATCTATATTTTAATTCTCCTTGACGTTTATCGAAATACCACATTCCTTTAATCATATACCCCTCAACATCTTCTGTTTGTATTCTGAAAGTATCTTTATACCCGTTTTCATCACGAATATTAACCAATCGATTCTCAATTTCTTTTTGAGTAATTTTAGAGGTGAAGTAAGAGTCTGCATACACTTCTTCAATTTTTCCTTGTTTGATTCCTTTTATCAATGTATCAAATAAAGATCTTCTGTTTGAAGAAATATTTGTAGTATCGGTCGGAAAATAATAAGGAAAATTTATTTTTTGATTCAAATCAATAAATTCCCAAACTACTTTAGACCACAGAACATCTCTATCATCAATATATCCGTAGGGAATTGGTGCACTTTGATCATTCAATAATTGTTGCTCGGTTTTTTTTCCTATTTGTTGAACTGTTTTTGAATTCAACAGGTTTGCTTGGGAATAAATTGAACCGCTGACAATAAAATAGAAAAAGGCTATTAAACAATTTTTAAACATAGTATTTATTTTTATTTCTAATTCGTTATCTCAATGCTAACAGGTAACACCTTTTGTAATTTATAAGAAGAATTTCCTATGATTGAAGCATTGATATCAAAAATGGTAACTACATCTCCTCTTTTAGCTTTGGATAACGCTTTTTTTGCCTGAGCACTAAAAACATTTCCTTTTACAAGAACCGTCACTTGTCCTGGGACCTTCACTTTAAAGCTATTTACTTTTAATTTTAAATCAAATACAAAATCCGGAAGGCCAGCTCCTATTGGAGTTCTACCTAGACTGGTTTTAGGCATTCTTACAACACCGTATTGCCCTCTTGCACTTGCCATTGCTGCAGGAATGTCTTTAATTCTAAACTCTTTTTTTGAAGTTATCTTTTTTCCACTACTTAATGTTGCTCTAACATTAATCGTAGCTATTTTACCAGAACCTGGACTTAAACTAAATTTGCCATTTTTACCAGAAAAACTACCTCCGTCTACAGAAACATCTAAGTTATTATCACTTACTCCTGGCAAAGAAACAGAAATTGGGTTTTGCAAACCTCTGTATACAACATTCATTTTATCCGCAGAAACTACAGCGGTACTTGGCTCTGGAATTACAGAATAGGAGCTTTCAAAATCTACATTAACCGGAACCCCATTCTGAGTAAAAGTTATCTGTCCTTTAATATCGTGATTTCCAACATTCCCTGCCGGTACATCAATGAGTACTTGACCGTCTTTAATATTCGTATAAGGTCTTTTATTCAATGTTACTTTATCTGGAACCATAGTAGCATCATAACGACCTAACACAATTTTACCCGTAACTTTTTCACCGGCAAAATAAGCGTTTTTATCTAAAGCTACGATTCCTTTGTAGTTGTCTAGAGAAAGAGCTTCTTCTAGCTTGCCTCCTAATAGATCGGCAACAATATCAGCTTCCGTATTTTTAATATCAGCTTGCATTTGAGTTAAAAAAGTTAACGAAGCGATGAGAGGGAATCCTTTAAATCTATAATCCAACCACTTGATCTTTTTGCCATCCCTATTTATTACATCCTTTGTAGAAAATCTTTTTGCAAGTATTGAAGAAAACTTGTTTTCTTTTCCTAAAACATTTGAGATCTTACTTCTGTAACCATTTATTTTATTAATGAATGCTTTCCCTTCGGTAGTATATTTATTGCCTTTGAAAAAATATTCATCAAAATAAATAGTTTTGTCCATCGCTTCGTAATCGATCTTGTCCTCAACATCTGAACTCATTTCATCCTTGATTTCCTCTAAATAGGAGTAAAAGTCCAGGGAATAGTCTTTAATTTGAACCGCCTGCTTATTCAATGTATCAAATTTCGCAGCTTGCTCTCTGGCTTTGGTGTCAAGATTGTCATAGGCCTCATTGTTTTTCTGTGTGGTTGAAATATTATTTTCAATTAACTTTTCCTTCATAAACCCAAAAGCAGATAACACCTCTTTACTCATATTCATTGCCAACATTGCAATGAATACAAGATACATTAAGTTAATCATTTGCTGTCTTGCGGACATTTTTCCTCCTGCCATAAGAACTAGTTGTTAAATTTGGTTTTTATATTCATTATAACTAATTATTATTTAGACATCGCAGAGAGCATTCCTCCATAAACATCATTGAGAGAAGATAGATTCTTAGACAAAGACTCCATTTGTTCTTTTAATTTCTCTGTATTTTCTACAACAGCTGAATTTAATGCTGTTTGTTTGTTTGAATGTTCCAATTGTGCCTTGTATAAGTCATTTAAGGACTCCATTTGAGCAGCAGCTAAGGATACTTGTTCATTGTATTTATTTGTCGCAGATATAGACTCTGATGCTGCAGATAATCCTTCAGCAGCTCCTTGAAAATTCTTCATACTATTTCCTAAGTTCTCCATTAAACTTGCGTCGATATTTGCTTCTGCTAGTAGGTTATCTAATTTTTCAGACAACATTCCAGCAGCGCCTTGATTCCCTTCATGACCATCCTTGCCTAATTCTGGATACACTTTGGACCAATCTAAATCTTCCTCTGGTGCATCAAACGCAGATACTCCAAAAACAATAGCCTCTACGACTAAACCAATCGTTAACATTGTTCCTCCTGGAATTTTAAAGAAATAGAAATTTAGGTCCCAATGCTGAATTTTTAAAAGGGCTCCAATAATTACTATTGCTGCTCCGATTCCATAAACAAAATTCATTCTTTTTTTATAAGTGATTGTCTTTGCCATAATATTGTATAAGTGAAATTTTATTAATTGGTTCTACCGAGATAATTTTGGACAGTTCTGAAACCGATATAGCTTCTTGCAGTATCAGCATATTCATAATCTCTAGAACTTACCTCTAAAAAATACGCTGTGTCTTTCCATGATCCTCCTCGTATGATTTTTCTTTTGTTTTTTCTGTCTTCAACATTTGGATTTATAGTGGAAGCCATGTAATAAGAAGATAATCTATAAGATGTATTTGTCCACTCAGAAACATTTCCAGCCATGTTGTATAATCCATAATCGTTGGCATTGTAAGATCTTGCCTCCACGGTATATAGTGCTCCATCTACTGCATAATCCCCTCTTAGGGGTTTAAAATTAGCTAAAAAACACCCTCTATCGCTTCTAGTCCCTCCTGAACCCCAAGGATAGGTTGCATATTGCAGCCCCCCTCTAGCAGCATATTCCCATTCTGCTTCTGTTGGCAATCTGAAGTCTGGAACTGACGTTCGATTCTTCTTGCTTTTTAGATAATCATTTTTCTTTTTAGTTCTCCAATTACAAAAAGCATTTGCTTGCTGCCAAGAAACACCAACGACAGGATAATTTCCGTAAGATTGATGATAAAAATAATCTTGGTGCATTGGATCATTGTACGAATAATTAAAATCTTTTACCCAAACAGTGGTATCAGGATAAATATTTAATATTTCTGTTTTTAAAAATTTTTTCCTATCCCCCCCTTTTCTTGCAGCATTGTCTCTATCGAACCAAGAATATCTATAATTTAATAATTTTACATCGAAAGTGGGAACACCATCCACAGCTTCTTCTCTAGAAATAAATAAAGAATCCATCACCTCTACATAATCAACATCTGGAAAGTCTTCTTTGTTCCATATAATATCAGTTTCCCAACTCAATGGTTTGATCGAGTCTATTCCTTCTCCAAAACTGTAATAATTTTCATACATATACTTCTGATATGGAGTTGAATCTGTTGTATCGACTGTAGCAAAGGCATAATCATGAATACCCCCTGACGGACCAGATTCATCCTCAGAAGTTGATGATAATAATTGGGCAAACTCTTGCTGAATACCCAATTGGGTTCTCACGATAGAATCTCTTACCCAAAATACAAATTCTTTGTATTCATTGTTTGTAATTTCTGTTTCATCCATATAAAAAGGCCTAATCGATACCGTTCTCGTTGGAGTACTCATCGTACCAATTAAATCTTGATCTTGTTTTCCCATGGTAAATGATCCTCCGGGAATGTAAGCCATACCAAATGGCTTTTCTGAAAACCATTTTTTCTTATATTTTATTCCAGTTAGCTCACCTCTATCATTAGAGCCACAACTGTAAAGAAACATTGCAAAAATTGCAAATATTAGTGGTTTATTCATGTTCTGTAATCTCATTTCTTTATTGTTAGTAAACCTATTGTTTTTTTTGATAAAAACCAATTTTAAGTCTAATTTTTAACGTTTTTTTAGCCTATTTATGACACCAATTTACGCATTGCTTTGTACCATCTTTCTGGAGTAATTTGCTTGGTTGCATCTACATAATCAGAGTAAGTACATGGTACTAACGCATGTCTTTTGTTTTTATTACTTGACAAAATATTTATCTCTATCCACCATCTTCCAGATTTATGACTTTTATAAAATGTTAAGGGATCATCTTCTTCTAATAAAACAGTAAACTTTTGATAATTTTCTCTTCCTGAAAATGGATAATCCTTTACTCTAGAACTTACCCCTTCAATAAAATACCAAATCATTTGAGCAATCAAATGTGCAGTTTGACTATGATCATCATG
>Ga0206677_10000710_pt1 | contig 31687 bp, 41 predicted proteins | sample M130m12015metaG_FD_155475 | JGI IMG/M metagenome (GOLD analysis project Ga0206677, IMG submission 155475) | Ammonia-oxidizing marine archaeal communities from Monterey Bay, California, United States - M1 30m 12015 | ecosystem: Environmental > Aquatic > Marine > Intertidal zone | place: USA...
TACACATTGTAGTACATGGACCGCATGTACCAAATTATCATCTCCACCTTTAATCTTACCCAACGCATTCGCTGAGTTCGCCAATGCTGTTTCCATTCTTTCAATGTTCATTCTTTGCCAATCTCCTTTTCTTAGTTTTTTCGTTATGTTCTTTAACTTTCTTTGTGTTGTACTGCTTCATCGCTTTCGCCATGTCTGCAATGTCGTACATGCGCCTGTTCCCAACAAACTGACAATCCACCTTGTACGAATTTAGAATCGAGTAGATGAAGGCACGGCTGACACCAAAGTGTTCAGCACACCCCTTTATGGTTAATCGATTACTCTTTATGTTAATCTTGTACTCGGTGTCTATCTGTGTGACTTCGTCCGAATACCCTGGATAGACTCCACTATCGACACATCTCTTCCAAAGCTTACAAGCCTTGTACATATCATAGGTTTGCCTCTCGATCTCAGCAGTACTCACCTTGTAGGCGGCAGTCACATAGGGTGCTTTCTTCTCAACAGCTAGGAAGATAAAGGTATTAGGTTTCTCACCCGCTAACTTCAATCCTTCCAAGTAATAAGCTACTTGGAAATGGTAACCGTACTGCCTTACACTCTTAGCAAATCCACGCTCACTTGCATCCAGCGTACTCTTTAAGTCAATCACCACACCCGCGCCGGGCGAATAAATGTCAGGACGAACCTTGCACTTTACTCCCTCGCACTCGAAGTATCCCGTACCCTCGATGATCGTGTCCGTTCTGCTCAAATGCTCTTTGAGTATTGGATGTTCTAAGGCCGAGGCCGCCATCTCGGTAACCATCTGATAATCAGAATGCGTCAACCAAGTCACATGGGGTTCCTCATCTTGCATCTCTGCGAAGATCTCCTTGTAGTGATTAGTTAGCGGAGACTTACCATCGATCTGCTCAGGCTTCACATCAAAATCTGTCTCAAACCTCGCGGGTTCGAGTGTAGCAGTATGAAACGCATCACCTAGAATTAACGCTGGTGTAGGTTCACCTGGATTCTCGCGGTTGTACTTAACCTTTTGCGGGCATTCTTTAAGAAGGGACCACGCGGTCGAACGAGATAACTCGTCCGACCCGTGGTATTGATTATTCGGTATGTCTTTAATTAACATACGACTGTCTCCTTCTTTAGAACCGGGTACTCGTCCTCGATACCTTCGAGCATCGCACGGATTTCTGGATCGCATTCACGCCACTCCTTGATTTTCCGTACCGCATGAGTGACATTCGAGTGGTCACGCTTGAATCGCCTACCTACCTCTTGGTGGGTATTACCCACGCAATAGCTATAGAACATCGCAATCTGCCGAGCTAACGCGATCCGCTTCAAACGGCATCGCGAGTTTAACTGATACAGACTTACGCCCATATACTCAGAGACAACCTTCTTAATTGTTCCAACGGTCATCAGAATGGCTCCTCCTCGTTTCCAGCTTCTTCTTGTACGGGTTCTTGTACAGGTGCTTGTTCTTGTACAGGTGCGGGTGCGTCACCAAAGGGATCTCCACCATCGAATAATGCAGATAGGTTTATCTTTGTCGCTTTGACCGCATTGTTGATTTCATCCGATCTTTTCTTCGGTGGCTTAGGTGTCATCGCATAACGAGTGTCCAACTTCTCACCACTCTTTGTGATAGTAAGGTCGAACTTCCGTGGGTCACCCCAATCTTCCGTATCGTTGGCCAATGACATAAGTTCGCCCTTCAGGCCAGCCTGTGTGAGTTCCAAGATTTGAATCTTCGACTCTCTGTAGTTCCATACCAACATAGCAAAGAACTCCTTCGGCCTATCCTCGAAGGGCATAGGTGCATCTGCCCCAATCTTCCAACGATGTGGCTGGCGTTTACCCTCTGCGTTTTCAGACCAACCAAGCATACCTTGGATGAATCCTCCATCGTCACCACTCCCGACAATTCGGAACTGATTAGCTCCAGGTTGTAGCTTCATGTAAGCCCCACCCGAATCTGCGCTTGATTTAATTTCTGTAATTCCGTCTAAGAATCCCATTGTATTTTCTCCTTGTGTTTGTGTTGTTTGTGTTGTTTTGTGTTGGCACTATGCCAAAGAAAGAAGGATTAACCCAACCTGTGAACATTAGATATTCCAAGTATGTCCGTGAACGAGTGAAAGAGATCGCTGGTGATACAGGACTCATGCAAGCACAGGTATTTGATTATGTACTCCAAGGTGCGTTGAAAGCGCTGGAAGGCGAAGAAGGACTTCAGTTGCCTGTTCGCTTGAAAGTAGACCGATAAGGTCCTCAACTACCTCGCTGATTGGTAGTACCACAGGTGCTACTGCGTAGATTTCTATGTCTGTACTCCCGTCCTTATGGATGAAAGTCGCGCCTTTATTGTTAATTGTTGTAGTCATAAGTGTACTTTTGTAGCTTTGTAAGCTAAACTAATTTGGTAAAGTTAGGAGGTTTGTTCTTAGCTTAGAAGCTAGGTGCGATAGTGGGATTCCCAGAGTATATCCTACTCGTCATCTCCACACTTGAATGTCCAAGGACTCGCGATGCGGCAAATATATCATTACCTTGCATCACCCTATGGCCACAGAACTTACGGAGACGATGCACCGGATTCTTATCCTTGATCCCACACTCACGCCTCAAGAACTGAGGGAAGTAGCGAGTGATGTTATCTTCCTGGACAGGGACGATTAAATCATCGTCCGATGTTTTATAGGACATAATCTCATCCCACCACGCCGGATCGCTTGGGCGGTATTGTATCTTACCACCACTCTTAGGGTTATGTATCGCAATTACGCGATTACCCACACCATCAAGCATCAAATCTTCCCACTTAGCACGCTTGATCTCCGAGCTACGGAGTCCAAGTCCGTAAGCCAATGCGTACATAAGGTACATATTAGTGTCAGTACCCTTGAGTAATTTGCAACGCACGTTAATGCGTTCCTCCTCCTTGAATCCAGGATTAAATTGCTCCGCCTTCGGTCCCGCCAAGGGAAGGTTCCAATTAGCGAACGGGCGGACATCAATATTCTGCGAACGATAGAACATAATCCATCGCTTGGAAAATATAGACCGAGCTAACCGTACATCATGCGTGTTATAAGTGGTGCAGTACCACTCAGGAATGCATCGGTTTCCCACGCTCCCCGCAAAGTGCCGGATGTCGCACTTCTCGATGTCGATCCCCGAACGAATAAGAATGCGTTGCATCGAGGTCCTATTTTTATGCTTCGTATCATCGCGAGGATTTGCGGAACTAAGACGCGATGTCTCGTAGGTCCAAAAGAAATCCTTAATGATCGGCCACAAGGGCTTTGCGATCTCGGTCGAGATAGTACCAAACTCTCGCGTTATTAACTTATCGCCGTTGGGCAAGACGGCACGAATTGGGGATGTATTCGCAGAATGCATCCGTGGGTTGGTATCATAAGTAGTTGTTTCGGTCAATATGTTCATCGTAATTATGGGTTAATTTCTTCACGATTCCCAAAAGATTGATTGTCTACTGCTACCCCACCAAAGGCTTCTCGGTAATTAGTTGGCCAACCAACGATTAAAAATCGATAATCGCACCAAAATAAAAATGTTTCTTTGTGTCAAGTATTAACAAAAAAAAGTGCAAAAAAAAGCGGGGTTGCCCCCGCTTAATAACAAAAGGTAGTCGATGAAAACTACACAGTCTTCACGCTACTTAGCTCGCTCAATTTTGTCAAGCCCGCCAAGGTACTTCCAATAAACCATATCAAGTGGAGTTCCTTGGAGCATCGCTCCTTTGTATTCCTTATCTCCAGCTATAGCACTAATATCTTGCCACGCTCTATCGAAGATAGCTGTTGGTGGGAGTATCATTTCTGCCGCCGCTTTCATTGGTCCCTCACGCCTGGCTTTCTGAACGATGTATCTATTGATGCCAAGTAATCTAAAAATATTATCTTCAAGTAATTCGTCCCGCTTGATAGGCCTTCCGTACATGGTGTCCTTAATCATATCAGTACTTGCATTAGCCGCACCAAATACCAAACCTAGTCCTACTATTTTTGACATAGCATCTGCGGCGGCTTTTGCGGCTCCTTTGTTATCTCCTTTAGCTCTTAATGCATTAGCCTTATCAATATCTTTTTGTGCGGTTTCCCTAAATACATCGAACTGCTTTATAGTAAAACTTTTAAGCATGTAAAGGATACGGGCGTTACCACTTTGGTTGTAGTACTTAGGCATTTCCCCAAGTGTAGCTGGATTCAAATCAAGGAACTTGTACCAAATTAATTCCTCCACTCCCTTGGGTAGATTCTTAGAACCCGGATTACTTTCGCGTAATTCCTTTACCATTAATCCAGCACGGTCCTTACCAAAGATTTCAGTCAATTCATCCTGTAAACCTTGCGAGTCCTTCATTGCTTGTGCCTTATACTTTTTCCACGATGCATTCATGGTGGTATTTTTTGCAAGCTGATCTAGTTTTTTTAGTCCTGTTACGGTAAACACTTTATCAAGAGTCTTGGATAAAGCATCTGAACTTGTTACCGCATCAATATTATGATCTTTAAGATTGAAGTACTTAACAAAATCGTAGTTTTCGCTTTGATTTAATAACGACTTAAAGGTATTACCAAACCCATTAAAGTGCATACTGTATGCTAGGTCACCTAGCTGAGTAATTGCAGAACCAAAGTTACCCATTACTTGGATATAGTTAAGATTCTTCACCCCTTGGATAAATGGATCAACGGTCTTTCCGCTGAAGCGTGCTTGGATTATTTCTTTAAGCTTTTGTACATCCTCGGAACTCAAGTCCTTATTATCCTTGAGTAATCTTTTTGCGACTTCACCAGCAAGGGAGTCATCAACTTCCATATCGATACCGAGATCCGCACCTACCCTATCTTTGCTACCATCAAATCCTACTTTGTCACCCTTTGCATTTGGGTTCCTGTATAGGAACTTCCTACGCTCCACCGCTTGCACGGTACGCTCTATGTAATTCTTTAGTGCATCTGCTGGATCTGCATAACCATCCATCATTTGCTCGTTAGTTATGCGTCCAATCTTACGCTGTTTAAGATTACCTGGTAGTGATGCCCCAGGTTGCACGGGGAATCCTCGTAGGGTTCGACTTGTTATCTCGGCGGCCACACCTTGTGGAATAGCATCTACGCTGATACCTTCTTTTTGTGCGTACTCCTCTAGTGCTTTTGTAACAGTATTTGCGTCATCACCCTGGAGTGCAGACTTAAAGGTATCATAATTGCGTATTAATCTTGGGAAGTATCCTTGCTGATATCCAACATCAATACCACCCTCTTGCCTTGCGTAGCTACGAATTTCCTCAAAAGCATTTTGCATATCCTCAAACTCCTTACCAATAGAGTTAGGAATTTTAAGGTCATCCATCATGCCACGGATCTTGTCCATATCTCCATTAAGTAGGTGCAGTTTAAACTGCCTTTGCTTCTGCTCGTTATTAGCAAGACGCTTAGTCATTGATGCGATAAAAGGTGAAGCGCGGTCTAGGTACTCACGAGTTTTTACATTAATAACTCCTTCGTGATTTCTAAATATAGCTGTGAGTTTTGGATCTATATTTTTTAGCTTTCGAGACAACGGCACAAAAGTATCACTCACCCATTGTTGTGCATACTTCATCGCAAGTTTGCCCTTACTCGGTGGCAAGAATGGATTAGTTGCGTCCTTCACCTTCTCTGCTTTTACAACATCAGGCGCAGTCTTTACGGGATTAGTTTTAAATTGTGATTGTACCTTTTTATACAAAGGTGTCTTACTGAATTTACGAAATGCTCCAGGCCCCATGCCAGCGGCTAGAAGAACTCCAATAAGTAACGGATCGAACCCAGCCTTTTTTATTTCGCTCTCTTCATCATCCGTAAACATAGGAGCAATAGATGCACCAGCCGCTCCTGTGGTAAACAAACCTGAGTAAAACTTTTCGTAGTTCTGACCTAAATATTTCTCGGCAAGAATATCGTACTTACTAGGTGCATCAGCTTTTGTTGGCGGTCGATCTACTCCTGTGAGTTTAGGTGGTGTATTAGGTGCTAATTGTGATGCTCGCATGTCATCTTGTAGGTCAAATATATTTAACCCATTGCGCTTGTGTAGCCTACGAATAGATGCGTTTATCCTAGCACGCTGATTACTTGCTCCTTTATTTTTACCTAACTTGTGGTCTAGTTTCGCAAGACTATCCTTAAGTGAATTTAATTCATCAGTATCACCAATCTTTTGTATTTTTTTATTGGTCGCTGTATTAATGCCCTTAAATATTTGATTATCTACAAGATCCTTTCCTTCAAATATTTGCTGTATCGCGGCTATCTGTTCAGTCGCCTTCTCGCCTTTTAATCGTGCGGCTTTACTTACTACGCCTTCTGCTTCAAGAAGTATTTGGTCCTCAAGTCCTCCAAGTAGTAGTTCTGCTGTACTCTCCGTAGCTTCGGGGCCTGTGAGTTCTTCCGGATTCCATACACGCAGTCTGCGTGGACCCAGACTTGTAACAGGCTTAACACCCGTTACAGCAGTAAGCTCAGTAGTGTCAGGATCACGAAATGTAAAGTTACCATACGGGTCACGGAATGTGAAATTCTGTACTGCTGGCCTACCAACTCCAAAATTACTTAACCCGCCTTCTGCCTCGATTTTATTTTCAAGTAACTTAACTACCTCCGGGCGGGTCGCGCCTTCGGTTGCATCAAGATCGAGTGTTTTATTTATGTACTTTGCTTCAGCCGCACCAAGCGTACCACCAAACACGCCACCGAACAGAATAGTACTAGCTACTTCCTCTTGCGTAGGCGCGCGACCCTCATCAATAACAGTACGAGCAGTAAGTTCGGCAGTAGCTAAACCAGCACCCTGGCCAGCCCGAACTGCGGTTGTGCCTACACTACCTAGTTTATTTAGTGAACCAGCCTTTCCAAAAGGAACAGCACCTAACGCAGTTGCCGCACCAAGTTCACCAAGTCCGATGTCGTCTTGTAGTCCTCTAGAAATTCTATATTTTTGAGACAAATAATTACCCGCCGCAGACCCAGCTATAGTACCTTTAGGTCCAAATACAGAACCCAAGACAGGTCCTAATATCTCAAGCCCTACTATGGTTGCAGTTTCAGTAATTGTAGGTGGTGCTTCTCTATAAAGCTGTTGGGATGACCCGAAATCGTACTCTTTATCAGGATCAAGTGTACTTGTTTGCTGACCCCCAAAAATATATTCTTTATTTGGATCAAGCATATCAATACCCCATTACAGGTGATGAAGGTATTCCGTAAAAAGCATTAGGTAATCGAGCTTTGTTTTCTTCTATCTGTGCCTGGCGTTCATCTTGTATTTTTTTTGCACGAGCTTGATCGTAAGCTAACTTGTCAGCAACAGTAGTGTATTTTATTTCTCCTGTCTCAGGGTCTGTGTATGGAATTTTAGCACCTAATGCCGCATTGGTTTGCTCTTCAATGAGAGCATCTTTTTTATTTGAAAGTGCTTTTAAACGATCACTAACTAAGGGTGCAAATTCATCCGGGTTTGATTGGTAATCTTTTAATGAAACCATTACCTCATCACCATCTTTATTACGCACTTTGATTTGACTATCATCCACCTTACTTATCTGTGACGCGATATCGCTAAATCTTTTTTCTAAATCTTGAGGAACCGATCCACCAATATTCATTGATTTATATAGTTGTGCGGCAGAAGTAATTTCCCTGGATTGGATTTGGCTCTCGATATTGTCCCTATTTAACTCTCTATCTATCTTAAGTTCTTTAGCCACGCCAACCGGGCCGCCTCTACTCATCGCGTCCGCAACGATTATATCACCCTTCATTGCCGTTGCGTTATTGTTGGATATAGTTGCGTCTGTTTGGCTAGGTAAAGTTTCTAATGTAGATTTGTCTGTCGCTAACTTTACCGCAGTTCCACTTGGAATAGTCTTTTTCTGAGAAGCCCGATTAACCTTATTTAACTCATACTTACCAATAGCATCGCTAACCATTGGGTCTTGAAGCATTTCAGTCATCTCAAGATTCAACTCGTTCATCCTTTGTTGCGTCTCCGCGTTTTGCTTTTTGAGCATCGCGTTCTCCTGTGTTGTCTTGCCCGAAAGTAATCCATTTGCGCGTTCCAGGTCAGCAATACTCGCATCTCCGCTTTGTACCTTATCGAAGAGTTTCATATTCTTCTTATCGTACTGCTCGTCTCCTGTCATTGTGAGTTGCTGAACTATACTTGGATCTGCGGATAACTGCCCCTCTAGTGTTGACTGAAGTTTATTGCGCTTCTCCTTATTAAGGCCGTACTGCTTTATCGCCCCGCCGATCTTATCGCCAAAGTCCTTGCCCATCTGAGCGTAGGCACGCCCCGGCGCGGTGGCGGCTTGCATATTCATCTTTGCGATGGGGATCGCTCCCCCTTGTCCGTAAAAAGGTCGTCTTGCCATAATGTTTATTTCCTAGCTTTTAAGCAATCCACCCCCAAGCGATCCTAGTCCGCTCATTAATCCGCCAAACATACCAGCACGATTTGCGGCAGTTGCGGTACGCGCATCCATCTCGCCTTGGTAGTTCTGAGTATTGAGCGAACCAGCATACGCGGATTCGGGGTTAAATATTGCGGGTGATGATTCGAGTGAAAATCCAGCACCTCCAAATCCTTGTTGTGCCATCATTGGTGAGTTGCCCGTTCTTCCTGTAAGTGCGAGTAGCGGGTCAAAGTTGCCCATACCATACGCGACTCCGGCATTTTGTAATCGTTGTTGATCTACCGCTCGGTCGCCCTGGAGTTGCCCCCTCATTTGTGCGAGTAGTGTGGATTTTTGATCACCCATACCACGGCTTGTGGCTCCCTCTAAAACTCGTTGGTCAACCATTCTTGACTCATCCTCAGTCATTCCGCCTTCTGCTTCCATACCCTCGATGGCATCTGCCATGATTGCTTGGCGAAGTGCATCTGCTTCGGGATCAGCGGCTCGTTGAGCGGCGGCAAGTTCGGGACCCAGCTCCCGGATCATGTCTATATCTGCACCCGTTGAGTCGTATTGAATATCCTTCTGTGCGGCACTAATTTGTCGGAATGCATCGAGCAGACCCATGTTTGGATCAAGCCCAAGTTGCTCTAGCTGTATGCCTCTCTCAAGGTTTGCGTATTGTGGACGGAACTGTGCCTCGCTCGCATAAAGCTGGGGAGCTAGTGCGATTTGCGATTCTAAAGTGTCTCTTGTTTCTTCCCCGTAATCTCTTTCGGGGGGTGCTTCAACTGTTGTACTTCCCATAGTTATTTTCTCCTGTTTAGTAAGCTATAAAGTCTATTCCATTTGTAGGTGCGTAGGTCGCTTTCTCCCCGCTCCTTTACTCGTTTAAACATCACCTTCTCAAGCGGTTGTACGCTATCCATAATTGCTTGTAATGCACCCTCCCCCGCAAACCATCGAACATACCAAGCATCGGGATTCTTAGCGTACCATTGCCCAACAGGGGTTACGCTAGAGTCTACGGGTTTCGCCATGACGAACATAGTCGGTGTGCTGATGACTAAGCCTCCGACTAGGTAGTTATTCATCTCTGCACTAAAGTCCGCGTGGTCTTCATAGAGTCCCATGATTTGCTCGAAGGGAGCGAGTCCCTTGAGTTTACGGATTAGGTCTGTGCGGAGTTTTCCCATCTTAGTACTTTATAATGTAGTTAAGGATGATGGTGGGCTGAACATTGTTGTGGGCGGAGGATGCGGGTTGTGCGCCACCTGTTACTCCCTGTGTTTGTGTAACATAAGTAAAAGCCGGATCACCCGCCGCACCATTAGTATTAGAGCTACTACTCCCCCCTCCGTGCGTATGTTCGGGCAGTCCCGATTGTGCGGCTGTGAGGAGGTGTGATTGTGAACCACCTGTTCCTCCTAATGTACTTCCAATCACGCCACCCGAAAGTCCTGTCAGATGATTAGCGGCAGTTCCGCCCATGTCGTCTTTACCCGCAACTACTCGTCCTCGAAGGTCAGGCAGAGATACTGTATCACCATTGGCAAAAACTTCCGTACCCGTATTTCCATAAAGTGTTTTAATTAGATCAAATAAGGTTTGGTAGTCTGCACTTTCACTACCCGCTCCTGAGCTTGCATCTCCAATCGTACTTCCATCGCAGAGCAACCATCCACTTGGTGCAAGGATGCCAGCATAAGGAATTAATCCACCGGGTGGCATAATAGCAGAAGCCGCACTCGGTGCGATCTTCGATGCTATGATTGCTCCGTCTGCAATCTTACCGCTCGTTACCGCACTATCTGCAATCTTCTGCTCGCTTACCGCACCATCTGCAAGTTTGGAGGTGGTTATACCTAAGTCTTTTACACGAAGGGAACCATCCCCACCCACACCATCATTTACCTCCAGGGTTGAGCCGTCAGTTGCTTCACCAGCACCACCTAAGAAAGTAGCACCATCTACCAAGTTGTTAAGCTTCGCGGCAGTTACATTCTCGCCTGATACAAAGTCTTCGGGATTATTTAATATAGCCATGTTATTTAAGTTGTTGAAGTGGTTGATCGATCCGTAACCCGCGCATCGAGTTTGATGGCTCGTACAATTGGTCGTCCCTCTGTGGGTGTTACAGTTGTAGTACACCCAAATCCGCGTAGTCGTATGCGAGTCCTTAGACTCGCATCCTCACCCGCTGGTAGGTCGGCATTAGGGGTAAGTAATTCGCGTATACTTGTACTACCCCTAGACCCATCGGGATCGGTAGTGACAAATGATATATCTGCATTACTTACTAATCCATCTGCGGATTTAATGTGCAACTCAGCACGGGCAAAGTTTTTGCGGTCAATGGTATCGGCATCGTACTCACGGGAGACGAGTTTGCTATTTACATCAAGTGTCTCAGGAATACTTACGCCAGCAGATACGGATATTTGATCACCACCATCAAAGCCATCAATCTCATGGACTCCGCCCTCTGCGGTAGTGATATAGATTTTATTCTTTACACCCTCCTGGGCCACAATCATGTCTCGAATATTAAAGTCTGAGCTATCCACTTGATCTACGCTTTCCCAACCTTGGTTAAGTAGGTTGTAAACAAGAATCATATTATTCTCCCGCGCTCCATCCACAGGTACTGCGAACCATAAGCGATTATCATGGTAGCGACCAACTGCTTTATCGATTGAATTGGTATTGATCCGAGAGATGATTGGATTAATCGCTTCCGATAATGGAAGTTCTAGGCCCCGCAAGTTGTACTCATCTAAATATTCTAATCCGTAAATCCCATTGTCGCTAAGAAAGTAAACCTTATTACCCACCTGGTTGATAGTCCTACGAGCGGCACATCCTAACTCAGAAGTTACAACACTTAGGTTGCAATCTGCGAGCGATCCACTCGTTCCGCCCAACCGGTAAATACTTTTCCGACAGAACACTAAAATCGTATCTTCTGAAAATGGTTCGATACCTACGATAAAATCATCACCACCCGAAGCTATACGGAAATTCTGCCCAATTGGGTCCACAGTATTGTAGTCCAAAATGTCTGTTGCGATTAACTCGTCTGTAAACTTCCGGCGTGTGGGAGTAGTGTCGCTGGTAAAGAAGTAAGGCATCCATAATCGTTGCTGGTTTAATACAGCAAATGGAGATGCGGGCATATGAATGAGGTGACTAATTACCCGCTTCTTTGCTAATCTTATTAACTTATTATCGGTACTTAGTACTTCAGTTATTGATAGTACGAATTGAAAATTATCTACATCGACTACCGAAGAAACTCGTATCTTCTTTCCAATATGTAGATCAATTGGTGTAGTCGCATTAACTAACTCCAACTCATCCCCAACGACCAAGCCGTGGGCAGTTTGGTTAAAAGTTACAACCCCACCCGCATCTACAACTACTTGATTATCCTGGATATGGTCAGGATACGAGTAGTCCCCTGAGTCAACCAACTGAAAGTCGTTAAAGTATTCGATGCGAGCGGCACTCGTTGAATAGGTGTGAGATGCCCCACCTGTGTTAACAAAGGTAACCGTGAGTGTATCTGCATCAGGAACTGACTTTACTTCATAAATGCCATTGGGGTCACCCTGTCCATCTGCGGACCAACTACTCAACCCCGCAATGGTTACATAATCATCAACGACCCGTCCGTGTGCAACTGCGGTAATTGTAATCGTTTGCACGGACCTGGATGCGCCTGTCACATCTATCGTGGTCAAGCTTGGTTCCATGAACATGGTAGTCTTGTCCCCACGAAAAATGAATATCTTGTCGAATGCTTGTACCAATTCGCATCGAGCATTTATCTCGTTACTTGCGGGGTAGCGAACCTTGTACTCAGTTCTATCCCGCAGTCGGATTATTTGGCAGACATTATTAGTCGCTGTAAAAATATAAGACTCGATCTGCTTATCACCCACAAGAGTGTATGCAGTTGCCCCGTAAACCTCATTAGCTCCTTCGTCATTGATTGTAAAATCAAGTACTGTAACAATCGAATTACCGGGGGAAACGAGAGGCTCATCACTCGCAGTAATAGTAAACACTTCGTCCGCTCCACTCGATGGATAAGTTACCAGCTTGTTTGCGTAATTAACTGTTGCTAGTGCGATTGTTCCATTCGGTGTGTCTCCTGTAAATGGTATACCATCTATCGTAATATTCTCGCCCGGAAGGAAAGCATTATTTGGAGTATCCGCTAAAACAAGGGTTACTATATTACTCGCCCTTTCCGCAGAAAGAATAGGAAATGGCAATCGTACTGCATCCGCATTAATAGTGATTGCACCCGCAAATGTCTTTAAACCCTTGCGTGGTTGCCAACCTCCATCCTTGTCCATCCGTCCATTTTGCGACAACGCAACCTCACCAGCCTGTAGCTGGTTCGGACGCAATCGACTGTTCATTCGCTGGAAAAATACATCCCCTTCCGATACGAATGGATCGTCTAGTTTGCCATATGATCGGTATCTACTCATGGTGCGGTTGTTTTATACGGATGCGAAGTTGGTAGGTCTGATGTTAGTCCCCACTTATGAGCGAGGTAACCTTCGATCTTATCTGAGTTTGACTGCGTTGCATCTTCTGTAAATATCGCTTCTCCCCAATCGGAGTCTGCGTTATTTTGATAGTCGTTAAGCTTAACAGATGCTGTACCGAAAGTTGATAGTCCAGACTGTGCGGAATTAGTGTTGTAAGGTGTGCCGTTTAAAGATGTGGTTGCCCTAGTATTAGGTACATCAAGTTCAATAGATAGCATTACCCATTGGTTAAGTAAGTTTGATGAGTTGCTTGTTATGTGCGTCCCTGGACTCATGTACCAATCGCCAGAGAATACTCCGTTACCACTAAGGTTGAACATAATCATCTGATGGGTGGGGTTTGACTTATGAACAGTCACCAAAGCGTCATGGCTATCAGACACAGTTACCTTAACCACGAAGTACCATTTGTGAACCGCCGTGGAACTGAAAGCTATGCTCCTAAACGAAGTTGCATCCGAGTTATTATCGAATCTTAAAATATTCTTATTATTCTGCGAAGTATTAACTGCGGTTAGTGTGCTTCCTCCAGCCGCATTAAAGGTATAGTTGTTGCCCGATTTGTCCGCTATAGCTGTAACATTACCACCAGACGAAGTGAAGGTTGTTTGGTCGTCCATATCGAGCCATAGACGGGTAGTAATAGATGAGGGATTCCAAGCGGCGTTTGTAGATCCTGATATAGCTAGTTGCATTTTATCCGCATACGCCTCTCCGATATCGAACATATCGTTCACGCCGTTACCTGTGGTATCAGAACTACCTTCAGCTGTTCTGCCTATATGATTCTGCGAAGCACTATGTCCGTAGGTTGCGGCATCTACAATTCCTATGTACGCATCTGCATTAGCTACAGGAGTTAGGTCTGTACCGTATCCAATCTTCGTGATGACGACAGGAAACTGAGAGGTATTAGAAACATTGTACGAGTTACCAAGAACTGTTCGTACTGCGGTAATTAAAGTATTTAACCCACTAACTGATGAGCCACTCTCGCCCTGCCACCAAATCATACCTTTAAAATTCCAAGAATAACCAGCGTTTGTTAGCTTGGTAGTGGCATCCGATAGAGCGGCGAGAAATCCACGATAGCAGTCACCTTCTCGGTTACCTGTTGCTGTAGTATCCCAATCGGAAAATGATGTACCAGCGTTCAAGGTGGACGCACCTACTGCGTATTTAATAATACCGATAGGTTGACTGGTTAAATTGATTGCATTAGCTCGACTTACGAATCCAAGTTCAGGGCCGAAGCTACCGCTACCCCCTAGGCTCGAACTACCGTCATCACCTCTTGTACTTCCCGATACTAACGAGGTTGCCCACGGCGAGTAATATTGAGTAGTCTCGGCATTGCCTGTGCTGTTGTGCCATGATGTATAAAAGAGTCCGTCCTGTGTCGCCTGTGCAGACGATAGATCAGAAGCATCAGCGTGACCATGTGCATTCGATTGACCAGCTAATATAAATAAGTCGATGGTCTGATTAGTGATTACTGAATTATCAAACGTACGATACCAAACCCCGTTGTAAAAGTAAGACATCGTAGGAGTTCCGCCAATCGTACCGTCTGTGACTAAAGCGTTTGTTCCAGCGGAAGCATTTAATGGAAGGTTTGCTTTAGCGTAGGTACTAATCTGTACGCCATCCTGTCCGTCTTGTCCGTCTGCTCCATCCGCTCCATCAGCACCATCAGTACCATTATTTCCCGCCACGCCTTGTGGCCCTTGAAACTGTGCTAATACACTCCATTGATCCACGCCATTTCCGATCTTGAGTATCTCATTGGTGGTATCAAAGCCTGGTTCCCCAAGGCTCAGGATCGGATTTTCGGAGGCCCACTCACTAGCACTCGATCGCCGTAGGAATATGCGTCTAATACTCATAGGGATGCGCTACCTCCGTTTATATCTGTGGCCTCTACATATTGCAGAGCCGCTCGGCCACCATCCACGATGCCAACCGATGTATCCTCCAGCGTATCGAGCCGTGTATCGTGCAGACTTACGCTCGATTGAATATTACCGAGACTTACCTTAGTTCCGAATGTATCGCTTGCGGTTACCTGGTAATTAGTAAAATCCGAGTCCCTTGTGTACTGCGAACGATCATCCGCAGATATCGACCCAAAGCCTGTCAACTGCATCATCGTAAATTCACCCGTGCCTGGGTTCTTTAACGCAACAGTCTTCACTTTCTGCGGATTTCTTGTACGATCTTGATCGCCATGAACGCAATGGTCGCCAAGCCAGCAATAATGCCGACTAGTTCATTCATCGCTCCGAGGCCAAATGTAGCACCCGTGCCTACCATTCCCGCTACGGAAATTCTATCCATTGCAAGCATCTAGTAAAATTATTATGGCAATCAAACCTACGAATATCGTTATCATTTTTCCTCTTTTGGAGAGCGTGTGAAACTTGTCCTTTAATAGATAGAAGTTTTTCATTTAATTGGAAATGGTGGTCGGGTTTGATTCTTAATCGCTTCGGTCTTACTGCACTTTCGGGCAACAAAGATTGGGATCGCTAGGTAGCATCCAAGCCCAACTGCCGCCCAGCCTAACCACTTTTTAATATTTGATGTAAACTGATCGAAGCCCGATTGATGCTCTGCCATTCCTTGGGCGACTAGTGCGGAAACATCCCCGTGAGTCAGGGCCTCTAATTTCTCCTCTGCCTCGACTAAGGCATCGGCATTTTTCAATGCCTCGCCAGCCAAGGCTCCTGTACCCGCACCAAGTGCGGCTCCTCCAGGTCCACCCAAGCTACCTACCCCACCACCAGCGATTGCGCCAAGTGTTGGATAGGTGGATCGAAATGAGCAACCAGCGAGCAGAAGGGTCAAAATGGAGAGGACATAGAGCATCAGATACCCTCGTCACTCGTCCACTCGTCAGTCGCTAGGATCGCAAGTATCTCAGAGTGCGTGTATTCGGTCTTGCCGCTAAGGAAGGATGGTTGGTCGCCTTCGTATTTAACGAATGTCTTAGTGCCGTCTAATGAGTAGCGAAGTGTATCGGCAGAAGTTTCAGCTACTTGGTCAAAGTCTACACTTCCCACTTCGTCAGAGTTTATTATGCAGTATGTTTTGCTCATGATGGTACTGTTGATGAAAAGGTTGGGCCGTTTGTTAGAGTAGCATTATTTCCGTAACCAGCCATGTCATAAACAGTTGTACCACTACCTCCTTCGATGCCATCACCCATTCTCCACCATGCTATAGGACTTAGGGATGTAAGGTCACTAGGTACTCCACTGTTGTAGATTGCCGTGACATTGGAGGCTGAAAGCTCGCTATTAAAAAAAGCTACTTCATCCACAAGTCCGTCAGAATAATTAGAACCATTTCTTCCTATATATAAAGGAGCTGCACTACTACTCATACCACTATAACTACCCGAAGAAGATCTGCTTAAAGTAGCAGGACTCCCATTTAAATAACCTAAAATTCCGTCTTTAGCTGAAGTACCCCCTCGACCATCGTAAGTAAAAACAAAATTATACCATTGTCCTGTGCTTAATGCTTGGTTGATAAAGCAACTTTGAAAAGCCGCTCCGTCATACAAAACAAGTTGCATCTTTTGACCACCTGTCATTCTAACATGGTATTCACCTGTTGAGCTATAAACTCCTTTTGTTAAAATAGTAAAATTACTTAATGTGTCTATATAAACCCACGAACTAATACTAAATGCTAAGTCGCTACCATCACCGAAAACTAATTCTGAAGCTGAATTTATTGACAAATAGTCATCAGTACCATCAAGGGCTACGCTTGATATATTATTTCCTGAGTAGGGGTAAATAGCACGATCACTATTATACGCTCGCCAAGCCGCACCGTCATAGATGATGTAGTTATTAGTATCTGTTTCAAAGTAAGCATCACCCGCAAACGGCGAGCCTGGACGAGTTGATGATGTGACTGTTGGTATTGTTGTTGGCATGGCTATTAAGAATCGTTGTTAAAAATGTACCAAGCACTACCATCGTAGATGTAGAAGTCATTGGTATCTGTGCCGAATGCGATACCCGCTTCTCCCGCAGATAATGGAGGTGTGCTTGCTAAAATGTTCGCTTCGGTGTCGCGTATGGTTACATTGAATATTTCGGGGCCGATAAACTGACTCAAGGTCGCATTACTCAAACCCGCAGTCGTCTCCGCCACATACAAGTTCTTGGAGTCCGTAGCGAAATACATCTCGCCTTGTACAGCCTCCTTCTTGAACTTCGATTTGTTCGCATCTGTGCCTGTCTTAAAGGCAATGCTAAAATCTTTCTTGTGAAGTTTATTCATACACCCGTATTGGCGGGATTAAACTGCACGAGGGTTGCGTCCAATGCTCCAGCGGTAGTCTCTGCCATGTACAACTTCTTCGTATCCGTAGCAAAGTACCACTCGCCTTGCACACACTCCTTAGCAAACTTCGTCTTGTTCGCGTCTGTTCCCGTCTTCACCGCAATGGAGAAGTCCTTCTTTTGCAACTTATTGAGTGCCATGACTTAGCTTGCGGTTCCAGCGTTGATGCAAGGACTGCTTGGGCGGAGGCGTAGGTCGCCATTTGCGGAGTCTACGAATTGGGGGTCTGATGTAATTGTTGCACCTGTAGTGTTAACATTAAAAGAAGCACAGTTTGTCATTACACCGCTACCAAAAGGCCCCGCACTCCTACTGCCTGTTGCATAAAAAATACAATTTTTTGCCGTACCTCCATTAAAGAAATAACCCGCTGAATATGTTGATGCATAATTATTGCGGTCAATGCACGTGCAGTTTGTTAAAGTATTAGCGTTATTGGTTACGATTCTCATCCCTGTAGCACTCGTGTCTCCTAACTCAGGTTCAAAGATAGTACCTGTGGCAGTAAGCGAAATAAATGTACTATATTTTTTTGAAATGTAATGGCATGAATTAAGAATAAAATGATTTTTATAACCATTGTATCCCGCCCAATGATCGACTGTTACAACCTTTACACTATCCCACTTTAAAGTCGGTTCGCCTGTAATTCCTGTCAGCCCACTAGTGTGCGTGAATATTGCATCATGTAAATTCTCAGCTTTATGCGTAATCTGATTGCTCACATCTCCTACATTTGAGTCACTCGCTATAGCGTTTGTCCAAGTGTAAGTACCATCCTTGTAAATCAGTAATTTAGAAGAGTCTGCTACTGCCGCCGAAAATGCGGTTGAATACTGATCCTCAAAAAAATAAGGACTAGCTTCTGTCCCCGCTCCTGTTCCTGTTCCTGGTTGTATATAAATTGCCATAATATGTGCCTCTAAGTTAGAATATTGGTTAAGCGATTAAACCGCCTGAGATTAAGATTGGTGCTGGATTTGCCCCTATGTCAGGGTTTTGAAAGCCTTGGCGAATAGGTAATCCATTCGCACCTAACGAGTCTGAGTCCCCGCTGATTACCGAGTAGTTTTCCCCGGCACTCTCTACCTCAATGTCAGGCTCGGTCGAATCCTCGACTACACTAAATCCAAATCCCGGTGCTAAGCGCCCTCCTGTTGGGGTGTTAAGATAGATGGAACCGCCGTCGGGCAATAAAAAGTCAAGGTCGCCTGAGTCATTAGCGATAACCATCACTAACTTCTTCGGATTATCGATTACCTTAAAACTCTGATTAGAAAACGCTCCGATGTGCGGGTTGTCCGTTCCACGAAGGGCGGTGGTGAGTGGGCCGTCTACATCTGCGGTAGGTTCTGCTGGAACCCAATTTGACCCACCCCATTTAAGAAAGTCAGTAGTGGTTGGTGCAACTGTGCTGGTGTCTACATCGGCTAATACATCAATGCTATCGGTAGGTTGTACCGCACTACCCGCTAATGTTCCTTGTGCCGCAGTTGCGTAAGCAGATGCATCAGTAGTTGCCGCTGTGCCTAGTCCGCTCACATCGGTGTTAGCAATACTTACTGCACCCGTTCGTCCAGCAACGCTTTGCACGGGTGATGCACCCATGAGGTTGGCGACTGTGACGCTCTTTGTAGTGGGCGTTCCACTTATATCGGTAATGGGTAAAATATCCCCAACGGCTGGCGTTACTCCGAGTGCATCTAATGCTGAAATTTTCTTATTTGCCATAGTTTATTTCCTCTCTTAATCGAATGCTAAAAATTGACCCGCTTCTACTTGCAAGAAGTCTTCCGCCTCGGTTTGGATTACGCCATCGGGGCCAAGGTCGCCTTCGGGAATACCACTTGCAGTATGTGGTCGCCCGGCTGTGACATTTAGATCATGCGTGAGCATCTATCGATTGTACGCAATGACGCTGCCGGTCGCTAAAGTGATTTCATCGAACGCGCCATAAAGTGCGGTGTTCGCTCCAAGGGTAAGTGGGGATGATCCACCCGCAGTAAGATCAGATATACCTTCGATATTTCCGCTGATGCTTGTAATGGTGGTGTCTTCCATAGCCACGATACTAAACCATCTGCCTGTGTTGGATGCTGTATCGGATATAAACTTTCCTCCGTTTAACCCTACTCCTCTGTATTCGTTTGCCATAATTAGTAATGTGTTTGGATCGTTGATCCGTAGGTTGTAAATTGTATGTGTTGTTGTTGGCCTTGCTGGCGTTCGAGTTTATCGAGTTCAGCTAGTAAAATACCTTCGGATTGTTGTTGAATAGCCATTGCTTTATCCAATTGTCCGTCTGCGGTGAGGTAGTCGGAATAGGCTCCCGTAACGACATATTCTGAAAATATGTACGGAAAATCCGTATCGCTCGACACATAGTCCACGAAGGGGGCGCGATATAATATATAAACGGGTGCTGTACTTGCACGATTTATGAATACAACATTTCCGTAACTTACAGATGAATATTCTATACGATAAGGAACCTCACTCGGACTACCCGATGCGTATGGGTCTTTCTCTGTAACTCGGAGGATCTCTCCAATATTTGATCCGTATTCAAGTACACCCATGACTATGGCTTTTGCTTCTGCCCCGGTACCTCCACCACCACTAAAGGTAATGGTTGGTGCTTCCAGGTATCCTGTACCGTTGTTCGTTACCGCAACTCCGTTTACCTGTCCATTAGCATTGATGGTGGCGGTTGCTGTGGCACTTCCACTAACCGATACGGTTGGTGCGCTTGTGTACCCACTCCCCCCATTGGTTACATTAATTGATCGTACCTGGATATCGGGTAACTTTGGTTCGAGGCGTATAGTGTCGGGCCATCTTGCCCGTTCCCACGCTAGTCTGCCAAAGCGATTGAAACTCCGTACTGCCGCACCTTCCTCTTGTGTAAGAAGACTATCAACTCCAACCATGTGTTTAAGGTTGGTGAGTAGCGTGCTTACGGGTACTTGCCTCATGCGAAACTCTTAGAGTTAAAACTAGGTGTGGTAAGTGTCTTTGATTTAAATGATGGGTTTTTAGATAAGAACCCTTTGATAAATGATTTATCTCCCCAGCATCCTCGTTCTTTTTGATGCCACCGGAAGTATTCGCGTGCGGGGATACTTGCCTTGAGTTGTCCAAGTCCATCTGTCTTGGCTACACCCATTGCTTCGTTTTCTCTCATAGCCATTTTTTCCCGCATGACTGATTCGTGTTCTTCGAGGTCAACCTCGTAACGCAAGTAACGATCCAAGTTTTTCATAAACTGAGATCCGTTTCCTTCCTTCCACTTTGGTATGAGTAAATTTGCCATGCTTAATATTTAAAGAGATTAGGGAGAGGCCCGCTACGCAGACCTCTCCCCGAATAATGAACAAACAATTAGTTTATTTTGCCGTGTGCTTTAGGAGCAAGACATGCAAGTCCAGCAATCGTCTCACAGAAACCTCTGCGTCCGCCGCCTTTGTTCTCAAGCTCAGAAGAAGACTCAGCTTTGAGCATATTTACAGCGATGTACTCAGGGTCGATAAGTAAACCAGCATTGGTGTCTACGGTGTCCGAGCCACTAGTCCTATTTAAAAACAAGGATGGTACAATGGCCACACTTCCGAAATCTCCGTCATATAAATTTACTACGAGGGAGATGGACTTGGACTCAGCGGGTTGTGTTACCTGGAAGTTCAACGCTGTGGTTGTACCTTCTTGACGAGCGAAGTTAGAGATATCGCGCTTCAAGGTAGGACCAGCAATCAAGGTAAGTTGTCCACCGGGCATTCCGTTTGCTTCGTACAAGTCTTGAAGCAATCCATTCATGTTAGCTTCAGTAAAAGAACTACTACCAAGGGAAACACTTGCGACTGATTGATAAGCGGCGGGAACATCACTTGGTTGTCCACCTTCACCTAACCATTTAAATAATCCGCGTGTCTTGTATGGGTTAGTTCCATCATCTTGATCACGGTCTTGTGACGAACAAAGTGCGGCTTCAATATCGCGCTTCATTTGCCGTACAGCTTTTCCTTCGGCGTTTGCAAATTCAGAATCCACGCCAGCAACATCGACTAATTCCTGGATGTTTGAGACTTGGTAGTTCTGACGAAATACTTGTACATGATTTCCAAGTTTAGCACGGTTGGCTACTTGGTTAGTAAAGCTAGTCTCGTCAGCACCTTCGAGTACTCCCGCAAATGCTGGGGTACTGAGTTCATCTGTTTGCCACTCAAAGAATGTACCGTTTGCTTTTCCCTTTTTAGCGAGTGAAAGCAGAGGTGTGCGCTCTGGTTCTAGAATGGTTAAAATATCGGATAAGTCTTCGCGGTTAGATGCGAGCGAAGTTCCGCTAATGTGTGATTTGGTCATTGCCATGATTTATTTCCTCCTTGGAGTTTAAGTTTTATTTCTAAGTTTAAGATATACTTGGTAGTCTGTCATTGAGCCTGATCGGTCGAATTTAGCCTTCGCCGCTTGCAGAGCTTTCGTTTTATTCGCCTGGGGAGTCTTGGGCCTAGCTGTACCAGCTTCCGTACTTGCCATTGGGGCTTTCGGTTTTGCGGCTGGTTTAGCCTTCTGACCTTGCCTTTCAGATACTGCGTTAATTCCTTCGACAATTAAACCTAACGCAAAGTTAGAGTTTGGCATGTAGTTTAGGATTGGTTGCAATGAAGGGTCACCCTTTAGTTGCATGAACTGCTGGTACCATGCGCTACTCTCATCACCCAAGTATGCGAATGTATCCTTGGCTTGCTGATTCGCGTTTTCGCGCTGTTGTAGCCATTGTTGCCTAGCTGGTGCATCCTTACGCAGAGTCTTATTCGCGTTTGCTTTTATGCGGCGCAATTCAGACTTAGTGTAAGTCGTATCCCCATCCTTTACCACATACTCGTTGCCGTTATCATCGTACTCCACTTCGTTGTCGATATGCTCATCTACCCAATCTAAGAGCGTGGTGAGTTGCTCGACTTCTTTTTGTAGCGACTGAGCATCATTGATACTGTGAAAGGCATTATCCTTGAGGAACTCAGGTAATTCGGCACTAGTGGGTGCTTGCTGGGCTTCTTCGGCCTTAGCTTGCAGTTCCGCATTCTCTGCGAGTAGTGCTTTCTTCTGAGCGGTAAGTCTTCCAAATCGCTTGACGGCAGATGCGTTCAGCGCCTTTGCGAGATCTCGTGACTCATCCTCGGATAAGTTATCCAGGTCGATGTTAAACTTTGAAAGAACATTTTCTGAAGGTTCTGCGGGCGGCGAAGATTCTTCTTCCTCCACTTGCTCCTCTTCGACAGACTGTGAATTTTCCTCTAAGACATCTGTAGGCTCCGCAGTTTCTTCAGCGGGTTCATCCGTCTCTTCGGTAAGTTCGGGTAATTCTTCCTGTGGTTGCTTGCCTTTCAGTAACTGATCTGCAAATTCTGCCATCGAAAGGTTGCCCTCACTTGCGTTTGTATTTTCCACGGAATTTTCAGAGGACTCCGAGACAACCTCTTTGGTTAATGTTTCCATAAGTCAACAAGGCTAAAAGCCTAGTGTAGCAAAATGTAGCTACTTGTAGAGCAAATGGCAACAAAAAGCCCCCACGGCTAACCCATAACCGTGAGGGCTTAATAGTATGAACAATTACAAGCTATAGAAATTATCTAACTCTTCATCGATTGCTTCGAGCTTTCCTGTGAAGTGAAAGTGTAAATTTTGGTTCTCGATATTCTTGCGATTCTGTAGCTCGCGGATGGTTTCCTCCCGCATTGCTTCGCGTACCTCGATATACTTTTTGAAGTGTGGTTCGTTCTTAAGGAAGGTAAGTGCGTTAATTGCTTCTTCGGCATTTACTTCGTGGTATTTTTTCCGTTTGATCATATTACCATTTTTTGCATGACCAATAGCCAGCGGTTAATTTAGACTTCTTTTCATCGCACTTATGTCGCGCTCGGAAGGATTTACGCCGTGCGGGTATGTTCTTCTTGATGGACATGTTTGGGTCTCCAAAGCGTACAAGACGAACCGTATCCTTTTCCTTAGCGAGTACGGCAAACTTTTTAGACTTACCAGGAGTTCGCTTAGGTTTATTATATCCTGAGAATCTTTCTCCACGATGAGTTATGCTCATGCGGCACTAGATGTTTGTCCAAATTGTGTGGGGGCGGCTCCTAGTCTGCCAATCGTAGCGTTTTGTTTTTGCTGAATCTGCATTTGGCGCTGTTGCATATATGTCTTAATACGCTCTTGCATTGCCGGGTCTTGTTGGGCTTTTTGCTGGATGTCAGGTTGTTGTAACCATTGTTGGAATACTTGGAGTTTCATTTCGTGTGCATCGTTCTCACGCACATTGGGTGGTACTCCAGCCGCAAGTTCGGCTATGGTTTGACGCTCTTCCTCGACTGCTTTCTGTGTGGCAGTTTCCTTAGGTAAAACAATCTGCTCTGCCGCACCGGGCATGATTTGTCCGATTGCAAGCGATAGGAGTCGTTCGGTATCCACCACTCCATTCTTATCCATTGTGGATGATATTTGACCAATCGTCTTTACCCGTTCGAGCATTTGCTCAGGGTCTTGGGTGGCCACATCGTACTGCATATAAAAATCAAAGCGTTCTCCCGCCCTACCCTTTGCGTACTTCTGCATATCCTGTACACCTGTAACGCGAAAGTATTCTTCGTTCGGTCCATACTGTTGGTACAGGCTATAGACTTGATCCATTACATACTTCATATGGTGAAGTACTTTATTGATAAAATGTTGTTGCTTGATTTGCGACTCCACGGGATCGACACCGGGTGCATTGTTACCCATGTAACGATCAAACATTTCCTGTACTAATCTACGAACTTCCACGGAACCAGCATCGTAGCGTGGGGTATCCGCAAAACGAATCTCTCCAGGTGTACGATAAGGAATACGAACTCCCGGACCCCACTTTGATGGGGATCTTCCAAGGGGATGTTCTATTGGTGGGATTGTACTTAGGCTTTGACGGTCAATCGATGCATCGTACTCAACCTTGGTTACCTGTTGAAATGGTTCACCAACTTCGGGAATTGAGCGGGAGGAGTACAATCGTTTAGATGTCTTTTCGTAAGTACTTACAATAAAGGGATATCCACCATGACCATAATCCATAAGGGTATGCTTGGCATAGAGGTCGGCTACTTCGTTACAAAATACCGTGCAGTAAATACCAGGCACATCATCCTCATCGAGTAAACGCTGGTAACAATATACGACACGGATGGTCTCGTCATCATCGCGAAGTATCTCGTCTTGTAAACTAAGGTTGTGGGTATACACATCATTCTCGCCCACATTCGCAGACTCGATTGCTTTTTCCACAAACTCCTCGTCCCAATTCTCGGTATGTATCTTTGCACGCAGTTGTTCTGGTGTCATGTTTAACACATGAAATACATAGGGAGCTTCTTGTGGATCGATGGTATAGTTAGGCCAAAAAACATCCTCGTCAGGTGCAAGTGCCTTGATGCGCGGACGACTTACAACCCTACGGAGGACAGGGACTGTGGTTTCTCCCTCCTTGCGCAACTCTTTAAGCATTGCTCGTGCCTTTGTTTTTGAGACATCGAACTGCTCGGCCATAGCCGCAGATAACTCCTCATCCATACTGCCATCGCCAATAGCTTCTGCAATTTGTGGAAGAGCCATTGCAATCTCATCTAGTTTGATGGACTGCTGTTGCTTTAGGTCTTGTTGCTCGTAGTACACATAATGAACCATCATTCCTTTTTCAAAGAAGTGATTAAGTCCGAGTTCTACTTGCTCATAAAAATCATCCATCTTGGAGTTAACCAACCAACGAACAAACATAGATATTACATTTGCCCGCGCGATATCGTTAGACTCTACAGGAGTTGCGACCAAATGTGCTTGGCGGATCGCGTTTAAAGACATTGCCACGCATTTGTTTACCTGGTTATCCACCATGCGAATCTCTTGATCGCTGGCTCCATCCCAAGGAAATACCTCGCCTGTCTGACTATCAGCGGAGTGCTTCTTAAAATCATTGGACTTTCCCGCCCATATACAATTACGGACATCGTAGTCGCGTTGTCTACGATCTATCCACTCACCAAGGTCCGACTGTGTTTCACGGTAAGTATCCCGCAGATAATTGATATCGGGTTCCTTGGAGACAAATAAAAGCTCCGGGTCTGAGGAATTATGCATGCGTAGCTTAATGTAGTTCTTTGTGCTTGACTCGTCAATCTAATATCCACCACCACCGGTACACCGTAGGCTGGATTGTGATATATGATCTGCTCCACTAATCAATAAATAGCGGATACAATCGATCTGATCCTTGAAGTGTTCGGTACGAGATTGCCCGCTATACTCAAGTAGCGAAGTAATAGTATTGTCACATCTATCTGATACATAGAGCTTTGGGCAATTACCCGAAGTCATAGGCTCGGTATCATCCCATGATAACGCATCATTTATCTTAGCAATACCAGCCTCGATATCCACACCAGGTGCGGGACGAAATACAAAGTTAAGGTTAGCCATTTGGTTGATGATGTTACTCTCCCCCTCTTTTGTCCGTACCGTGGCCGCACCCATGCGGGGATCGACAATGCGTTCAAAGATATCCTCACCATCCTCTAAATCCTCGAAGTGGTTTCGGTAATCTTCGTAACCCCACCCAAGTGGACGCTGTGCGGGTCCAGGCTTACCCACACTCTTACCCAATGCATTTGTATGCGGTAACGCCCATTGCCCCATCGTACTATCGGGGAACTCGCGGTAAATGTATATCCGTCCATCCGGCATAACTCCCGCCCATATTGCCACCCACGGCTTGCTCCCGCCAGGGTCGCATACGAAATAGCGGGTGCAAGCCAAAGAAGGATCGGCAATGAAGGGGATCTTCTCATGTGGGACAATGTTCGTTTCGCGATTGAACTTCGGAAAACGCCCCTCCATTGCCTTGGACGGTATGCCATAGAGACGGGCCAACTTCACCTCTAATGGTTGTTTGGAGTATGTGCGAATCAACTCCTGTCCATCTATAAAAGGGGATTGATCTGTATGGAAATAATATATCCTACAGTTCGGCCAATTCGCACAAATTTGTTCGGTTGGAACTTCGCGATCTAGTAGCTTTGAATACCTCGTACTAACCGTCTCTGCACCCTTGAGTAAACTATTGATCAACGGTGTCCAGCCTTGAAGGGTCGTAAAGGTAAGGATTAATCGTCCGTGGTAATCCACCGTTCTTCCGAGCAATGTATTAAATATACTTTCGGGAACCTCTTCATCCAGGTGAATTGCGTGTGCAGACCAGCCCTCGAATATCTGAGGGTCTGCCATATACTGCCTATAATTATTAAAATATATCGTACTTCCACGCTCCGCACCCGGAGCAGTTGGTGGAAGGATTGCCTTAGCCGAGTTAAATCCATTCTTCTGATTGTATTGCAAGCTATGGTTCTCACTCTTCTTCTTTGCACGCTTGTATCGGGCTGGTAAGTTCTGCCAAATATACTTCTGTGCATCTGAGATCGAACGCTCCTCAGTAACATGCATTGAACGAATCTCAGCTTCGGGAATAGATTGAGCTAAGTGTACTAACATCCGAGAAGCGAACATGGTTTTGGAACTCCGGTTTCCGCCGAGGCAGACATGAATCTTTGTATCCTTCCAATTATCCATCACCCTACGCCAACCAGGTAGTGTCCAACCCCATTGGATCGGGTCTTCAATCTCACTATTAGGCTGATCGATAAGTAAGCGACTAAGCATCTCTGCACGATCCTGTGGTAACGCATCAACCTCCTCATTGGATAATGCACACTCTAACTCGCCCTTGTTAAACCGCAGATCATCTGTCCACGGAATACCAAAGTTTGCGTCTATCTCATCTGCGTAGGTGAACTTAGGCATTGAACCTCCTTAACTTATCCTGGTCCAACGCATAGCCCACGCCATGCCCCAAGTTCTTCTTATTCTCATCCTTGATTAAATCCTTCTTCCATGCCCATCCCTTGAAGTCCAAGGAGTTCCCATCCACCACGCATAGTACATATACATCCACATCGGGGTTTACCTTGAGCGTACTAAGTAACCTCGCACCCTTGTGCTTGGACGCTTTGACATCATAACGCTTCCCGCTTGCCATCACCCCATCCGCAGACCCGCTCCTCGGTGTAAGTCCAAGGTCGGGAAATGTATTCATCTGCTTGGCAAATCCATACTCTGCCATCATTCCCATCACATCCGCTTCCGCACCATCGTGGTTTCCCATCTTCGCATCACGCACCCCGTTACCACGGGCAATGAGACTACGCATCCGTCCAACTAATTGGCAGACCTGTACCTCATCGGGCTGGAGATTAATTACCATCTTTCACGAACACACCATCAACCATCTTGCCTTTTCTGTCCTTAATATCCCGGTATGCGGTAAGCAAACAGTCCTCTAGTGTGACATTATTTCGCGTACATATATTAATCAATATGACCAATATATCCCCAATATCATCAAGCATACATTCATCCTTACAAACAGAGTCACTCAGTTCGCCAAGTTCTTGCATTAATTTCAATACCTGTGACTTATCTGTGGAACCCTTAATGAGATTCCGATCTATATGCCACCGCTCAACTTTACCTATTAATTCTTCCATAAATACTTATCCCCTCGCTTGTATTTCCATTCCTATGATGATCGCGTCTTCGAGCGTTTGGCACGGGATTTCTTCTTTACCAATTGCCCATCCCTCTTGATCCGTTCCAATACCTCTTGGGATAATTTCGAGCATGGGGGACCCAACTTTCTCAAGTCGCACCGTGGTAATTCTTGTACTGATTCGGGAATGGCTCTTCCGTACTTTTTCCAAAAGATCGGATTCCAACCCGCTGGTACTCGCTGGCTCACTTGTCATCCTTGAGTTTCTCAATCTCCGCTTTTAAATCTGCGATCTCTTCGCGAAGCTCCTGGTTTACCTTGATTAAACGACTGACCCATTGTGGCCAACTCTCCATAGATTTACCTGTGGACTTGTATATATTCATTCTTCCTCCTCCTCCTCTAGTTCAAACTCCCATCCAATTTCAAAAACTTCTTCCTCTAACCATTCATTAATTCCCTCCATGACTGATTTTGAAATAGTGATTTCATCAAGATCGCACTCCGCGTCCCATCGATTTAAAAGCACCTTAGCTTCGTGCCTAATTTGATCTGTTGGGTCTTGCATAATTCATAAAGTCCGAAACCGTGTTACCGATGGGCATTTGTCGCGGAGTGGTTGAGCGAGTAATCAAAATGTTTCCATTCCTATCCTTGAGGTTCTTACCCGATTTATCCCTATAAGTTCTGAGTAATTGATTATTCCCCCAAAACTGATGCCATCCATCATTGACCTCTTCCCTAGTTGGCCAATTAGCAAAGAAGTGATCCCAATCAGATACCTCGAATGTATCATCGTTTTGCATTATAAAAAAGAGCTACTCTCCCGACCGAGTGTCGCCGAGGTGTCCTGTCTCTGTTTTCCTGACGCGGTAATACCGCCCATCGGAAAGTAGCCCTTAAAGTTGTTCATTCATCTTCCTCCAAAGTGATTTCCACGCTATTTCTGCGGTTTGTGGGACGACTCCATTGCCCAAGAGCCTAAGTCTGTCCACCCGATGGGTAAGCCCATCAACTGCTCCACCCAATTCGGATTGAGCTTCGCTTGAGCTTTCTTTGCTTTTGGAAACTCCTTCATGTGGGCTTGAGTCGGAAGTCCCACAGAAAACTTCTGTCCCGTCTTTCTCACATTCTCGCCCGACTTCAGTATGTGATTTTCCACATCCCTGTAATCCCGACTCTTTGGAGTCAACCAAGACTCGTGGTTCTTCCCACTCGTACTGCTCTTCTCCGGGGCGGGCGGGCCAGCGTGTATCTTCGCTTCCTCCGCTAGTATCTTGCCCCCCGTTCCGGGCTTGCGACTGCCGGGGTTCCCGGCTCGCGGTGTGGGCCAATTCTTCGGGTTGTGTACCACTTCTCCTAGATTGCACTTCCCCCTGTCGTGTGTCGCGTCTCTGCTCATCGTTTCCCTCGGAGTCGGCCAATTGGGGTTCTGATAGATCATCCTTGGTAGACTCACATCCCCTATTTTGCTCGGTGCGCAACCTGGGGTATCCTTCCAATCCCTCGATCTTGGTGTCGGGTAGTTTCGCCAAGATGAAGCATCGGATGCGTTGGTGAGGCGCGCCTGTTTCCTCCGCTGAGTACAAGCCCCACTCCGTTCGGTAACCATCTTCTTCCAAATCGGACAGGACTCGCCATAGCCCCATCGTGGTGTGACCTCGGACATTTTCAAAGAAGCACCAAACAGGTCTAATTGCCCGGACATGCTTTCGGATGTATGGCCATAAGTGCCTTGGGTCTTCTTCTCCTTTTCGCTTTCCCGCACTACTGAAGGGCTGACATGGATATCCTCCAATGAGTCCGTGAATTTTTCCTCGAAATATTTCTGCTGGGAAGGTTTTGAGATCCGAGTAGATAGCTGCGTTATCCATCCTCCCTTCTTCAATCTTCGCAACCAGGTTTGCTTGGACGAAGGCTTCGATCTCCACATTGCAGACTGTTCTAACATCCACGCCCGCTCGTCTAATCCCAGATTCAATCCCTCCGTATCCGGTACAAAAGCTGATAATGTTTTGGGTACTATCCACATCTATGCGATCTCCCATACCCCGTGATCCTCACCTTTTACTCTTATCTCATCCCCGACATAATACTTACCAGGTTTGCAACGAACCTTACCATGTGTCCCATCACGGAACTCTATTAACCGTAAAAATTTATTCTGTGGAATAGCATAGACCTTAGCCATACGAGCCTCTCCAACCTCTTCCCTGACCACAACCCTGGGCTTCTTCGCCTCCTCGATCATAGCGTCAACCTCAGCAATCTCTTCCTCTACAACCTTCTCGCCATTCAATTCACGCAACTTGCGCTCCATCTTGTACGATATTCGGTTTCCATGAACACATGTACGCATAGTACTACGCTTAATTCCCATCATCTTGGAAAATTCATCCCGACTAATTCCAACCTTTCTCAAGATTGCCATGCACTCCTTACCACCCATTCGTTCCGCCATAACTCCCTTTTGTAGTTTTTTGTAGCCTAGTCAAATAAAATAATATAAAAACTGCTACATGCCGAAAGGAATGCCCAAGAAACTCAAACCCTTTAACGATAAATTAAAGGATAAAGTATTAACTTCCGCCGCCCGTATCGCGGCCCGTCAATCTAGTGCAAAGGAGGAAGCAAAGAATATGGAACTAACCACACGCCAGGAAGAAGATAGATTACGAGTACACAACGCTCTGAGGTTCGGCATGAAAATGACAGAGCAGCAATTCCTCACAGAAGTACAAAAGAAGCTCCAGCACATGGTCGCAGACTCACTAAACGATCTACACGATTCAATAGATCAAATACCTCCACAGAATAAAGCCTATGCCGTGGGTATGCTCTTCGACAAACTTATGACCATATCAGGTAGACCCACAAACATTACCGCATCTGCCAATGTAAAACTAGGATCTTCCGATATGTCACCCAATCAAGTACGAGATATCCTTAAAAAAGGAGTCAAGAATCTACCAAAGGATGCATCCACAGAAAAAGTAATCGATATAGAAGACGCACAAACCACAGAAGTACATGAGGAAGTCGATACTCGGACCGAAGATTAATGCCCTACGACTCCAGGGACTATCCTATAAAGATATACAAAACACTCTAGGATGTTCACTAGGTACGATCTCGTACTACCTCGGAAAAGGACAGAAGGAAAAAACTAAGAAGCGTAGAGCAAATATATCCCCCTCAACCTATATCCATGTAAAACGAGTAAACTACTTCCAGAATCCAACCATTCGGAAACAAAAGAAGTTAAATCCAAAAACCTCATTCACTAAAAGGGAAATGACTAAATCAATCTCAGATAAATCATCACGGTTCCAACGCTCTTCCGCATTTAATTACAAAGATGTATATGCGAAGTATGGTGACCACTTCCAATGCGGACTAACAGGAAGACCATTAACCTGGAATGAACCACATACCTATGAATACGACCATATACTCCCCGTAGCTCGTGGAGGGAACTCGTGCATAGAGAATTTACAAATCGTCTGTACGGACGCAAATAGAGCAAAGAATGATATGACCGAGGACGAGTTCCTAGACCTTTGCAAAGAAATAGTACTACATGCCGGATATAAGGTCTATAAGCCTTCCGGTTCACACCACTCGAATAAACACACCAAGTAGACCACACAAGGCTAC
>Ga0206677_10000711_pt1 | contig 31677 bp, 22 predicted proteins | sample M130m12015metaG_FD_155475 | JGI IMG/M metagenome (GOLD analysis project Ga0206677, IMG submission 155475) | Ammonia-oxidizing marine archaeal communities from Monterey Bay, California, United States - M1 30m 12015 | ecosystem: Environmental > Aquatic > Marine > Intertidal zone | place: USA...
CAAGACCACCTTTTTCCAAGTCCTTCTTTTCAAGACGAGCATTACGAGTTGCTTGTTCCATCAAAGCAATATCCATACGAAGAAGACCACCACCACATTCTTCAGATTCTGGTATATTGACAAAGTCCTCAAGGATATCAGCATCAATAATAGAAGTCATGTCACTTGCAACACGAGCACGCTGAAAGGCTGAATCCTCTGCATAAACATCGGGCTTGTTTTGAACTTTCATTTTTCGATAATGATCCATCGCCAAAACAGCAATAGAATATTTCCCGTCTGTGAGGTCAAGTGTTCCACCCCAATTGCGACCACCACCCTCTGACCACCACTTTGAGAAACCCTCTAGTTCCATACAATCTTGCATGTACTGTGTTCTAGGAGTGAGTTTTGCTTTCGTGAGTGCTGGAACTTGATCCTCATAGTTTTTAGAACGGAAGAACGCCACAATTTTAGGCAAGTTATCATAACCAAAAACAACATCGAACTGAGGAGATTTGATGAGGTTAAGAACGGATGTGCCGTTAAAGGCTTCACCACCAAACCAACCAAAAGACTCTATTAACCCTTTGATATCTGAGTTCATTTGAGAGGTATTAACATTTGATCTTGATTGCCCCGCACGAGGAGGATAACCACGCAATCTACGGAACTTATCTTCAAAGCCAGAACTACCCGAAGTGAAATAATCATGTACTTTCTGTTGTTGAGCCACTGTGACGGTATTACCAGCAAACCAAGTGGTTATATGTCTTTTGTTTGCCGTTGGTGGGAGTCCAGCGGCTTGAAGCATCCTTTTCATCGCTCCCGAATACGAACCAGAGGTATCAATCACTTCCTTCAAGATTTCTGCAATATCTGCATTTGAATCTGAAGGTAATACTGGAGTAACGGGGCCAGTTTGAGTCGTGCTTGCACCACTGAAGGCAGAAGCCCCCCCGAGTTGTTGAACCATACCCACCATGAGATCCGTCATCACTTGTTGACGATCTACATAACCCATCTCGTAGATTTTGGCATCGACAGACTTCTCACACCAACTTTTTGCACCATTGACTATACCCATAACTGGGTTATTGGACTCAAAACCGAACTTGTTCCAAGTTCTCCAACCACCATCCAAAGCGGCAGAAACCTTAATCTTCTTCTTACCCGTTTTCATTGCGTGTTCAATCTGAGAAGCCGACATGTGCATCCCAGCACCCAATCCTTGAAAAGAACTAGACACTTCACACAAAGCGTTGTAGTGTGTGTTTTTTGTCATTTGACTACGAGACCCGTTACAACAATGTCTGCCATTATAAGTAAGACGAAAGCCTATACTACTTGAACCAACATTAAGCCGTAACTCGAACTTGTTGGGATCAAACTGAGAAGACTGACCTAATCCTAAACCCCTAAGAACTTCAGAGTGTTTTCGGCTCTGAGGGTCATTCACGGCATTGGTGATATATTTTTTCAAAGCGTTTGTGAAGGGGGCAATCCCAGTAGAATCTAGGGCTGTTTCATAATCCATCCCAGCAACAGTAACCCGTTTCATTGCAGCAATCTGACTTTCTGATTTCCCTTTATAAACAAGGTCAAAACGCTCTGAGTCAAACTCATAACCAAGAGGACTTTCTTCATCTATCTCAAAGCGGGTGTATTGTGTTTCTTCATCAACAACAAAGTTGTTTTTGTCGAAGAAGACCTCTCCCACCATTGCATGGAGGGGATGACCAAAAAACTTTTTACTGACTTGTTCCAAGTGCATCATAAAGCCGAAAGCGAAAGCGGCTCTTGCACGACCCAACGCCATACCGTCTTTCAAGAAACCGAGATATTTTTGGATACCTTGTAATGGGGGCTTCTCTCTCTTGATTTTACGCTTGAAAAAGATTCGAGATTTTGGCTTGAGGCCCGTGTCATACATCATAATCCCAAAAGCAAAGGCAGCCAATCGTCTGATTTTCGCTTTCGACATTTTCGCTTGGACATTGATTTCGAGAGTCTGTTGAGCCAATGACCAGTTGAAAACCCATTTCTCATCTGACATAGAGAGCATAAAACTGTTCTTACTCATCAAGTTCCGAACACCCCGTTTGAACTTCGGGACTGTCTTGTATGAAAGACTATTTTTATTCAACATTGTCATGGAGGGTTTCCAGTTCGCCCACAACATAGATATCTCATCCATTTGGCTTTCTGGGGCTGTAACTGTGTAAGGCTTCCCCAAAAACTTCATAGGGACACCGATTGAAGTTTCATCCTCTGCTGGAATCCGAGAGAGTTTTGCTTGTTTTTTCATAGAATACTCCTAATAAAAGTCATCACATAAATAGAGATATAGATAAATTATGCAAGCCAAAGAGTGGCGATGCGAGAAACAGATTTTGAAGCCACACGGAGTTCTCTCCGAGCCTCATCAAAGAGGGCGATGTCTTTCGATGAAAGATACCCCATTGCCTTAGTCAATAGATCGTCTGAGGACATCTTTGTCAAGCCCTTCTTTTGACGGTATAAAGAGAGAATCATATAAGCGGGGCTATTGACACCCTCACTCAAATCAAGAGTGGCTTTATATCCACCACCGTTCTCACCCCACCAATCCTCAAAACCTTCAACATCCATAAGATTTTGTATGGTGTCTTTCGTGATACTGAGTTCTAAGTCTTTGAACAGATTGAAACTGACGATGTCACCTTTACTCATTTGAGCACTCAAGAAAGAATAGTATTGAAAAATCTCTGCTCTGGATAAAGTCGGCACGAGGTCTGACCAATCATTGGCAAAGGGTGGTTCTTCAAAGCGAATGTTCATATAACGAGAAAAGAATGGGGTGGGGAGACTTCTGAAATAACTGGGTTTCTTTGACCCCACGGCTTTTTGTAAGAGAAGATTCACTTCTCGGTGCAAGATATCTTCGGGGTATTCATTTATTTTCTTTTCTAGGGATTTCAAGACCCACCAATAGAAACCATCTTCATCATCGGAGTGCTCATCAAGATTCTTGGGAGTTAGGAGGGCATCATAACCCATTTTGTGCCACACCTTGTAGCCCACATATTCATCATCACCTCTTGCGGCATAGCACATGATTTTTTGGATGCCCTTCGCTAGACACATATCTATCTGATTTGAAACCATCCGAACCCCAATACCTTTCCCTTGAAAAGACTCATCTAGTTCAAAAAGGTCATTCTCTATGGCAGACACACCCGTCTTCTTGTTGTACCAAATGGTTCTAGCAATTGATACGGCTTTACCCTCACCAAGATCCCATTCAGCATTACCCCCCTCATCGGTTTCTATGGAGTATGCCACAATATCTCTGAAGGTGTTGTCAGTGGCAACCACTTTATTAGCACCCGTCAAACCTCCCAGTAAAGTGGGAGTGGCAACGGCAGCATCGCTCAAACCCATAATATCTAGGATATCATTGGTTTCAAGGTTCTGAAACGGAGTGTTTTTGAAGGGTTCGGCTAGTTCAATACTAGATGCCATCACCGAACTAGCCATTTCAGTTGGGAACTGAGAGAGGTCAACCCGACTAGCCCCAACGGAGGTTCTCTGGAAGTACTCTCTGAAGGTCTTCATCACAGAGGTTTCTTCACCCAACACGAAGTCAGCCAAACCACTTGCCCAACTTATCTGAAGTTTTGTGATGTCTGGGTGATAGAACTTACGGTTGGCAATGGGTTTTTTGACTCGGTAATACTTGAACCATTTCTTCATATCAGACGGGCGTAGTTTCAAAGAGAAATAAGCCAAACCGAATCCTCTCAACAACAGCATCTGTTGCCTTGAAAGGCTCTGCCCCAAGAACGCACTAGCATTGATCTCTAGGACTCCTTCTGCGTAGTTGATAACCCATTTCTCAGAGGTTTCGATAACGCTAACCGTGACCTTCATCTTTCGGGGGTACAGATCGTTAATATCTGCGAGGGAATCATCCCCTTGAAAGCGTTTTATGATAGCAAGACATTTTTTCTTAAAGAGTTCTGCTTTCTCTGGTGAAGTCCCATAAGCAATTGAAAGAACACCCCTTCCAAGAATCTTCGGAAAACGAAGTGCCTCCGAGTTCTTTGCATCAACGGGCTGTGTTAATTTGGCATATTTTTTCTTTTTATCACCCCAACTTTTGTTATCTGACCGAACTAGATTGCCCTTTGTTCTCCAGTCCTCCAACTGAATCCAGAACTCTGGCATGTGTTTACTTTCTTTCAACACTCTCGGATGTATCCAAACCCAAGAATAGTCCATGAAAACATATTCCCAAGCAATGATATACGGTTCTTTGGTTGGGTATTTATCAACCAAATGAAAGAGGTCTTTCAAGGATGTTATCGTAAACCCTTTTCTATCCGAAGGGGGTCTGGGGGTTGTTTCATATATCATTGCCGTCCTCGTATATAATTGCGAACTAGACCTACTGAGGGGCTTTCTACCCCAGAGGATAAATCCAATGAAGCGTTCCACTTATCCCCGTATTGTTGCCACCAATCTTCAAAACCTTCTAGTTCCATCAATCGCTGGATTCTCTGGGACTTGTAGGACAAATCTTCTGTTTTCAAAAAAGGTGATTCGGGGGAAACTTTATTAAAGAAATCCACGAGGGCTAAGAAGTCTTTGCGACTAGGTGCTTGAAAGGCTTTTAAGTTGCTGTATTCACCATCAAGGGTGACATCCATAAAATATTGGAAGGCTGAGTTGGAGAAAGAGCCTTCCTCTGTTTTTCGTCTCAACCTCTCGACCATACCGTAGAACTGTTTCTGGGCAGTCATATCGGATGCACCAAGAATCTTTTCTACAACGGCTTGCTTCCACCATGCTTTTGCTTCGAGGGAAGACCCATATCTCCCACTATCGAGGTGACCATCAAAACCGAATCTCCACCAAACATTGTATCCAAACAACCCAGAGGCATCCTCCCTCTCTGCCACCAACTGTATCTTTTCAACACCATGTTTGATGGCTGAGGTCAATTGTGTGGCGAAGGCTTTCATCCCTAACCCTTGTCTTTGCAAGTCTTCACTGAGGGTGAAATATTCATTTTTGATGATATCATCAAAGAAGTAACGCTTCATTTGTAGGACGACTCTTGAACCAGAATAGGCTCTGAACTCCATAATCCCCGATTGGTCATAATCTAGTTCAGTTCGGTAACCAGCCTCTCGCATGTCGTCAGTCAACCCAGTGATTCCAGCGATATCCAAAGCATCTTCTAAAGACACTGTTTTTCTGTCGATCAGAGAACTGGAAGTTTCAATTTGTTCCTTCCGTTCGCCCCTCGTAAGACCTAGCCCTCTGAATCTCGTGGGAGATAATTCGATGATATCGGATGTCCCCACATCAAAAAAGGTTTCTAAAAGAGCAGAGGGTGTTTGAAAGATAGTGTGTTTCAATAACTCGGTGGCAAACAGAACACGAGGTTTCCCCACTTGGCTCACTGAAAAGGATGAACGCTTCAGAAGGGTCAAGTCCACCTTTTCTCGCCTTGTGAGGTTTCTCCAATACAACTGGTCGGACTTACTCAAACCAAAGTCATAATAGCCCATACCCAACGCCAACAGAAGATTGGGTACGATTCCCTTTCGGTTATCTCGGATTTGTCGCATTTCGGGATTGACTTTTATCAATCCCGTGAGGGGAGAATATGAAACTCTCACGGGCAGTCCCTCTTCTGTTTCAATGCGTAACTTCTTTAAGGAGGGTTTTACCTTCTCTTTCAAGAAGGGGGCTTTGGACAAAAAAGCCTTAACCCCCATCTTCATGGAAATCGCAACGACTTTGGGTAAATCAGAAGCCTTTATGGGGTAGATAAAATTAAGTTTCATTGAATACAATCCAGTTCAATGATAGTTGAGAATAGACAGTTTATTGCTTCATCCTCTTGGGGATGACATACGACCACCATAGTCGTTTGATAAGAGAGGAACGAGCCATTTGACGGTATGCCTCAGCACAAGCGAGTGTGTCAGCAAGAGCAGTGTGTGCTTTCCCCGTTTCAATATTCAATGCCTTTCGGATATTGACAAGGGAGGCTGATTTCAGCCCACAAGGGAAAAGATGTTCGACTGCCGTACTCATGGTGTCTAAAAATCTATATCCAATGTTGGGGTCTTGGTTGTGTTTCTTCAACCACGCTTTCAGAAAGGGTACGTCAAAGTGAGCGACATTATGACCACCGAGAATATATTTCCCATTGAACTTCTCACGAATGATGGGGGCAATTTCCTCTGGAGTTGGAGCATCCTCCCACCCTTTTGTGGTGTAGCCGTTAATCTCCAAGGCTCGTTTTGATGCCCGTGCTATGTCGTTGGGTGTGGGTTTAATCTTGGTGTCCCAAGCACTCAAAACATTCCCCTCCATGTCCGTAACGACAATCCCTATCTCAAGGATGGTGTTGGTGTCTTTGTCTAAGCCAGTTGTTTCTAGGTCAAACCACAATATCTTCATTTCATACCTCTAAAAAAAAGCCTCCCACAGAATTGACGGGAGGCTGTTGGAAAATCGTCTAGTCAATGTTTATGCAATAGAGATACCCTTCTCTCGCATGAAAGAAAAGAAATCGTACATCATAGAGTTCTGAGCGAATAAATCCACCGACCGTTGAAGGTCTACATCGGGAGTGGAATCTTGAAGTTCGGTCATTAATTCTCTCAGAAGATCATTGTTATGAGCGAACTGGAACACAAACTCCATGTCCTTCTTTTCCAATGTCTTGTTTGTCACTTCCAACTCTTCAAGTGTTTGGAGATTGCTGGTGTCATAAGATTTTCTTTTTGACTTCGTGACAGACATAAGCAACTCCGTCACATTCTGCACATGGTCTTCTGCAAGGCTTGTGCTGTTGGCTTCATACACTGTGGAAGCATTCGTTGGCATGACATAGAAGCCACCATAGTTCGCCACCAGTAAGGGGTAGTCGGGGTGACAAGCATTACCACAGATAGCCTTGTATGCCAACATGATGTCACGGATCGATACAAGGTGTCCGAGTGTCTTTGAGGCTTTGAGTGTGAGATAAGAAAAGAGGTATCCTCTATATTTTTTACTTAATCCCAACCCTTTGAATAAACTTTGGGCTTGAGGGAGATTATCTTTATCACCCGTGACTGCTGAGAGGAGAACTTGCTCTTGCTTCTTTGAAAAACAGATTTCTTCTTCGGACTCAGTAAGGAAAGGAAGCACCTCAGCAACCCATTTTGTGTGGGGAAGTTTGCTTTCGGTTAAGGGGCTGATGGATGGAATGTACTTAGACATGTTGTACTCCTAGTTGATGGTTAAATTGAGTTTGTTGTTTTGAATGAGATATTGAAGGAGTTCCTCTTTATCCATAGAGAAAGAAACCTTGTTGTCCTCATTGGGGGCTTGTTGGTTAGCCAATACAATGCTTGACAAGTATTGTATTTGTTTGGATTGTTTCTCCACCATACCCAACAAGTCTCGGACGGTTTGGTGGAGATCCGTAGGTTCAGTGAGATCCGTAGGTTCATCAAAGAATACCCCGACCTCTGCTGCCATCTCATCCAAATCGCCACGAAAGATAATCTCTGTGTCCTTCCAGTGTGTTTTCTCTGCATGTTCTAGGACTTGACGAGGCTTAGAATAGTTGTGTTTTCGACCCGTCACAAACTGGTAAGTCGCATTGAGGTCTTCTGCCGTTATCTGACATAAGCAATGAGTTAAAAGAGATACAAGGAAAGAACTGAAGGTGGTGGGGGAGTTTGAAATCGGCAATAGAGTTTCACGAACCTTTGAGGGGACTCGGATTTTGCCTCCTCGTTTTCGGTTGGAAACCCTTTTCACGAAGGTTAAAATATCATAGACAGCGTTCTCATTGTTATCCAAGAGTTCGGTGGCATATAAACATCCTTTATCCATTTGGTTCAAAAATTGGGTTGTAGGCATAGTGCTTTGTTCCTTTGGTGGGGGGGTTGGTATGGCTAGTTCAATTAGCCTTCTGTTAACTTGTGTTGTGATTGTTTGTTCCATTGATTTGGATAGGGTTGCTGGCTTTATAAGTTCTTGGATTCTCTCAGAAACATTATTTACTGATATCTCCTCTTCCAACAAAAGAATGGAGAGATACTCCTCAAAGTCGGGGTGTTCAGAGTGTGACTCTGGGGTGTGCAAAACATTTGACATAAAAAAACCTCCGTATATAACTGGTCTGTTTTATATACGGAGGTTGAGTTTGGAAACGATCCCAAATGGCAAAGTTTATTTCTTAAACTTTTTCACGGAGTTCTGATTATCCAAACGGATGAGGCTTTCAGAGTGACGCATCTTCACCATCGCTTCTCGGTCGGAGTTTGACAAGGACATATTCCCGAATAGTGTCATAGCACCCGTGTCTTTATCTTGCAATCGAGAAGTCAGACCAGTCGCACCCGTGACTGCTTTCACAAGTTTAGGATCAATATGTGCAATAGCAATATCCCAAGCGAGTGTTATTTGTAAGCCAGCCCCTATCATTTGAGGTTGCCCTCCATACACCAATGCTTGCCTCTCTTGAAATACTTTAATGCCCGCAGCATACAACTGTAAATCAAAGTAATAGCACGGCTGTGGGACTTCGGGCTTATTGAAGGTCATCGTGAACTGGATCGAAAGACGATGATCACCCACAATAATCTGGGGGGCGTTGTGCCAACCCCAATCCACGATATGAACACGGAAGGCTTGACGTTGGGAAAGCACCATTAAGGTTTCTTGCTCAACATCTGACATAGGAACATATAAGCCCTTTGGGTTCAAACCACCAAATCTATTCTTATCACTCATAGTCGCCCCCCTTATGCCATTACAATATAAAGTGCTTCCAACAACTCGGCTTTGGTCAGATTCTTGTAAGTCACCTTTTCTACCTTCGCCACTTCAATTAGTTGCTTCTTCGTCAAAGACTCCAAATCTACGGTTTCTTCACTAGCCTCGGTCTCAACAGCAACAACTTCTTCTACAACTTCTTCTACAACTTCTGTGGGGGCTGTGGTGAGTTCTAGGGCTTCTTCCACACTCTTTACGGGTGTTCTAGGCTTATCCACCACAACGGTCTCTGTGGTCGTTTTTTGTGTGGCTGGGGTCTTCACCAAAATACCTTTACGATGTTTGGCGTTCAAACGTCTTTCAGAGAAGGCTGGGATACTGTTTGTCTCAAGAATCTCCCTACTCTTGCTCGGTTGAGCCAATTTCGGCAGAGTTTTCGTGGCTTTGTTCTTGTTCTGATTGTTGGTTATTTTTGGTAGATACATGATTCTCTCCTTGTATAGATTTTGCAGTTATTTGAGCGATACGAACATACCGATCTAATGCGGCTTGCCCTAGAATATACCCAGTTTGTACGAAACCCGATATACCCACTATTGATAATAATAGCACTTGATTATTGCCTTCACAATTCTTGTAAATTAAGACACCGATAATCATCTTCCAGCCGATGTCTGCTAGAAGATAGGCTAAAAACTTTTTTGAGGATAAGGGCAACTTTTCCATTACGAACTCCTTTTCTTTCGAGGTTTCCCATGAAAGTACGCCAAACGATTGCCCCTCTTTTGAATCTTATCTGCTTTTTGAACGGCATCCATAACGGGACTTTTATCCCTCTTGGAAGTGATATCCAATAACTCTTGGAGGTAGTACTGTCGCTCAAGGGAACAAGCAGCGAAAGCCTCGTCAAAGTCTTTCCGAGCAAGTTCATGTTGTTGGATGAACTCTAGGATGTGCTGATCTGACAATGTTTGAAGAGCATTTCGTTTGGTTTTTGTTCCCGAATACCACCAGTTCATAATGAACCTATTTCAAATAGAAACTTGACACGGTGCTTCCCAGCATACGCTCGAATGATGGTTCGTATTGCTTTCGCTATCTCACCACCTTGCCCTATCACTTTCCCATAATCTGAGGGGTCTACTTTAATAGACACTAGAAAAGAGGATTGGGAAGAGGAATGGATATCAATTACACATCGCTCTGGATATTCACATAGAACACCGAGTACGGTATTCAAAAAGTTTTCAAAATCTGTCTTGGCTGTCATCGGTGTCCTCTACTCCCAGTGTCTTTGAGGCATACTGTTCAAGTTCCTCTAAGTCTCTTGTTTTTGCCAAATCCACCAACTTAGACAATCGAGATTGTTTCTTTTCTTTGTTGGGGGTCATGGAAACCACACGAGTTGGTCTGGGTTTTGATGGTTTAATTATGGGTAACTCTGCGTCCCTTTCCAATACAACTTTCTTAATGTGATCCCGAATGGCATCTACTGTTTTGGGGATACCCTTCAAAGGGATGTTCCTTTTCGTGGCTTCTACAATCAAAGAATCCAAATCGGGGGTTTCTTCTATTTCAAAGCCTTCAGTTACAATGAGAGTTGGGGCTGGAGTTGGGGTTTTTTTCTTCTTGGGTTTCTTGGGTTTGGGTGTCTTTTTTTGAATAGTTTCTTTTTGAGTATTTTCTTCTTGAGAGGGATCTTCAAAAATAACTACTTCAAGTTGTTTATCGAAGATTATCGAAAGATTAGCCAACTTCTTCTGACGGTTGATCTTTTGACGAGCGAGGTTTTTCGCTAGACTTGACCCATGAAGGTAGCCGTTGATCTCTCCTACAATCTGCTCTATTAAATGAATACCGTCATTCATTGTTAGACCCACGAGGTCAACCCCCTCCAAACAATGAAGAGGCTTGTCTAGCAAATCCTTTTGAAGGTCTGGTTCTAATTTTGAGGCTTTTTTTGTCATTTGTATTCTCCTATTATATGTGCCTTTTTATATATACGAAAAGACCCTACTTCTTCAACCCCTTTTCCTCTAGTGCAGTATAAACTTTTTTGGACACGAAAGTCGTCCACATACCGTTTTCAACCATTCCGTGTAACTCTTGGAAATCCCGTAGAGCCGAGTCGGACATACGACCCCAATCGCCATCTGCACCCCATTTACCCAAGTCATAACCTAGATCGATGAGGGCTTGTTGGCGTTGTTCATTTGTGAGGAAGGGTGACCACACATCTGGGATGGAAGGGTCGTTATAAACACCTCTGAGAACACGAGCGAAAGGAAAACCAATACTGTCTGTCTTATAACCAGCACATAAATCTTGATGATCATGGTGGTCTTCCCAAGTGAGATGACTCCATTTCTCTTGGATATGTTTCCCTAGAGCAATCATCATTTCAATCTGTTCTTCTGTCCAAGGCTGTATCTTGTACTCTGTCCCATTGGCTGAAGCACACTCACTCCAATCCTCTTTGGCTTTCACACCTTTACGAGCATAGCCTACATTCACAGTTTCGATTCCAATACAGTAGGAAGCACCACTGTATCGAACACCATTGATAACACAAGGCTTGCCATCCCAACGAAGTGTCTGATTCGCACCAGCGTGCCACGAACGGTTTTCGATGGTGACATATCTATCAATCCCTTCATCAAAAGAACGACCCACACCAAAGTGAGCAGATGCCTTTCCTTTCCGAGAAGCGTTAGCACCACCAAGAATCTTAGAACAACCTCGTTCTAAATCCCATCCAGCAGTCCAATGCCATGTGACACCCATTGGTTTATAACCAGAACGTGATTTCCAACCCTTTCCTACGGCTTGACCCTTCTCGATAGGGATGAGATATTTGTCATTCAGTTTTAAGTCATACATTAAGTTATCCTTTGTTTGTTTTTTCGCTTTTTCCTTTGGCAATACGAAACTGCCAACGGTGGTATTTGTTTTAGGATCTGTGTGGAAAAAAACATCCACACCCAACTCTTTCAAAATCGTTTTAATCTTCTCGTCTAAAGACATGCAGCCTCCTCTAAAAACTCACGGACATTGAGTCTATTTTTACTAGAGGGTTGGTGATACGGATTTCCATATACACCCCCTCTTTAACAGCATACCCACCAAAAGTGACAGAGAGGGTGTTCCCCACAACAAACTCACGAATCTGACCGTTGGTGACACCATCATCAAAAAGAGTGTGATTATATGCTGTGCCATGAACCATTAAAGGAGGGGAGTTCACACCAGATGCACCCGACTCAGAAACTTTCTTACGGATGAAAATCTGAAGGTCACCATTGATGAGGTCTTGTTCCAAACCATTAACGAACTGACCGAAAATACTCATCTCTAGGTTTGAGTGAGAGATTGTTCCGTCATCTGTCGCTTCAAATGTCCTATAATAAGAAGCACCTTGCCCAATCCCCGTGTAATCGGGATTCGGTAAAGGGTCGAGAGGAAGATAAGGCGACCAATCTGTGTGAGGTATCTGTAAGAAGCCCCCTTGCACCAACGCTTGACCAGAGTTCAAATGATTGAGGCTATCCCAAACAGTGACATAATCACTCTCTGTTCGGTGGATTTCATCATCGAAACCATCGTATTGAGGGGTGGAGGTCTGTTCGTAAGTGTCAATCAGAACTGGGAGGGACGGGGATATCTTTGTGACCCCATTGTTCCATGTGTCATCAGCGTGTGCTTGCACATAAATATTCTGATCAATCACACGGTAGTTCGGCTCTTGGACTTTCCAATCGTTTTTTTGGTAATCCACGAAGTTCCGATTGACCTTCGAGTCCCAACTCGAAAAATAACCCGCACCAACTCCAAAAGGGGAGTGTTCCAACTTCGGTAGATCGATATTAACTGCTTCTACTGTAAGATTCTTGGATGCCTTAGCCGAAGCATTATTGAGGTGATTGATGTCTTTGACGGTCACTCGGAACACTGTGTCATTGGTGTAATACGCAATCCCAGAGAGATGACGAACTACACGGAGGTTTTCCTCAAAAAGCACTTGATCAAAAGAGGGCGTTTCGGGATTGGAATCATAATAAAAAGTATTGATGGTGTGGCTATACGAACCACCCCCATCTGAAACCGTGTCTGTGATGTGCGTTGTCGTGACACGGAACACACTGCCCCATCTCCCCACTGAGTTCACCAACATATCCAAATCAAGGACTACTTTAGCGAAGGCTTTCTTGCGGTCTTGATTGTCATCTTGGAAATCAGTGATGGTGAAGTGTATCACCGAACTAGGAGAGAACTGAGATATGTCCCCCGTTGCTGGGAAAACAACCTCTTCATAAACTTGATTAAGACTCTCAATCCGAACTACAAACTGAGAATCCCCACCGAAGCCAGTCGTGTGTCCGACTGTGTCTATTTCGACCACACCAGTCTTTGTCACTCTGTCTTGAGTGGTATTCCCCCATGCCTCTGAGAGGACTAGGTTGCCATCAGCACCGTCTGCTGTCGGAACTCGTGCTGTTTGGAAAGCCAAATCGGTATTGGAAGCAAATCCATCAGCACCGTTACCACCATCGTCTGTGTTCCAATGCGACATAGGAGGTGGTGGGGGTGGCTTACGATAAGGTGTCCCGTCTTCATTCCATAAGTCGAACTGTTGCTCTGTGAGATATTTAAGACCCTTATCGTCTGTCCCTCTCATGTGGGCATAGAGATTGGAATCGTAACTCCAGTCTTCTGGGATCATGAAGGAATACATAAACTTCCCAACCTCATTGGTGGGTGTCATAACTCCATCTTCAAGAACGAGTTCGGCATCTTCATCAAAAGTAAAAAGATGGATGGTTGTCCCCACAACAGAAACGGGGTTTTGGTCTTCATCTACAAAGAGAACAAAGAAATACGCTGGTCTACCGATAGTGACAATAGCCATATCAACCTCCTCTCACAAATCGAGTTATCATGCCAGTCCTTGAACCACCCTCTACAGTGATGGTGACTTCCCCGTTGGCTTCTGTGATAGAAACATGGTCACCTCCCTTCAAGGTCTTTAGTTCGATTTCTCCTACGCCACCCATCTGACCTAATTCAACACCCGAACCAAGAGAAGTGACCGTGATACCTTCCACTATGTTCTTGAGAGCCAACACTTGTGTTTCTATCTCGACCTTAAACAAATCAAAACTGGCTTTCAGTTGCTCAATCTCTGTGGTGAGGATGTCGATGTCAGTCGAAACTGATCCTATGGATGTTCCGATATAACGAAACCCCGTGATGTAAGGGTCAAAGGCTGGTCGTGCTGCTATGAACATTTCAGATATCAACAGTAACCCATTGGAGTAGTTCCAAAACCACGCCACACTACGAGAAGCACCAACACCCGTCATATAGATTGTCGTGGACAACAGTTCGCCACCAGCCGATGGGTCACCATCCCACAAGAGAATCCCATAACCGTTGGAAGGGTTTCCAGTTGCTTGGGGAACTAACTGTGGTTGAATCCAGTTGTCTAGCATAGGAGAAGTAGTGTCACCATGTACCGAATAAGCAGCCCATGTGGTCTTGTTGCTGTCGGTCACCTCTGTCAATCGAATGGCAGTATTCAAAGAAGAATAATCTGCGACTATGCCTTGTAAGTGGAGGGCTACATTGTTTTGGGCTTCTAGGATAGTCGAAGCGGGGTGTTGTCTGATGGTATCAAGTTGGGTCAAAACCTTCCCAGACTCCACCATGAAGGTGAAGGGGAAAAGGGTTTCATACCACTGACTGAGGGAGTTCCCATCCAAAACACCAGCGACAAGGGATTTCGTGACGAGATTTATCCGATCTTGATTAGAAAAAGACATCCGACTACCTCATTTCGTAGCAAAGAGAAAGAATCTCGTGTTCTGATAGGAGATATATCTTTCTGATATCCCCACACTGAATACGAAGAAAAGAAGAAGCACCGACTTTTTTGACAGAAACTTTATCCCCAACCCAAACAGTCGGGACACTTCCAACAAACTGTGGGAAGTCCGATTTTTTGAGAGAGTGTTCCTCTACAATAAAATCATGCACACGGATAGAAAGACGAACCTCCTCGCCATCTACACGATAATCAATGCTTCTTCTGAACATATCTATTCCTACAGTCGGTTACGAATAATCTTCGTTCCCGCATTAGGATACTCTTTCGCCCCACCGTTTCCAGCACCCGTAACGCCCGATTTAGGTGTTCCAGTAGTTTTTTTGCCTTTACGACTGCTCGGTAATGTGAGATAAATGGGTAAATTAGCCATGATGAACTCCTTAATTATTTCAGATTGCTGACATACACTGTCATAGTCTTTCAATAATAAAAGGATAAACGAAACGAGGTGTTAAGATGTCAGAATATGATCCAACGGCAGATGATTCGGAAAACCCCCATTCGATTGGTTATTTGGCTATCCGAATTGCTGAAGTGATTGAAGTGAACCACGAGGATATGAATGTCTTCCTCCGTATTAAAAACGGGTCGGAGTCTAATCGAACACCCATCCCCATCTCCTTCCCTTGTATCGGTAATAGGATGTTTTTGGGGGGTATGCCTCAGATTGGGGACTTCGCTGTCGTTGGTTGGACAATGGAGGGTGGTTCAAAAAGACCCGTAGTTCTGAACTGGATTGGGGCTGGGTTGTCGATGGGGAAAGATTGGATGATGTCCCAACCCTTTGAACAAGACCAATATGACATGAATGACGAGAGGGCTAAGTTCTTTGAGGGGGCATACAACAGAGTTCGCCATAAACTACGCTCTATGAACTCTGGGGATATCCTTGCTAGTTCGTCTTCTGGTTCTGATTTAATCCTAGACGAAAGTGTCCTTCTCACAAACAGAAGGGGCAATGAAATACATATAAGAGATGCCGACCAAAGTATTGTCACGCAAAGTGTCAATCTGTTCAATGTGCAAGCGGGGGTTCGGTCTTACAGTGGTGTTGTCCAAAGGGATTCCTTCTCTCTCCCCACTCAAATGTTCTCTGATGGTAATGATTGGTCGGGGTACAGTTTGTTTGACTCAGACTTCAGAGTTCTCGCTCTCCAAGAATCTGAGGCAGAACTAGGGATTCTAACTCCCAATGACATCTTTGAAGTTGATGGGGATGGGAATCTCAACACGGATTTGTTCTCTGAGGATCTCAATCCCTTCAAGTTCCTTCAAAGTCTAGGGATGATTGATGAGGATTACATCCAAGTATATCCCTTCGATAATGACCCTTCCGTGTATGGGGGTAAGTCCTTCTACCGAATCAACAACGAACTGGAAGAAAACCTCACCGAACATCGCATTGAATTGACTCACACGAGTGATGGCACACTCCCAATGTCAGAACAGACAGATGTGGGCGTTGATCCCGAAACCGAAATGCCCTTCATTGAACAAGTTATGGGGACGGTCATCTCAAATGATAGGAGCGACCCAGACCTCTATGGGAAACCTCTCACAGCCAAAATCTTTCCGAAACCCACACTTATAGATGCCTCCAAAAAGGATATATCAGAGCATCTCGCTTATTTGACGAGGATTACACCCCCTATCGAAAAACCCAATATCGATCCCACACCGTATATGTTTGCAGTAGGGAAAAACGGGAGAGCCTTTCTCAATGTCACTGGTCGAAGAAATGGCGATAAAGACTTCGCTGCTGAAGTTCGCTTTGGGAGTGGTATTCAAATCGAACTAGGGAGCAACTCTCAGAAAGTGTCTTTCCTCTCAAAGAGTGAGGGTGCTTTCCAAGTGCAAGCGGGAGGCAATGGTGAAAAGAATGTCGGGGTTTCTCTCATTGCACAAGATTCTGGAATCGAAATTAAAGGCGAGGGGCTTATCAATGAACCCTCCCAGTTCGATGATCCAGACAATCTGCCACTGTCCGTTCTAATACAAGGCACTAGAAATGTAGGGATTTCTAGTAATGAATCCATTGTTTTCTCAGCGACCAATGGTGTGGTCTTCACTGAACTCTCCAAGTTCGCTGTTTCCCCTAAAGACACCTTCGAGGTGAACACTGACCAAGTGTCTGTCAACTCGAAGACCGTCAATAAGATTGTGACGGGACAAGAGCAGACCTCTTTCAGTGGGCCAAAGGACGGTTTGCCGAGCAACTATCCTCTCCGTGAAACATCTCTCACGACAACTATCCCATCCCCCACTGCCAACATAGACGAATATAATATTCTCGCTGGGAGACAAACCAAAACAATCAAGACGGGTGGGTCTTTCCGTCAAAGAATCTTAGGGAATGGTAAAATCACGAACTCAGTCACAACGGGGAGCATCAAAAACACAGTGGGTGCTTCCAATATGACTCTAAATAACAGCAATCTCAATATCACTGTCCCCAAAACCCTAAAAGTGTTGGCTGGGGCAAGTATCAAGATGACGGCAACGGGTAAGGTGACGATAAAATCGGGAGGGATCGCCAAGATACAAGGCTCAGTGGTACAACTGAAAGCCACTGGTGGTACAACGGGGGGCATCTTATGCAGTGGGTCAATCAATCCTCTGACGGGGTTACCCTTCTCAGCATCTGGTCTTCTAGGTTCTCCAACACATAGGCTCAAATAATGGCTGTGACAGCAACACAAATCACACAACAGATAAGATTGGCTGATCCCAATCTCAAAGGCAAGGACTGGCTTAAACTCTCGTCTGCCATCGGCAAAGGCGTACAGACATGGTTGGTGATACCAGCCAATGTTCAGTTACAAGGGGTGGCAACGGGTGTTCTCGGTGTGGGAGTTATCCCAACGGGTAAGGTGGTGGTCGCTCCCTTAATCAGTGCTATGGTGGGGGCATTTGCCTCCAATGGCTTGAAAGGGGTAGATGCTCTCCGTTTAGCAAAGGCTATCGCTACTGGGGTGTCAAGTGCCATAAACACAACGGGGGAATACTATGGTTCTTCGGCTGGTGTCGGTACGGGGGTTGATGTCTGTAAGGTGATAAGAGCCAATCAAAAAACCCTTCAAGGTATTCTCATGGGGTCTTTCACCTCGTTAGGTATAGTGGGGAGTGACACCATAAAGTTATCGAGAGCCATCAGTGTCGGTGTTTCTTCTATTCTTTTCACGGGTGTAGGGACAAGTGGTGTCACTGGTACAGTGAGTCCAATCCCTAGTGGGGGAGTCACAACTCTCTTTATGAGATAACTGCTCACACTTGAACATTTAACCTCAAAACTACTACCAAATACTAATATATGAGGACTTATGAATATACAGAACATTTTATCGGGCTTTGTCCTACGACCCTCAAGAAGTGGTGTTGGCAACTCAGAAACAACAGCCACTGCGACCAGTGGAGTCGTCCGTCATTTTGACGAATGGTCGAACTCCGATCAAACTGTCTTAACAGAACTCTTTGGGAGTCAGTATCGTTGTGCTTTCATTGAGGGGGGTCAAAACTCAGAGGAATATCTTCTGTGGGCTGGGAACAATGGTCGGATATCTCAATCCAATGCTTTAGTTCAAGGTGTTGAATCGCAGTTATTCAAAGAGGGGGCTGTTCTTAATAAGATTCTTGTAATAAACCGCAGAGGCAGAGAAATAGAATCGGTGGAAGTCATTCAGTTTTTGGTGGGGGGAGTTATCACCGAACTACAAAAGGACATTCATTTCACTTGGGATGGCACATACGCCCACATCAATACCACTGGACAAACATTACTCACGAATGACTATCAGTTTCTCTCACATCAGTCTTACCTCAAAGAGATGGGGTTCTATTGGGTCAAGAATGACACCAAAACTCGTTTTGGATGGAATGGGGAAAAACAGACTTGGCTTCCTTATAAAGGCTCAAATATCATTAACTTGGGTCGATTGATTGCCGATGAAACCTACGAACTCACACCGAAGATTGGTTTAGACATTGGGTCTTTTCTTAAAGGTGACCCTTCCGACCCCACTGTGAAAGCGACCTTGAGGTTGGGTGTTCTCCCAACGGAGGCAGCAACTGTATTGAAAGTGAAGGTGGTTGATGACGATGGTATTGAAGAGTATGATTTCTTATCTGACCTAGACACTCCCGATGCCGTTGTTGGTGTGAATGGGAACAAGTTGGTCTTTGACCCAAACTTTGTGGTAGTTAATATTGGGAAGTTCATTTGGTATTCCTACGATGATTTCCAAGAAGAAACAGATGGTGCGATGGCTTCGCTTCTGAAGACTCTCGACACACCCGTGTTCCTTGCCCCCATCCCAGAATACACTGATCGACCGATGCTACGGATGGGCAGCAGAACACATCTCACAGCGATAGCGTGTCGGAATGAAACCGAACTCAATGCTCTAGTTCTTCCCAATGAGAAAACCTTCGCTTGGGCTGAAAGCACTGGTCGAGTGAAGTTCCACGATGATTTACTACAAAAAGCAAATCCCGATAGCAATCTATTCGATGTTTTGTATTACGAGGATGCCATCATCTATGATGGTGTTTCACACAACACTCAACCCATTCTTTTCCCAAAGGCAACCGAACTCACACTTCAAGGAGAGGATTATTTTCTTGGGGATGCCAGCACCACACCAAATGGTCTTTTTCAATCGGGCTTTCTGAGAGTGCCAGATGGAACGGGTCTGTTGCCCAATGCTCTCACAGCCGAACCCTTCCCATCTAGCAGTGGGTTAGTTCGTAGGATTAAGACAGTGGGTGATGAGGTCTTTTTCTCTAGTTCCTTCGCCACCAAACAACTTGAAGTTGTCGCCTCAGAAAAGGACTTGAGATGGGCTTGGAGAATTAAGAAGGGGACTGTGATGGTCTGTTTGGAGAATGGGGAGGTTCGCTTCAATACGAAGGACAGAAAGAATCTGTTAGAAAGTGGCGATGGGGTTTTCTTCCGACAAGGCTTTGTGACTCCAGCAAGAACAATCAATGAGGCTTCCATTCCGTCTAGGAAATCAGAACCGTATGAAATCAGTGCTATGGTGTTTTCTTTCGAGATTAACACCACAAAGTTCGTATGCGAACTGAACTACACTGAAACACTTACAGCAAAAGAGGCAGCCCTAAAAATGAATACCTATTCATTTTCTAGTCTAGGCGAGACTCTTTTAGATACGGGCTTGGGTTTGTTCAAGGCTTACAACGGTCGGTTATATTTGGAAACAGCCGATAAAACGGGGAGTATCAAGATTGGTTTTGGGAGTAAAGAATACGGCAGTGTTCTCCTTCCTTATAAGAGCCGTGACCTATCGGGTTGTGCTGTTCTTGGTTTTAATGCTGGGTGGGTGGTTGATACCACTGAGGATATTTGCTTCTTGAATGATAGTGGGATGGCTTTCGGTTTGTTCCGTAGCCCCTACAATAAAGATTTAGAATCCGATGGAGATGAACTGGACTTTTATTCCACACAAAAGACTGAGGGTTTTATTGGGGATGTCCGACAAGACTTCTTCCACCATTTAGACCAAACACCACTGAAAGATATGAAAGGCTTCAGTGAAGGTGTTTTCTTTAATTATAGAGAGGGTCTGAATCAAACTGACCTCCACCATTATGACGATATCATCTATCAGTTCGATGACAATCGCTTTATGTGGGTGGATGAGTCCACACAAGTCAACGAAGTCCTAACGGAAACACCCTTCATTAGTCTTTCCCCTAACATGGTCGTGGAGAGTTCTTTCAATTCTTATTTCAATAAGGGCATCTGGGTTTCAAATGGTTCGACTTTCAACGCCCTAGTGAAAGATGAGGACTATCTCATACTAGACGAGGGGCAAACGGGGACAGTGGCTATTATAGAACCACTAGGAGAGCAAATCGCTGAGGGTTTCAATGGCGTGAGTGTTGGGGATGAACTAACCCTAGATCCAAATCAGATTTCTCTGGTGTCCCCAAAAGACAGAGTGAAGATTCTTGGGGGTAACCTCGAAGGAAGTTACATTGTTCAAGAGGTCTTGAACTCTAAAATCAAAGTGTATCCCCAGTTCGCTGAGGACTTATCGAACTTGAACTATCAGATATTCTCTGGTAGTCATTCAAAATCTATTCACGCTGATAAGATTCTTTATCCAACATCCCATCTCCCCTCTGAGAGTTTTATAATCCGACTGGTCGAACTGGTTGAAACTTCTGTGAGTGGTGGGGCTTTCTTTATAGATGTTGGTGATGCTGAGAAATATGGTCGTGATATCTTTTTCCGTGTGGGGGATTTAACAGACGACAGTAATGATTATACTCCCACCAAGATAGGGTCACAATTATTAGGAAATCCTAGAAATGGTGTGTATGTCATTGATAGTCCTTTATTAGAGAGGGAGTTCATTCAAATCTCCTTCGGTGGGGGTGAGGTTTCATACTCCAAAGGTAACGGAAACTGTCACTTTGTGAATGTGTTCTCTTCTAACACGGGGGATTACATCGAAATCGGTGCTTGGGGTTCTCCCATTCAAGGGGAAGTTCGCTTCTCTGACGAGGCACTGAACAATCTCGGTGGGAGGGCATACGCTGTGCCAGACATCAGTGATGTCACTCTCTTGGGTCACGCTGAGTTCTATTATTCTTCTAGGGAGGTATTTGTTCCAGCAACTCAAGTTGGGAAAGTCTATCTCGTGCAGAGGGCGATTCTCGGTCAAGATGTTCAAGCGAATCCCATCGGTGGGGCATTGAACTTCACGAAGCCCTTGAAGAAAGGAACAGTGGTAGAAGCGAGATATTATAGAGCAGACGATGACGGGGAGAAACTGACAGAGGAAGGGGTTGTCTTACCTCAAGTTTTCGATCAACTCCCCGTGTTCCGTAGACAGAAAAACCTAACCGTGACTGAGATAGACCCTCTGACGGGTTTCTTCAAGGCAGAGATTGATCTAGAAGATGACACTCTCATTGCAGATGGCGAGGTTACATTGTGGGTGGGGGCTAGAATACAAACTGACGAGTACACCTTTGAGATTGACCCCGTCACCAATAAGTTGATGTTTGATGGCAGAACGGCTTTCATTGTTGGGAATCCTTTATACAGTGATGTTTTCAAAGCGAGTTATCAAGTGTATGAAGCAGATGGTGGGGAGCAATCCTACACCACTTCAAATAATCCCATTTATCGACCTCCTTTCCGACTCCGAGAAGAACAAGACACTTTTCTTCTTGAGGGCGACCGAACTGAGGACTTTGTGGTGGGTGGTGTGATTTGGATTGATGGCTTCCTCTTGAAAATCGAAGCAGCGAACTACAACTCAACAAGCACTGAAATAGTTATTTCTCCAGCACCACAAAAAGAAATAGGTTCTCTTTCTCCAGCCAATGATTCCGAGATGTTGGTGAGTGGTGAATCTCTGTTTGAAGACTTAGACTTTTGGTTGGATATCCTCGTTTCTTATCTCCCAGCAGACAGAGGAATGACCGAACTGACCTTTGAGGGCAATCTGACGGAAGTCATTGAAACGAATAGTATCATCCAACTCGGAGATGATGTCTTCTTGGTGGGGGACACGGAACTCTCAGACGAAGGGGATTTCACTCTCGTGAAACTTCAAAGCCCGTTAGCCAATGGGTACAAGCCCGACACGCACCCACCGAAAGTGTCTGTCCGACCCATCTTTGCTGAGAATGACCTTGAGTTTGAACTGGGAGATTCTGTTCCCGACACTTATTTTGAGTTGGTTCTATTTGAAGAGGGGGGCATTGGTAAAACACTCATTGAGGATGTCCATTACGAAGGCAGCCCAGAAGAAGGGGATATAAGATTCTTGGATAAGTTCCAGAGAGGATTAAAAAAAGGAGATGTCTTGTGGGTGTCTCGCACAGCACTTTCTGCTTTAAGCCCCTTCTTTCAAAACGGACAAGTGGTTGTCCCCTATGTCAGAGCCTCCTATCTCCACTCCACTCTCCGAACCCCAAAAGGGTTCATTGAGGGTAATTACTTTTACAGTCAACCCGATGCTTTCTTCACTCGTGTTGTCAAAAATGATGCCTATCTAGCAGAAGTCGCAAAGGATTTCTCTCAGAATATGAACCCCAACGGAACTAATGGTTCTGGAACGGGCTTCTCAACCACACCCAAGAACTTCTTGAAGGGGTCACTCGGAAGTAGAGGCATTTATAAAGACACACTCAACCAAGATCAAGCGGCTCGGATGTTTATAGAAGTCTACAACCGTATTATCGTTGGGTTTGAACAAGTACGAGAAACAGTGACGGGTGGTTTCATAGGTGACCGTGATGGCAAGTTCAAGTTCTTTGTTGGTCGTGACAATGACCTCACACCTAAAGGACACGAGAACCCTTTCACGGGTATCCTAAACCCTCGTAATGTGTGGGAGGAGTTCTTTAATGACACTCTTGAGGAACTGAGTTTGACTCGGATTCCTTTAACGATTGAGGATGCTATTGTACAACCCGATGGTGGGGCTAGTCGTGACGACTATGTTTTGAAGGGTGATGATCTCAACATGTCTGAGATACGGAGTTTTCTCAACGAGCAGAAATCCTACACGAGGAATGACATAGATGACATCGTGCTGGTTGGGCGAAAGGGTCTGTCCTTTGATTGGGCTAGAGGTTTTTGGACGAAGGGTGTTTACAAACCAATGGGGGATAATCACACTGTCAGTCGTTTGTTCCCAGAGCGAACTAATATGTTCACGAGGACATATGCTGGGACATTGATTGATGGGGATAATCCTTACGGTGTCTTCACCAACGGACGAGAGATTGATGAGGAATGGTACTCCACGAAAGGTTCTCAAATCGGAGCGATCAGTAATCCCGTTCAAGGGACAATAGAGAATATCTCTGATCTAGATATCCAGAAGCGTTTAGCGAGAGGGAGAGTTTATGATTATTCTCCCACGGGTTTCCCCGAAATCGAATCTGCCCTCAGTATCACTATTGGGGAAAGACCCGCCGTTGTTATCTCGGTTGTCGCCCTCAATCAATTCCCCACTGATTCAAAGGGAATCCCCGACACATCTCGTATGGTCATCGGTGGTGGGGAAATATACGATGCTTCTTCGGGGGATTATGACCTCCACACGCCTCCTTTCAATAAAGGGGATAAAGTCTTTGTGGGATACCCAAATGGGGTTATATATCCGACTTATGTTTATATCGAGGAAGTAATCGCTGGGTGTGTTCTGACTTTCCAAGATGAGGATGGGAACGCCATCATGGATGTGGCTGACTTCATACGAACTACTTTCGAGGAGATTGATATCTCATTCGGAGATTCTTTATTCATCGGAACAGATGACTACATGCCCAACGCCCCTTCTGACCCCGACCTAGATGAACAAGCCGAACTGAAAGGTAAGTCCGATGCCTATTCGACTTGGTGGGATTTCGCTCTCGATAGAAAATCGGGGCAAATGATTGATAAATCCTTCCCCTCAAAAGATGATGACCGTTTCGATTGGCAGAAGATACTCAGCCAAAACCCACCAGAACCTTATGAGTGTCTTGAAGGGGTGACCTTCTTCTACAATGGGGACACGCAACCAGCCAAACTCCCTTGTTTGCTTGGACAAGAGAAAAACGACAGCGGGGATTACACACTCCCTTATCTCAAATCGGGTGAGACCGAACTAGCCGTTCTAGGGCAGATGGCGAAAGCCTTTGATTTCTTGTTCGACCAAGATGCCCTCTCAAATAACAATGCCGTCTATCCCAATGAAGTTGTCGGCAGAAACGGAGTCTTAACAAGTGAAGCCCTCTTAACAGACTCGGTTAACTTCCTACCCGTCAATGGCTCTTACTCTCTCCGAACTGGACTTGCAGATGTAAGATCATACGACCTATTATTGGTTGAACCAATTAATTCCAATGAACAATCTTGGCAAGGGATTCTCTCTGTTGGGAGTGTCGGGAGCAATACCATAGGCGTGCCTCGTCTTGTATCCGAACAAAGTGGTCTTCTTGATAAATACATCGTTGATAACGCTATGGCTCATGTGTCCACTGTCGTGGATGGACTAGGAAACGCAGAAAACGGAATGGTCATTCTTGAAGATGCCATCAATAACTACACCACTTTCGATTTATCTTCCCAAACGACATTCTCGTGGGAGGGTTTTATCTCTTGGTTCAATCAGACAGTCGATACTGCTGTGCCAGAAGGAAACAGAAATGCTGCCCGTCTTCTTCTTATCGATCACCCCACTGGTGCAATCCTCTCCGAACTAGAACTACACCACACACTCAATGTTGGTGTATCAGTAGATAAAAAAATAGCCCAGAACTCAAGTCCATCTATCATTATTGACATCGTGGATATGAATACAGTTGATCCCGTGACATATCCTACTCCAAATGTTGTTCTCGGTGTTCAAGGAATTGGTTGGTTTGACTTTGCCCTCATTGGAACACCTATTGGTGGAGATGATACCGTTTTCTTCGACTTCACATTGGGGCTGAACGCCTTTGATGATAGTTGGGGTGGTATCGGAACACCACTGAATGAAGAAGCCTACACGGGTTCTTTTCTGACTACTGTCGGTGCAGATCGTTTGAAGTATGACTTGGGCTTGGGGGGTTGTGCCTCTACTGTCAGAGATACCGTCCATCCGAATGACAATAGTCTAGTCCTTGAAACCTCTTTGTATGTTGGTCGTGTGGAACATGAGTACGGTTCTGATATTGGCGATGGTTATCCCATGACCTACATAAACGGAACGAACTCAATCAATGGTGCGACACCGTTCACTTTCCTCACAGAGGATTTTACTGTCCCGTCTTGGGAGGGTGTTCAGAATACTCCCTTGAACATCAATGGAGTTCGCTTCTCGGCTATGGCTAGTTCAGATGAGAACACCACTTCAATAATCTGTGACGGTGAGGGGTATGTTTCTGACGGCTTCCTTGCTATCACCTCAGACATTGGAAACCAAGACACAACAATGGTTAACCCCTACACAGCCATCCCACTGACTCTCATCAACGGGGTTATAGAAAACATAGTGGAAGGCGATGTTCTTGTTATCCAATCTCTGACCAAAACGGCTGTGACCTCTGGGTCTTATGTAATTAAGAATGTGGTTGCTCCCTCTGACCCACTCAATCCGTATGGGGAACAAAGAACAAAGACTGGTATTCGTTTCGGAACACAAAACACCTTAGATTCTGGCTTCGCCAAAGTGGAGACACATGACCTCACCTCGATAACACTGAAAAATATCCGTGTGAGAGATTTCTTTGACACGGGAGATGGCAATCGAACTTGCTTCCCCTCAACGGGGTCAATCTTCGTGGAGAAAGAAACTGAGGTCTATGAGTTCGTTTATACAAGCATCGCAGAAATTGAAGTGATAAACGGTTTTGGTTCGTGTATCTTCACAATTTCTACTGTAACCCTAGATGGCAACCCCACCACAATGGGAGATGTTTCTGGGATAACCAATCTTAAATCCTTTGGTGCAACACGATTCGACTTTATGGAAATGCTTCGGGGGTACGAAGAGGTCGATCCCACAACCTTAATGGGGCTTGAAGAACTGATCATCACTAATGACACTGGTAGCCAAACCTATACATTTGCTGGTGGGGAGTTCAATGCGAACGCAACGGCTGCCAACAAGATAGGTGTCTTTGAAGCCCCTATCAACACGACACATGGTACTTTCAGCGAGAACCGAGTGTTCACAGAGGGTGTGCCTTCTCATATAGATATCTCAGAGGTGCTACCTATCAATGGTGAGGGTTATATCAAAGACGGAAACACCTTTGATATAACGCAGAAAGACCTCGCTGGTATCTTCATTGAACCCACGACACCAATCCCAGTTCAAGACTTGGGTGAAGCCGAGCCACGAGTGGTGACAAACAGTCTTTCTATGGATGACACCAATGTTGGGATGAGAAGCATAGGTGACTTCACTGTTAGTACTGCATATCCCAATGGGTCTGACACTCTTGCCTTCTATGAAAAGGTCAAGTTCTCTGTCAGACGAGTGAGAAGATGGCACGAGATACAAGATAAATTGAATGAGCCTTTGCATTTACTCCCCCCTATCTATTTCAAACGGAAAGGTAGCGTGGTTTCTTATGTGTCTGATAGATCCTTAGAACTGAGTGATGTCTATCTCTTTGGGGTACTGGGTCTCTCTGGTGTGAATCGAGGGGATACTTTAAGAATCTTGAAAGATGGGTTGTTGATAGAGGAACACATTCTCTCTGGGGCTTCAAGTTTCCCCAATAAAGTTTCAATTAGAGATGAGTTCCTAACGGAAGACCTAGCAATCAATCCCACGAACTACACTTTTGAAATCTATCTCCGACAAGGCATGATTCCCCATGAACAATCATGGGATGAGTTATTGGATATCATGACAAAAAAGGTCATTAAGACTGGGAACGATGGTCAATGTGTAGTTCGGAACAATCTCGTGGGTGCTGACTTCGTTGGTGTTCAAGAAGGGGATTTAATCATAATAGACCCACATGCAGAAGGCTATCGACCGATGGGCGATAGAGGTGTCTTTGGGAGAACGGGTTTTGTCGAGGGTTTACCCTCCGAACTAGACGACAATCGTGGCTTCTATCGTGTCGAAGAAAACAACAGCACATCATTGAAAGTGAATCCTCTCAATGAGTTCGCTGGGAGTTCAGACAACCCCGTTACTTTTGGGAGTGTGGGGCAAGAGTATGCCGTTTACCCAACAATGAATGGCACATTCCCGACCAGCACTCCGTCACCCGATGGTGAGGATGAAGGACAGAATGATCTCCGACCTACTGCCCCCTATGATCTCGTTAACGAGTGGGAAGGATATTCTTCCCTTGAGCCGTTTTCTTATAAGATTATCAGACCGACTGGTTTATTCTCAGAGGAAATGATTGATCTAGTTCTGACTCAGAGAGAAAGAACCCTCTCGTGGATGGAAGAGATTCTTGAACCCTCCCGTAAAAACAAAGCGGGGAGTTATCACATTTTTCAATTGGAAGATCACATCCTAGAGATAGATGACCCCACAGATACAAGTAGGGGATACGGCTTGGTGTCTAATGCTCTCATGGAGTCATTGGGTGGTATTCGTAATGTGTCCCCCTTCTTAAACACCTCTGATTGTCTTTCTGTCCAAGACAGAAGATATTGGTGTGGGGAATACAACTTAGACTACGAAACACCTCTTGATCCAGCCCTCACGACCCCCTTCGCTTCTTTTGAGCGTGACGGTACAGTGTTGGTGACTGGTTCTGGTCGACCACATCTCGTGGATAGACTTGATGATATCCTTGATTCGTCAGATCGCTTGAGAAACTTGAGATACACATGGATTTCATTCCGAACGAACAAATCAAATGGGACATTGCCTTCAGCAAATCGAGCGAGAGGTATTCTCGAAAAGGACTTGAAGGATGAACAAGAATTAATCAACATTAAAAAGAGTGTGGAGAACCTATGACAAAAGATGAAATGAAAGAGATACTAGAACGACTTGGTGTCACTGAAGGTGTTCCACACCAGATGAAAGAGAAGGGGGAACTAGAAATCCCTCAAGCCAAACAGTTGATCACCTTGTTCACTGACATGAAGACTCTCTTTGAAAAAGAAATCATTGAAGAAGAAGCCAAGATCGTGGCTCTCCGTGAGAAAATGATGAAAGCCGAGAAAGGGGGCTGTAATGGCTGATAAAGATTTAACGCCCACTGTCCAAGAGGCTTGGGATAAAAACCAATGGATGAGTGTGAAGGGGTTAGAGATCCCCATCAACATTGAACGCCCCATTGAGGCGTTACAGTCCTTGTTGGAGGCTATCAATGCTGTCCTAGACTTCTCTCTGTTTGTGTTGGACTTCATTAAAGCCTTTGTTCGGGGCTTCCTCAACCCTTTGTTATCTATCGTTAAGAGAATCATTGCCTTGCTGAAAGCCCTCTTGTCGGATTTACGACAGATAGGCTTTTATTTCACATCGGATAGGGCGTTGTTTGACGATGTCGATCAACTGTTGGGGGGTTTCCCAGCCTTTGAGAGAAGAATGTTGGCACGACTCACAAATGAGGAGGATCTCAACCGACCAAACTTCTCACCTCAAAGTGCTTGCTTTGGCTTATACATATATGGTGACACATCTATTGGGAATGTCAATATCTCTAAAATCATTGCGAATATCGAAAAGTTCATCAACTTCTTCGTGAGGAAGAAGGCAAGGAAGGTCGCTGAAGTGACCAATGTCTCAGCGAGGGGTGTGAAAGTCCGAGAGGGTCTTTTCAGTGACCCAACGGGGGATGCCGTAGAAATCCAATGGCAAGTGGCAAGCAATTCGGGTGCAAATGCCGTTGGGGGTTTTATTATTGAAATCTCCACCGAACTATCGGGTTATTATTTGGCATACGATGCCGAACTAACTGGGGCTACCGTCATAGACGGGAAAGCGAAGCGAGTTCGAGGACTGGTGACGGACACCAACGACAACACCAATCTAAGAATCTTCGGGGGTCTTCAAGGTATTACAGAAACAGACCAAGTCTTATATAATGTAATCCCCAACCCCAACTCGGAAGGCATCGCACTTACCAAGTTTCAATTGGCTGAAGGGAAACTCCAACGAACCTATTTTGTTCCGATGTATCCTTTGTCGATGGATAACAGCCAGAACTTCAAGGTGGAGATTCCATACGAGGATTTACCAGAAGGCTATGACTTAAAGACAAGTTCTGATGCCCCTCGTGGTAAAATAGCCATCAGAGTTCGGACAGTCGGGGTAGATGCCCGTAAGAAGATCATGGACAACTCTGCCATAGAAGAACAGAGTGTGGCTCTTTTTCGGACACCGAAGGCATATCACGAAGGACTCGATTTGAAGTATGCCCTATTCACAGAGGATTCCCTATCGGAAGAGGGAGAGAAAACAGCCTTCACCTCCGTACCCATTGGGGGGGTGAGAGCCTCTTTACAGACTGGGGGTAAAGACTTGGAGGATGTTTCCCCACCATCCCAGCCCATAACAATCAATGTCACGGGTATATCTGAGGACTTCCGTGATATGTGTTTCTATGCCGTAATGACAGCCATTCTACGAGGCTATGACATTTTGAAAAAAACCGTTGAGAATAAAGAGGTTTTTGTCAATCCCGCTATTGCTTCCCTCATGCCCACCATCAATATGGAAGTTATGGGGATGCAGACCTCCGACAGATATAAAAACGGTAAGGAGTTTGGTCGGAGAGTGAAGCGTAATGTCAACCGAGCGTTAGACAAAGCCTTTGAAACAGTTCGCTGTACTGAAACCTTACAACAAACCCTCCTAGATTCAGCGGAAAGTATCACCCCCGTCAAAGAAGGTATCGCAGAGATTAAAGAAACCTTTTACACAAGTGATGAGAAAATAGATAGTCTTTATGGCACAGTAGCACAAGCGTTTAAGAAACACTTCGCTAATAGGAAACAACGCTTGCTACAAGAGGATAACATACGCTCACGGTTTAATGCCATGAAAACCTCAGCAAGCAGTGATGCCCCGTTACTGTTGGAAACAATAAAGGACAGTCTCTCCGAGAGGGCAGAAGTTAAAGAGGCTAGAAACCTCGTGGAAAAGGCAAAGTTTTATAGTGTTCCGAACACCGACAATGTCTTGGGTACTGACAATGACAAGGGAGAGTTTGACCCAGAAGAAGAAGCCTTCATCCTCGCCATCCTTAATCTACTCTTTGGGTCGAAAAAACTAGATGGGAGTTCTAATTGGGAGGTCTTGCGACTATTCCCACAAGGTATCCCGTTTGTAGAGGATATTATGGGTTCGACCATCAACTTCATGGAAACACTCCAAGAAACGCTAGAGTCCTTCGGGAAGAAGATTCTGAAAGCGATTGATGCCATCGAGGATAAGATTAAGAGAATACAGCAAATCATAAATCTCATCAATATGTTCCTTGAACTCTTGAAGGGTTTCACACTGGAGTTGAGTGTTCCTCTTTATGCGTTGGCACACACTGCCAATGGCACAGATGAACTGGTAACACAACTGCTTAGTTCGGGATTGAAACCGATATCAGAGGACACCAATGAAACGCACGCTGCTGGGATGTTACTTGTCGCTGGTGGTTTGCCTTCTATATTATTGGAGTTCCTAGTGAAGATGCTCATTTCAGAGGAGGAATAAGATGTCTTTTAGATGGTTGGCAATGACTCGGAGAGGCTCGTGGATGTCTTTCCGTAAGTTCATTCTCGAAGAAAAGCGTGATTTAGATTCAAGAATCTTAACGATAGATGCCGAACTAGACCACATTGGGACATTGTTCGTGGAGTATGAGAAAACGACAGACACCAAAAAACCCAACCAAAAAAGAAAGAGGTTCTATGTCACACGAAATAGCACGCTAGAAAAACTCTTGAAGGTCTATATCTCAGTGGGGGGAAACCCCTTGAATATCTCTATGTTCATCACCCCAAAAGATATTGAAGTAATCGAAAACGATGGGAATACCTATTATGAGAACACCACAATGGGTGGTGTCGTTGCCCCTCTGTCGGGTAGTCCCTCTGAAGAGACCTACACGGGTGGGTGGCTCAACTGGAATAAAGACCCCAAGTGGCACATCGGTAATGCCGAGATTCCTATGTCAAAACAGTTGTGGGCGATAAAGACCATAAAGAAGTCCAGAGCATGGACTGAGAAGGAAATCCGAACTAAGAGAAATAAGATTGAAGAGAAAATCATTAAGTTGTGTGATTTGTATGAACAATTAGAGAACGAAAGGGAACTGTTGGAACAAAAGACTAGATCCTTCTCCCTTGAAGCAAGGACAGAGTTTAGCATCCAGCAAACCCTTGAGTACCCCGTCCATCTCGTTGATGTCATCTACTGGAAGCAGACAGATGGTGTCAATGGTGACCCCGATGAACCACGCTTGTTGAAGAAAGATGACATTTATCAAACGAGGGAAGACCTCTCAAGCAGTAAAGATATCCAAACACGCACACACCACATGAACTTCTGGGAAGATACTTACGGGGAAGAGTATCCAATCACGGATTTGTAGTTGGGGGGTATAGT
>Ga0206677_10000718_pt1 | contig 31490 bp, 45 predicted proteins | sample M130m12015metaG_FD_155475 | JGI IMG/M metagenome (GOLD analysis project Ga0206677, IMG submission 155475) | Ammonia-oxidizing marine archaeal communities from Monterey Bay, California, United States - M1 30m 12015 | ecosystem: Environmental > Aquatic > Marine > Intertidal zone | place: USA...
AGAAAACAGTAAGAAGGGCAAGCGAATTATTTTTCCAAAACAGTATGCAGAACAATGCAACCTTAGAACACGAAATGGAGATTAATAACTTGACTGTTGTTGAATCGTGGATTGTAGAAGATACTAAAATGGATAAAACCAACAAGTATGGTTTAAGTGTACCTAAGGGCACTTGGATGATCAGTATGAAAGTAGAAAACGAAGACGTTTGGAAGAACTACATAGAAACTGGCAAAGTAAAAGGTTTTAGCATAGAGGGTTTTTTCGCAGATAAAGCACAAGTAAAAGATCCAAGTTTAAAATCTGAATGGAGTAAAGAACTACAAGAGATAGAAGAAGCTGAGGCTGAATATATGCTCAGTAATATTAAGGCATTAATTAAGAAAGACAAAAGAACTAAGTCTGGTAAAAGAACAGAATTAGAAACATTTAATGACTATCCACAAGCGGTAAGTAATAATGCAAAGCGAGGTATAGAATTAAATAAAAAAGTAAATAATAAATGTGCTACACAAGTAGGTAAGATTCGTGCACAACAATTAGCTAACAAAGAAAACATTAGCGTTGAAACCTTAAAAAGAATGTACAGTTATTTAAGCAGAGCACAAGAGTATTATGATGAAAGCGACAAAGAAGCGTGTGGAACTATCTCATATTTATTGTGGGGTGGTAAAGCTGGTTTAAGATGGTCAGAAAGTAAATTAAAAAAGTTAGAAGCTGGAAAAAACACAAAAAGTCCTTGCTGGGATGGATATGAACAAAAAGGATGGCAAACAATAAACGGAAAAAGAAGACCTAATTGCGTAAAAAAGAAATAATATGAAAAAGAAAAGATTTAAAACACCAAGCAACACAAGTCCAAGCAATAGCAGAAGGGGTTGTTTATGTTCTGATAATACTTACAGCAGTAAATGTTGTGATGGAAGTTTGCAAGCTCAAGGGATAGGAAACGTAACTAAAACGTCAGAATAAAAATAAAGTTGCAAAAAAATATAACAGTTAACGTTTTCAAACGTTTATAGATATATACTCAAATTATGAAAGCAAACGACATACTAAACAAAATAAAAAATATTGTTGGTGAAAAAGTTGAACTTTCTGAAAACAAAATAGAAATGGCTGAAGTTACTTTAGAGAATGGAACTGTACTTGTTGCAGAATCGTTTGAAGCTGGTAATTCAATATTCATTAAAACAGAAGATGAGCAGATTGCTTTACCTGTTGGTGAATATGAATTAGAAAGTGGTAAAGTTTTGGCTGTTGTTGAAGAAGGTTTAATTGACAGTATTAAAGAAGCTGCTAAAGAAGAAGCAGCTGAAGAAGAACTTTCTGAGGAGTCTGAAGAAGTTGAAGAAACTGAATTGGAAGAAGAAGAAAAAGAAGAAATGAACTACGTTACTAAAGAAGAATTTGCATCTGCTGTTGAAGAAATCAAAGCAATGATAGACGAAAAACTTGGTAGCAAAGAAGAAATGAAGGAAGAAGCACAAGAAGAAGTTAAAGAAGAAAAAGAAGAACTTTCTGCTGTTGCTCCTGAACCTGTAAAACATAATCCTGAAGCTGAAGTTGATAATAAACTAAACTTTAAAATTTCTGAAAACAGAATTAAAACAACTAAAGACAGGGTTTTTGATAAAATTTTTAACAATAATTAATATAAAATAAAATGGCTAATAGTTTAAATAGTTTAGCGACTACATATGCTGGTGAGTTTGCGGGTAAATATTTATCTGCTGCTTTATTATCAGCTAACACAATTGATAAAGGTGGAATAGAAGTAAAACCTAATATCAAATTCAAATCAGTAATGAAAAAAGTAGCAACTGGTGCTGTAATAGCAAATGCAAGTTGTGATTTTACTAAGACTGACGATGCAGTAACAATAACTGAAAGAATCCTACAACCAGAGGAGTTTCAAGTAAACCTTGAATTTTGTAAAAAAGATTTTGCTGAGGATTGGGAAGCGGTTTCAATGGGTTATTCTGCATTTGATAATATGCCACCTAAATTTTCAGATTACATCATAGGTCATGTTGCTGGAATGGTTGCAGAAAAAACAGAACAAAATATCTGGGAAGGTACAAACGCTACTGCTGGAGAATTCGATGGCTTGGCTACTTTAGCTTTAGCTGATACTGATGTTCTTGATGTAACTGGAACAACTGTTGATGCTGCTAATGTTGTTGCTGAATTAGGTAAAATTGTTGATGCAATACCTTCTTCACTTTATGGTAAAGAAGATGTTCACATTTACATTTCACAAAACATAGCAAGATCTTACGTGAGAGCATTAGGTGGATTCGCTGCTACTAATAGTGGTGTAAACGCTCAGTCTCATATGTGGTACGGAGATGGCGCACTTTCTTTTGATGGTGTTAAATTATTCGTTGCAAATGGTCTTAATGACAATACTGCAATGGCTGCTCAGAAATCTAACTTATTCTTTGGAACTGGTTTACTTTCTGACATGAACGAAGTGAAATTGATAGACATGGCGGACATTGACGGATCACAGAACGTTAGAGTTGTAATGAGATATACAGCTGGTGTTCAATACGGAATTGGTTCTGATATTGTACTTTACCACGTTTAAGAAATAAAAAAATAACAAGGGGGCTGTAATGTCCCCTTAATTTAAAATTAATAACAAATGGCTTGCGATTTAACACAAGGTAGAAAAGTACCATGCAAAGACGTAATAGGCGGCATAGTTAGAGTTTACTTCATTGACTATGGAGACTTAGGCGCTGTAACTAAGGTTGACGATGAAATTACTGTACTTGCTGGGACTTTTAATGCTTATCAATACGATTTAAAAGGCACTAACAGTTTAGAAACTGCTATTACCTCAAGTAGAGAGAATGGAACAACATTCTTCGAAGAAACATTAACTTTAACTTTACCTAAGTTATCTAAAGAAGATAATAAGGAATTAAAACTCATGGCTTACGGAAGACCTCACATTGTTGTTGAGGACAGAAATGGTAATTGCATGTTAGCTGGCTTAGAGCATGGCATGGATGTTACAGGCGGTACAATTGCTACTGGCACTGCTTTCGGCGACATGAGCGGTTACACATTAACGCTTACAGGACAAGAGCTTGAACCAGCTAACTTTATTGCTGGAGCTATTGCTGGAAGTCCTTTTGAAACTGCTGCTACAGGAGCAACAATAGTTTTAGGTACAAATAGTTAAAAAAAGACGCGATTAATATAATTGTGTGATTCATAATATATAGTTTGATTGGAGGGGAGGAAGTGATTAGCCTCCCCTTTTTTATTTAAAAATATGCAAATATTAACTACAAGTGGCACACGAATTATTAACTTTATACCAAGAGAAACAATAACTGGTACTAAAACTTATAAATTAGTGATAAAGTCAGAGGCTCAAAATAAAGTTATATTAACAGATGATGCAGCAACATTTTCTGAACTGGATTACTATTACCAATATTCAACTACTCAAGCATTAGTTGAAAATAATTACTATACTATTACAATCACCAATACAACAGACAACGCAATAATTTTTAAAGACAAAATGTATTGTTCAGACCAAACACTTTCAGACTATGAAATTTCAAATGGTGTTTATATAGAACAAAGCACAGGAGACAATCAATTTGTACATTATGGATAACTTACACTTAATACAACTTAATCAATACGAACGACCTACTATTACAGAAGAACGTAATAAAGACTATGTATCAATAGGAGATAACAACGATTATTACCAATGTTTAATTGATGCTTATATGGATAGCACTACAAACAATGCAGTAATTAACGGAATAGTCAACCAGATATATGGCAAAGGATTAGATGCTACTGATTCATCTGAGAAGCCAGACCAGTATGCTCAAATGATGAGTTTAGTTAAACCTCACGATTTAAGAAATGTTTGTCAAGATCTTAAGTTATTAGGAGAAGCTGCCTTTCAAATTACTTACAATGGTAATAAGATATCAGCGATAACACATTTCCCAAGAGAAACGTTAAGAGCTGAAAAGATGAATGACAAAGGCGAAATAAAAAACTATTTTTATTCTGCTGATTGGTCTAAGGTTCAAAGAAATACTAAACTAAAAAAGTTTCCTGTTTTTGGTAGTGGTGGACAAAATGAAATTTATATTATTAAAAGATATGTCACAGGTTTCTACTACTATTCACCAGCTGACTACAATACATCTTACGCCACTTTAGAAAATGAAATCGCTTGTTATTTAATTAACGATACTCAAAATGGTTTTAGCGGAACTAAAGTTGTCAATTTTAACAATGGTGTTCCAGATAGAGAAAAGCAACTTGCTATAAAGAATGACGTAATGTCAAAACTAACTGGTAGTTATGGCGAGAAAGTGATTGTAGCATTTAACAACAATGCAGAAAGTAAAACGACTGTTGAGGATATACCACTAAATGATGCTCCAGCTCATTACGAATATTTAAGTACAGAATGTTCAAGAAAAATTATGTTAACTCACAGAGTGACATCACCATTGCTTTTAGGTTTATCTTCTGCTAATGGTTTCTCAAGTAATGCTGACGAAATAGAGAACGCCTCAAGACTTTTTAACAACGTAGTTATACAACCATACCAAAACCTTTTAATTGATAGCTTAGATACAATATTAGCAGTAAATGATATTAGTTTAAATCTTTACTTTAAAACTATTGAGCCTTTAGAGTTCATGGATTTAGAGAACGTTGAAGGCGAAGAAGCTATTGAAGAACAAACTGGCATTAAAGAAGAAGAAGAAAAAACCGCAGAACTCGAAATGATGGCTTTTAAGAGTATTTCAAGCAAGGATAGTGATAAACTACTACACGAAGCATTAAACGAGCTTAAAGGCGAAGTAATGGATTCGGAGCAATTTGAGATAGTTGACATTAGAGATGTAGACGAAGAAAATGAAAGCGTTGAAGATTGGGCAAGCTCAATGATTCAATTAAGCGATGTTGTAGATAGTAAAGAAGATGGTTTTTCTACTTTAGATAAATCAAAATATAAAGTCCGTTATAAATACGCTAAAGGTAGTAGTAGAGGTGGAAACAGCAGAGAGTTTTGTCAAGAAATGATGAACAGAACAAGAGCTGGTATTGTTTACAGATTAGAAGATATTGACAAAGCAAGCAGAGATATGAGCTTTGCAGCTGCTAAATTACCAATGCATAATGGGCAAAAGTATGATTTGTTTAAATTTAAAGGCGGTGTTTATTGCCGACACAAATGGCAACAAGTATTATATACTATAAAAAAAGGAAAAGAAGTTGGTAGTGATGACTTAGATGACTACAAAAAAACTAAATCAATTCCTAAAAGTTACGAACCAAAACCAAGAGGTAGAAAAGAAGCAAAAAAAGCTCCTGTTAATATGCCAAATAATGGACATCACCCAAATTACAAGAAATGAGTAAAGCACTATTTGTAACAAGACACGATATTTCAGTTTTTACTGCTGCTAATGGTAATATAGATAATGATAAACTATTGCCATTTATAAACCAAGCACAAGATATACATATACAGAATTATCTTGGAACAGATTTGTATAATAAAATACAAGCAGAAATTGTTGCTGGTACATTAGTTGACCCTTATTTAGCTTTGTTAAATGATTATATTAAGGATATGTTGCTACATTGGTCAATGGTAGAATACTTACCTTATGCTGGTGTTAATATTGCTAATGGTGGTATATACACAAAGAATCCTGAAAACAGCACAGCATTAACAAAAGAGCACGTAGATAGCTTAATTGAAAAAAGTAGAACAACAGCTCAGTTTTACACAAATAGATTTATTGATTATATGCAAAGTGGAATAGCACCTTCAAATTTTCCAGAATATTACAGTAACACACAAGCGGATATGTATCCAGATGACGTTGCAGATTTTGGTGGTTGGGTACTTTAAAAATAAAAACAAATGAGTGATACTTGGGGTAAAGGTTCAGTAAATAATAACATAGGTTGGGGACAAGCTGCTGGTAGTGCGACTAATGACTGGGGTAAATCTCAGAAAGATAGTTGGGCTGGTCAAACAGATATTGTTGGCATAACTTCTGTATCCATTACTTATTCATCAAGCGCATTTTGTTCTGACGCAAATGACCCAACTCCAACCATAAGCAACAACGCTGGTGCTGGAACTTTTAGTTCAACTGCTGGTTTAGTTTTTATTAGTACATCAACAGGTGAAATTGACATTTCTGGTTCAACTGCTGGTAGTTATGTAATTACTTATACAGATACAGATGCTGCTACTGCAACTTTTGATTTATCTATTAATACAATACCTACTGTGACAGTAAGTGCTTCTGCTGGTACTATTTGTGATGGTGAAAGCACAATATTAACTGCAAGTGGTGCTAATTCTTATACTTGGAGTAATGGCGGAACAGGAGCAAGCATAACAGTTTCACCAAATACAACAACTTTATTTACTGCAACAGGAACAGATTCTAATGGTTGCACAAGTTCAGGCGGAACAACAATTACTGTAAATGCTCAAGATAGTGCTGCTTTTAGTTATGCTGCAAGTGCTTTCTGTGCTAATGGTACAGACCCAACACCAACAATAACAGGAACTGCTGGTGGTGCTTTTACTTCTACTGCTGGAATAACTTTAAATAGTTCTACAGGTGAAATAGATTTGGATGCTTCTACAGTTGGAACTTATTCAATTACTTATACGACTACAGGAGTTTGTCCAGATAACCAAAGTACAAACATTACAATTAACGCTGCTGACAATGCTGCTTTTTCTTATTCTGCGAGCAGTTATGAACCAACAGATGCAGACCCAACACCAACTATAACAGGTTTAACAGGCGGAACGTTTAGCGGAACAACTGGTTTAGTAATTAATTCAACTACTGGTGAAATAGATTTAAGTGCTTCTACTGTTGCGAGTCATACTATTACTTATGATACTACTTCAAGTGGTTCAAGTGTTTGTCCAAATACATCTACACAAACTGTAGATATTGCTTTAGCTGGTATTGCTAATAATTACAGTATGAGCTTTGATGGTATTGATGATTATATAGATGCTGGAAATATTTCAGCACTAAACGGAGCTACGCAAGCAACTTGGTCTTGTTGGTATAGAAAAACAGCAACTGGTGCAATGTATTTTATGGGTACTTACGGAGGTGCTTCTGAAAGACAATTTCTTCCATATCAATTCAGTCAAAGTACAAATTCTAAAATGTATGTATATATGGGTAGTTCTGTTGGTACACAAAGATTAATGTTTCAAAATACTACAGACGCAGTAATTAATGTAAATACTTGGTATCACATGGCTTTTGTATATAACGAGTCTGAATTAAGCAATGCAGATAAGTTAAAATTCTATCTTGATGGAACACAAATAACCAATCAAACAGCTGGTTTTGCTTTGACTTCTTTAAATACTGTAACAAATAGTTTTATTATAGGAGCCCCACTTTCAGTGGAGAAGTTCACTGGAGACCTTGACGAAGTAGCAATCTGGAATACAGCTCTAACATCTACACAAGTACAAAGCATTTACGATGCAACAGACACTAATTTAACTAAAGACTTAACCACAGTATCAGGTTCAAACCTAATATACTGGAATAGAATGGGAGATTAATTATGAGTACACAGTTTACAAATAGACAATGGCGTTTGCCTAACAATGAGAATAAAGACAAGCAGAGTAACTATTCTATGGACTTTGATGGGAGTAGTTATATTAGCTGTGGAGATGTACCATTAGAAGGTGTTTACACTATTTCATTTTGGATAAACCCAGATGCTAGCCCAAGTAGTTTATATTTTTTACTTGACAAAACTGATGTTAGCCCTAGTATAAGCACAAGAGTAACTCAATCAAGTAACAACACAATAAGATTTCAAATTGGCTCTTCCAACTTTTCAAGCACAGATACCTTAACTAATAATAGTTGGAACAATGTTATTTTAATAGCTAACGGCTCGAGTTCTAAAATATATATAAATAATGGTACAGCCGCTATTGGAACTTTGGCAACTGCTCCTAATACAACTGATTCATTTTTTATAGGAACAGACAATGCACAACAAAGCGCATATTTTTTCAATGGACAAATAGATGGAGTAGCCATTTTTAACTACGCTCTTACAGATGGAACAGGTGGCACAGTTAATCAAATTGCTGCTCTTTATGGTTCAAGCTCTACTGGTATAGGAAACCCAATGTCGCTAAGTCCAGCTCCAGTTGCTTACTACCCTTTAGGTGACCAAGATGCGTTTAACGGAGCAGATTATTTAGTGCCTAATAGTTCTTTGAAAGATTATGTTTTTTCTTTTGATGCTGATTATATAGATACTTTTGAAATACCAGCAACCTACACTGCTTTAACATTGTCTTGTTGGGTTAATTTTGATAATCTAACAGCTTATAGTACTGTTTTAGGTCAATGGGTTAATAATTCTTTTGCAAATTCAACAGTTTTAATGTATCTTGATAATACAGGTAAAATACAAGTTTTATATAGTACTGGCTCATCATACACACGTGCTGGCCTTAATACAACACTATCTACTAATACTTGGTATAATTTAGTAACTACTTGGGATGGCACTACTGTTAAATTATATGTAAATTCTTTTTTGCAAACAACAACTGGCTCTTTATCTTCTTTAAACGATGCGAATGTTACTTTAAAGTTAGGAGCTTATAATTCTGGAGCAAGCACAATAAACCATCTTGATGGCAAACTTTCAAACGCTCAAATATTTAACTCAGCACTATCAGCAACAGGTTCTAACTCAGTAGAAACTCTTTACAATAATGGTTCTCCACTTACTTCAATGTCAGGATTTACTTCTTTGCAAGGTTGGTGGAAGTTAGATGCTTCTGCTACTTATGATGGTTCTGATTGGACTGTCCCTGATGACAGTTCTAATTCTAACGATGGCACAAGCTCAGGAATGACACAAGCGAATTTAGTACAAAGTGATTTAAGTTTTACAAGTGGTTATTCACCCTACGCACTTTTACTGGATGGAACAGATGATTATATAAATTGTGGTAATGATAGTAGTTTAGTTCCTTCATCTCAAATTACTTTAAGTTTATGGTTTAAAACAAGTGGCTCAGCAAGTGCAATCCCAAGATTAATTAATAAAAGTTATGGTGGTAGTCCTTATGATTCATACTTTATTAGAATAAATAATAATGTTCTAAATTTTAAAATTGGCGTTTCTTCTGCAAGTGTTCAAATATCTGGAACAACAAATGTAGTAGATGGAAATTGGCATAATGTTATTGGTACTTATGATGGTTCTCAATTGAAATTGTATTTAGATGGTAATTCAGAAGCAACCCCAATAAGTGAAACAAGAGCAATTATAGAAAACACTTCTTATAATTTAACTCTTGGTTGTGAGTTTGGTGCTTATGGTTTTAGTTGGCCATTTACAGGTTCTATGTCAAATGTATCTATCTGGAATGCTGGTTTAACATCTGCACAAGTAACAGAAATTTATAATGAAGGAGTGCCATCTAATCTAAACAACCATAGTGCCTATTCAAACTTAGTAAGCTGGTGGCAGTTAGGAAGCAACACGTCTTGGGTAGACCCTTACTGGATAGCTTTAGATGAAAAGGGAACTAAAAACGGAGAAAGCCAAAATGTAGCAGCTCCTAACAATATGGGTGAAAATGCTATCGTAGATGGTGTTGGTAGTTATGCCAACGGTTTGAGTTCTGGAATGTCAGACAATATAGTCGGCTCAGCTCCGTTTTCAGATGCAAATTCTCTATCGGTCAACATGGATGTAGAAGATAGAACAACAGACACACCAAGTTAAATAATATTAAATAAATAAAAATGAATAATAGAACATACATAATTTGTGATTTATCAGATAGCAACCTTGTGCTTTTTTCACAAGTAAACCAAAGCTCTGCTCAATCTGTAAGAAGGAATTTAGCTAATACTGAAATGGTTTTAAGTTACCAAGTTGAACCAAGTTTTATAACTGATGGAACTTTAACACCTTTAGGAGTATATACTCATGAAGAAATTTTAGTTATTTTAGCTGGCAGCGATTGGAGTGAACCAATGCCAGAATAATGAATTGCTTAAAAAGTATAAAGATGGATGATCACAGTATATTAATGGCTGTAACTGCTTTAATATCCGCAATAGGATTGAAAGAGGTTTGGAGTATATGGAAAAAGAAAATAGACATAACTGCTCAGAAAGATGAAAGAGAAGACAGTTTATACGCTCAACAAGTTGCTGTTCTTAGTAATAAGATACAACAGCTTGAAACAAAAATAGAGTTGTTAATTGAGGAAAATATACAGTTAAGAGTTAAGGTTGTGAAGATGGAAGCACGCTTAATCAATAGTGCTAAGAAAAAAGTAAATAAAAGAAAAGATGAGAAAAGTAAATAAAATAGTAATACATTGTACTGCTACCAAAGAAGGGCAGAACGTTAGTCCAGCTACTATAAAGAAGTGGCATTTAAACAGAGGTTTTTCAGACATTGGCTACCATTACATAATTGGTATTGAAGGGAAAATTAATTCTGGTAGACCAGTTTCTAAGATTGGTGCGCACGTGAAGAACGGTAATAGCGATAGCATTGGTCTTGCTTATGTTGGTGGTTTAGATCTTAATGGTAAAGAAAAAGACACAAGAACAGAAGCGCAAAAAGAATCATTAATTAAAATACTTAAAGTATTAAAAAACATTTATCCTAAAGCAAGTATTCATGGACATAGAGACTATTCACCTGACAAAGATGGCGATGGTGTAGAGGAACACGAATTTATGAAGCAGTGTCCTTGTTTTTCAGCTGAGGAAGAATATTTAGATTTACAACCAAAGTCATTTAAACCAAAAACCAAAAAAGTAAAAGAAAAACTAAATGGAAAAAAATCAAACTAACTTAGAAGACTTAATTAAAAGAATGGAAAACGTGCCAGTTCCAGAAAGAACTTGTAACATTGAGGATGAAAGTTGCGAAAGCTGTTCGGGGTGAAGAAACTACAAGACACTAAAATAGGGCAAATACTAAAAGAAAAAGCACCACAAGTTTTTGAGGTAGCAAAGAATCTTTTACCAGATAAAGGCTTGTTAGGAGTTGTTAAAAATTTAGTTAGTCAATCAAATATATCAAAAGAAGATAAAGAACAAATACATAAACAGCTTGTAGAGTTTTACGAGTTAGAGGTGCAAGACAGAGACAGCGCAAGAGATAGAGAGGTTAAAATGGCTGAGGCTGGTAGAAGTGACTGGATGATGAATGTAACAGGTGTTATTGGTTTAGCTTGTTTTGTTTTTATAATTTATGCAGTAGTGTATATACCACAGGTTTTAGACAATGAATTGTTTATACATTTGATGGGTATGGTAGAAGGTGTTGTTATTGGAAACATCTTTGCTTTTTACTACGGAACAAGCTCCAAAAAGTAATTAATAAATTTTTTTTATATATTTAACAAAAAAACTGTTAAATGAAATCACATAATAAAAGGTGGCGAGAAAAAGGTGCTAACCCAAAATACCGTTTAAATCCCGAAGAATCTGAAATTATTAATAATTACAGGAGAGCTAAAGAAGAATGCGAAAAAGAGGGTTTAGATCCTAAAACATTACATAGTGGCTGGATTAAAAACGAAAATGCGAGTTTATATTTTCAACAGCCTAAAGCTCAAGAACAAGACTTTAAAAAGTTATCTGAAGAACTTGTAGAAGAATTAAAACAATATTCTCCTGAATATCCTAAAATTAAAAGACCTAAAGAAATAGATGGTCATTTATTCTTTTGCTGTCCAAGCGATTTACATATTGGTAAATTATGCAAGAGCTTTGTTAGTGGTGAGGAGTATAACAGTCAAGTGGCAGTTATTAGAGCTTTAGAAGGTGTTAGAGGTTGCATTGAAAAAGCTAAAGGGTTTCATATAGATAAAGTTGTTTTCTTACTTTCTGGAGATCTTTTGCACGTTGATAGTTTTAAAAACACAACCACAAATAATACACCACAAGATACAGATGGATTATGGAGCGACAACTTTATGTTAGCAAAGCGATTAATGGTGGAGATTATAGAGCTGTTAATGCAATTGGCTGATGTTCATGTAATGTTTACTGCTGGTAATCACGATACTATATCAGGTTTTTTAATGGCTCAAATATTACAAACGCATTTTAGAAAGAGCAAAAACATTACTTGGGATATTAGTATGCAGATGCGTAAATATTACAAGTATCATAATGCTTTAATAGGTAGCACGCATGGCGATAAAATAAAATTAAACTTATTACCAATGCTTATGGCTGATGAATCTACTGACTGGAGCAATACTAAATACAGGTATATGTTTACTCAGCACGTTCATCATAAGGTAGGTAAAGACTTTATAGGTGTAAATATAGAAAGTTTACGAAGTCCAAGCGAGGCAGATGCTTGGCATCATAAAAGCGGTTACCAATCGAGTAATAATAAAGCAATAGAAAGTTTTATTTTTAGTAAATTTAATGGTCAGGTAGCCAGAATCACACACTTGTTTTAAGGGGAGAAGTAATTTTTTTTAAAAAAAAGATCTTAAAAGTTTTTTATTTATAATATATTATATTATATTTGAACTATCAAACTAATAAAAATGGATATATTTAATCAAAAAACACAAATCTTTACCGACTTAGAAGAACTAAGTCAATTAGCAAATAAAATAGATAAACAAAACGAAGAATTAATTAACTATATAAATAACAAATAATTATGAAAATCACATTAACACAATCGCAATTCGTATATGAATTTAATAAAATCAGACCTAACCATTTTAGCAGACAAGGCTTAGAATGTTTGTTTGACTTCTTTGAAGAACTTGACGAAGGTTCAGAAACAGAAACAGAATTTGATCCAATAGCAATATGTTGCGAGTGGCTTGAGTATGATAGCATCGAGGAGTTCTGGGATGAGTATGACAAAGACGATTACGAAGACATTGAAGCAATACAAGATATGACGCAAGTTATAGAGTTAAGTCATGGAGCATTTATAATATTACAATTTTAATTATGGAAGAAAAGAAACACATATACGTACACGAAACGCATACTATTTGGGCAGATCATGGAGAACTTAATTTAGAATGCGAGCAAGGAACTATTACCTTTAATATGCAATCATTATTTAATGACTTACCTATTTTTATGCAATATTGTATAAAAGATCAAGAAGAAAATAAAAAAGAAGTATTAAAACAAATAGAAATATTAACCAAAAAAATATGAGCTTTACAAACAAAAGTTTTTATGTACCCTCTGAAGATCTTGACGAGCTACATAAATTTCAAGAGAAATGCAAAAAGAATGGACATAGGTCTTATTCACAAGTATTAATTAACCTTATAAAAGAATACAACAGAAAATGATACCTTATCCACATCCGAATAATGAACACCACCATAACGAACAAATCAAAGAATGGTGGGCATACGAAACAACAAGCTATTTAGAAGATAGGTTGATTAATCTTATAACAAAAGTGAAGTGGAACAGGGGGGTAGTTAAACAAATGATTAAAGAAAATAAATTTAACTCAAACGATAGGGAGATACATAAAAACAGAATGGACAGCTTTATAAATGAGTTAAATCAAATTGAAAAACAATTACGCACTATTGGAATGCGATACAATCCCAAACGACTATTAATAATAAAACAATCAATAAAACAAATACAACAATTAAAACATAACAACTATGACAGTAAGAAAAATTTTTAAATCATTTAAGGAAAGGCAAATACCTTATTCGATAGTAGCGCAAAAAATGAATACTCCTTTAACCACTTATGGAGAAATAAAATTGGAAGAAAAAGATCTACAATATTATTTTATAGTTTGTAAAGATTCATTAATGGTTAAAGATAATGACACAGGTTATGAGTTAGGATTTAGATATAATAAATACAATCAAAATAATAACATACTTGAAAAAAAATTATCTAAACAGATGTTAGATCACTTTAAAGAAAACATAAATGACTTTAATTTAGTTCTGGATAATGAAGTAGGTAAAGCATACGAACCAAAAAATATTACCTCATTTAAAAAATATTATAAAAACCTATACAATTAATTATTATATTTATCAAACAAACAAAAACATAAATTATGAAAATCAAACAAATCGCAGAAAAATATAAATTATCAAAAGACGACTTTTGGGAATTAAAAAGAGGAACAAGATCAATGTGGATAATTACCCACGATGCTTGTGAAAAGATAGCAGCTCAAGAAAACATACAGTTTGGCGCACCTACAATATATAGAGACAGCAACCAAGATGTTGCAATAGTAGGAGATGCTAAAAGAGGTAATAAAATTATCTGGTCAACTGGTGAAGCAAGCCCTAAAAACTGCAAAGCTCCTTACCCTTTTGCAATGGCTGAGAAACGATTAAAAGATAGATTAGTATTAAAATTAATTAACGCCTACGAATATGGTATTTATTCAGATTCTGAAGCAGATAACTTTAAAAAACAATGATAGAAACAAACGTTTTAGAGGTGATACAAGTGGTCTTGCTTTGCCTCACATTGGGAGTTGTTATTGGTACTCAATTAAATAAAAAATAAATTATGAATCAATTTAAAATAAGATGTTCAGCTATTAACAGTATTATGACTAAACCTAAAAAAGATAGGTTGGTTTCTGCTGGAGCTGAGACATACTGCAAAAAATGGTATACTGAGCAAGTATATGAAAGAAAGGAGCAAGTCTACAGTAAGTATATGGAAAAAGGAAATGAAACAGAAAATGAATCCATTGACTTTATATCAAATTATTTACAGCTTGGATCTTTAATTAAAAACGATGAATATTTTAGTAATGATTTTATGACTGGAACTCCTGACGTTATAACTGACAATGAGATCATTGAAATTAAAAACAGTTGGAATTGTTTTACTTTTCCTTTATTGGAAACAGAGATACCAAACAAAGGTTATTACTATCAAGCTCAAGGATATATGCACTTAACTGGTTTAAAAAAAGCTAAATTAATTTATACGCTTATGAATACACCAGAGCATTTAATTGAGAAAGAATACAACCCTTTTAAATCTGATGAAAATTACGAAGATTTTAGAGAAAAGTATTTATTTAGTAATATAGAACATCAATATAGAATAAAAACGTTTGATATAAGCTACGATGAAGAAGTAATAGAAAATATTATTGATAGAGTCAATGCTTGTAGAGAATACATAGAAACAATTAAAATATGAAAAAGTTTGCAATAATAGGTGGATTAAGTTTAATGACTGCTGGAACTACTAACATGGTTTGGCATAATCAAGATCTTAATTTAAATCCTAATACATTTGCAATAGCTACAGGGGGGTTCTTTGTAGCTATGGGAATAACGTATAAATTTTAATGATTAAAAAAGAATGGCATTTTATGTCAGATTACAAACAAAAACAAATAACAATGGAAAAACAAAAAACAATATATTGTGGTGGCGGTAAAAAAATGGGAGCTGACTGGTTAAAAGTAACAGTTCATTTAGATAAAGCCAAAGAACACTTTTTTGAATATAAAGGTAATACATACCTTAAATTAAATATTAATATTAAAGATCAACCTGACCAATATGACAAGGATGTTTCTTTAAGCGTTGATACTTACCAACCAGAAGAACAAAAGGAAACAAAGCAAGAGGCAGAAGCCAAAGCGGATCTTCCGTTCTAAATTAATCAAGGGGTGTAACAACCCCTTTTTTAAACCTTATATTTGAAGAAAGATAAATTAAATATCGGAAAAAATGAACCATATTATATAGACGAAATGGATTACGGAACTTTAAATATTAATTATAAATTTAACGAATTAAACTATAAAGAAATCTTAGCATACAAAAATTACGAATCAAAACACAAATCATATTATGAAAGAATTTCCATACATAAAATTTAATGTCAATCAATGGCTAACAGGAACTATTGCGTTCCAAAGGTTAGACGTTCAAGGAGCATACATGAAGGTCTGCTGCTATTATTGGTCAAAAGGTTGCGACTTGCCAAGAGATCATTTTAAATCTATCGTTCCAGAATATTATAATACATTACTAAAAACAAACTTAATTAAAGTTGTAGAAGGTAAAATTGTAATTGAATGGTTAGACGATATGTACAAAGATAATTTAAAGAGATCTAAAATAAATGCAGCTAACGGAAGAAAAGGCGGACTAAAAAAAGCGTTCGCTAAAGATTCGCTTAGCATAAAGAAAAGAGAAGAAAAGAAAATAAAAGATCCTTACTTGAATTTACAACCAGAAGTTTTAGAAAAATTAAAAAACTTAAAGAATGCTTAGCAGTAATAAGGATTCATTAAAGTATTTATTTGACTACAAGGATGGTAAAATAAAGAAAGGTTTAGGAATAGGCTGTTTATTAGATGACAACTTTGTATACAAACAAGGTGAGTTTAATATGTTTTTAGGCTTAGACAATGTCGGCAAGACTAATTGGATAGTATGGTACTTAACAGCATTAAGTAAATTACATGGCAAGAAGTGGTGCGTTTGGTCTGGAGAAAATAAAGCTGGTCAAATTAAAAGAGATATAATACAGTTTTGGTCTGGAGAAAGTTTAAAGGAATTAAACAAGAGCGAAATAGAAAACTATCATAATATCATAAATGAGTATTTTATTTTTATAGATAATAGAAAACTATACGATCATAAAGACTTACTAAAGATATTTAAAGAAACAGAATGTGATGGTGGTTTTATAGATCCTTTTACTGGATTGAATCATAATAGAAAAGTATCGCAGTTTGATAGAAATTATCAGATCTGTAATGATGTAAGAGAATTTTGCAATAGAACAAAGAAGTCAATATTTATTTCTATACATCCACAAACAGAAGCAGCAAGAAGGGTATTCCCACCAGATCACGATTTGGCTGGTAATATACAACCACCAAGAAAAGCAGATTGCGAAGGTGGTCAAGTGTTCCCGAATAGAGTAGACAATTTTATTTGCTTACACCGACTAATTTATAGCGAAGCACTTTGGATGCAAACAGAAGTCCATGTATATAAAATAAAGGATAAAGAAACTGGGGGTTCACCTACAATGCTTGGTAAGCCATTAAGATTTGACTACAATAATGGATTAGGTTTCACAATAGGAGGTAATAATATTTTAAAACAAAAACAATGAAATACAAATACGAAGACATAAAAAATTTTATGAAGTTTAAAACATGGACTAATAAAGATAAAATAAATACACTTTTAGAAATAGACTGTTCGCTTTATGCTCATTTAGGAACAGACTCTACTAAAGCAGAAAAAGAAGAAGTTAAAAGGAAAAGCATAGAGATATACAGAACTATTAAAAAGATAGACAAAGAGCTTGGAGATCAATTTTTATTAACGATGAACTTAAAACAATGAATGATTTAGATTTTATACATAGCAAGAATAAATTAGAAATATTAATTCTAAAGATCGAAAACAAATACAATAATATAAATATACCAGATGAAGCTAAAAGCTCCTTAGATGCTTTGTATCACACCTTAAATCTCATATTAAAGCAAGAAAATTACATTCAGACTTTGAAAAGTGAAATAATTTCCATAAAATTACAAAATATTGAAGCTTACAAGGAAACTTCAAGACTAAAAAATAAAGTTAAAAAGATATTATGAAGGGTTTATTATTAATTACAATTGTATCGCATTTAATTAGTTTTATGTCTGGAATTGTACTTGTGAATATTATAAACAAATATTGTGAAGAAGATTAAAAAATATGAACAATCAGACTTGGAGAATCTTATTACTGATTCTTACATTAGTAATGCTATTAATTACTTCTGCCATACACATCCGAATGACTCTGAGCTTGGCGCAATAATTAGAAAACACTTTCAAAAGTTATGAGTTTAAATGCAAATCAAAAGGGTAAAAGGTTCGAGCTAAAAATTGCAAAAGATCTTGCAAAGAAGTTTGACACCAATATAAGAAGAACACCTAACTCTGGTGGCTTAAGCATAAAGGGCGATATAATGACAACGTCTGGCATATTAAGCGAGTATAGTTGGGAGTGTAAGAACCAAGAGAAATTAAACATCTGGAAAGCGTTAGAGCAAAGCGAAGGCGATGCAAGGGGAACATTAAAAACTCCTGTTGTAGTGTTTACTAAGAATTTTGAAAAGGATTACATTGCCTTACAGTATGATGACTTTGTAAACATATTACTTGAATTAGATGAGTACCGAAGTAAATAGCATATTAAAGATATTAGTTAGAGACGAGGCTATTTGGTTAAACATGGCTGAGGAGATTAGCAGCAATAGTAAAGTGCCAGCAAAAGATTTATTGCATGATTTTTATGTTACTTTACACAGTAAAATTGATAATGATAAAGTAAAAATTAACGATATTCTATATAACGATTCTTTAAATAAAGCGTTTATATATAAAATGATGCACAATATATTTATTGATACAGTTAGAGTTGACAGGGAAATAGTTATCCAAAAAGATTTAAAAAACATAGTAGAAGCTGACAACGATAGCTATGTAGATATAGAGAAAATGGTTGACGATATAGTAAATGAATTTTACTGGTTTGATAGAAAGCTATTTAATTTATATAGAAAGAAATTCCACAGCATTAGAAAACTATCAGCAGCAACCAACATCTCTCACGTTGTAGTATGGAGAACAATTAACAATTGTATTAAAGAAATAAAAAAAAAGATTAATGAAAACTGAATACTTAATTAAGAAAATAGGTAATGAAGTTATAGACTTGTTATTAGAAAAGAATGCAGCTTACGGAGATACTGCAAACAATCCCTCTAATATATTTAGCAAGTTAGATTCTACCGAAGCAATCAAAGTCAGAATAGATGACAAGTTAGCAAGAATAAAAAACAAAGGATTAAACGACAAGACAGAAGATACGCTTAGCGATTTAATTGGTTACTTAGTATTATTAAAAATAGCATATATAAAAAATGAAAAGTAAAGGTTTAGGCGATAGCATAGAAAAGGTTACAAAGGCTACAGGAATAAAGAAAGCTACTGACTGGATATTTGACAAGTTAGGCAAAGACTGCGGATGCGATGCAAGAAAAGAAAAGCTAAATAAAATGTTTCCTTACAAAGATCCTGAATGTTTAACGGAAGATGAATACATGTATTTAAAAGGATTCTTTAGTATTAATAAAAACGTAGTTAACAGTCCAGAACAAAAAGAACTATTAAAGATTCACAATAGAGTGTTTAAAACAAAACGAGAGACTTCCAGTTGCGGTTCTTGTGTTAAAGGTTTAGTTGATACGATGAAGAGATTATATAACGAATATGAATATGACCGAGAAAATAAAAGCAATTGAAAGAAAGCTATTAAAATTTTTTAAAGATGAAAACACAGAAAGTAAAACTAAGCGAAGTAAAAAGAAATCCAGACAATCCAAGACTGATAAAGGATAATAAATTTCATAAGTTAGTAACATCTATTATTGAATTTCCTGAGATGCTGGAGATTAGACCAATAGTTGTTAATGACGATATGGTTGTGCTTGGTGGTAATATGCGTTTAAAGGCTTGCCAAGAAGCTAAGCTAAGAGAAGTGCCAATTATTAAAGCAAGTAAATTAACAGCGGAACAACAGCGTGAATTTATAGTTAAAGACAACGTTTCTTTTGGCGAATGGGATTGGGATATGATTGCAAATAAATGGGATTCTGTTGAGTTAGGTGACTTTGGTATGGATGTATGGAAGAACTATGATGATGAAGTTAATAAAGTTAATTCTGGAGATGAAAACTCTGAATGGGTTGGTATGCCAGATTTTGAACCAAAGGAAGATGTAGTTAAAATTATTATTTCTTTTGATACGGAACAAGATAGAGAAGATTTTAACAATAAATATGAATTAAAATATAGTTCACAAAAAGGAAAAACTTGGACAACAAAATATCCATATAGAAAACAAAAAGACTTGACTTCAATTAGATATGAATAAATATCCAATTTATATAGTTTCAAAAGGTAGGTGGGAGAATCCTATGACTGCTAAGTTTTTTATTGCAGATGGTGTTGATTTTAAGATATTAGTTGAACCACAAGAGTATGACAACTATTGTAATTCAATAGGCGAAAAATATGTAATAAAATTGCCATTTTCTAATTTAGGTAAGGGTAGTTATCCAGCCAGAAATTACGCATGGGAAGATAGTATTAAAAATGGTTATGAAAGGCATTGGTGTTTTGATGATAATATAGCAAGAGTTCGTAGAGTATTTAAAGGGAATAAAATACCTTGTAATTCACTTAAAGCAATAGAAGTTCTTGAGGATTTTACAGATAGATACGAAAACATTGGAATAACTGCTTTTAATTATGGTAAATTTGTTGTACCAAGTTCATCAGATAAAAAACCATTTTACATTAATGTTCACGCATATAGTGCTATGTTAATGAAAAACAATGTGCCTTATAGATGGAGAATGAAATATAACGAAGATGTGGATTTATGTCTTCAAGTATTACATAATAAATTATGCACAGTTTTATTTAATGCTTTTGTGGTTGAAAAAATGAGTACAGTTGCAAAAATGAAAGGTGGTAATCAAGATGAACTATATAAAGGTAATGCATACGAAAAGAAAATATTAAAAGCAAGATCTTTGGAGGAAGTTTGGCCACAATACGCAGAAACTAAAATAAGATTTAACAGACCACATCATTATGTTAATTGGAAAAAACATTTTAAACATTCCTTAATAAGAAGAAAAGACATTGACTGGGATAAAATAAAAAATAAAAAGCATAATATTAAATTGACTAAAGTTAGTAATATTAAAAGTGAAGAACTAAAAAAGTTTTATAAAGAAAATAAATAAAATGCCAAACGAAGATAACATAAAAAAACACGAATTTAAAAAAGGTCAAAGCGGAAATCCAAAAGGCAGACCAAAAGGATCTAAGAACAGAAGCACAATTGCTCGAAGATGGTTAGAAGCTACAAGAAAAGGAAAGAACCCTTTAACTGGTGAAGATGAAGTTTTAACACAAGAAGACATTATCACATTAGCTTTAATACGTAAAGCAATGGAAGGCGATGTAGCAGCTTATAAAGCGTTATTAGATTCAGGTTATGGAACAGCAAAAGATACTGTTGATATTAATACAAATAATGCTGGTTTTGACTTTGACGAAATGATGAAGAAGTTAAGCAATAATGCTAAATCCTAAATTTAATATATTTCCTAATAATACAAGATACTATTTATTAACTGGTGGTCGAGGTTCTGGAAAATCATTTGCAGTTGCTTTAAATACTCTCGTACTTTCTTTTGATAATAAATGTCAGCATAAGATCTTATTTACAAGGTACACTTTAAGGTCTGCTTCTATTTCTATTATACCAGAGTTTAAAGAAAAGATTGAGTTAATGGAGTGGGATAGTTTATTTCATATAACTAACAATGAGATAACTAACCTTGAAACTGGTAGCAAGATTTTATTTAGAGGTATTAAAACAAGCTCAGGGGATCAGACAGCTAACCTTAAGTCATTACAAGGCATAACCACTTGGATCATTGATGAAGCCGAAGAAATGGTTGACGAAGATGTATTTGACAAGATAGACTTTTCAGTAAGACAGAAAGGAGCAAAGAACAGAGTTGTAATGGTAATGAATCCATCTACTAAAGAACATTGGATCTATCAAAGATTTTATGAGAATGCTGGAGTGCAAGCTGGTTACTCTGGAATAAAAGGAGAAACAAGCTACTGTCATTCTACTTACTTGGATAATATAGAACACCTTTCAGAAAGTTATATTAACAGGATTAATGAAATGAAAGAGCGTAGACCTCAACGCTATAAACATACTATTGAGGGTGCTTGGTTAGAAAAAGCTGAGGGGGTTATATTTAACAACTGGAGTTTAGGAGAGTTTAAAGAAATAGGAAAACCAGTATTTGGTCAAGATTATGGATTTAGCAACGATCCTTCAACGCTCGTTAAAACAAGCATAGACAAGGAGAATAAAATAATATATGTTCAATTATGTTTTTATAAAACACAGCTAACCACAAGCGCACTCTCTCTGTTAAATAAAGAATTTGCACAAAATAATTTAATAGTAGGAGATTCAGCAGAACCAAGATTAATAACAGAACTAAGTAGAACCTGTACAGTTGTGCCAGCTATTAAAGGGCAAGGCAGTGTTACTTATGGGATTAGTTTATTACAGGATTATGATTTAATAATTGATCCAGATAGTACAGATCTAATAAAGGAGCTTAACAATTATGTATGGTTAGAAAAGAAAAGCCAGACACCTTGTGATAATTGGAATCATGCAATAGATGCTTTACGATATGCAGTTAGCTATCAATTACAAAACCCAAATCAAGGTGAGTATCATTTTTATTAATTAAATATTTTTATTATATTTGACAAAGGTATTGGCTTGGGTGCCATTATTCATTACGTTAATTTTTATTAAAAAGGGTATTCGGCAAAAGAGCGTTACCCTTTTTTTTGTTCTTACTTTTAGCGTTCGCTACAATTTCGCTAAGCATATAGATAAGATAAGAGAAGAAAAGAAAAGAACATTATATATCAGAAATTTAGATTTTTTTTTTAGCTTCGTATATAACGATTAGCTAATTAAAACGTTTATAGATAATGAAACTTACAATTAACATACCTGAACAATTAAGTGAAGTTACTTTAAAGCAATACCAAAAGTGGTTAAAGATTGCTGAAGGTAAAGAACTGGATTCATTCCTACAACAGAAGATGATTGAGATTTTTTGTGATATACCACTAAAGAATGTTCTACAAATAAAAGCAAGCGACATTAATAATATTACTGAAGAACTTACAAAGCTGTTTACTAATACACCTAAGTTTATAGATAGATTCGAAATGAATGGTAAAGAATTTGGATTTATACCTAAACTCGATGACATTAGCTTTGGTGAATACGTTGACTTAGATACCTACCTTGCTGACTGGGAGTCCATGCACAAAGCAATGGGTGTTTTATTTAGACCAATAACATTCAAAAAGAAAAAGCAATACTTAATAGAAGATTACGATAGTGCTGACAAGTACGATATGACAGAAGTTACTTTAGATGTTGCTTTTGGTTCGCTTGTTTTTTTTTACAGTTTAAAGAACGAATTACAGAAAACTATCCTGAATTATTTAGCAACACAACAGGAGATAGAGCTACCTCAGCATCTGCGGGATTCTCTGCAAAATGGGGTTGGTATCAATCTATCTACGGACTCACTAATGGAGATATTCTCAAATACAATGAAATTACCAAATCAAAACTACACACCTGTTTAATGCACTTAGCATTTGAAAAGGATAAATATGAATTAGAGCAACAAATATTAAAAAGAAATCAAAGATGACAAAAGAAGATATATTAGAAGAATTAACAAGCAGAGATTTATTAATTGAGAATGAACACATTATCCTTGTAGATGGATTTGAAGAAGCATTTATAGGTATATCAGCAAACAACCCAATTAAAGCAGTTTACGATTATTGGATATGTTTAGATTTATTAATACAAAGAGAGGGTGTCGACTTTGATGAAGCTATTGATAGTTTAGATGAATTTATTGAACAAGACTTAGGAGAACACACTCCAACTTATATAAAATTAGTATGAACAGTTTTTACAACATAATAGACAAGATTAAAGAAGTAGTTGTAGCAGAACCATTTAATAATGAAATTACATTTGGTGATATTGCTGACATTGATTTAAAGAAGCAGAGCTTATTTCCTTTAGCTCATGTAATGGTCAACAACAGTACTATCAATAACAACTACGTAACTTTTAACATTACTATTTTCTTTATGGATTTAGTAGATATTAGCAACGAACAAGTGACTGATCTATATAGAGGTAATGACAACAGGCAAGATATATTAAACACACAATTAGCTTTAGCAACCAGAGTTATAAGAGTTTTACAAAAGAGTGATTTATACAAAGATAAATTTGAGTTAATCAATCCAGCTACTTGTGAACCATTTACAGAAAGGTTTGACAATATGCTTGCTGGTTGGGCGGTTACTTTTGATTGTGGTACTAAAGATGAAATGACCTACTGTTAATGAGTAAATTTAAACAAGCATTAGAAAAATACGCTAAGTATGTTGTTCAGCAGTCAAGAAGTAATTTGACTAAAAAGAAAAACAACGCTTCTAAGCAACTGTATAATAGTTTAGAGTATAAAATACAAGGAGATAGAGTTTCTTTTCTTAGTGAGAGTTATGGCGAGTTTATTGATAAAGGTGTTAAGGGTGCAAAGTCTACATATCCAGAAAGCTCTGCAAGTCCTTTTAAATATACAACTAAACAACCACCAAGTAGAGTATTTGATAAATGGAGTATTAGAAAAGGCATAGCACCAAGAGATAAGCAAGGTAAGTTTGTAAGTAGGCAATCACTAAATTTTTTAATTGCAAGAAGTATTAAAAACAAAGGTATTAGAGCAACATTATTTTTTACTAAACCTTTTGAAAGGGGTTTAGATTTATACGGAGATGAAATAGCTGAGGGCTACATAAAAGATAAAATAGGAATAGAATGAGTACAATAATAAGAACAAGAAGCCCTTTTTTCATAAGGACACCACAAGAAACCAATAGTGAATTAAGTTACTTTCAAATTAATATAACTGTATTTGGTGGTTTAAGTAATTCAACGGAACAATGCGATGATTTATATGCAACCTATTCACTACAAAAAAAACCAATTGGAAGCGAAGATTCTGTTAGTGTAGATATTAGCGAAATAGTAAACGACCATCTTGAGCAAATATTTACTGGAGTTTATTCTGTATCATCAGCAAAAAGCTCTATTTGGGTAACTGTTGCAACATCTCCAAGACAAGCAGATGGTTCTTTAATAGATGATGCTTCAATAACTTCAAACACTTATTTAGCTCAAGAAGGTTACAATCATTTTAAAGATGGTGTTAACTATACAGCAGAACCTATTGCAATGATTAGTGGAAGTTATTTACAATACCATCAAGGAAGTACAATTACAATACCAGTAAATGTTGAACGAGTTATTTCTATTCAATGGAAGTCAGGTACAAGCACAAGAGAAACAGATAGTTTTGCAGATAATGGAAATCAAAACCAAAAAATAGGATATGCGCAGTTCTCAGGTTCTACAGTATTAGACAATATATTAGTTACCTACGATGATTCGTATGAATCTACTATTACAATAGTACCAATTGAAGAATGCAAATACCCAGTTCATAAAATTACTTTTGTTAATAGATGGGGAGCAATGCAAGATTTATTTTTCTTTAAAAAATCTACAGAAAGTTTAGAAACGAGAAGCGAAAATTTTAATAGAAGTATATTTGAAGCAAGGAATGTAGTTTTGTCACCACCTGAAGAAGGTGTTAATTGTGATGAATCAATTACATATAATACTTACTCAACAACAGCACACGCAAAGAAAACTTTTAATTCTAATGCTACTGAAAGCATTTCTTTAAATACTGGTTTTGTTAACGAATTAATGAATCCATATTTTGAGGAGTTAATGGTTAGTGAATACATTTGGCTAACTGATTCAACTAATACAATTTATCCTGTTAATTTAAAAGAAAGTTCATTTACTTACAAGACTGGTTTGAATGATAGATTAATAAATTACACAATGAATTTTGAAAAGTCATTTAGCTTAGTAAATAATATTAGATAATGCAAAAAGTAGTTCTATATATACAACCACAACTTAGAAACACAACAACGGAACAAGATTTTGTTAGAGTTGATTTAATGGAAGAAGAACTTATTTCATTAACTCAGGTTATTCAAGATGTTAGTGACATAGATAAAATATTTACGGATTATAGTAGAACTTTTAATTTACCAGCAAGTAAAACAAATAATAAGATCTTTAAGCATTGGTACAACCCAGAGGTTGAAGGTTTTGATGCTAATATCTTTTGTGAGTCAAGAATTGAATTAAACCACCTGCATTTTAGGTTTGGTAAAATACAATTAAATGAGGTTGCTATGAAGTATGGAGAGCCATCAATGTACAAGGTTACATTCTTCGGAAATACAGTAACTTTTAAAAATAAGATTAACGAAGACCAGCTGTCAGATTTAGTTTGGTTAAATAATTTTAATCACAATGCAGATGCTGACTATGTAAAAGACGCTTTAGAAAACGGAAAAAACTTCACAGTTGATAGTGTAAGTTATACTGATGCAATTATATACCCATTAATAGCACACTCACAAAGTTATATTTATGATAATCAAACTGGCTCTGCTAATTTAAGCAATGGTTTAAATATTAGCACAAATTCATCACATCACCAACAAAGAGGTGTTGTTCCTGAAGATTTAAAACCAGCTATTCCAGTAAAGAATATTATTAAAGCAATTGAAGAACAATACAGCATAATTTTTAAAACTGGCGAGTTCTTTGATTCTACTGCAATGGATAATTTGTATCTATGGTTGCATAGGGCTAAAGGTAGAGTTACAGGAGATTTATTAGTTGAATTAAGTGGTGTTACGTTTATATGTCAAACAACTGCTAATTGTGTTCACTATAATGGTACAACTTATGACTCAGTTGAATTTGAAGAAGGAGATTATATATTTACACAAAGGTTTTCTGCAAGTGCTAATCCACCTACACCAATGGAAGAAGGATTCAAATTTACTGCTAATATAACACCAGCTTCAAGCTCCATACCCTACTCAATTGAAATTGTTGACAGCTTAACAGATACTATTGTAGCAACAGCAAACAATTTAACAGACGCTCAAAGTCATTCAATTGGTTATGGTTTTGGTCAATCTAATTCATTAGCATTAAATGAGTCAAGAAGATTATTTGCAAGAGTTAGAAGTGTTGACCCTTTAACATTTTCTGCAAGTGTTTCTTTAGACCATTCATTTTATAATCCAAGCACGCAAAGGAGAGAATATAATTTGATTGCTAATTACAATAGTCAATCTTCAAGCATTGTTACAAGTGCTACAATAATAATTACAGAACAAATACCACAAATTAAAATTAAAGACTTTCTAAATGGTTTGTTTAGAGCTTTTAACTTAACTGCTTATGTAGACTTTTTCGGGCAAGTAATTGTTGAAACTTTAGATGATTATTATGCGGGTGGTAACACTTTTGACATTACTGAATTTGTAAAAACTGATGAACATACTATTAGCGATGCGTTACCATTTTCAAATGTAGATTTAGAATATTCAGAACCTAAAAGCATTTTGGCTCAAACGTTTCAATCTTTAAACAATAGAAGATATGGCGAATTAACTTACATTGGAGATGCAAGCAAAAAAAGAGAATATAAAATCACATTACCTTTTGAGCATATGTTATTTGAAAGGTTACAAGATAAAACAAGCGGAGCGTTAACTACAGTACAAGTTGGTAGTTTCTTAGATGATAATTTAGAACCAAGTATAGGACAGCCATTATTGTTTTATGGTATTCATCAACAAGATGTTTCAACAGTAATTAATTTTCTATATAGTACAAGACCAGAAACTTACGCTGCTTTATGCCCATCAGGAACTAATTACAATTTAGAAAGTTATTGGATACCAAGTGCTTGTAATGAGTTAGGAACATCAACAACAGCGCCAACTTACAATCTAAACTTTGGTAGTGAAATAAACACTTATACTTTAACTGATTATGGTGGTAATAATAACAGTTTGTTTCAAACTTATTATACTAATTACATTACAAGAATATTTAACAAGAAAACAAGAATATTTAAATTCTCTGCAATACTACCATTAAAAGTATTATTGAATTTAACTTTAGATGATTTGATTATAGTTGGTACAAGAGCTTATACTATAAATAAAATGTCAAGTAAATTACAATCAGGAGAAACGAATTTAGAACTATTAAACGAACCAACGTGAAAACAATATTAGAAGCATTAGAATTTTGTAAAGAAAATAAACTTTACGATAAATACATTAAAATAGCATTAGGTGTTAATAAAGTGCCAATGACAATTAAAGAAGGTTTTAACCAATTAAGAATGAAGAAATGACTAAAGTAGTAAAAGTTATATTAGAAGCAGAAACTGGAAAAGCGAATGCTAATTTAAACAAGGTTAATAAGAGTTTAAAAACAACTGAGAAACAAGCAAAAGAAACATCTGGAGCAATGACATCTGCTTTTAATGCTTTACCAGCATCAATACAAGGTGCAATAGGTCAAGTTAAAAATCTTGGTACATCTTTTAAAGCGTTAGCAGTTGGCGGTAGTGTTGCTGCAATTGCTGGTCTTGGTTCTTTGTTTGTAATGGCAACTAAAAAAGGAGCAGAGTTTGCAAAAGCATTATCTGGATTAGAAGCTGTGCTTGGAGCAAGCGATGCTGAAATTAATCAACTTTCCAACTCAGCAAAAGAACTTGGTGCATCAACTCAATTTACATCAAAACAAGTTGTTGAACTACAAACAGAATTCGCAAAACTTGGATTCTCTACTAAAGAAATACTTGAATCTACAAAAGCAACATTAGATTTAGCTGCTTCTTTGGATGTTGGTTTGGGTGAAGCTGCAATGATAGCTGGTTCTACATTGAGGTCGTTTGGTTTAGAAGCAGCAGAAACTCAAAGAGTTGTTGATGTGATGGCTTTATCAACGAGTAAATCTGCTTTAGATTATGAAGGTTTAAGAGAGTCTTTAAAAATGGTAGCACCTTCTGCAAGAGCTTTGAATGTAGACATTGAAGAAACTACTGCTTTGCTTGGCATTTTAGCTGATAATGGAATAAAAGGCTCGATGGCTGGTACTGGTTTAGGTAAAACATTTATTGAATTAAATAAAAAAGGCATTCCATTAAATGAGGCGTTAGAGAAAATAAAAAATAGTTCAAATGCTCTTAACGACGCAATTGACTTAGTTGGAGATAGAGGTGCAAAATCACTTTTAACTTTAGCTAATAATGCTCCTAAAATAGATGTATTAACTGAATCTTTTAGAAACTCACAAGGAGCAGCACAAAGATTAGCAGAAACAAGGCTTGACAATTTAGCTGGTGATACAACTAAACTTGGTTCAGCTTGGGAAGGTTTCTTATTATCTATTGAAGATGGCGAAGGATTATTTAACAGTATTGCAAGAGGTATAGTTCAAGCTACAACATCGCTGTTAAATTTTATAACACCAACTGAAAAATTATCAGAATCTTTAGAAAAAGAAAGATCATCTTTGTTTAGGGTGCAAGCGCAACTTGGAAATGTAAACACTACACAAGAAGAAAGAACATCTTTAATTTTAGAACTTCAAAAACAATACCCAAATTACTTAAAAAACATTGATGCTGAAACTGCAAGTAATGAAGATTTAAACGCAGCTATTCAAGAAATAAATAAATCATTAATAAATAAAATACTAATACAAGAGAGGGAAGAAGAAATACAAGAGCAAGCACAAGAAACTGCTGACGAATTAAATAAAGTACTTGATAAAGAAGCTGAAACCCTTGATTATACTGCTAAATTAAGACAAAAATATTCTGATTTAGGTATTGAAATAAAAGCAACTTCACCAAATGAAGTTTTAAAAGAATTAAATGAAATTCAAGAAAGAGAAAATAAACTTCGTGAAGAAGGAAACGGACAAAATAAACTTAAAATTGATGACATTGGTAGATTAGTAAATGAGCAAATTAATTTACAATCTAAAATAAAAGCATTAAATAAAGCAGAAGAAGATTTTCAAGAAGAACAAGAAAAAGGAAACAATTTAATAAAAGAAAAAGATGCTTTAATGGAGCGTCTTGGAATTACAACAGATGATGTTACTAAAAAAACAGAAGGTGGTGTTAAAGCAGATGAAGAGCAAACTATTGTTATAAGAGATTTAATAAAAGAGCAAGAAGAACTATTAGAACAAGCTGAAAAACTACCGCAATCAACAGAAGCGGAACTTGCTGTTAAGAATAAAAAAATTGCCTTAATAAATAAAGAAATTAAAAGGCTTAAATCTTTAGGAATTGAACAAGAGAAAAAAGCTGTTAAAGAAATTGAAGTTACTAATGAATTAAATAAAAAATTATTAGAACAAATTGAAATAAAAGAAGATTTAGATGATTTTGATTTAGAAGAAGAAGAACCTGTTTTTGAAACAGATTTTTTAAAGAATACAGAAAAAGCAAGCAAGTTTCAAACAGAAGTAAAAATTGGAGCTATTGTAAACGAAATTGAAAGAGAAAAGCAATTAAGACTACAACAATTAGAATGGAATAAAGAAAACATTATTAAACAATCTATTCTTGATGGAACTTATTCAGCAGAACAAAAAATAGCAATAGAAAAAGATTATCAAAGAAAAAAATCAGAAATTGAAATTGACGCTGATGAAAAAACTAAAAGACAAAAAATAGATAATCAAAATGCTATATTAAACGCAACAAGTTCAGCTTTAAGTTCTATTGGTCAAATTGCTGATGCTTTTGCTGGCGATGACGAAGAAAGGGCAAAGAAGGCTTTTAACATAAATAAAGGATTAGGTATTGCTCAAGCAATAATAGCTACATCACAAGGTATAATGAATGCTTACACTAATCCAGTTGATGTTGCAAGTGGAGTTGCGTTTGCGAAAAGTATTGGCATTGGTTTAGCTGGAGCTGCACAAATAGCAACAATTGCAAGTACAAAGTTTCAGCCTGCTGATGGCGGTGGTGGAAGCGCACCAAGTCCAAGCATTTCAGGGGGTGGAGAATCATCTACACAACCACCAAGTTTTAATGTAGTAGGTCAATCAGGGTTTAATCAAGTGGCTGGAGCATTAGGGCAACAACAACCAGTACAAGCGTATGTTGTAGCTGGTAACGTAACAACAGCACAACAATTACAAAATAATACAATTACACAAGCAACATTTTAAAATAAATACAATGGATATAATAGAATTAATATTAGACGAAGATAGTGAAGGTCTAACTGGAATCGAAGCGGTTAGCATTGTCGAGCTACCAGCGATAGAGTCTGACTTTGTAGCACTATCAGAACAGGAAATTAAATTGGCTAAAGTAGATGGCGAGAAGCGTTTATTAATGGGAGCTGCTTTAATACCCAACAAACCGATCTTTAGAAAGAATGGAGACAACACTTTCTATGTTTACTTTTCTGAGAAAACAGTAAGAAGGGCAAGCGAATTGTTTTTCCAAAACAGTATGCAGAATAACGCAACCTTAGAACACGAAATGGAGATTAATAACTTGACTGTTGTTGAATCGTGGATTGTAGAAGATACTAAAATGGACAAAACTAACAAGTATGGTTTAAGTGTACCTAAGGGCACTTGGATGATCAGTATGAAAGTAGAAAACGAAGACGTTTGGAAGAACTACATAGAAACTGGCAAAGTAAAAGGTTTTAGCATAGAGGGTTTTTTC
>Ga0206677_10000724_pt1 | contig 31406 bp, 24 predicted proteins | sample M130m12015metaG_FD_155475 | JGI IMG/M metagenome (GOLD analysis project Ga0206677, IMG submission 155475) | Ammonia-oxidizing marine archaeal communities from Monterey Bay, California, United States - M1 30m 12015 | ecosystem: Environmental > Aquatic > Marine > Intertidal zone | place: USA...
ATACTTGTTTGGTATTTGAAGCATGCTGGTCTTGCGTTGGCCACTTCCTTGTCAGCGTTTATCAATGCTGGATTGCTCTGGTATGGGTTAAAAAAATCAGGCGTTCTGTTGGTCGACGATGGTTGGGTTAGATTTTTCTTGCAAGTGGTATTCGCAAATACAATTTTGTGTATGATGCTGATCTTTTTTGTTCCATCATTGAGCGTATGGTTTGAGCTGGGTTTTTGGCATCGAGTAGGATTGATGCTGCTGGTGAGTGGGATCGGTGTTGCTGTCTATTGTATTTCGCTTTTACTCACGGGTTTTAGATTTCGACAAATGCTGAAATAAAAAGTGTCACAGGGTGATTGGGCCTGAATCTTTGTTTGAAGAGTGAGTTAAGCGTGGAAATTACTAGGGGAATGGTAAACCTAAGTCCGCAGCCAAAGGGTTGCGTTGTGACGCTGGGAAACTTTGATGGAGTTCACAAGGGCCATCAGGCCGTACTCGCCAACGTTAGGGCGAAGTCGAAGGAGCTTGGCGTGCCATCGGTGCTTGTGTGTTTCGAACCGCAACCCTTGGAATATTTCGATGAGTTCAACGCGCCAGCCCGCCTGACTCGATTCAGGGAAAAAATTGAATTGCTCTCTGCTCAAGGAGTCGACAGGGTGCTCTGTTTGCGGTTTAACGAAGCAACCCGGTCTATGACTGCCGCCGAATTCATTCAGCTGCTTGTGGAAAAGCTGAATACGAAAGCCTTATTTGTGGGCGACGATGCAAAATTTGGTGCAGACAGGTCGGGCAACTTTTCGCTACTTGTTGAAGCCGGCGAGGAATTTGGCTTTGAGGTGACCAATTTACGTACGTTAACATTTGGCGAAACCCGGGTGAGTAGCAGTCGCATAAGGCAGTGTCTTGCACTGGGAGATTTGAAGCAGGCAAAGGAATTGCTCGGTTATCCCTACTCAATTAAAGGTAAGGTGGTTTACGGCCGTCAGTTGGGACGAACACTTGATGCACCAACAGCCAATGTCCAGCTACATCGATATAGAGCGCCTATCGATGGCGTGTTTGCGGTAGATGTCTCGATAGATGAGGGTGCAGGTGAAAAGGTTTATCAGGGCGTTGCGAATGTTGGTGTTAGGCCAACGCTTGAAGAAGAAAGTCTAAAACCAATTCTCGAAGTCTTTTTGTTTGATTTTGACGGTGATCTCTACGGTAGTTGCGTAAAAGTGGTTTTTTGTTCCAAGTTGCGCAATGAGAAAAAATTTGATGGTTTGGAAGAACTGAAACAGGCTATTGCCGCAGATGTAACCCAGGCAAAGTTGTTTTTTGCTGAACGCAACAAGCGCAGCGCCGTGTAACAGGAAGAGAAGGATTAATTGAGTGATTTTTTATTTTGTGGCACTGATCATCGTCGTTCTGGATCAATGGTCCAAGCGATATATGAGTGAGCTATTGGACTTGTGTCGTCCGGGCCTCTGCGAAACCATTGAAATATTGCCTGTTTTCAAACTGATTTTGCTCCATAACTCCGGTGCAGCTTTTAGTTTTCTTGACGACGCCGGGGGTTGGCAGCGATGGTTTTTAGTCACCGTGTCCACCGTTGTTAGCGCGATCATTGGCGTTTGGTTGTTTCGAATTAGATCAACCGAGAAGCTTTTAGCGGTTGCGCTGTGTCTCATTTTGGGAGGGGCTGTGGGTAATTTGATAGATCGTGTCGCAGCCGGTTTTGTTGTTGATTTTTTGCTGGTCCATTGGGATGAACATTATTTTCCGGCATTTAATGTTGCGGACGCGGCCATATCAGTGGGCGCAGGATGCCTGATCCTAGATATGTTTCTTAAACCTAAGCTGGAGAAAGTAAATGACTAACAATACACCTGTGGGGCCGGGTACACGGGTGACCCTGCTTTTTTCAATAGAACTGGAGTCCGGTGAACAGATTGATTCGACAGAGCAAAAGCCTGCCGAGTTTTCGGTAGGTGATGGCAAGCTGCTGCCAGGCTTCGAAAATGCAATGTTTGGCATGAAGTCAGGAGACAAGGGCAAGCTGTTGATTCCGGCAGAAAGCGCTTTCGGTCTGCATAACGAAGAGAATGTGCAGCGGCTGCGCAGAGGTCAATTTCAGGCCAATATGGAACTTGCTGTTGGATTGATGATGTCTTTTTCCGACCCTCAGGATGCTGAGTTGCCAGGCGTGATCACCAAAATCCAGGGAGAAAGTATCGAAGTTGATTTCAACCATCCACTTGCAGGAAACGATATTGTTTTTGATGTCGAAATTATTTCAGTAGAGCAGGTATCGAACGAGATCCTTCGAGTGAAAAGTTAATGGTTGTTAAAGTAAAACTCGCGCAACCCAGGGGGTTCTGTGCTGGCGTCGATAGAGCTATTGAGATTGTCAATCGAGCCATTGAACGTTTTGGCGCGCCGATATATGTCCGACACGAGGTGGTGCACAATCGCACGGTTGTTGAAGAACTCATAAGTAAAGGCGCTATTTTTGTCGATGAGATTGCTGAAGTGCCTGAAGGCGCGACAGTGATTTTCAGTGCTCATGGAGTGTCGCAGCAGGTCAGGAAGGAAGCCGAAGCGAGGAAAGTGTTGGTGTTTGATGCAACCTGTCCACTGGTTACCAAGGTACACAATGAAATCTCCGTGTTCTCTAAAAGGAATCAGGAAGCCATTCTTATAGGCCATGCGGGACATCCTGAAGTGGAAGGGACCATGGGTCAATACGAAGACCCGAACCTGATTTACCTCGTGGAAGATGAGAGTGATGTGGACGTTCTTGAATTGAAAGACCCGGAGAACGTCGCTTATGTGACCCAGACGACTTTGTCCGTTGATGACACAGCCAGGGTGATTGATCAATTGCGGCGTAAGTTTCCCAAAATCCAAGGACCAAGAAAGGATGACATCTGCTATGCCACCCAGAACAGGCAGGATGCTGTTAAGCAACTGGCTGGTGAATGTGATCGAATTTTGGTCGTGGGTTCAGCCAATAGTTCCAATTCAAACCGACTGAGAGAGCTGGCAGAGCGTTTGGGTGTGGCCGCCTATCTTATTGATACCGCAGAAGATATAGAGCCTAAATGGCTGGTTGGGGCCAAGAGCATAGGCGTAACATCTGGCGCCAGTGCGCCGGAACATCTTGTTCAGGAAGTTGTTCAGTTTATAAAAGAGCGGGTATCCGTCGAAATAGAACAGTTGGTAACGAGAGAAGAGCTCATCGAGTTTTCTCTGCCTAAGGCATTGCGCTAGTTTTGCTCCGACGGGCTTGGCTTGCGATGACTAAAGGCCAGTTCGCTAACCTGTTGTCGGTTTTTCTTGTAGACTAAGTCGAAGCCGTTTTATGGTTTAGCGCACGGAGAATAAAGTTTTGTTTGCCAAAGGTTACACATTAGTCGAGTTGATGGTGGTTGTTGCTATCATTGGTATTTTGGGTTCCATAGCTTATCCCAGTTATCAGAGTTACACCTGTGATACCTATAAAGCACAGGCTGTAGCGGATTTACGCGTTTGCGCGATGCAAATGGACAGGTACTACAGTAATTCCTTTAGCTATCTCGGCGCGGTCATCGACGCGACGACGGCAAGCACCTGCAAGAACAGGTCGCCGGCAGAAGGGGCGAAAAAATTCGATATCACGCTAGCATCAGTATCAGCACAGGACTTCACCATTCAAGCTGCGCCCGCAGCGGGAGAATCCTGCGGATCAGCCATCCAGATAAATGCGGTCGGAGCGCTGACCGAGTTGTGAAGCAAAATTCAATGCCGATAGGTTGATCACTATCTGATTCGCTCCGAAAAGCCATTTTCAGTGTGTTTTAGCAAGTGTTGATAGACGGGTGATGTCGTTGCCAAACCAGCGATTTATCGACCGCTTGTCCTATATTCGCTCCAGTTTATCTCGCCGCCCCCTCTTAGGATGAACCTTAACTTACAATGACAGGTTAACAGTGAAGGATACGCAAGTGAAAAAGCCCCACCGGCCAGATTGTCGTACCCAAGGGAGAAGCGGATTTGCGCTCATTGAACTGATGATCGGATTAGTGATTGTTGGTGTAGGTTTGACCCTTGCTGTGCCAAGCTTTCAGGGGATGACAGCGAGAAATCGGATAGCAACTCAGGTCAATGAATTTCTCGTTGCGGTCAACCTGGCGAGAAGTGAGGCGAGTCGAAGAGGAAGCAATGTTTGTATCCGTGCGGTGGGAACCAATTCAGTTGATCAATTTGGTGATGGCTGGCAAGTTGTTGATGTAAACAACGGGAATTGCACCGGTCATGTGATTCGCAGTTTTAGTGCGCTGACTGGAGAATCTACCCTAGATATCGTTGGGTCAAAGACCGAAATTCAATTTTCCTCGCTGGGCGCTCTGGATAGCTCAACACCGATCAGCGTCGATCTCTGCCACTTGGGACAGGATGGCCGAAGGGTACATATCAACCTAGTGGGGCGCTCTAAGTCACACCGTCCCGATGACGCTGATTCATCCAGAAGACCGTCATGCCCATGAACCCAACGGCCTCCAAGAAACTTATCGTCAATGTAAAACACAGCCGGCAGCTTGGCTTTTCTCTTGTTGAGGTGCTTGTCGCTGTTTTGATCGTTGGCGTAGGAATTTTGGGTGTTGCCGGTCTTCAGGTTGTCAGTTTGCAACAAAACCGCAGTGCATTGCTCCGTGCCGAAGCTTTGCAAATAGGCAATGATATTCTTGATCGGATGCGCGCGAATCCGCTGACCGATTATGCACCGGTTGCGCTTGATGATGCGCCACCGGATGCGACGAACTGCGTGACCAACGCCTGTGACCGCTCAGCAATGGCTGAATATGATATCGCTCAATGGAAATGCAGTATCAATTCAAATGACGACTCGGATGTTCCCTATGAAATTTGCACATCTTTTGGCATCGCGGGTTCACTGCCCGGTGGTGCTGCATCAATAAGTAAGTCTAACGGCGTACACGAGGTGATAGTTGAATGGGCTAGTGACCGAGCGGGAAAAAAATCCGCCATCACGCTGCGTACGCGAACGGACAATGATTAAGATGAAACACGTAGCAGGTTTTTCGCTTGTAGAACTGATGATTTCCCTTGCGCTGGGCTCCGTTGTCACGATGGGGGTTGTGCAGCTATTTGTTGCAAACGCGGAAACTCATCGTCTCTTGCAGGGTCAGTCAAGAATGCAGGAGTCAGCAAGATTTGCGCTGGATTTTATAGGCAGGGATGTGCGCAAGGCAGGATATCGTGGTTGTTTTTCGTCAAATGATGATTTGCACACCACGCTTCTCAGCATGGCCAGTGTGCCTTACGAGTACGATCTTACAAACGGCATCGCGGGTTTTGAGGCAACCGGTGAGGGTGAATGGACGCCAGCAATCACGAACGTGCTGCCCTATACAAATGCGAGTGGAATCGACACCAACGTATTTTCTCTTGCTGCAGATGACTACGGTGTCGGTAACGGTATTAATCTGGACAAAATAGTTTCTGGCACAGACATTGTTACGCTCCGAAATTTATCCTCTGTGGAGCGTAGAATTGCTGCGCCGTTGAATACGCCGCTTATTGATCCGGTGATCAATATTGGTATTGGTTGGAACGAATTTCGTAAAGATCAACTGGTTATGATCCACGATTGTGCCCAAGCGACAATTTTCAGGGTGACAAGTATGACGCCAAACTTGGCCGGTACTGCCTCCACCGTTGTGCAGGATTTGGCAATCGGTCACCAAACTGTCGATACCGATGCAACGGCGAATATCTCTTCCCAACTGAATAGAGGTAATGTCTTTCAGGTCGATGCGGCTATTTCAGCGATTGATTCGAACACTTACTACATTCAACCGGGTGTAGGGCTCAATAGTCGTGGACAACACCCTTTGTCCCTGTGGAAAAAGACCAGTCTGGAAGCGCCGGTTGAATTGATTGAAGGGGTAGAGGACCTTCAGCTTCTTTACGGTGAGGATACGGATGAAGACGGCGTGCCAAATCAATATGTTGCTGCCCACTTCGTCTCTGATTGGTTAGCGGTCATCACCGTCAGGGTGACGGTTGTGGTTAACAGTATTGATGATGTGGGGGGCAGTTCTGTGCCAACCCACGGGTGCACCGTTCAGCATTGTAATGATAACGAGGCGACCGACGGGTTGTTACGTAGGGCTTTCACGCAGACTATTCAATTGAGAAATCACAGTTAAATCAATATGAGCGATAGTAAGTTGCAGACAGCAAACTTGAAGCGCAGTTACGTAGGCCAGCAAAAACGCCAATCGGGTGTCGCCTTGTTTATTAGCCTCGTGATGTTGCTAATACTCACTGTGCTTGGTTTGTCATCGGTGCAAACCACCAGCTTGCAGGAACGCATGGCGCGAAATGCTCGTGATACTAACCTGGCGTTTCAGGCGGCCGAGTCCGCTGTCAAAGATGCGGAAGCCTTAATCGAAACCTTCAATTCCCTAGTATTGTTTGAGGACTCGGGCGCGAATGATGCTGGGTATTATCTCGAAGGTGATTATGACGGAGCAGCCAACTGGAGCAACCGAGACTGGATGAGCGGTAATGGCTATATAGTCGCGCCGACTGTCATCGACGGCGTAGCGGAGCAACCTAAATATATTATTGAACACTTGAAAACAGTGGTGTCGGATAACGACTCGCTCAATCTTGACAATATTGGTCAGGATTCTGGCTCAGGCCGAACGCAGATATTTCGAATTACCGTTTTTGGAACCGGCGGCACCTCAACAGCACACGTAATGATTCAAAGCACTTATGGTAAGCGCTTTTGAGTTGGGTAATATAATGATCACCATGGTATTTTTTAGAACCTTGATTGCGCAAACGATATTGATCGTTTTTTTGCAGCTGGTTTACGGTGTGACGATTGCTGCTACCGATGTCAATGATCAAGCGTTCTCTATCGATGAAAATTCTCCGAATGGGACAGTGGTAGGAACCGCATCAGCTTTCAATGTTGATACGGATGGAACCATATCTTATAGCCTATCGGGTACTGCCTTTGCGATTAGCAGTACCGGTGTGATCAGCGTTGCGGATGTTGATCAATTGGATTTTGAAACAACCACAACTTTTGCTCTGACCCTGACCGTGTCGGTTACGGATGACGGAGGACCCACTGCTGTTGATACTGCGACGATAAATATTGACCTCAATGCTGTGAGTGATTCGGCGCCTGTTGGTGTCTCAGACACAGCAAATGTCGATGAACTCAACACAGTGGTCTTCAACGTGCTGACAAATGATTCTGACGCTGATGTTCCGGCGGAGACCTTAACGGTAAGTGAAGTAAACGGGGATGCAGGACTTGTTGGGGTGCCAGTGGATCTTTCTGAGGATGGTGTTGTTATAGGAGCAATAACAATTAGGTCAGACGGCGAAGCAACATTTGTGTCTACTTCAGACACGACTGTAGAATTATTTGAAACAACCGCGGAATATACCGTCAGCGATGGGGTCAGTGATGATGAAGAGACTGTTGTCACCATTTCGTTAAACCCAATCAACGATAACTCACCGACACTAAGCGCCGCAGGCGCAGCACTAGTCACTGGTGGCATTCAATTTAGTGAAGATAAGTATACAAGCGCAGGTTTATCTCGTGTTGTTGCGCTGAATGATCTTTTTGTCGATTTGGATATTAACGAAGATGGTGTATTGGATGGAAGCGTGGGTGCTGATAACGATTCGCTTAACTTCTCCATCATAAGCAATTCAAACAGTGCACTGATGAGTGCGACGATAGCCAGTGATAACCTTGGACTCTATAGCCCAAGCCACCAATACGGTTCCTCAGACATTGTGATCGAGGCAACGGATGTCGCAGCGCCAATTAGCAGTATATCTTCGGTAACGCTTGCCTTTACCGTTGACGTACTCTCAGTGAACGATCCGCCGATTTATAACCTAAGTTATTCGAGCGCCAATCAGGATGAAGATTCCGGCGACATCATGGTTGCCTTGAGTGGCGCTTTTTCAGATGCGGATCTCACCGATGGCGATCCCAGTGATGAATTGCTGACCTACACAGTAACCGTGGACGATGTACCAAACGAATTTGTGACCACGACGGTTATTGATACAAGTGGGTTTACGCTTGAGAGTGAAACGATTGATGTGCCGTCAATTGGTGCAAGGCGGTTTGTGTTTACGACAACCGATGCAGAGACCTTGTTGCCAGTTAACGAAGATGCCCACGGCTACGTGGATATAACTGTTACAGCGACAGACCTCGGACGGCCTCCGAAATTACCAACTACCGCGGTTCCATTATTTGACGATGGTACTTTCAGGGTAACAATAAACGGCATTGGCGATGACACACCCGTGGCTGTTGATGACCATTATAATGATTTCCCTGAGTTGGTGATCAATGAAGACAGCGACCCGATTACATTTAATGTCACTTCGAATGATGACCAAGGTGATGCGCCGGTTCGGGTTATCAGCGCGGGCCAGCGAGTTGTTGACTCTTTTGGCGGTCAGCATAGCTGGCGTACTACCAGTCGCTTGGCTGACCCTAACGATACCGGTGATTTTATTATCGTGATTAACGGCGAAGTTTCGTGTGCTGATGTTGGCTGTTTAGGCGCAGAGACTTCGGATACGACGATCGATGGCTCCACCGCCAGTAATTTCGATATTGTTTACAAGCCGGCGGTAGATTTCAGTGGCGAAGACAGTTTTGTCTATTGTATTCAAGACAGCTCTCCAGAATCTGAAGCGCCATTTACGCCGCCGACTGACCCGCGGTGCGCAACGGTAACGATTAATGTTTTGCCGGTAAATGACAAACCGGTCGCTTTGGAGCCGATTCTTTATGTGATGGAACAAGCTGATGACCTGATCGTGCCAGCGGACGAGGGTTTGAGAACGAAGATTCGTGATCTCGACAACACGCACGTTGATGGCGTTGGATGTGATCCTGCCGATCCTGCCTGCACGCCGGAGGCAAGCGATCCACAGCCTGACACGCTGTACTTTCAGCTGACCTCAGCACTGACTGCGCACGGACAGTTATTACCACCATTTACAAATGATGGCAGTTTCTCTTATAGACCTGACGCGACTTTTGCAGGAGATGACTCATTCACGTTTAACGTCTGCGATGTGCCATTACCTGGCGACGCCGATCATTGCCTTTACGGTGTGACGGCATCTGTTGTTATTAAGCCGATTGAAGGTGCGCCAACAGGTTCGAGTGGTGATGCGGTAGAGTTCGACTATCAGCTTGCAGAAATCCCTCTTGAATTGCCCGTTGGCCCTGAACCAAATGTGCTGCTGGTAAACGACGATTCGGGCTCAATGTCTTGGGATATGCTAACGGACCAAGACAGTGGTTTGTATTATTTCTCAACGGGAAATTACATTCAGTACACATTGAAGGCAACGGCAGGTAGTTCTACCAGCGTTGCACCTAGCGAGGAGGCTGCGCCAAATGCAGGTTTATGGCGGCTAAGAAATTCAGCTTACAATAGAATTTATTACGATCCCGATAACCAGTATCTTCCCTGGGATGGTCTCGATACCAGTGACAACGAGTTTCCTGACAGTTCTCCAGCGGCAGCTCGCCATCACCCATTGTTCGGTGCTACCAAAACTAATCTTACGATACCTCAGAGTTACACGGGAAAAGCCGTCGTGAGCGAGTATAGCTGCCAGCTTCAGTGTGTGAGCTATAGCTGGAGTGGTTGTCAATCCTTCGAAACAGTCTGTGGCACAACGTCCGGATTCCAGGACGTCAGTGTCACAAACTACTATATTCCGCGGTATTATACTTGGGATGATAAGGATGGTGATAGCTATAGCTGGAGTGGTTGTCAATCCTTCGAAACAGTCTGTGGCACAACGTCCGGATTCCAGGACGTCAGTGTCACAAACTACTATATTCCGCGGTATTATACTTGGGATGATAAGGATGGTGATGGCCTGCTAAATGAATTGCCTTCACCGGCTAATGACCCTGTGAATTCAGAGGGCACTCTGGTTGAAATTAAACCGGCTTCAGCAGGAGGCTCTGACCTATATCCCAAGTCAGCTGATCGAACGGACTGTATGACTAATGAGGATTCTTGTACTTATGCAGAGGAAATACAGAACTTTGCCAACTGGTTCACCTATGCGAGAAATCGTGAATTCACTGCAAAGTCTGCGCTAGGTAAAGTTGTATCGTCTGCAGAAAATATACGCATAGGTTATGCGAAGCTTAATAGTAGCAGTGGCCTGAAAAAAATCGTTTCGATGAATACCTCAGAGCGAACAGGTGCCAAAGCTGAGCTGCTTGATGCGATTTATCAGACGAACTCTAGTGGTGGCACTCCGTTACGGAGATCTTTGCGAGATGCCGGCCGTTATTACGAATGTCGTAAGAATGACATTTTTAACAGTGGTTCGAATTCGAGCCCAGGAGATGCGAATTGTCCTGTGTTGCCTTCTCCTGAAGGTAACTGTCAGCAAAATTTCACACTTCTAATTACCGATGGCACATGGAACGGTAGAGAACCCAATGTGGGTGACGCCGACCAAGACAATAACACTAATTTTGATGGCGGGGCCTATGCTGAGGGCACCGACAACACGCTCGCAGATGTGGCGATGTATTACTACGAACGTGATTTACATTCACTGATTAACGAGGTGCCCACCACAGCCAGAGACCGGTCTGGGACGTCGCCAACAGCATTTGAAGGGGGTGGCAACGAGGTTATGCATCAACATATGTCGACCTATACTGTCGGTTTTGGTGTGAGTGGATTAATCAATACTGACCCGACGGACTTCTCTGCTGGTTTTGCCTGGGGTGACCCAAGTAGCTCAAGTGCTAAGAAAATCGATGATCTACGCCATGCCGCGTATAACGGTCGTGGTGAATATCTTGATGCGGCAAGTGCGAAGGAACTTTCGGATGCATTGATATCGGCATTCGAAGAGTTTTCTCAGGGCAGTGGTGCAGCATCCGCTGTAAGTTTTAACTCCCAAGAAATTCAGGAAGATACACTAATATTCCGGGCTTTCTATAACACAAAGATCAATACTGGAAATCTGATTGCCCAATCACTGACGGATGAGGGGCTCGTTGAAGAACCAGTCTGGGAGTCAGCAGTGCAGATGGATAATGTAGACCCAAACGATCGTGAAATTTTTACATATGATGCAGATCTTGGTGTTGGTATTCCCTTCCGTCCTGATGCATATCCTCTGGGTTTAACGGCGAAACAAAGAGCTGTATTCATTGACAGTTTAAGCGCTTCAGCAGCCCAAAAAAACACAGAAGTAATACAGCGAGTGAATTACCTTCGGGGTGATTCCAGCTTCGAAAGGCCCGTCGGAAACTTCAGAGAGCGGCCGACAGTGGGAGGTAGACTCGGTGATATTGTGCACTCAACCCCAGTGTTTGTTGGGGGGCCAAGCCGATTGGGCCGAAATGGTGAGCCGTATCCTCAAGATGCTGACTCGTATGCAACATTTGCCGCTGACTCGGATAATGCAAACCGCAGAGACATGATTTATGTTGAAGCAAACGACGGCATGTTGCATGGCTTCGATGCTTCCAATGGCAATGAGATGTTCGGTTTTATTCCCAATAATCTGATGCTGGGTGCGCTAAGCAGAAAGATCACCGATCTATTGGACTACGAATATAGCCATAGATTTTTTGTAGATCTGACTCCAGCCATTAACGATGTCTTTATTCGACTAGATGGGTCAAGCGCAAGAGAGTGGGCGACGGTGTTGGTCGGCGGTCAGGGTGCTGGCGCCAAAGCCTAGTAGAAAGATCACCGATCTATTGGACTATGAATATAGCCATAGATTTTTTGTAGATCTGACTCCAGCCATTAACGATGTCTTTATTCGACTAGATGGGTCAAGCGCAAGAGAGTGGGCGACGGTGTTGGTCGGCGGTCAGGGTGCTGGCGCTAAAGCCTATTTTGCCCTTGATGTTACTGACCCGGAGAAGCTAAATGAATCGGATGCTACTGACGTGGTTTTGTGGGAGTTTACTGAGGCAGATGATTCGTATCCAACTAATTTGACGATTGAACCTGATCAGACAATAGCCGATGCGGGTATGTTTCAGCCACCCTTGCTGACCGCCGGTGCCTTGAGGACTGACCTCCAAGATACGCCACAAACAGTCCGCGATTTGGGCAACACATTTAGTGTCCCCACGCTGGCGATGAGTAATGTTGTGACCGATGGCGAAAATGAATGGATAGCGGTCTTTGGCAATGGCTATAACAGCACAGCAGGTATTGCGAAACTCTTTGTGCTCTTTATTGAGCGTGGAGCCGACGGAAATTGGTGTCATCCATCAAAAATCCACAATGTGGTAAAAGACGGAACGGCTTTGCCGTCAGGGTGCCTTCCTACCGATACCGACTTTATCAAAATCAATACCGGGTTTGGCGTCCAGGATGGACTCCCCAACGGTCTCGGCACGCCTCGAGGCATTGATGTCGATAGTAATGGTACCATCGACTACGCCTACGCCGGAGACACATTTGGAAACCTCTTCAGGTTTGATTTGAGTGATAGTGATTGGTCGAACTGGTCATTTACCAAAATATTTGAGGCAGCGTATGACGATGGGCTTGGAAATGTAACGCCTCAGCCCATTACAACCCAACCCATCGTGACTCAGCATCCAACAGAAGCCGATGGATTTATCGTTATTTTCGCAACCGGTAGTTACATTACGGTTCCAGATGGAACAGCGGATGACATCCAATCACTATATGGAATTTGGGATAGATTAAGTCCGGAGCTCATCGATGTAGACGATCTGGTACAGCAACGTTACACAAACGAATATAACGCTACCTTTGGTAATGTCAGAAGTCTTAGCAATGAAGAAGTTGAATACTCGACCTCAGGAGGGAAAAAGGGTTGGTATAACCACCTTGACGTGCCTGGCGTTCTTAGCAATGAAGAAGTTGAATACTCGACCTCAGGCGGCAAAAAGGGTTGGTATAACCACCTTGACGTGCCTGGCGTGGGCTTGCCACTCACGGCGTCGGCAGAATTCCCGGGCGAAAGAGCAGTGCGAAATATCCAGTTACGAGGCGGCTTGGCTTTCGTCAATAGCATCGTCCCGAGAAGTCCTAACAGCTGTGTTGATGTGGCCGGCGGTTTTGCGCTTTCTTTCTGTCCCGGGACTGGCGGTACGGTTTGTCTTGGAGAGCGAGGTGTTTTTGACCTGAATAACGACGGCGCGTTTGATGATAGTGACAAGGTGAACGATAAGGTTGTTGCCGGAACTCGTTTCGAAGATGCCGTTCCGACCGACTCGTCGTTCATCGAAGATAAACGTATCACCCAGTTGAGTGACAAAACATTGGATGCGACTTCTACGAATACCAGTCGAGGCAGAAACACTGGTCGCCTGTCATGGAAACAAAGAGATTCTGTTAACTAACGGGAAGCGAAGCGTCCGAGAATTCAAATATGAAACCACACATTCGTCTGTTCCTTTTCGTCGGGCTGTCGTTGTCATTGCTAGCAAAGGGCAAGGATGAAGAGGCGGTCGACTTTATGGAGATTGTCGGAAATGTGAAGGAATCCATTGCGGCCCGGGAAGATAGGGGTGAGTTGCAAATGCTGAATTTGTCTCATCGTAAAGGCACGATCAATGGTTACACCTATTTGTTTGGCCCAGCAGTAGATCCGATAAGGGTTAAAATGCTGGACTCAGAAGGAGGGGCGCTGGAGTTACTCGCTGAGGGCATGTATGTCAGAGTGGCCTACTTTGAGACGCAGGGTTACAGGATAGCGCTCAGCCTGGAACAAATTCCTGTTGACCCAAGTCTGAATCACTAGCTTATCGTCGTGAAGTGGGCGACCAGTCCAATGTGCCGTCACGCCCTTCCTAATCGCTACAATATGCTTGCATTTAGCATTTAAGGGGCTTGTTTCGCCTGTCGACATTAACGCCTTCTTCGTTTCTTTTGTGCACCAGCCTGACTCTGCCCTGAACATTGATGACCAGTTGCCTAGCGAGTTTGGCATCTCGAGAATCGGTGCAGTAAACAAAATTACCATTCTGGTAGTTGGTGTATCCGAATTCTGTCAGCTGCAGATACTTTTTGTTTTTGAATGACCTCCATTTCAATGTGCCGTTTTTAACAGAGGGGGTAAAGCTGCTTAAGATTTTATCTCTGCCATTAATTTTTGCGTCTCGGTTGTGGTCGAGAAATACAATAACGCCATTGTGCCATTCGCCGCCGCACCCAATGCTCACGTTAGCGGAGGGGCAAAGCGTGGCTGTTGTGCCGTAGTTTACCGCTGCGTGTCTAGTGAAGTGTATAGTGCCAACTAACCAGTTGATCATGGCGGTCGCCTGACTTCGATGATAGATTTTTGTTACAGAAGGAACGGCTAAGTTCATCATAATGCTGGCAATCGCCATTACGATGATGATTTCGATCAGTGAGTAACCGGTAAATGCATTAAACGCAGATGGTTGAGTACTTTTGATCATTCTCCACTCTCAATCAAGCCAGAAGCCCCGATGGGTTCGACGCTTTTTATGTTGAGATTATGGTGTGTGCCTGTTCAGGCTTTATGAGGCGTTGGCTGAAACTTGTGTAGGATAAAGCTGAAACTATTCTAGTCCGAGCTTCTTGAGTCTGTAACGCAGCGCGCGAAATGTGATCCCCAATTTTTTAGCTGCCGCCGTTTTGTTCCAGCGTGTGGTCTCCAGCGCGTCAACAATGACATTCTTTTCAATGCCCTCGAGGTAGGACTCTAGGGAGTCTTCATTCTCAGGAAGTGCCGAACCCGGTACTGCAGGCGCTGATTCGGTTGCCCGCGCCTCGTTATCATGTGCGGCCCTTTCCTCAGTGGCTGTGGACGAGGCTTGGGTAGCCTTGATGCCATCTGACTTAGCCAGTGAGGGCGCCGCTATATTGCGGGCATTGTGATTGAGTCCAAGATCTTTGGGTTCAATGGTATCGTTTTCACATAATGTGAATGCACGCTCAAGGGTGTTCTCAAGCTCTCGGACATTGCCTGGGAAGTGATAGCGCTGAAGTGTGTCCAACGCCTCCATACTTAAACCGGGAGGTTTCATTTGATACTCATTGCCGATTTTTGTTAGGAGATATTGTGCAAGCTCTGGAATATCCTCCCGGCGGTCACGCAGATTGGGTACTTCCAGTTCAATAACGTTGATGCGATAGTAAAGGTCCTGTCGGAAAGTATTTCGCTCGACCTCTTTAGCCAGTTCCTTGTGGGTGGCGCTTAGTATGCGTACATCTACGGGCATCTCTTGTTGCGACCCTACTGGTCTCACAGCTTTTTCTTGTATGCCCCTCAGCAACTTGACTTGCATTGCCAGTGGTAAGTCTGCCACCTCATCTAGGAACAGCGTGCCCCCATTGGCAGCCTGAAACAAACCTTCCTTGTCATTAACCGCACCGGTGAAGCTTCCCTTGGTATGGCCAAAAAATTCGCTTTCCATTAGCTCGCTAGGGATAGCGCCACAGTTGACTGGAATAAACGGGGCATCGGCGTGTGGTCCTTGTTCATGAATTAATCTCGCGACTAGTTCTTTGCCGCTTCCCGACTCGCCACTGATATAAATAGGTGCCTGACTGCGAGCCAATTTTGCTATTTGCTTTCTCAGCTGATCCATCACAGGTGAGGTACCAAGCAACGCGCTATCTGCAATCTCTGGCTTTTCTGCGCTTAGTGGTTCTAGGTTTAGTGCTGTATCAACCAGTTTTCTAAGTAGCTCAAGGTTTACCGGCTTTGAAACAAAGTCGAACGCACCGGCTTTTAATGCTTCAACAGCAAATTCCATATTCCCGTGGGCTGTGATCATCGCGACGGGAATGTGTGGATAGTTGTTTTGTATGTGCTGAACAAGTTCGATGCCACTTCCATCAGGTAATTTCATATCAGTAAGGCAAAAATCAAATTCGTGACGGCCTAAGAACTCTTTTGCCGATTTAACATTTTCGGCGCTCTTGGTATTGATACTCATTCGACCGAGAGTGATTTCAAGCAACTCTCTGATGTCCGGCTCGTCGTCAATGATTAGTGCATTTTTTTGAGTCATCTTGTGTTCGTGTCTACCAGCTAGCTGTCGAGTTTGTTTCATGGTTCTTGAGGAATGTGACCTTAAAGCAGCTACCGCCGTGGGTAGTTCGAGAATAGGTCAGTCGGGATTCGTTGGCCTCGCAGAGTTCTTTTGATAAATAGAGTCCAAGACCAACGCCGGATGTTTCTGTGGTAAAGAAAGGTTCAAACAGATTGGGTACCAGTTCCGCGGCTACGCCCTCGCCATAATCAATGACAGAGACATAAGGGTTTTTCGTCAAAGGATCGATGCCACATTCTATCAGTAGTTTGTCTTCACCAGTCTTCTTTTCACTGTATCGTAGACCGTTTTGGCAGAGGTTTCCAAGTACTTGTGATAAGTGAAGAGGGTCTACATTGATTTTGATCCCCTCTGCTTGTATGTCGGTTTGGATATTGGGTGTGCCTGCTCTTCCCACAGAAAAATCTTCGATGAAGCTACCTAACCAGTTAGCTACGGCTAATTCTGTTATTTCTGCCGAATGTCGGCGAGACATTTGCAAAACGTTTTCAATGACGTCGTTCATTCGAACACAATGGTTTTGAATGATTTCAGTGAGTCGAATGTCACCTTTATCTAATTTCGTTGATTCGCCGAGAAGTTGTGCTGCATGACTGATCGCCCCGAGTGGGTTTCTGATTTCGTGAGATATACTCGCAGACAGTCTCCCCAAGGCGACTAGTTTGAGTTGTTGTGCTTGTCGCTGGACGCCCGTACTGTCTTCAATAAAGATGAGTGTGTCAGGATCCTTGTCTGTCTCATCAATGACGGAGAAAGTGGCGATCAACTCAGGTGATGAGTCCTGAGTATGGAATATAACGGGATCGTTGGTTTTGTTCGCTGACCACTCTGCCAATTCGTCTAATAATCTGTAAGGAAGGTGTTCGTCTGAAGTATCAGGTGCAGTGGGGATGACAAGTAGTTTTTTGCCTGCGTTATTGATGCGCTTAATCATGCCGTTACTGGAAACGACAATAACCCCAATACGCATTCTGTCAACGACCAACTGGTTGATCTGTTCCAGCTTGAAAACTTCCTGATCTCTTTTGCGGAGTTGTTGTGAAGCTCTTTGAAAGAACAGATTTGCGCCAAAATAGGCGATGCCCAAAACGCCCGCTTGAAAAAAATTCTGCAAATCCGTCTTCTCAAGAAATAACAAGTAAAATTCGACATAGATCGTCAATATAAATGCTATAGCCGGCAAGACGGTAGAGCTGCGTCCGTAGATCAAAGAGCCACCGAAAGCGCAGGTGAAAATCAGAAAAGTGCCCAGTCCTGAGCTAACACCGCCGCTAGCTGACATCATCAGAGTAAAGGCAAATATGTCGAACAGTAGGATGGTAAATAGCAGAGTAGGTTTTGCGAACGCATCCAGTGGGGCAAATAACGACATTAGCCCGATGAGGATATTGACAAAGAGGTAGACCAGAATAGTTTGACGAAACAATGCTGGGTTAACGGCACCAACAAATTCGCCAAACGACTCTTTGAGAAAAAGAAACAAAAAGCCAAAAGAAATAAGAATTCGGTAGTAGTTATAAACCCGGAGTAACGCAGCCCTTTGGCGAAGTTGTGGCTGTCCCAGCAGGTCCTGATCGAATACCATACCTGCGGTTTATCCAAGCAAACCAAATGAAATGATGTTCAACCAAGATTTTTCCGAGCTTTTTACCGATTTAGATGCATCGAGCTTTCCGGCGCGCCCGAGTGATTGATGGTCTGGAAAGTTTTCGCTCAGCACCATCAGCGCCTCGCTGGCAAGCGTCTCCATGTTCAGTAGCGTGTAAGCTTCAACCATGATGGCGAGACCGTCCGGAACCGAGGGTGTTTCCTGAAAATTTTCGAACACGTGGCGTCCACGGTTTGCAGCAGCAATGTAAGCGCCGCGATAGATATAGTACCTGGCGACGTTTATCTCGTACTCTGCAAGCAGGTTTCGAAGATAAATCATTCGGTATTGCGCGTCCGGCGCATATTGGCTGTTAGGAAAACGCTTGATCAATTGTGAAAAATCGTTGAATGAGTCTCTTGCTGCTCCGGGGTCGCGCGTAGCTGCATTCATAGGAATGAATTTTTCGAGAAAATTGGTATCTTCATCAAACGAAGCCATGCCGCGAAGGTAATAAGCGTAGTCAACATTTGGATGCTGCGGGTGAAGTCGAATAAAACGGTCTGCCGCTGCACGCGCCGATTCTGACTGTGCACTTTTATAGTAGGCGTAGATGATTTCGAGTTGCGCCTGCTCCGCATATCTCCCAAAGGGGAATCGGGCCTCCAGAAACTGGAGCCGTTCGACGGCCGTTTGATAGTTGCCCGAACGAAGGGCAGATTGAGACATTTTATAATACTCAAGTTCGGTTGCGTCTATATCCTCTTCTCCTTGCTCTGCCTTGTCGCTTGAACAACCGGCAAGAAAAATGAGAGATAAAAGCGATAACATCGCGATAGAATTGGTTACAGTGGTTGAGCGCATAGATAGGTTCTACTTTGTCAGTCTTGGTTGTGTTTCGAGGCTATAGTCGATCAAATCAAATCTGTAGCTTTTCCCGAGTAGGCTTGAAAACAGCGCTATTTAACCATAGCCTCAAGCCTTTCCCAAGCTACACCTAATGACCTCAGTAGGATGGCCCGTAGATGCCTCTCAATATTAATCATCAGGAAATAGTGCCTGAGGATCTAGCATTCAACAGATTAGATCACGTGGCTTCCGCATTGTTCCCACAATATTCGCGTTCGAGACTCCAAACCTGGATAAAAAACGGCGAGCTGGTTGTCGATGGGCAGAAAAGGAAGTCAAAAGATAAAGTGACCGGGGGAGAGCTTGTTGCTATTCAGTCAAGCGCAATCGAAACAACCTACGAAGCCCAGGCGATACCACTCAATGTCGTTTATGAAGATGAACACCTACTCGTAGTGAACAAACCTTCGGGATTAGTCGTTCACCCTGGCGCCGGGAACTTTGATGGCACGCTGCTCAACGGGTTGTTGCATCACGCGGAGCAACTTAACGGGATTCCGAGAGCTGGTATTGTGCATCGTTTGGATAAGGACACAACTGGATTATTGGTGGTTGCCAAGACTTTAACCACTCAGCACCATTTAGTGCAGCAATTGCAGGCTCGTTCGGTAAGCAGGATCTACGATGCAGCGGTTTATGGTTCGCTGACGCGCAGTGGCAAGGTTGACCAGCCAATTGGTCGTCATACTTGACCAGCCAATTGGTCGTCATACTACCCAACGAACAAAAATGGCAATACGCCCTGGCGGCAAGCCGGCAATTACCCACTACAAAGTGGTTCAAAATTTTGGCGAGCATTCACATATTGAGCTTGCTTTGGAAACGGGCAGAACCCATCAGATAAGAGTACACATGCAATCGATCTCCCATCCCCTAATTGGGGACAATACCTATGGCGGGGGTTTTAAAGAACCGGCACACAAAGACTCAGGGTTGCTGAAGGCGCTTCGAGAATTCAAGCGACCTGCGCTGCACGCGCGTGAGTTAAGGCTCATTCATCCGGCGACCGAAGAAGAAATGCATTGGTGTGCAGAAATCCCCGTCGACATGCAGACGTTGCTCGACGACCTGATGCTGTATTCCAGTGAGGGCGAATGATGTGTGAACTGAACAAGCTAAATTACCCGGAAGAAGAAATATGGTGCAGCAAGCACTAATTACTCCCGAATGGCGCTGCGCGAAGGGAATCGAGCTCAGACTTAGCTCTCGTCTCTTTGGCCGAAGTGCCGGCCAGTATGCGAGTCTGAATTTGGGTTTGCATGTAGACGATGTGCCGGAAACAGTGCAACAGAACCGCGCGCGAGTCGCTCGAGAGCTTCCGGCGCAACCTCTGTGGCTGGATCAGGTTCATGGCGACCATGTGGTCGAGGTAGGGGCACCGACTTTTTCGCACAAGTCATTGCAACCCCCCGTCGCCGATGCCAGTTTCACTCGGCAAGTGGGTGTCGTGCTAGCTATTATGGTCGCTGACTGTTTACCGATCGTATTGGCTAGTTGCGATGGCAAGGAGATTGCTGTAGTCCATGCCGGATGGCGGGGGCTGGCAAACGGTATCCTTGAAAGGGTTGTCGACAAGTTTAATTCGACTGAGCTTCAGGCTTGGCTAGGCCCGGCAATAGGGCCGTGTCACTATGAAGTTGATTATAAGGTGAGAGATGCTTTCCAGAACGATCAAGGTTTCCTTAAAGGAAGGGACTCACAGCACTGGATGTTGGACCTTTGCGAACAGGCTCGTAGTCAGTTATTAGTTCAGGGAGTGTCATCAGTCACAGCATCAGGTATTTGCACGGCGTGTGATGATCGCTTTTACTCTCACCGAGAGATGTCACCAACCGGACGCTTTGGTATATTTCTGTGGAAAACGAACTAGATGGCGGTTGGCTCGCCGTGCAAAAGCACCTGAGTGGTGCCGCCTTGCTCATTAACCCTTACACTTGAAAAGGCTAGCAGACGGGTCAGATTCTTTGTACTTTTCGCTCAGTTGGGTCTCTTGGTTCGGGCCTCTGCAGCAACTTGTTCTGCTAATAGCGCATCAGAATCAATTTCCGAGGGTGCAAGGATTGAGGGTGTGATTGCCGGACGTTTTTCCAAAAATATTTGCTCCCCAAACTTGTGGGTCTTGCTGACCCTTCGCGCCTTATAGCCCCGGGGATTTCGTTGGGCATAGTTTTTTACGCCTTTTTCATCGATCCACGTGTAGTATTTTCATCGATCCACGTGTAGTAGTCCTGGGCAGCGTGAGTCCCATCGGCCCCGAACAGTGATGCAGTCGCCGAGATAACGATGATCAAAATGTACTTTAGGTTGTTCATCTAAAGCGCTACCAATGAAGGTTTTTTGAATGGTACTGTAACAATAGGCATATTTCGAGCGGTTCGCTGCCAAGCGAAGGCGTTCCAGCATTAAAAAACAGACAAAAATTACGGAGCTACAGCTTGTGTAAGCGCCGAATAAGAGTCTGAGACGTTGACGTAGCAATCGCTTTGATTGAGAATGCCCGCCCTTATCTGCCTTGTAAACAGGGGAAATTGGTGGAAATGCTATCAGGCGGAGATATCCTTATTCGATGTCTCCAAGAAGAAAATGTTGATCATGTATTCGGTTACCCGGGTGGTACCGTGCTACATATATACGATGCTTTGTTCAAACAAAATCGGTTGAAACACGTCCTTGTGAGGCACGAGCAAGCTGCAACGCACATGGCGGATGGCTATGCGCGCAGCACTGGGCGCCCTGGAGTCGTTTTAGTGACGTCTGGCCCCGGTGCAACCAACGCGATCACCGGTATCGCCACCGCTTATATGGACTCAATACCGATGGTTGTGATTTCCGGTCAGGTGCAGAGTCACCTGATTGGCAGTGATTCGTTTCAGGAAACAGATATGGTGGGAATCTCCAGACCTAGTGAAAAGCGCGAAGGATATCCCGGAGACGATAAAAAAAGCTTTTTTCATCGCGACCTCCGGTAGACCCGGCCCTGTTGTAGTGGATATTCCAAAAGACATTACAAACCCGACTGACCTAGTGGAATACGAGTACCCTGAGCAGTTGACCATGCGTTCTTATAGCCCTGCAACGAAGGGTCATACGGGGCAAATAAAGAAAGCAGTGTCTATGTTGCTGGAAGCTGAGAGACCCGTAATCTATGCCGGCGGCGGCGTTATTTTGGGTGAAGCTTCATCGGAACTGATAGAGTTGGTTCAAATGTTAGGTTATCCCGTCACGAACACGCTGATGGGTTTGGGTGGGTACCCAGGTACTGATCCACAGAATCTTGGCATGTTGGGCATGCATGGCACCTATGAGGCTAACATGGCCATGCATCATTGTGATGTGTTGCTAGCCGTAGGCGCGAGATTTGATGATAGAGTGACAAATACGGTAGCGAAATTTTGCCCGCACGCAGAAATCATTCATATCGATATCGATCCGGCGTCGATATCGAAAAATGTTGTTGTTGATGTGCCTATTGTGGGCCCGGTAAAAACCGTGCTTAACGACATGGTTTCTATTCTTCGAGACAAATCGAAAAAGGACGAAGCCCGACCGAGTGAGCACATCGCTGAGTGGCTTGATCAGATTCAGGGCTGGAGAAACGTCGATTGTTTGTCGGTTACGCCCCACGAGAATGGTCAAACAATTATGCCGCAGCAGGTTGTTCAAGCGGTTTACAAAGTGACAGGGGGATCTTCTTTCGTAACGTCTGATGTAGGACAGCACCAGATGTTTGCTGCGCAATACTACCCTTTCGATGAGCCTCGAAAGTGGATCAACTCGGGAGGTTTGGGGACGATGGGCTTTGGTTTGCCCGCGGCAATGGGCGTGCAAACTGCATTTCCGGATGAGGTTGTGACCTGCATTACCGGGGAGGGAAGTATTCAAATGAATATTCAGGAGTTATCGACCTGTGCCCAATATGGTTTGCCCGTGAAAATCATTAACATTAACAACGGCACGCTGGGAATGGTCAAGCAATGGCAAGACATGCAATACGAAGGTCGGTACTCTCAGAGTTACATGGAGTCGCTCCCGGACTTTGTTGCGTTGGTAGAGTCATATGGCCACGTTGGTTTTAAAGTTCAAACATTAGATGAGCTAGAGCCAGTGTTGAAAGAGGCCTATGCGATCAAGAACAAGCTTGTCTTTCTGGATATCCTGGTGGATCCCCATGAACACGTTTATCCAATGCATATCGCGCCAAATGGCTCAATGAGAGATATGTGGTTGAAAAAGGGGGTACGAACGTGATGCGTAGAATCATTTCCGTATTGTTGGAAAATGAAGCAGGCGCTCTTTCACGAGTCATTGGCTTATTCGCTCAGCGAAGCTACAATATTGAAACATTAACGGTAGCGCCAACAGACGATGCGACGTTGTCTAGGCTGACGTTGACGACGTCCGCGAGTGACTCGCAGGTTGAGCAAATCACAAAGCAGCTTAATAAATTGATCGAGGTCGTCAAGCTGGTGGACCTAACCGAGGGAGAGCACGTGGAACGTGAGCTCATGCTCGTCAAGGTCAAGGCGACAGGCGCCCAGCGAGCTGAGATCAAAAGAACCGCGGATATTTTTCGAGGCCAAATCGTTGATGTCACTAGTAGCGCCTATACAATCCAGCTTGCAGGTACCTCGGAGAAGCTTGATGCCTTCTTGCGAGCCCTTGCAGATGCTATTGTCCTTGAGGTTGTTAGATCTGGTGTTTCCGGCATGAGTCGTGGAGAAAAGATTCTAAGCGTCTAGCGCGCTATTGCGCATGTTCTAATGATCTTTAGACTGAATCCCATGGAAATTTGAGAGATATTGAAATGGCAGATCCGAACCAGCCTGCAGACCAGCACAAAGACCAGCGAGGAAATAGTCACGAGGGGCCCGTCGGCGGTGATGAGAACGTCACACCGATATCGGAAAAGATGGGCGAGCGTGCCGGTTTACGGCGAGGCATTTTTTTATTGCCTAACCTAATTACAACCGGGGCGCTCTTCTCTGGTTTTTACGCAATTATTGGTGCAATGAGCGGTGCTTTGGAAAAAGCTGCTATCGCGATCATCATTGCAGGCTTTCTGGACGCACTTGATGGTCGTATTGCGCGTATGACGAATACCCAGAGTGAGTTTGGTGTTCAGTATGACAGTTTGTCTGACCTCGTCGCTTTCGGCGTTGCGCCCGCAGTCCTCATGTTCAGCTGGGTGCTTTCTGACTTGGGTAATCTTGGATGGGCGATCGCTTTCCTTTACATGGCTTGTGCGGCATTAAGATTAGCCAGATTCAACACTAACCCAGACAGCAGTGTTTTCTATGGGCTTGCAAGTCCAATGGCTGCTGGCGTGCTAGCGACGAGCGTTTGGGTTTGGATCGAAAAGGAAGTGCAGATCCCCCTGACGTTGGAGCTGGTGATGCCAATATCCGCGGCGACTGTCGGCATAGCGATACTGATGGTTAGCAACATTCGCTATTACAATCCTAAACAAATAGACATGCACCATGTGCCTTTTCGCTTCTTTTTTGTCGTAGTGATGCTATTTGCGCTGATATTTATAGATCCGCCTGTCGTGCTGATGATTATGGCGATTGTCTACGCGGTCTCTGGTCCGGTCATGGCATTAGTGCGGAAGTCGCGTGCAAAAAAGGCGATGGAGTAGTTCCAATTACCTTGTGCTCGAATTATTTCAGTTTTTTCAGGCGCCCCGTAGTGACTATTTAAAAACCCTGCTGTATAGTGCGCCGCTCTTGTTACTTGGGAGCTTCTTAAGAGAAGCAATCACCGAAAAATTTCGTTTCTGGCTAGCTTGTTTTACCAGGACGAAACGGAGTAGATGCCGAGTCTTTTGACTGATCTCCAATACTGCTTAAGTGTTGATTTGTAAGGAAAAATACAAGAATGGAAAGGAAGTGAAAAAAACTTCAAAGTTTTTTCATTAAAGGCTTGTAAAGCGTCGAAAAAGACGTATTATACGCCTCCTCGATCAAGCGATCGGGTCGGCCAAGCAGCATCGGCCAAACTTTAGAAAGTCAGATTCAGCGGCCCTGAATCGATCGGTTAATACATACTTATAGTATTAGAAACCCACTGAAGAAAAGCTTACTCAGAGGCTTCGGTGAGGATTTTTTGACGCTAAAAGCGACCGAAAAGCTCTATAACAATTTGGAAACATGCAATAGGTGTGGGTACTTGTTGGTTAGGATATGACATATATCCAGTAACAAATTACCGGCATCTTATTGAGTAATTACTCAAACAAATTTATTGGTAATCTTGTATTACTGGGCAATTGGGTAACTGTCATGAAGCGGAATTTATTCTGCTGATCGAAAAGTGCTTAATTAAATGATTTGCGGACATTAACCGCTACTAACGTCCTGAGGGAGCTCCAAAAGAGTGTAACAAGGGAGGTTAGAGATATAACTCTTAAATTGAAGAGTTTGATCATGGCTCAGATTGAACGTTGGCGGCAGGCCTAATACATGCAAGTCGAGCGGAAACGATGGGAGCTTGCTCTCAGGCGTCGAGCGGCGGACGGGTGAGTAACGCGTAGGAATCTACCCAGTAGCGGGGGATAGCCCGAGGAAACTCGGATTAATACCGCATACGCCCCACGGGGGAAAGGCCGGGATCTTCGGACCGGTCACTATTGGAGGAGCCTGCGTAGGATTAGCTTGTTGGTGAGGTAAAGGCTCACCAAGGCTACGATCCTTAGCTGGTCTGAGAGGACGATCAGCCACACTGGAACTGAGACACGGTCCAGACTCCTACGGGAGGCAGCAGTAGGGAATATTGTGCAATGGGCGAAAGCCTGACACAGCCATGCCGCGTGTGTGAAGAAGGCCCTAGGGTTGTAAAGCACTTTCAGTAGGGAGGAATTAGTAGGGTTAATAACTCTGCGAAATGACGTTACCTACAGAAGAAGCACCGGCAAACTCCGTGCCAGCAGCCGCGGTAATACGGAGGGTGCGAACGTTAATCGGAATTACTGGGCGTAAAGCGCGCGTAGGTGGTTTATTAAGTGGGATGTGAAAGCCCCGGGCTTAACCTGGGAACTGCATTCCAAACTGATGAACTAGAGTACGATAGAGGGGGGTAGAATTCAGAGTGTAGCGGTGAAATGCGTAGATATTCTGAGGAATACCGGTGGCGAAGGCGGCCCCCTGGATTGATACTGACACTGAGGTGCGAAAGCGTGGGGAGCAAACAGGATTAGATACCCTGGTAGTCCACGCCGTAAACGATGTCTACTAGCCGTTGGGAGGCTTGACCTCTTAGTGGCGAAGCTAACGCGATAAGTAGACCGCCTGGGGAGTACGGTCGCAAGATTAAAACTCAAATGAATTGACGGGGGCCCGCACAAGCGGTGGAGCATGTGGTTTAATTCGATGCAACGCGAAAAACCTTACCAGGCCTTGACATCCTGAGAATTCGGTAGAGATACCTTAGTGCCTTCGGGAACTCAGTGACAGGTGTTGCATGGCTGTCGTCAGCTCGTGTCGTGAGATGTTGGGTTAAGTCCCGTAACGAGCGCAACCCTTATCCTTATTTGCCAGCACATTATGGTGGGAACTTTAAGGAGACTGCCGGTGACAAACCGGAGGAAGGAGAGGATGATGTCAAGTCATCATGGCCCTTACGGCCTGGGCTACACACGTGCTACAATGGACAGTACAGAGGGCCGCAATACCGCGAGGTGGAGCAAATCCCAAAAAACTGTTCGTAGTCCGGATCGGAGTCTGCAACTCGACTCCGTGAAGTCGGAATCGCTAGTAATCGCGAATCAGCATGTCGCGGTGAATACGTTCCCGGGCCTTGTACACACCGCCCGTCACATCATGGGAGTGGGCTGCAAAAGAAGTGGCTAGTCTAACCTTCGGGAGGACGGTCACCACTTTGTGGTTCATGACTGGGATGAAGTCGTAACAAGGTAGCCGTAGGGGAACCTGCGGCTGGATCACCTCCTTAACGAAAGTATCCGCTGATGAGTACTCACAACCTATTGTATGTTTCCGCTGTCTTTGTTCTTAGCAACCGCTACAAGCGTTTGTTCTAAGCGAGCATTTTAGACAGCAATTAGAGCTAGTAACGAGAAACTAGAAGTCAGAAGAAAGCCGGCAACCGCCAGAGCAGTCTTCTGACTTCTAGTCTCTGGACTAGAAAGAAAACAGTTGGAAGCCCCAACTGGTGTTTCGTCCTTAGGGATCGAAGCCGCTCTTTAAAAATTTGGAAAGTGATAAAGTAAGATTTCTAAGTAAAATTAGAAATCGTCTGTAAAGACATCCGCAAATGAGATTGTGTTCTTATTCCAATCCTAGCGAGCTCAAACGCGCAAAGGTTGGTCCGTCTAAGAATACTAATTCACATTTGTTCAATTTATATAAATTTCAAGCGTTATCCGGTGAAAAACATGTAGTTTGAAAAGACTCTTTTGAGTTTGCTCAAGTTATATGGTCAAGCGAATAAGCGCATATGGTGGATGCCTAGGCAGTTGGAGGCGATGAAGGACGTTGTAGTCTGCGAAAAGCTTGGGGGAGGTGACAAACAACCGTTATATCCCAAGATGTCCGAATGGGGAAACCCGGCCACTTTAGTGGTCATCTGCACCTGAATACATAGGGTGTAGAAGCGAACCTGGAGAACTGAACCATCTAAGTACCCAGAGGAAAAGAAATCAACCGAGATTCCCTTAGTAGCGGCGAGCGAAAGGGGACTAGCCAGTAATCTTTATCTTAGACGTCAGAGGAACGGTCTGGAAAGTCCGGCAATACAAGGTGATAGCCCTGTACTCGAAAGCGTTTTTGAAGAACTAAGTTTACAACAAGTAGGTCGGAGCACGTGAAACTTTGACTGAAGACGGGGGGACCATCCTCCAAGGCTAAATACTCCCAACTGACCGATAGTGAACTAGTACCGTGAGGGAAAGGCGAAAAGAACCCCGGTGAGGGGAGTGAAATAGATCCTGAAACCGTATGCGTACAAGCAGTAGGAGCAGACTTGTTCTGTGACTGCGTACCTTTTGTATAATGGGTCAGCGACTTACTTTTAGTAGCAAGCTTAACCGAATAGGGGAGGCGTAGGGAAACCGAGTCTTAATAGGGCGTTTAGTTGCTAGGAGTAGACCCGAAACCAGGCGATCTATCCATGGCCAGGGTGAAGGTTGAGTAACATCAACTGGAGGCCCGAACCCACTTATGTTGAAAAATGAGGGGATGAGCTGTGGATCGGAGTGAAAGGCTAATCAAGCCTGGAGATAGCTGGTTCTCCGCGAAAACTATTTAGGTAGTGCGTCATGTATCACCATCGGGGGTAGAGCACTGTTTCGGCTAGGGGGTCATCCCGACTTACCAACCCGATGCAAACTCCGAATACCGATGAGTGCAATCATGGCAGACAGACGGCGGGTGCTAACGTCCGTCGTCAAGAGGGAAACAACCCAGACCGCCAGCTAAGGTCCCAAAATCACAGTTAAGTGGGAAACGATGTGGGAAGGCATAGACAGCTAGGAGGTTGGCTTAGAAGCAGCCACCCTTTAAAGAAAGCGTAATAGCTCACTAGTCGAGTCGGCCCGCGCGGAAGATGTAACGGGGCTAAAACTGTGTACCGAAGCTGCGGATGCTAATACGCTCATGTGTATTAGCATGGTAGCGGAGCGTTCTGTAGGCCGTTGAAGGTGAATCGTAAGGTTTGCTGGAGGTATCAGAAGTGCGAATGCTGACATGAGTAACGATAAGGGGGGTGAAAAACCCCCCCGCCGGAAGACCAAGGTTTCCTGAGCAACGCTAATCGGCTCAGGGTAAGTCGGCCCCTAAGGCGAGGGCGAAAGCCGTAGTCGATGGGAAGCAGGTTAATATTCCTGCACTTATATTTATTGCGATGGAGAGACGGAGAAGGCTAGGCTAGCGCGGCGATGGTTGTCCGCGTTTAAGCAAGTAGGCTGGGGGATTAGGCAAATCCGGTCCCCTAAGGCTGAGATGTGATGACGAAGAGGGTCTTTGTACCCTTGAAGTAGTTGATGCCATACTTCCAGGAAAATCTTCTAAGCTTCAGATAAATATGAACCGTACCCCAAACCGACACAGGTGGTCAGGTAGAGAATACCAAGGCGCTTGAGAGAACTCGGGTGAAGGAACTAGGCAAAATGGCACCGTAACTTCGGGAGAAGGTGCGCCGGTTTTGGTGATGGGACTTGCTCCCTAAGCCGAGGCCGGTCGAAGATACCAGGCCGCTGCGACTGTTTATTAAAAACACAGCACTCTGCAAACACGTAAGTGGACGTATAGGGTGTGACGCCTGCCCGGTGCCGGAAGGTTAATTGATGGGGTTATTCTTCGGAAGAAGCTCTTGATCGAAGCCCCGGTAAACGGCGGCCGTAACTATAACGGTCCTAAGGTAGCGAAATTCCTTGTCGGGTAAGTTCCGACCTGCACGAATGGCGTAACGATGGCGGCACTGTCTCCACCCGAGACTCAGTGAAATTGAATTTGCGGTCAAGATGCCGTATACCCGCGGCTAGACGGAAAGACCCCGTGAACCTTTACTACAGCTTTGCACTGGACTTTGAATTTATCTGTGTAGGATAGGTGGGAGACTTTGAAGCGTAAACGCCAGTTTGCGTGGAGTCGACCTTGAAATACCACCCTGATGACTTTGAGGTTCTAACTTAGGCCCGTAATCCGGGTTGAGGACAGTGTATGGTGGGTAGTTTGACTGGGGCGGTCTCCTCCCAAAGAGTAACGGAGGAGCGCGAAGGTACCCTCAGCATGGTCGGAAATCATGCAATGAGTGCAATAGCATAAGGGTGCTTGACTGCGAGACAGACACGTCGAGCAGGTACGAAAGTAGGTTATAGTGATCCGGTGGTTCTGTATGGAAGGGCCATCGCTCAACGGATAAAAGGTACTCCGGGGATAACAGGCTGATACCGCCCAAGAGTTCACATCGACGGCGGTGTTTGGCACCTCGATGTCGGCTCATCACATCCTGGGGCTGTAGCCAGTCCCAAGGGTATGGCTGTTCGCCATTTAAAGTGGTACGCGAGCTGGGTTTAGAACGTCGTGAGACAGTTCGGTCCCTATCTGCCGTGGGCGTTTGAGAATTGAGAGGAGCTGCTCCTAGTACGAGAGGACCGGAGTGGACGAACCTCTGGTGTTCCGGTTGTGATGCCAATTGCATTGCCGGGTAGCTACGTTCGGAAAGGATAACCGCTGAAAGCATCTAAGTGGGAAGCCCCCCTCAAGATTAGTTCTCACTGGAACTTTAAGTTCCCTAAAGGACCCTCGAAGACTACGAGGTTGATAGGCAAGGTGTGTAAGCGCTGTGAGGCGTTGAGCTAACTTGTACTAATTGTCCGTGAGGCTTGACCATATAACTTGAGTGAATTCACTCACGTTCTCTGCAAAAGAGAAGGTGGAAGTGATGCAGCAATGATCAAGGTATATGTTTGAAACAACTGTCTTAAAAGACAGTAGATAAGGCTTGAAATCAAATATTTTGAGCAGGATGTTAAAACAGACTATCACTTTTCATCTTTTTGAAAGCTTTCTGATAGAAAGCGACAGAATTTGTTGTCTAGCGCCAAGCGCTAAATGACATACCAGTTTGTCTGACGACAATAGCGTGTAGGAACCACCTGATCCCATCTCGAACTCAGAAGTGAAACTGCTCAGCGCCGATGGTAGTGTGGGAGTTCCCATGTGAGAGTAGGACATTGTCAGGCATTTAAAAAATAACCTCATCCGCGAAAGCGGGTGGGGTTTTTTTTTGAGTATTTCACTCTGCGGCTATTCGCTGTATCCGAGCGCTATTTTAAGCGGATTCAGATCATCACCGTATTTTTGAGATAACAATACTGATTTCGAGTAGATCGGTTTCCTGACCTGAACAGCGCTTGCTGTTTGAACCGAACGCTTGGATTGGTGAAAATCGAGGCAGGCAGGCTCAAAATCCAGTCTGCATAATTCGAGTAGTCGCCTTATACCCGCTGCTGGGTCCTGAACTAATCCCTCATAACTTACGTCGTAAACAAAGCCTGGCAACACCGACTGCCAATGACGCATTAAGCGTTGATATCCCAGATAATATTGCCCTAACTCGCGCTGGTTATAACTGTAAAAAGGCCCTCTTTCAGAGAAGTGGTTTTTGAAAAGTGACAGGCAAGTGTCGAGGGGGTCTCGGCAACAGTGAATCACTCTGGCCCTAGGGAACATCAATTTAATCATACCAATCAGTTTAAAATTGTCTGGTTTCTTGTCAGAAACCAAAGCGGACTTTTCGCTGATGTTAGATAGTGAGTCAAGATATTGCGTTGCCATCAACGCAAGCTGTTGTGGATCTAATTTCGAAATGTTCTGGGGATAACCCCGCACATCCATATTCGCCATGATTGCAATGTTCAAATTCTGCAGCTCACCGCCGCCATAAACCTGGGAATGACTGGCCAGTATCTGTTCAACGAGAGAAGTACCGGAGCGCGGCATGCCTAGAATAAACAGCGGCTCTGCTTTCGTATTTGGGCTTTCTGCCGCCTGTGCAAAGAGTTCGGGCGTGAAGGAAGCAATAATGTGATCAACTTCTTTGTCCCACTGATTGATGTCAAACCTGAGCTGGTCTCGCATCAAGCGGTTAGCCGAATTGAAGTATGTCATGGCCCGTTCGAATAATCCGAGGTCTTCAAAACACTTGCCAAGACCAAAGGCGAGATGCATCTTCGCATTGCTGGGCGTGCTCGGCGCTGCTATCAGCGCTTCCATTGCTTGAATATCATCATCAACCGAAAGGTGATCAATCAATCTGGCAAGTTGGCGATGGGCCGGCGCATAG
>Ga0206677_10000725_pt1 | contig 31377 bp, 22 predicted proteins | sample M130m12015metaG_FD_155475 | JGI IMG/M metagenome (GOLD analysis project Ga0206677, IMG submission 155475) | Ammonia-oxidizing marine archaeal communities from Monterey Bay, California, United States - M1 30m 12015 | ecosystem: Environmental > Aquatic > Marine > Intertidal zone | place: USA...
TGAGTGTGATTTTGGTGTTGAGAAAGGAATGCTCCGTGATCCGGACAGTGGCATTCAACTCTCAGACTTATCTTTCAACGGGAAATATTCAAACATCGGAGGTGCTGAAAATGAATATTTGAAGCTTCAAGAAATTGGATTTAAAACACGTGGTGGCCCTTTTAAAGGCGCTATTTATTTGACTAAATTTGAGTCGCCTCACCTTTCAGGTTCGATGAATGGAGTGCTGAATTTGGCTGTGCTTAGGTCCCTGTTCAGTTTGTCATCTTTCCAAAAACTGAAGGGATCGGTTGATGTTTCAACCAATTTTGAAGTTCAGGCAGAACCAACAAGAAATGATTCATACAATTATCGAATAGATCGCTGTGAAGGAAAAATGCGTTTGTACCGGGTCGATGTGCAATTGATTAATGACAAACGAGTCTATAAGAACATCAATGGCTTGGCGTATTTGCGAAACGATCGAATTGGAATGGAGGATGTGTCGCTCAAGGTGGGCAGTTCCGATTTCAAACTGGATGGTGTTTTTAAGGACGTCATCAATTATTTCAGAAACCGCGGAAATCTTGTTGCTGATGTCCAGCTAAAAAGCAAATGGATTGATTTAAAAGACCTAGGTGCTGACACAAAAGAGGATAAGATGATTCGTGAACGATCGTTCATTCTTCCAGATGATATAGAGGGCAATATTTTTCTCGATGTTGATGAAATCCGTTATGAAAAACATATATTTTCTCAGTTGAGAGGAAATATGAACCTACGAAATCGAAAAATTAGCTTCCCACAAATTTCTGTTACAAGTGGCGGAGCTGATATCAGAGGTTCTTTGATTATTGATGAGGGTAAACCTGAAATTTTTTATATCAGCAGTCAGATTGTTTCCAACAACATTAACTTTCAGAAGCTATTTGCGGAGTGGGACAATTTTAAGCAGGATGTCATTCAATCAGCCAACATTTCTGGAACCGCCCAAGCGAATGTAAAGTTTGACGCCCCTTTTGATTTAAGGAATGGGATATTAATGAATGCAATAAAGGCTCAGATCGGCGTTCAAGTGGACAATGGTCGATTGGTTGGTGTTGAGTCATTCAAAGAGATTACGGAGAGTTTAAAAGCAACAACAGGAGCTCGCTTGGTTATTGGCAAGGACAATATTGACGCCTTTGAGCGAAAACTAAAAGACCTAAAATTCAATCGACTTAAAAACACCTTACTGATAAAAGAGGGAGTGATCTCTATTCCGTTGATGTCGATTCAATCGTCAGCTCTTGACATTGAGATGTCAGGTAAACATACATTTGAGAACCAAATAGATTATCGATTTGGGTTTCGCTTTAGAGATATCAAACAAAATGAGTACAGTGAGTTTGGGACGATTGAAGACGACGGCACGGGAAGATTTGTATTCATGCGCATGTATGGAGATTTGTATGATCCAAATTTTGAGTGGGACAAAACATCCAGTAAGGCCAACAACAAAGAAATACGTGAAATTGCAAAAAGAGATGCAAAATCAATTCTTAAAACTGGATTGGGATTGTTTAAAAATGACACTACCGTGAAGCAATATATTCAAGAACGCCGCCCCCATGAGGAACTTATTATCCATGTGGATCCATTGGATGAGATTGATGAATTGATGAAGCAGAAACAACCTAAAAAGGATACCAAGATTCGAAAATGGGTCAAAGCGATGCGTGAAGAATCGGAAAAAGAAAACGCAAAAAAAGAAGAATTTGATTTCGATTAACTAAAGCGTTTTCTCTTTTTCAATTGGGTTCAATTCATAGAGATTTGTTTATTCGATGTATCTTTGCATTCAGATGGCAAAAATTCGTGACATAGAATTGGGTGATTTCCCTCTTATTCTAGCACCTATGGAGGATGTGAGTGACCCACCATTCCGTGCTTTGTGTAAAAAGCACGGGGCCGATTTGATGTATACCGAATTTATCTCTTCGGAAGGCTTAATTCGAGATGCCGTGAAAAGTGTTCAAAAACTCGATATATATGAATACGAGCGCCCAATAGGAATTCAAATTTTCGGTTATGACATCGAAAGTATGAAGCAGGCAACACGGATTACAGAACAGACCAACCCCGATATTATTGACATTAACTATGGCTGTCCAGTAAAAAAAGTTGCATTGAAAGGTGCTGGGGCAGGAATTCTACAAGACATTCCCAAAATGGTTGAGATGACCAAGGAAATAGTGAAGTCGACCCACTTGCCAGTTACTGTAAAAACACGTCTCGGCTGGGATGAAGATTCGAAATATATTGTCGAAGTTGCGGAACGGCTTCAGGATGTTGGGATTGAGGCGATATCTATTCATGGCAGAACAAGAAAACAAATGTACAAGGGTGAAGCGGATTGGAGTTTAATTGCTGATGTTGCAAACAATCCGAGAATGAATATTCCTGTTTTCGGAAATGGCGATATTGACACTCCTGAAAAAGCAGTTGAATACAAAAACCGATACAATGTTGATGGTGTGATGATTGGTCGCGCAAGTATTGGATATCCATGGATTTTTAATGAAATTAAACACTTTATCAATACGGGAGAACATTTGGCTCCACCTACAGTAAATGATCGAGTGGAGGCGGCTATTCAACATCTTGAAATGAGTGTTGAGTGGAAAGGTGAAATTCTCGGTATCGCAGAAATGAAGCGACACTACACGAATTATTTTAAGGGGATCGCCCACTTTAAAAAAACAAGGATGAAACTGGTGACTTCGTTTGATTTGAATGAAATTCGTGAGACGCTGGATGAAATCAAGGAGAACGCCGATCGCTACGAGTTTGTGAGTTAAACCCATATATTTGATCGCCAAACACCTCTCCATTTGTGAAATAAAATCACATATTTACCAGTAAATATTGACAATCACTTTGATAAATTTGTCAGTCACAGTCATTTTATAAGGTGATGGAAATATGGTTATCTTAGCAACATAAAAAAGGAATATTATGCAACGGTATAAAAGTTACATTCAAGGACAATGGGTAGATGGTGATGGAGTAGAAACTCAATTGATCAATGCGATTACAGGTTCAGTTATTGGGGAAACTTCCAGTGCTGGATTTGACTACAATGCAATCCTTGAATATGGGAGAAGAACAGGTGGACCGAAATTGCGGAAAATGACGTTTCAGGAGCGGGGGAGAATGCTGAAAGCGCTGGCCTTGCACCTTTTGACGTTGAAGAAAAAATACTACGAGGTGAGTGCTTGGACCGGAGCGACTAAAGTAGATTCATGGATTGATATTGAAGGAGGCATCGGAAACTTATTTGCGAATGCGTCGTTGCGACGGCAATTCCCGGATCTTCCCTACTACGTGGATGGAAGTGCAGCACCTCTTTCAAAAGAAGGAACATTTATAGGACATCACATTATGGTTCCGAAGCAAGGAATCGCCGTTCATATCAATGCATTTAACTTTCCCATATGGGGAATGCTTGAAAAGATTGCAGTGAATTTGATGGCTGGTGTTCCAACAGTTGTAAAACCGTCAGAATATACTTGCTTTTTAACTGAAGTAATGGTGCGTGATATTATCGCATCTGAAATTTTACCTGAAGGGGCGCTCCAACTGGTTTGTGGGCTCGGTCGGGGAATCATTGATCATGTTGATTCAGAGGATGTAGTAACGTTCACAGGAAGTGCACATACAGGAAAATTATTGAAGGGATTGCCGCATATTACTGATAGAAGTGTACCATTCAACTTGGAAGCTGACTCCTTAAATGCCTCTGTCTTGGGACAGAAAGCCATACCCGGAACCGCTGAATTCGATCTATTTATAAAAGAGGTAACTCGAGAAATAACGGTAAAAACAGGGCAAAAATGTACAGCGATTCGACGTGTGATTGTACCCGATAACTTAATAGGTGAAGTGCAGGAAGGCATTGCCGCTCGTTTGGCTAAGACAGTGATTGGTGATCCAGCTCAAGAAGGTGTTCGAATGGGTGCGTTGGCGTCTCGAATACAAGTGGATCGCGTTCGTGAGAGTGTGGAACATCTGTCAAAGTCACAAGAAATTGTATTTGGTGATTTGGACAATTTTGATGTTGTTGGGGCAGACAAGTCAAAAGGAGCATTTTTCTCTCCAATTTTGTTCAGAAATGATGACCCATTCAACAAATTGGATGTCCATAATGTTGAGGCGTTTGGACCAGTATCAACTATTATGCCTTACAAAAATATGGATGAGGCAATAGAATTGGCACGAATGGGTAAGGGATCATTGGTTTCTTCGATCGTAACACCGGACAACAGAGAAGCAAGAGAATATGTAGTCGGTGCTGCAAGTATGCACGGACGTATTTTAGTTTTAAATGAGGATTGTGCAAAGGAAAGCACAGGTCACGGTTCTCCAATGCCACTGTTAACACATGGCGGCCCTGGTCGTGCTGGGGGCGGAGAAGAAATGGGAGGAAAACGGGGAATATTGCATTATCTTCAAAGAACTGCGATTCAGGGTCACCCTTCAACATTGACGGAAATTACACAACAGTTTCAGGTGGGTGGCGCAATGCCAGAAGCCAATCCTCACGTTTTTAGACAGCATTTTGAAGAGTTGGTGATTGGTGATACTGTCTTTACACACAAGCACACTGTTACTGAATCTGACATTGTCAACTTTGCTAATGTTTCGGGCGATAATTTTTATGCACACATGGATGAAACTTCTTTGGCCGGTACAATTTTTGAAAAGCGTGTTGCACATGGTTATTTTCTTCTCTCAAAAGCGGCAGGTTTGTTTGTCGATCCAAAGAAAGGGCCTGTTCTTTTGAATTACGGTATTGAAGAAGCACGTTTTACAAAACCTGTTTATCCAGGAGCAACAATTGGAGTGCGTTTTACGGTTAAGGAGAAGATTGATCAGGAAAAACGTTCGGAGGACGACATTGCAAAAGGGATAGTAAAATTCTTCGTTGATATTTACGATGAGACTGGGGAAACGGTCGGCTTGGCAACCATCCTAACGATGGTTCGTAAAATTGATCAGAGTAGTTAAATCTCTCGATTCATTTTCTAAGTGCGATTAGAACTGCAAGTAGACAAATGGAGGCTGCTCTGCACCGATTGCTTGATACAATAAGAAGATAATGATGGCAATAACTGGAATCTGCAAAACAACAGGAAGTGCTGTGTATGCTTTTTCATACAATCCTTTGAACTTATTTGGGAGCCAGTGGATAGCAAATCCAGCAATCATAATGAGCAAGGGAACTTCGAACATGTCCCAGAACCTCCAAAAATACGACCAATCAAACTCAAACCGATACCAGATGTGTTGCAGCATTTTTCCTGGTAAGGCATTTGCTTGTTCGTGAGGCAAACCACCTTCGTTGAAAGCACTGATCCTTGCTTCATCCAGCTTGAACCAGATTCGTGTTAATGTGATAAAATTGAAAGTAACCAACATCGGCCAGAAACCTAAATAGCGTGACTTTGTTCTCTCATACAATTCGTGGCCTTTTGATTCATAGTTGAGGTAGGCAAACAAGCCGGTGATTCCTACAATCGAAATCAAAGAATAAAGAACAGTACTATTTGTGTGTATGATTTGATTTGTTGTTAATCCGGTGTAAGTGAAGATTGCGCAAACCGAGAGAATAAAGAGGATGAGATGGATTCTTAATTGTACAATAAATGCGATTGGTTTCCATGCAATTTTACCAAACAATCCGAAAGTTGTAAGAGCGATCCAAAGAGCAAAGAATACGTTGATTAAAAGATGATTGATGGAGGGCATCAATTGAATTAAGCCGGCATAGATAGCAAGAGCAAATGCCGGTTTTAAAAAGTGCCAGTACCGCAATTTGCCATTGAAGAAAGCACTAATTTTACTCCAGTACTTGAAAGTTACTAATGCTACACCATTCATCGCTCCCCAAATCACAAAGTTCTCACTCGGTCCATGCCACAGACCACCGATGACCATTGTAATAATGAGGTTTAAATCTCGATGGACGTATTTTTTGAAGTTTGTGAACAATGCAACGCCCATCAAATATACAATTGTCAGGCCACCATATACCCAAAGCAGTTCCCACCATTGGGTGATAAAAATCAGAAAGGTAAAAATGAATAAAATTGCGATGTAGGACCCTATACCTCCCGTTCGATTCCCGCCCAACGGGATGTATAGGTAATCTTTCAGCCATGAACCTAGAGAAATGTGCCATCTTCTCCAGAATTCAGCGACACTCCTCGCCTTGTACGGAGAGTTGAAGTTCGGCTTTAATTTGAAACCCATTAATCGAGATAGACCAATAGCAATATCCGTATATCCAGAAAAATCGGTGTAAATGTGAATTGAATATGCCCACATGGCGATGACACTCACGAAGCCCGGATAAGCTTCAAAATCAAAAACTATTTTATTGATGAGATGAACAACCAAGAAATCAGCAATTACTATTTTTTTGATCAGCCCCTTAACGATTTGTATTACAGCCCAACTAAAATCTGTTTTATTGAGTTGGTATGGTTTTGAAATTTGAGGTATAAAATCACGCGCCCGAACAATAGGCCCCATAACAAGTTGTGGGAAAAAAGTAACGAAAAAAGAATAGTGGAAGAAGTTTTTAACGGGTTCAATTTCTTTTCGGTAAATGTCGACAACATAGCTGATATTTTGAAATGTGAAGAAAGAGACGCCGACCGGGAGCATTATCTTCTCAATAAAGGTACCGTCACCGAAGAAACCATTTCCGAATTGAGCAAAATGATTCACCAATTCAAAGTTGGTGTTGAACATTTCATTAAATGAATCCGTGAAGAAGTAAGCATATTTGAAATACGCCAGAATGAGCACGTTAAAAATAGCGGAAATTGCAATGATCCACTTTCTTTTCGATTCCTTTTGTGTGTTGTAAATTCGCCTTCCCAGATAGTAGTTGTAACATACACTGACAATCAATAAGAGCATATACAAGCCAGAAGTTTTGTAGAAGAAAAACAAACTGACTGCAGTCAAAAAAATACTTCGCACCAACTTGCTTTTATTCAAAAAAGAAAATACGAGCATTACCAGCAGAAAAAACAACCAGAAATCCAATTTTGTAAATACAAGAGATGATCCATCTCTTATGTGCCAATCGAAGGTGCTTAGGAATCGGTTAAAAAATTCACCGAACTGCCAATCTAGGGATGTTATGGAGTCTGTCATTTTAAAAATCTAAACGTTCTACGTACTGATCCATTTGGTCAATATACTTAAGAAATGCATCAATGAATAATTCTCCTTTGAAATGATATCCTTTTTGGGTGAAGTGAATTTTATCACTTCTCATCAATTGGTTTCGCTGCCAGGTCTTGCTTGAACCGAGTCCGCCCATTAAACCATACAAGTCCCATACCGCCATATTGTACTCTTCAGCCAATTCAACAATTACAGTTCGTTCACGTGCAATATTTTTATTTGCATACTTACGGTAATAATAGGCATCGTTTGGAACAGTCAGCAACAAGGCACAATTTGGATTTGCACGCAATGCCATTTGCATCATTTTCTCGAGATTTTGTTTGTAAATCTCTGGATTGAACTTTGAATAAGGAACGTTTCCGTCGTTGGTACCAACAGAGTACGCGAAAAAATCAGGCGGATATGTTTTTAGTTGCTCTTCAAAACGAACATTGCCCAAATAGGTATACAGTCCGGCACCATTAATTCCAATTGTAGAATAGGAAATTCCCGGCGCATTATTCATTAGTATGAAGCCATAAATTTCTAATTCAGGGGCATGTGATCCCGTATACTGGAATTGGATGTCTAGTGAATCGAGACAGTCTGAAAAATAAATATCTGAGCAACCAATTTTCGGATTGTGATTGATTTCGATGACCATTGTTTCATTCGGACCAAAATGCATTCGATAGGGAAACTCTCCGATGTTATGAAAGATTCGGATATGGTTGAAACTAGGTTGGCTCGTAGTGCGGTCGTATTTAAACTTTACACCAATGATCGAGTCGTCACAGGTGACGCCCGCGCCCAATAGACCGTAATCAAAATCATATTTTTCTGGCTTGTGAGGAATGGAACGATAGGGTGTCCATGTATTTGGAGACGAGAACTCATAGTTTCCAGGATTGTTTGTCTTCGCTAAATCAAAAGGAAAAACCCATCCTCGCTCTCCCGGAACGTCCGACCAGCGTTCTTGCAAGTATTCTCGTATATCATTCGTATAGATGTCCGCCTGAATATGGGACCCTCCTATGTGGTACATATTTATTTTTCCTTTTTTTTCGTCGATCAATTGACGCAATTTCTTGTGAAAAACCTGAAAGTTATCACTTTTCTCAGTGTAAAATTTATAGTTGTTTTTTGAGAAATTGACGAATGGGTAGATGCTTTTATTTGAGGAGTCCATGTCTCGAAAATCATCGAAATCATAAGTATCCAAAGTAAGTGCAGTGTTCCTCTCTTGCAACGTGTCTTTTGTTACAGGAATTGAATCCTGACCCAATGCAATAGCGTGAGCCAATACTGCAAATATGTGCAGAAGACGCATCAATTATTGAGGGGTTTGCCATTTACCATATTCGGCGATGAATGCTTCGTAAAACTTTTGAGAGGCAATTTTTGCACCGCTGCTGCTAAAGTGGATATGGTCTTTTCCAGCCAACCCTTTTTCCACCCATGCTGGCATCGAGTTTTTACCTCCCATTGAATGGTACAAGCTGTAAAATGCACCACCTGCTGCAATCGTGACCTTCTTCATCTGCTGCACGCAGTAGGGTAAGTATTTATAAGTCGAGTAGATAGATGCTTCCAATTTGGACATGTCGCTTGGTCCAATCACAACAACCATTGCCCCGGGATTTATCTTCTTAATTCGGTTGATTTGACTTTTGAAATAACGTGAGAACCTCTCGACAGCCAAACTATCTTTGAAGAAGGGTACAGAGTTCCCTCCAAATTGCATGACAATTAATTCGGTTCCGATTTCATTGTACATCGGTTCAAGCACTCCAGCATTCATTCGTCCCCAAACTGTTCCACTTGATCCGCGCATTGCAATGTTCGACACTTGAACACCGTAGTCACCCTCCAATGAGAATCCGCAGACATTTGGACTTAACTTTCCTTCAAATTCATACTTTAGAACTCCAGGGGTTTCTTCAAAAGTCAGCAAAACTGAGTGCTGTCCACCATCTGTATTTAAAAGTTCTTCATGAACCAAGACGCCATTTTTAAACACATTGAGTTGAACGGGGGCACGACAATCGTTGTAATGCATTCGCACATTGTTAAACTGCCGGGCTCGACTGTATGCTACTCTAGATGGTAAGATTTCAATCCATCCAGTTGAAGGAGGCAATGAGTCAATATTAAAGGTGCTGTCAATTTCATATTCTGGTGTAAATCGTGATGCAGATGCCATCACACCATATTTCGCACTTTTAAGTGATGCTCCCCCAAAACATGTGTAGCGTTTGAAGTTGTCCGAGTAATTTTGTTTGAATGTAAAGGAATTATAGACGTCCATGGCAGGAATTAATCCTGGTCCCGTTCCTCCAAATTGCAATTGTATTTTTTGACGAATATAGCTCGTCATTCGGTCTCCTTCGATCTGAGAATCGCCGTAGTGTAAAATGGATAATTTTTCTCTTTTGCTTGATACTGTGCTTAGTTTTTCAAAGAAGTCATACAGGTTCTTTCTTCCTGTTTCATCCATTTCAAGAGCTGTGGTCGCATTCATATCGAAATTCCCCTTTATTGGGGCGCCATAGTCACCGTTTGAATTGTTTTCATGCGTCAATAGTGGATCCTCTGTCATCGATGTGTCTACATTCGAGACGATTTCCTCGATGTTCTTTTTTTCTTGAACTTTTGGTTGGATGTATTCCTCTAATGTCAGAAACTTATAGCGACTTCCAAAGACATTCCACCCCTCATCGGGAACGAACCAAGTCACTGCAAAAAGAAGCACTAGCACTCCAGCAACAAACAAGGCAACCTTATATGATTGTATTTTTTTCAAATTGGTAAGGTAAATTTAAGTACAGATTTCTATAGATTAACGTTACTTGGGCGATATTTATTAAGAATTCAAGTGGTATAACTTCAGTATTTTTGATTTTAATCAAAAAATACGACCACGATCATCCATTCTTCCGATTTGTTTTTCTATTTACATTATTGTTTACCATGGATGGTATGCTACATATTATACCGTATTTTTGTAACATGGAAGAATATACCAACGAGCTGATTAATGAAACCTCTCCGTATTTGCTTCAACATGCCCACAATCCTGTGAACTGGGTAGCATGGTCCGACACTATTTTTGAACGTGCTGCGAAGGAAAACAAACTTGTACTTGTTAGTATAGGTTATTCTGCGTGTCATTGGTGCCATGTAATGGAGCATGAGTGTTTTGAGGATGAAGAAGTCGCCGCATTAATGAATAAATTATTCATTAACGTAAAAGTAGATCGAGAAGAGCGTCCAGATGTTGATCAAGTATACATGACAGCGGTCCAACTTATGACACAACGTGGAGGTTGGCCTTTGAACTGCTTTACGCTTCCTGATGGTCGCCCCATTTATGGTGGGACCTACTACCCCAAAGAGCAATGGATGCATATTTTAAAATCCTTGCACCACACCTATGAGAATGAAAGAGAGAAAGTGAATGAATACGCTGCGAATTTGCACGAAGGGATTATTTCAAGTGAGTTGATTACATCTTACACAGCAGATCCGATGTTCTCCGGGGAGAAATTACATGAAATGATGTTGAGATGGTCAAAAAGTTTTGATCGAGAGCACGGTGGAGACAGTAAAGCACCAAAATTCCCTTTACCAAGTAATTATGAGTTTCTAATTGATTATGCGTTAAATAGTGGAGATCAAAAAGTAATGACGCATGTTGAGAATTCATTGGATTGTATAGCCATGGGAGGGATCTATGATCAAATTGGAGGTGGTTTTTCACGCTACTCAGTAGATTTATTGTGGAAAGTGCCGCACTTCGAGAAAATGCTTTATGACAATGGTCAATTGGTCAGTTTATTTACGAAAGCATACAAGGTCTTCCGCAAGCCATTGTACAAGAGGATCGTTCATCAGACTATTGAGTGGCTGGAACGTGAAATGACCGATGATTCAGGAGCTTTTTATTCTGCGCTTGATGCTGATAGTGAGGGAGTTGAAGGTAAATTTTACGTCTGGACGGTTGAAGAATTAGAGCGTGTTTTACAAGATGATTTTTTATGGGTGAAAGAGCTATATGAAGTCAATCAAAAAGGGCATTGGGAAGATGGAAATTATATTTTATTGCGCCGCCAATCCGATGATGAATTTTGTCAGCATATGAATTGGGACGCGGAAAGGCTAGAATTTGAGTTGAGCCGAATCAATTCACTTTTATTTTCAGAACGGACCAGTCGAATTCGTCCAGGGCTAGATGATAAATGTCTTACCTCCTGGAATGCAATGATGTTGAAAGGCTTGTGTGATGCCTATACAGTTTTTAGAGAAGATTCGCACTTACGTTTGTTAATCCGCAATTCAAAATGGCTCGAATCTGTTCAATGTAGAGCGGATGGGGGACTGTGGCGAAATTACAAACAAGGCACATCGAATATTGAAGGCTTCCTTGAAGACTATGCGCATGTCATTGATGCATTTATTGCGCGCTATGGGGTTGATTTTGATGAGAAGTGGTTGAATAAAGCAAAGCAATTACTAGATTATGCAATAGCGAATTTTGGAGATGATGCCTCGAAAATGTTCTTCTTTACAGATCGCAACTCTAAGTTAATTGCGCGTAAAATGGAAGTCAACGACAATGTAATTCCTGCCAGCAATTCTGTAATGGCAAGAAACCTGTATTACCTCGGGCGGTTTTTCAAGGAGGATGCATATATCAGGCGAGCAAGGGCAATGCTTGGTAACGTATATGATGGAATGGAAATTTATGGATCTGGATATTCAAATTGGGCACTTCTTCTCAATCACGAAGTGTTTTCTCTTTATGAAATTGTGGTAATGTCAGATGCAGCTCAGTGGGATACACTTCAAACGGCACGGATGCCACATGTTCTCATTGCGAGGCAAACCAAAGACACATCACTTCCCATTTTTTCAGATAAAAAAGATGCCAAGAGCGATTTATTCTTTGTTTGTGTTGATGGAGCTTGTTTGCAACCTACCACTGATACAATAGAGGCCATCAATCAGGTTATACAGTAAGATATTTTAATAAGTAATAGGCTTTGTTGTATTCGTAATGATGAGATGTCATTTCTTTGCGGTGTGAAATTATTTTTGATATCATTTTTTGGAATTGTTTTTACAGGACATACCCAAGTGCTTGACAATCGGAATGGAGAGGCATTTACAGATGCACCTTTTTTTAATACGATTTTTGTGCATGCCAACAAGCTCAAAGCACTAAAAGGTGAATTTCAGTATATGAGACATGGGGAGGGGCTCCGTTCAACCGATTTCAAATATGTCTACAACTTCGATAAAAAAGGAAGATTGATTTCAACATTTGAAACCCGGACAGATGGTGGTTCCCTTGATACATCCTGGAACAGGTATGAATATAATTCCAGGGATCATTTGATTCAACATAGCAATTCGGATCTTGATGGTTATCAAACAATTCAATATACACGTGATTCGCTCGGGCGAATTCTGACTGAAGAGTTTATACGTGAGATAGATAGTGCTGGGGTTAGAGTGCGTTCTTTGACGTTTAATAAAGAGTCGGTAAAATACTTTGATTACGAACTTCAAACGAAAAGTACACGATACAACAATTACAACCTTCCGTATTTGGATGAATATTATAACTTCAATGAATTCGGGTATTTGGTCGAACGCGTTCAGCGTCTAAAAATGACAGGTTCGGTATACACATATACATACGAGTACAACGAAAAAGGAAAGTTGTCTGCCATCCGAAAATCGAGCAATAAAAAGGACGGATATCTCGAAGAACTTACCTTTAAATACGATACGTTAGGAAATTTAGTAGAAAAACACATTTACAAAAAAGGAGTTTTCACAACGGACATACAGATCATTTACAGTTCGAAAACAAAACTGTTACAATCGGTTATAACACGTGAAGTTGCAACCGATTCTATGATGATTCTTCGGTTCAGAGACTATGTGTTTTTTGATTGAGATCTGGTTGATGCTTTGACTTTTTTATTCGATTCTCCCTGAGATTGCATTCCTTACCTGTTCTGATAACGGTCGAAATTGAAAATCTAGTTTTTTTGTGACTTTCGTCGTGTCGTATGTTTTTGTGGCGTAAAGACTGTCAACAGTCTCTTTGGTAATACTGCTTCGGGTACCAAGAACCGAATGAATGAAACCAAGTGTCCTACGGACTAGTGTTGCTAATGGTTTGCTCACTTTTTTTGAAGGAGCTCTTGTTCCCATTTGATTTGCGATAGCAGTCATTAACGTTTTAAAGGATTGATTTGAGCCAACACATAAGTAGCGTTCTGCATTTGTATTTGATTCAACCAATTGAACCATGATTTCCACAACATCTCTCGCGTCAACTGTGGCGTTGCTACCAGTTGGGTAATAGGAAATGCCTCTAAGCGCAGTCTTGAAAATAGTCAGCGAGCTTTCGTTCCAGTTCCCAGCTCCAAAAATCACACTTGGATTCACAATGACCGCATTCAATCCTTCTTCAATTCCTCGCCACACCTCTCTTTCAGCACAATACTTGGAAACAGAGTAAGCACTTGTCGTTGGCGACTTTTTCCATTTTGCTGTTTCGTCAATTAAGGTTTTATCACCTCCTCCAATAGCGGCAGTCGAGCTTACATAGCAAAGCTTTTCAATGTTCTTGGCCAAACATGCATTTACTATATTTTCAGTTCCTTCTCGATTTATTTTCATTAATCGTGTGAAGTCTCTCCGATGGAATGAGACCAATGCAGCACAATGGTAGACGATTTTAGATCCTTCAATTTGATCGAGTAAGGAGGAAATATCTAAGATATCTCCTTGAATCCACTCAATTTTAGCCCACTGATCTTCCCAGTTTTCAGAGCCATAATACTTGAATACGGATTTGGTTTGTGCAATTCTATTCTGTGATCTGTAGATTGCTCGAATGGGTGTGTCAGACTGTGTTAATTTATATAACAAATGGGCGCCTAAGATTCCTGTTCCACCGGTAACAAATATCATAAAACGAAGTTACAATCTTTGTTCGAATTAGCACCTATTAATATCACTTTGAATCGCAATAAAAATTACTTTTAGATAGTGGTGATTAAAGTTTCAATTCATGCATTGGGTCCCAGAATACATCCTCAAAGTTGCGTATTTTGTCATTTTCAATATTGAGTCCTTCATTGGTCAGAAGTTGTTCCATTCGTTCTGGAGGGTTAAAGTGCATTTTTCCGGTTAATAAACCATTTCGATTGACGACACGATGCGCAGGGACATCCTTTAAATTGTGGGAGGCATTCATTGCCCAGCCAACCATTCTGCTTGAGCGAGGTGCGCCCAGGTAGTTTGCAATTGAGCCATAAGAGGTTACCTTACCCTCAGGGATCAATCGAACAACATCGTATACGTTCGAAAAAAATTCACTGTTTTGTTGGGATATCTTCATTAAAAGGACCTGATATAAATGTTAATTTGCATGGCTTAATACAGTATTTTTCCTTACCAAATTCACTGGCTGTCTAACGCAATACAATTTGTAATTGAAGTAGAAAGATACACTAATTTTTCTCTAGAACGTGCAGTGGTTACTCTACGGTCAAAGACTTAATGATTCCAACCCCAACTAGATTAAAATATATCCCTATATTAAAATTTGGTTCTAGGGTAACATTAAAAAAAGGAAAAACTTTAAATCAAAATTATTCAGACTTTGAAATTCAAATAATTCAAAATAGATTATTTAGTTTTTGATTTGAAATTGATTTGATATTGAACTCTCTTATTTTGGATTAGGGAAGTGTACTCATTATAGTCTAAGAGAATATATTTTTTAAGTATTGTATGAACTATACACAATCTATAATTATCTATAGATTTAAATAAGTTTTCTTCATTTTCAGTAAATCCAAAAAAAACACCATATGGTAGTTCTTTCACAGATTTTGATGATGTTGTTTTAATCTCTATTAGAGTAAAGTCTTCTTTTGATTTAACATCTTCAAAAGAGTTAACATTTAAAAGAACCCCATCAACACTCCTTGAGTATTTTTTATAGTCAATATTAAGTATATCGTATAATTTTTTTAGTTGTAATTTATTTGGAACATCAAATCCTTTAAGAAGATTTCTTAGTGTCGTTATACCAAGTTTTTCAGTTTTAAGATTTTTAATATTTTGTTCCCTCATATCTAAATTCTGGGGTTGGAAAAAATCACTCGACTGTTACAGACTTTGCAAGGTTTCTTGGTTGATCCACATTGCATTCGCGCATTACTGCGATATGATACGAAAGCAATTGGAGTGGTACGGTAGCAAGCAAGGGTACCAAATGTTCATCTGTAACAGGGATTTCAATGGTGTGATCGGCAATTGTTTTTACCTGCTCATCACCTTCAGTTACGATTGCAATTATTTTACCTTTCCGTGCTTTAACCTCTTGAATGTTACTGACTACTTTTTCGTAGGATGTTCCTTTGGTTGCGATTACAATCACGGGCATTTCCTCATCAATTAGGGCAATCGGTCCATGCTTCATTTCTGCTGCAGGATAGCCTTCTGCATGGATGTATGATATCTCTTTCAATTTTAATGCACCTTCTAAAGCCACAGGAAATGAACTTCCTCTTCCTAAATAGAGTGCGTTTGAAGCATTTTTGTATTGCTCGGAAATATATTCAATGTTGCTGTTCTGATCAAGAACGCGTTGTACTCGAGAAGGAATCGCTTCCAATTCCGATAACATCGTGCGAAACTTGGATTCACTGATTGTTTCTTTTTTCTTCGCTAGTGACAATGCCATTAACGTGAGAACGGTCACTTGTGCCGTAAATGCTTTTGTTGAAGCAACACCAATTTCTGGTCCTGCGTGTGTGTAAGAACCTGCATGCGTGATCCGTGAGATGGACGATCCAACAACATTACAAACGCCAAGTATTGTTGCGCCTTTGGATTTTGCTAATTCCAGTGCTGCTAGGGTGTCAGCCGTCTCTCCAGATTGCGATACAGCAATAACAACATCATTTTCGTTGATGATTGGGTTTCTGTACCTAAACTCACTTGCATATTCAACTTCTACATTGATTCTAGCAAGGTCTTCAAACAAATATTCTCCCACAAGACATGCATGCCATGATGTGCCACAGGCGATCATTATGATGCGATTCGCATTGATCATTTTTTGCTCGTAATCTTTGATTCCACCGAGTGCCACCCATCCTTCTTGTGCATTTAATCGACCTCTAAAGCAATCTTCAATGGATCGTGGCTGTTCATGAATCTCTTTAAGCATGAAGTGGTCGTAGCCTCCTTTTTCGAGTGCTTCAAGATGCATTTCTAATTCTTGGATGTAAGGTGTTTTTTCAACATCATCGATTCCGTAGAGTTTCATTTCTTCTCCTGAACGAAGAACAGCAATCTCCTCATCATCCATGTAAACTACTTTCTTCGTGAATTCAACGATTGGTGTTGCATCGGAAGCACAATAGTAATCGCCATTATGACCGATTCCAACAACGAGCGGGCTACTTTTACGTGCTGCAATCAAAAGGTCGGGTTCACTTTTCGACATGACAACAATTGCATATGCACCAATAACTTGTTGAAGTGCCAACCGGATAGATTCACCCAGCTTTACACCCGTATTTTTACGAATATCATCAATTAGATAACAGAGTACTTCGGTGTCTGTTTCACTTCTGAATGTATATCCTTTACGAATCAGCTCTTGTTTGATTGCGTCGTAATTTTCGATGATTCCGTTATGAATTACAGCGATGTCCCCATCTTGTGAATAATGCGGGTGTGCATTAATATCGTTTGGTTCGCCATGCGTTGCCCACCGCGTATGCCCAATGCCGATTGATCCTCCTCGGTCTTGGTTTTCTGTCGAATGCTCTAGATTGGCAACTTTACCTTGTTTTTTATAAATGTTGATATTACCGTTGTTATATAATGCTACTCCAGCACTATCGTACCCGCGATATTCCAAACGTTTAAGTCCTTTTACAATAATTGGGTATGCTTCTTTTTCTCCAATATAGGCAACAATTCCACACATAGTTCTTAGAATTCAGTATATACAATATTTAACGACGGCTTTGATTTGTTCATGGAGTTGCTTCCATTGAAAATGATTCTATCACCTGAAGTAATATACAAAACAGGAGATAAAGCCAATCCTGTGTTCTCTACTTGTTCATTTACAACAGCCTGGGCATAGGAGCGAAGATCAATTTCATATTGCTTGTTGTAGCTGTCATACGCTGAGAAATTATAAAAGCTGTAGCCACCTCCTATTAAAGGGGTTGTTACTGCGATATCTTCAGCTGGACTATATTTTGTTCCAGTTTGATGTGCAATTGGAAGACGCAATGTGGCCTTGTGGATAATGGCATTTTTAGGGATGTTCTCGAGTCCTGGAACGTGGATTCTTGCTCGTGTTCCAAACGCCTGTGCATAATATTGGTTCTGCCCTTGCGTGGAATCATTCAGCACAGTTTCAATATCGGTAAAGGTCCGATCAATTGACATTGCATTGAATTTTGGACAGGAACTATTGATTACCAATGAATATCTTTTCGACTCTCCGTTTAGTTTGTAGTATATCGTAACTTCCGAATCAACGTCGTTTAGATCAAAATAAAAGAGCCCACCTTGTCCAGGCAATTGTATTCCATTGTTGACTTGAATCTTGAACCCTTTGAAGAAAGTTGTAAATGCTTCTTGGGAACTAAAATCTCCTGGGTAGTTGACGGATTGATCGATAATTCTCCTCCCGAAACTTGTATCCAAATGAATTCTAAGTTGTGGATTCATTTCAGTTGTATCTATAAATGTTGGAGTGCTCGGGTTGAGGTTTAGGTTGGCCATTCCAGCGGCGACAAAGCTGCGCTGGTTGGTAAGGAGTTGTGATCCCATAAAGTAATCGACAGTATCAATAAGTCCAACATTATCAGTGATTTCATACACCTCAACTTTCTGAATACCTGTAAGCCCGTAATAATCAGCATATTCCAACCCAGCATATTCTAGACCCAGAACAACTGAATCAATCGTGATAGTATCGTCAACTGATGGGTAGAAATTTGGACTAAATGCTTTGAGTCGCACTTGTGTGTAAATCTGTGCATTGGCTGGACCAAATACGGGATCGTTATAAGAACCAAGAACACCATATACCGCATTGCTTGTGACTAGAGAATCAAGGTTGTCGCTAATTGTATATGTTGTGATAGAGAATGTATCGACTCCTGAGGAGGATAGTAATTCATTTTGCTCGATGGTGTTTTGACCAACGCTATTGACTTTCTTTTTGCACGATACACTTAAAAAAAGTGCGAATAAAAAAGTAGCGGAAAGAACGAGACCTTTCCGCCATACTACAGGTTTAATATTGTTCATTTTTCTATATAAGAACTTCTGCTTCAATTATTTTGTCTATAAACTCCGAGACTTCCTTTGTGAGGTTTTCTTCAGAAACGAAATCAAGTTTTTCACATTCTGAAGCCTCAAATATTGCGCGTAAATCTGGACTTAATTCTTCACTACCAACGCTAATTCCGTCCGCATATTTCATGGCTGACTTCGATATGGATTCAAAACTTGAATCGGTGAAGTCTTTCACCACGTCTTCTTGGAATCCATCAAATTTAAGTTTTTCAGAAAATCGTGCGTCCCAATTTGTGTTAACACCATCATTAAACATGTTGTAAATCACCTTTGTGTTGGCAAAATGAGGGTCGTCTTTGTACAAGTTTTTGATGTAAAGTGGCATTAGAGAAGTCATCCACCCATTGCAGTGAATTACATCTGGCTGCCATCCGAGCTTCTTTACTGTTTCGAGTACGCCACGACAGAAAAACATTGAACGTTCGTCGTTATCTGCATGGGGTTGATCATTTTCATCAACAACTATCGACTTTCGTCTAAAGTACTCGTCGTTGTCGATGAAATACACTTGCATTCGAGCGGCAGAAATTGATGCTACCTTAATGATTAACGGATGGTCCGTATCATCTATAATCATATTCATACCGGACAAGCGAATTACTTCATGAAGCTGATGTCTTCTTTCGTTAATAACTCCAAAACGCGGCATAAATACACGAATTTCTTTCCCTCCTTCTTGAATCCCCTGCGCTAAGCTTCTAACTGTTGTTGATACCTCTGATTTTGGTAAAAAAGGTGATATCTCTTGAGAGATAAAAAGTACTTTCTTTTTCTCCATGAAATTTTTATTGATAAAGTTTTACAAAAATATAGAAAAAAAAGCGGAACTTCAACAAAAACGGATAGTTTTGTCTTGTTCAATTCGTTTCTAAATGAAGGGTATCGAGGTTTTTTACTCAGTCGATGCACTGCAGTCAAGATTGCAGTCAGAGCAAGAGAATACTACAATAGGTTTTGTGCCAACAATGGGTGCACTTCATCATGGTCATTTGACTTTGGTGCGTGCTTCAATTAAAGCATGTGATGTAACAGTTGTAAGTGTTTTTGTCAATCCAACACAGTTCAATAATCCATCGGATTTAGAGAAATATCCTAGAAATTTTGAAAAAGACATTCGCCTTTTGCGTACAGCAGGTGATGTCATTGTTTTTGCTCCTTCCGTCGATCAGGTGTACCCGGCAAATTATCAAACAATAAAGTTGGACCTTGGACGAATGGGTTCGGTCATGGAAGGGAAGTTTCGTGAAGGGCATTTCGATGGGGTCGTGAATGTTGTGAAACGGTTCTTTGAAATTATTGAACCCACAAATGCATACTTCGGAGAAAAAGATTTTCAGCAACTGGCTGTTGTTCAATATATGGTTCGCTACTTCGATATGAAGGTCAATATCATTGGTTGTCCAATTTACAGAGAGTCGTCTGGCCTTGCTGCCAGTAGCAGAAATGAAAGACTTTCAGAGTACGACAAAAAAGATGCGTTAGTCATCAGTCAAATCTTAAATGAAGCCAAACAAGATGCTCTAAAATTATCACCTCAAGAGGTTGTGCGAATTGCAATTGAGCGTTTTGGGAAATCAAAGTTGGAGTTGGAGTACTTCCAAATCGTTGATCCGAGTACTTTGATGGACCTTGACACTTGGAAACCTGGTGCTCATGCCTGTGTCACTGCATATTGCGGAGAGGTTCGTTTGCTCGATAATTTACAGCTTGTGCCGAACGAATAACGGTCGAAATTGTATAACTTTGCACCCCTGCAGGGTAAATCAATCTTGTAAAACATAAAATTATATCCGCACATGTTGATTCAAGTAGTAAAGTCAAAAATCCACCGTGTATCTGTAACTGAGGCAGAGTTGAATTATATTGGCAGTATCACCATTGATGAAAACTTGTTGGAAGCTGCAAATATTACTGAGGGAGAACGTGTTCAAATTGTTAATATTAATAATGGTGAGCGTTTAGAAACCTATACAATCAAGGGGGATAGAGGGTCAGGAACGATTTGTTTGAATGGTCCTGCGGCTCGAAAAGTAGCTGTTGGAGATAAAATCATTATCATTGGGTATGGTTATATGGACTTTGAGGAGGCAAAATTATTTAAGCCTACGATCGTGTTTCCGGACGAAGAAACCAATTTAATTGAAGACTAGGTGAAATCCAAAGCACTCAAATTGTTGAAAATTATCGTTCCAATTGCGATTGGAATTTATCTCACGTGGTACTTTTTTAGTGGGATGACAGCACTTGAATTACAAGATACAAAGGATGCATTTTTTGATGCAAACTACTTTTGGATTGTTATCAGCTTATTGATTGCTTGGGCAGGTCACTTGAGTCGTGCCTACCGCTGGTTGTTTCTGCTTGAACCATTGGGGTACAACCCGAAATTAGTGAATGCTTATCATGCGGTAATGGCGGGATATGTTATAAATTATACTGTTCCTAGATCTGGAGAAATTGCCAGAGCAGGCTTGATGACTAGCTATGAGCAAATTCCTTTTGAGAAGGGGTTTGCAACAATAATCATTGAGCGTATGATTGATGTTATCATGTTGGGCTCGATTGTTTTCATTACGGGGGTCTTACAATCGAATTCATCAGATTTTAATTCGATTATGGAATCCAATCAAGAAGGATCGGGGAATCTGAAATGGTATATTTTGGCGGGTGTTATTCTTGCTGGATGCATAGGCTTTATCTTTTATCTAACAAATGAAAAGCTGCAAGCATTTGCGAATGCAAAATTAAAAGGTTTTTGGGAAGGCCTAAAAACAGTTTGGACCATGAAGAAGAAATGGGCATTTATTTTCCATACGCTGTTCATTTGGTCGAGTTATATTGGAATGATTTGGGCATCCTGCATGGCTTTTCCTGAAACAGCGGACTTACCAACAGAAGCAATTTTAGGAGCATTTGTCGTAGGTGCAGCAGCGGTCGCACTTTTCCCGGGTGGCATTGGAGCCTATCCAATGTGGGTAACTCAAGTACTCCTTATTTATGGTGTCACTTTTAAAGGGTTTGGAATCTATATTTGGGTTGTTCAAACATCCTTGTTGATCATTTTAGGATTACTTTCATTATTTTTAATTCAACGACAGCCAAAACGCATACAAAGGAAGTAATGAAAGGTGAACGACTGATATACATAGAAAATAAGATCATGGACCATGATACAGCGGTTAAGTGCATCTCAAATTGGAAGTTGAAAAACGACAAAGTGGTTTTTACGAATGGGTGTTTTGACCTCCTTCATAAGGGGCATGTATCCTACTTGGCTCAAGCGTCCTCATTGGGAAGTCGTTTGGTTGTAGCATTGAATACGGATCGTTCTGTCAAGCGTCAAGGGAAAGGAGATGACCGGCCAGTAAATGATGAAAATGCACGGGCGTTGGTTATGGCTTCACTCGGTGTTGTAGATGCCGTAGTTTTTTTTGATTCTGATACGCCGCTTAGCTTGATTGATTTGTTGAAGCCTGATGTTCTTGTCAAAGGCGCAGATTATGATCCGAAAGAAACAAACCCGCAGTCAAAATCATTTATTGTTGGATCAGAATCTGTGAGAGCAAATGGAGGTGAGGTGGCTGCAATTCCCATTGTTGAAGGATATTCTACTACTTCGATCATCAATCAATTACAAAAAAAGTAAGGCACGAATCTCGTTTTTACGCGCGGAGTTTCAGACCAAAGAGCTTCCTGTCATTTCTGAAGGTTGTTCAATGTTTAAAATTGACAATACGGTAGGTGCAACATCGGCAAGGATTCCACTGTTTATTCGAGCCTCCTTTTTATCTGTTACGTAAATTACTGGAACAGGATTTAATGAATGTGCTGTATTGGGTGAGCCATCCGAATTTATCGCATAATCTGCATTTCCATGATCTGCAATTATGATGAATTCATATCCTTTTGAGGTTCCAGTTTCTACAACCTCTCTCAGGCACAAATCAACAGTCTCTACAGCCTTCTGAATTGCTTTATAATCTCCAGTATGACCAACCATATCTGGATTGGCAAAGTTTAAGCAAATGAAATTTGGACCCTTTGTAATTATATCGTTGACAATCTGATCTGTAACCTCTGGCGCGCTCATCTCAGGTTGTAAATCGTATGTGGCAACTTTCGGTGAGTTTACAAGTAAGCGACGCTCTCCTTTGAATTCAAGTTCACGTCCTCCACTAAAGAAGAAGGTAACATGAGGGTATTTTTCGGTTTCGGCTATACGGACTTGTGTTTTTTTCTCATTCGATAGGACCTCTCCCAATGTCATATTTAGATTGTCTTTTTCGAAAATAGTTTCGACCCCTTTGAATGTTTTGTCATAATTGGTCATCGTAAAGTAACGAATGTCCAGTTTCGACATGTCGAACTCGTGAAGGTCTTTTTGGGTTAAAGCAATCGAAATTTCTCGGGGACGATCTGTTCTAAAGTTGAAGCAAATAACGACGTCTCCTTTTTTTATTGTACCGTCTTTATCAATGATACATGGATCTATGAATTCGTCAGTGATCTCTTTCTCATAGGAGGCTGAAATGGCTTCGATCGCTGTATTGAATGAAGTACCGTGCCCATGAACCATCAAGTGATATGCTTTTTTGATGCGTTCCCATCGGTTGTCGCGGTCCATTGCGTAGTAGCGGCCAATCAATGTTGCGATTTTCACATTTGTCTTGGCAATGTGCTCTTCTAATTCTTGAACAAATCCAAGCCCACTCTTTGGATCACAGTCTCGTCCATCAGTAAAAGCATGTACGAATGCGTTATCAATACCATAGTGTTCTGACATTTGGCAAAGCGCATACAAGTGATTTTGTGAGCTGTGCACTCCACCTTTGGAAACCAATCCCATAAAATGAATTGAGCTGTTGGTCTCTTTTGCTGTTTCAAATGCTTTTTGGAGTACAGGATTTCTGAAGAAATCACCATCTTTTACTGCTTTGTTGATGCGCGTCAATTCTTGATATACGATGCGTCCAGCTCCGATGTTCAGGTGCCCTACTTCTGAGTTCCCCATCTGCCCATCGGGCAATCCGACATCTTCACCGCTTGTTGACAGGGTCGAATTGGGGTAACGTGACAGCAACATGTCCATGTAGGGCGTATTTGCATGGTAGATTGCATCGGATTCACTTTTATTACCAATTCCCCATCCATCGAGTATAATGAGACCTATGTTATTCGGCATGATTCATTTGTATTTCAAAATTGACACCATTGGGTTCATTGTCTATGCACCGAATTGTTCCTCCTTGAATTTCAACAAGCTGGGAAACAATATAAAGTCCGAGTCCGGTTCCTTTTTGGGAACGTGTTTCCTCGTTCTCCAATCGATAAAATTTCTTAAAAACATCTTGTTTCAGCTCTTTCGGAATGCCTGGCCCAAGGTCTTTGACACCAAAAGTAGCTGCGTTATTCGGGGCACTGTGGCCGTAAATTACAATGGGGTGATCGTTTCTAGCATATTTCAAAGCATTTTCAACCAAATTGCTCAAAATCGAGCTAATCATTTGTTGATCAGCAAACAATCGTAGATCTTTGTCGATTTCTAATTTGATTTCGGCAACACTGGAGAGTGCACCAAAACGTTTTTTTATTTGATTTGAGAGAAGGTTAAAATCTACATCTTCTTTTGTGGGGTCAAGGACTTTATTTTCCAGTCTAGAGGCGTTTAAGATGTTATCAATCATTTGCTCTAGGCGTGAATTTTCGTCAATGGCTTTGGTGAGTAATTCATTTGTTTGCTTCTGGTTGAGGTTTCTTTTCGTTACTGTTTGGATGTACAATTTGTTTGCTGCGAGAGGTGTTTTTAGTTCATGTGTAACGGAGAGCAGAAAGTTTTTTTGCCGCTTTGAAAGTGCCAATTCCTTTTTAATTGATCTTCGTATTTGCCAAATACCAATGAGAAGGAGTAGTAGGAATATCGCTCCCTCGCCAATGATCATTACAACCCGCTTCGATACTAGATCAGAAGAGTCATTGATTTGGCTAGTTAATTCAATTAGATGGTACCCCCACCATACAAACTGCACCACTACGTATACACTTAAGACATAGAATATGAGTGCTGTTCGTCTATTCATTTTTTAGTACGCTCGTTCGTTTTTCCCTTCTTTCCAGTTAATGAAAGCTTTATTGACAACTTTGTTTCCTCCATTGGTTGGGTAATTTCCAGTAAAGTACCAATCACCTGTATTTCCAGGACATGCTTTGTGCAGATTTTTTACCGTTTGATAAATGATTTCGACATGTGCCTTAATAGATGGCGGTGTTAATAGTTCACTAATTTTTTCAGAGATTTCTTCATTTGAAAATGGAGCATATATCTCTTGGACATAGTTTTTAATCTGTTCTTTTGGTAAGCTTTCTTGCTCTTTACATTTTTTGTAAACGGATTCAATGACGTAAATCATATTTCGTTCGTGTAGTAACGAAATAGCAGCTTCAAAGGCAATAAAATCTCCTAGTTTTGCCATATCAATACCGTAACAGTCCGGGTAACGTATTTGCGGTGCAGATGAAACAACAAGAATTTTTTTCGGTTCGAGGCGGTCTAAAATTCTTAAAACCGACTGCTTTAGAGTTGTCCCACGCACGATGCTATCATCGATGATGACTAAATTGTCTTTTCCACGATTTACACTTCCATAGGTGATGTCGTATACATGTGCTACTAGATCATCTCTGGAGTCGTCCTGTGTAATGAAGGTTCTCAGCTTGGCATCTTTAATTGCAATTTTTTCAATGCGGGCTCTTTGGAGTAGGATTTTGCGTATATCTTTCTCTGATGGATCATTTCCGAGCGCAACGATTGCCTTTATTTTTTCTTCATTCAGATGATCTTCCAGTCCTTTGATCATCCCGTAAAATGATACTTCGGCCGTATTTGGGATAAATGAGAAGACTGAATTGTCAAGATCGTTTGAGATGCTTTCCATGATTTGAGGGACAAGGTTTTTTCCCAATTGTTTTCTTTCGTTGTAAATATCTACATCGCTTCCACGGGAGAAGTAAATACGTTCAAACGAGCATTTGGCCTCAATTTTTGGTTCATTGATAAGGGTTTCCTTGATCAGGCCATTTTTCTTTATTATCAATGCATGCCCGGGCTGTAATTCATTGATTTGCTCACTTTTAAGATTGAATGCTGTTTGAATTACTGGTCGTTCCGATGCCACTACACAAACTTCATCATCTTCGTACCAGAATGCTGGACGAATTCCCGACGGATCTCTGAGAACAAATGCATCTCCATGTCCAAGTAATCCCGCCATTGCATATCCTCCATCCCAATCTTCAGATGCGCGTTTTAATATTTTTTCGATGTCAAGGCGTTCTGCTATTTTACTGTAAATTTCTGCATTTGAGTAGCCTTGTGGCTTTAATTCTTTATATACCTCATCATTTTCCATATCAAGAAAATGTCCAATTTTTTCGAGTACGGTAACTGTATCACTTTTTTCTTTAGGATGTTGGCCGACATGCAGCAAGACATCAAATAATTCATCTACATTTGTCAGGTTGAAATTTCCTGCGACGACCAGATTTCGTGTAATCCAGTTGTTTTGACGTAAAAATGGATGGCAACTTTCGATTGAGTTTCTTCCAAATGTTCCGTAGCGCAGATGTCCTAAAAACAACTCTCCTGTGAATCCTGAGTTTTTCTTTAGATAGTCTACATCTTTTAAATTTTCTGGATTTTCTTCACCAATTTTCTCAAATTTATCGTTGATATAATCAAAAATATCTTGGATCGGCTTGCTATTCGTTGACCTGTATCTGGATATGTATCTTTCACCCGGTGACATGTCAAATTTGATGTTTGCTACACCCGCACCGTCTTGTCCTCGATTGTGCTGCTTTTCCATCAACAAATGCAGTTTATTTAGTCCATAAAAAGCTGTCCCATATTTGTCTACATAGTACTGTAATGGTTGTTTTAAGCGAAGTAATGCGATTCCGCATTCATGTTTTATTGGGTCACTCATTGGTGGAATGTGTAAATTATTCATCAAATTTACACATAATAAATCGACCAATTGTGTTATATTAAGTCATTGTTTTAATCTCGTGAACAAGCAACGTTATCTATTTGATTTCGTCTTCAGAATACGCATCACATGTTCACAACGGTTACTACTAGGTAATTTTTAATTTTTTGAATTGAAGTACTTACGTAAAATAATTCCTGTTTTATTGATTTCGAATGTATTCGGAGTCTATGGACAATCTGTTTGGATGCATCCAAATAGGGGGCAATGGGATGATCGGATAGAGTATAAAGTCGATCTTAATATGGGGGAGATGCTTGTGGAGCAAGATGGATTTACTTATTTTTTTTCCGATGGAAAACAAAGACACAACCATGAACATCACGGACCAGCTGTCGCTCACGACGATGACCTGATTAAATCTCATGTAATCAAATCAAAATTTACGGGGTCGTCATGGAATGGCGGTACGGTAATCATTGATTCCTCTTCATTTTACAGGAATTATCTTCAAGGCAGCGATCGAACCAAATGGAGGAGCAATGTTCACAGCTACAGTTTTTTGCACTGTCCAAATTATTATCAAGGAATCGATTTAATCATGGATGGTAGGGAAGAGTCTTTGAAGTATTCATTTCTTGTACATCCAAATGTCGATGCAGATCAAATTAAAATGACTTACTCAGGTCACGACAGTTTATTTATCGATGAAATCGGTAACTTACACATTCGTCATCGTTTTGGGGAGATTATTGAAGAGGCCCCCACTGCATGGTTGGAAGAAAATCATCGGAAGATTCAAATTAATTTTAAACTTGAAGGAAACAATGTGAGGTTTGATTTCCCTGACGGATATGATGTGTCCAAGACCTTGATTATCGACCCAACATTGACATTTTCTTCTTATACTGGAGCCACTGCCGACAACTGGGGTATGACAGCAACACCAGATGAAAATGGAAACTTGATTGCAGGCGGAGTTATTTTCGGCTTGGGTTATCCAATTACCTTGGGGGCTTTTGATTCTACATTTAACGCTGGAAATATTGATGCAGTAGTAACAAAGTTCAATGCGAACGGCACGGCATTGTTATTTTCGACTTACCTCGGGGGTTCCGGAGAAGAGACAACGAATAGTCTGGTGTGTAACACAAATAATGAAGTATTTGTCTTTGGTTTGACATCATCTGCAAACTTTCCCATGGCAGGAGCATCTTTTGATGTGACTTTTGGAGGTGGGCCGAATGTATCGTTTGCATCGAATGGATTGGGTTTTAATGCAGGTACAGATTTATTCATTGCACGGCTTAGTTCTGATGGAACAACGTTGATTGCTTCGACATATGTTGGTGGTTCAGGAACTGATGGTCTGAATGATTCTGGTTTAAATTACAATTACGGAGATCAATTTAGAGGAGAGATAATTGTTGATGATAACGGTTTTGTCTATGTTTCTTCAACAACTCAGTCGGCAGATTTCCCAACTCTTCAAGGTACCCAGGGAGCTTTGAGCGGAACTCAAGACGCAGTACTTTTTAAAATGCCCGAGTCTTTGAACTCTATGGTATGGTCAACATTCTTTGGAGGCACGGGTATTGAAACAGGAAATTCAGTTCAGTTGGCCTCGAATGGTGAGGTTTTTATAGCGGGTGGGACGACCTCCTCAAGTTTGCCTTTCGTTATTGGAAATGATCTCAACTATGGCGGAAATAAAGATGGTTATTTGGCTCGATTTAATGGTAATAATGGAAGTATTCTCTCGGGCACATACATTGGACTCGGAGAATATGATCAGTCCTATTTTGTGCAGTTAGATATTGACGATAATGTGTATGTTTTTGGTCAAACAGAATCTGATTTAGGAATAACTCCTGGTCACTACGGAACGTCAAATTCAGGTCAGTTTATTCGTAAGTACGATCAGAATTTAAATACACTTCTGTGGAAAACGATGATTGGGGCGGGATCAGGACACGTAGAAATTTCACCAACTGCGTTTCTTGTTTCTGATTGTTATGATATCTATTTCTCTGGGTGGGGTGGGAGCTTGAATCAAAATAGCTTAGCGACTTTTTCCACAACGAATGGGTTCGATACAACTTTGGGGGCATGGCAAACTACAACCAATGGTGAGAATTTTTATATTGCGACCTTAGACCAAAATGCCTTTAACCTCAAGTACGGAACTTTTTTTGGAGGAACAAGTGCAACCAGTCCTCAGCATGTTGATGGGGGAACGAGTAGGTTCGATAAATCAGGAACAATTTATCATGCAGTCTGTGCCGGTTGTCAGGGAAATTCTGCAGGTTTCACTACAACTCCAGGGGCGTGGTCTCAGGTTAATGGTTCTCAGAATTGTAACTTGGGAGTATTTAAGTTTGAGTTAAATACGATATCGGCTGTAGCATCTGCGCCACAAACAGTAATCTGTCTTCCAGATTCAGTATTTTTCACCAACAATAGCCAGAATGGAAATACTTTTTTGTGGGATTTTGGTGATAACACAACATCAACAGATTTCAATCCAATCCATGTATATCCAGGCCCCGGCAATTATACTGTTAGTCTAGTAGTCTCTGACTCCAACAACTGCTACACACCAGATTCAACTCAGTTGGATATCGTTATCGGTGATTTGTCAGGAGGAATCGTTCCTCCTTCTGGTCCAATCTGTCCCGGCGAAACGCTGCAATTGGAGGCGTATGGTGGGGCATTCTACGCATGGAGTCCAGCCCAGTTTTTAGATGATTCTACAATTTTCAATCCGACAGCAACGCTTTCACAGACCACTACTTTTACGGTTATAATTTCTGATACATGTGGTGTTGACACGGTATCTGTGACAGTGTTTGTATTGTCAGATATTGCGACGATTTCGAACGATACTACAATATGTATAGGGAGCGATGTACAACTATTTGCTACCGGTGGAGTTAATTATGAATGGACTCCACCCACTTTTTTAAATGATCCCTTTTCCTCGACACCGATCTCAAGCCCAACAAATACTACACTTTACACTGTCGAAATAACTACGACGGATGGGTGCGTATTAACTGATAGTGTTAATGTAGAGGTATTAACTTCTGTTCCATTACCTGTAATGCCAGATACATTGCAGTTGTGCTCGGGCGAGTCAATCGAAATTATTGTCTCGGGAGGAGAAAGTTATCTATGGTATCCAGATTTATCGATTAGTGCTACTGATACCAATCTGGTAACAGTATCTCCCGCAAATAGTACTACGTATTACTGTGATTTTACCAATTTATGCGGAACAGCCACTGATAGTGTCTTTATTGAGGTTGTTTCTGTAGATGTCGTGGCAGGTAACGATACAATTATTTGTCCAGGTGAAACAGCAACACTATGGGCTCAGGGTGGTGTAAGTTATGTTTGGTCTCCATCAGCTTCATTAAACAATAGCACATCACCACAGGTATATGCCACGCCAATTTCACCAACGCTTTATTATGTAATTGGAACAGATGCAAACGGGTGTACTGATGCTGATTCAGTATATGTCGATGTTTATCCCCAACCTTTTATACAAACTGTCCCTGATGCATATGCTTTTGAAGGTGATGAGGTTCAGCTTTCTGCAACCAGTGCCACTCCAGGGCCATTTGTTTGGTCTCCTGCTTCTTATCTGACGTGCACAAATTGTACCAGTCCAATTGCAAATCCTGATCAAAATTTCACTTATATCGTTTCGTATACTGACAATAATGGATGCACTGCATCTGATTCAGTCACTATTTTTTACGATCCAGTAATTTGGATCCCGAATACTTTTACGCCAGACAGTGACGATTTTAACAATTTTTTTAACGCAATTGGAGCAAATATAAGGTCATTTGAGATGCTTATCTTTGACCGCTGGGGAGAATTGATTTGTACATTGAATGACATCAATGAATCATGGGATGGGACATTTAAAGGAAAACCATGCCAGGATGGAACTTATATTTGGAAATTAAAATACGTTGATCTTAATAATGATGAGAAGATTATGACGGGGCACATTAATCTGCTTCGTTAAAGTGGGGCAATTTAGAATTGAAATGTTCTTTTGAATTAAATGTAACGCTCGTCAATTTCCATTATCGTACCACATTTCTCGCAAGTCCGATGAGATTCGGAGCTATAAAACTCCCTGAATCTGGTCAGAAAATCACGTTCAATGTCATGAAGTGGGAAGCGGTATTCATGGAGCTTGTGATTGCATGAACCGCAAAACCACATGAGTCCATCTGATAGATCAGTTCCTTTTCGCACACGCTCCACAACGAGGCCGACGGTATTCGCACCTCTCACAGGATTGTGAGGTATGTTGGGAGGGAGTAAAAAGATATCTCCCTCTTTTATCTCAATTTGTTTGGGCTGCCCATCCAATTGCACTGTTACTGTGATATCACCTTCAATTTGATAGAACAATTCCTCACTTTCATTGAAGTGGTAATCTTTGCGTGCATTGGGCCCACCGACAATCATAACAATAAAGTCTCCCGCTTCTACATACAAATTCTTATTACTAACTGGTGGCTTCAGTAAGTCGCGATTATCATCTATCCAGCGTTGAAGATTGAATGGTGCTAACATAATTTTAATTTATACAAGTAAAGTTAGGAAATATAGGCGTAAAAAAAAGCCTTTCCAAATGAATGGAAAGGCTTTAGTTGGTATTGGGTTATCTTACGATTTCCCTAGAAAGGAGTGCTTTCTATTATTGTTTTACGATTCTGAACGTCTTTTCAGCATTGTCGTT